>Ga0307515_10000894_pt1 | contig 68652 bp, 70 predicted proteins | sample 17_EM_MG_FD_194513 | JGI IMG/M metagenome (GOLD analysis project Ga0307515, IMG submission 194513) | Populus trichocarpa ectomycorrhiza microbial communities from riparian zone in the Pacific Northwest, United States - 17_EM | ecosystem: Host-associated > Plants > Roots > Unclassified | place... | reverse complement strand
CCATGAATGAGCTCCCCAGTACCTAGTCCAACTATTTCCAAACACTGGATCGTCAAGTTGTAAACCTCCTCCGTAGACGGCGGCCTCCATCCAATAAAGATTCCAGGGGGATGGGATATCTGACTGTTCCCAAAAATAAGCAGGAAGACAGTGGTCGTCTACCTCGGTATTCAATAATCCTTCGATGCTCTCGAAGGCGTTCAAAGGTTCTGGTTCGGACAAAGTACAATGTGTTCCGGCGAGATCAAACCAATTCGTTCAGGAGGTACAATTACTGTCGTATTCTCGCATTCGAATATGGTGATCGATGAGGGTAGTTTCGGATATCAAATCCGGTAAGCTGTCTGCGGATATCAACGCAATCGTCGCAGATATGAATCCAATATCGTTCGGGTCCTAAATATACCCAACAAGAGGAGGAACAAGGTTCGTGACAATACCTACAACCGTTCGAGGGATGCAGGCACATTCAAATATGTTAATTCGTGACTACAGTAGCCGCAAATCGAAATATAACTGTCAGTTTCTTCAAAGAAGTACCAACACAAATCAAAGCAAGGAGTCAGGCAATGTTGACAAAACATCCGCTATCAGGTGCGTATAGGGATGACTCGTTCTAGTGTAACGGGCAGGGTCGGATGCAGGTGATGTGAATGTTGCTGGACTGAACTCGAAGTGCGTATCGAGGAACAAGGATCAAAATAGAATTCAAAGTCGGACTATTGTTTGCTATACAAGAGAACGAGTAAAGAGAGAAGAAAAGGAAAACCCTCCAACACTATCAACACTCTCTTTATATACAATTCGTCTGCCACCCTCGAATCATTCTTCATGCTCCGATGTACCATCCGAATCTCATCCCATGATCTTACACACCACTCCGTCATTCCTTATCGTAACAACCATGCCACCTCTCCTGACGTCGCAACACCTCAACTTACTTCTTTATCTATACTAAATTATACCGCCACCATCTCGCCGCTTTCTCCGCGTCTTCCAAAGTCTCCGCATTTCCGTAACACAATTCCTTTCACACCTTCCGTATCTTTCTTCTATATTTGCCAAGTACCTTCGTACCTTCTTGCGCCGTGACAATCTGCTTCTGCGGAAACCTCTTCGTGCCCTGCTGTACCATTGTGGAGATTGTGCCCATCACCCAGCCGGGTTCATCATCTTTGCTCTGCTTGCCCAGCTCTGTATATTCATCATCCTCATCTTCCCAATCCTCCTCATCGTCGGAACTTGCAAGATTGCACAGACTGCCTGCAATAGCAACTATCATCTCGTGAAACGTTCTTTTGAGCTATCTGGTTGTCAATCCTGCATTGTCAGCTTTCCTCGTATCTTCATGTTCCTGCATAAACGATATTTCTGCATCTTCAACTCGCTGTTATGACACAGTGGTTTCTTGCTCAATGTAATTCTGGAACAATTTCTCTTTCTCTTGATCGCTTATATATACTGTGCATTTCGTGTCGTGTCTCTAGCGAAACCTGTTCTTTGAATCGTGAGCTGCAGAATGCCCGAAGGGCTCGGAATCTTCCTGCCCCCGAGCTGCTGTTGCCTTCATTCGCTTGATGAGGTCGTCGTGTTGAATGATTTGTCGATTTGGTGTATTTGCTCGCCGGAAGAGGTGAAAAGTTCTTTTTTGCAGCATTGACCATTGTAGTTTCTGTTGACTTTGTTGTTGGGCAAGATGTTGGATGTTGCAACATGGCAAGCTGTGTCATTTATCTCAAGGTTGGCACATTTGATCAACTTGTACAAAGCAAAATCCGCGTTCTGACTGACACTAAAATGCGAATAGTTATGGCTACTATACAACATGAGTTGATTGTTAGCGTCAGTTTAAGGTAATATCCCGGGGATTTTTTGAGACAAACATCACCAGACATCCATTCCCTCAAAGAATTCCATATCAATATCTGACAATCATGAGATTCCGGCTGTCGTACACCACTATTTATCCCTGTACTCAAACAAACAAAGTCGGACTCACTTTCTGCAACTTGTGGGATGCTGTGAAATCCCAGCAACATGTAGCCATATGCAGCAGGATTCATCCCGAGTAGAATGTACAAGTTGGCTGTTACTCATTCCATTCCGACTTGAAGCTAACTATATATTCCTCACGACTTCTCACATCTTTTCGTTATCATCTTCCTCTCCTATTCCACACCAGCAAATCATGGCTACATAAACACCTGAGCACGGTGAGAGCGGATCCGAATCGATCCGATCGACAGGCGCTTTATCCAATGTGTCACTCGCTGGCACACAGCAACAATGCAGACACCAGTTCATCCACCGCAATGCTGCCTATGAAGCCACCGCAAATAGGACCCAGGATGCATATTTGAAAATCGTCTGTAAGACCGGAAGCAGCAACAATAAATAGCAGCATGCAACTGGATAAGAGTATAACAATATCGCAGTAACAGGCCGTTCACTGACGATATAAGGTACAGTGGGTATATGTAGAGAGCCACATGACCAATGTATCGCAGCTCGTAACAGACAACCTCCATGGTCAATCACAGCATTTGTCCACATAGTCCACGAAACCGAACATCATGAAGTTGTCTGCTCTGGGATGCTCGTGGACAAATTTCCTGTTAAGCATCCCTGAGAGTGGATGAAACAGGCTGTAATCACCTTGGAGGAGGCTATGGAAGTGTCTATGGTTGTGGTAATAGCCGAATCTCATTGTTAGAAGCAGCAACAAATTTCTTGTACTTGTTCAACATGTCTGCTGCTATTGCAAGGCAATGAGGTCGGGTACAGCTGGAACAGTCCGACTTGTGGCTTGGGTTCAAAATGGCCAAAATGGTGAAAGGAGTTTCTTCGCGTGCTGCAATAGAGGAAACAAAATATCTGATCACAAATCCTCGCGCTGAAGTCTGAGAAGAGATGAAGCGGGGAGTTGAGTTTCGTCGCCATAGAAAGTTGAAGGCTGCGATAGAAAGACACCCGGCTATGCTTTGTCAAAACCAAACAAACACATGCCGTCCTTGCCAAATTGGCACCGCAAAGACGGCGCAAACCCGCTCGAGGCACAATGACATGGGTGCACCTCCACCGGACTGACATTGACAGCCGACCCCAGAACAGACCGCACCCCGACTAGGACCGCCGCCTGCGCCACCCGGTGAAGATGAGGGTGCTCAACGTTCCCAAATCGACGATTTACCACCTGGTTATATGTATTGCCATACATCTCTTCCCAGCACTCGATTTTTTGATCTCGATGCATATGCCCTGGATAGCCAGCACGATAATGTTTCGAATCCAGACATCCTGACTGATGATGCAACATCCACTGGTTAGTACACAATCTGCTGGGTGGTAACGCAGCTATCATCCAGTGTGAAGAGGAGAGCAGCCTAGTGAGCGAACCCGCGAGTGAGGACGAGCATTGATCGAAAGGAACTGGATTTCTGCATGTATTATTATCTACACTTAGCGGACAGTGTAACGTACATTTTGAAGGATATATTTATATATATTATGAAAGAACAATGTAGTGATCAAGGAGAAATTAAATGAAAACGCTAGAAAGGCTGCCAAAACAATGTGAATGATATACTATGCCAAATCAAATGATTGCATATTGCAGATACGCCGGTGGCAAAATGAGCGTCAAAGGGGCGTCAACAATTTGAGGTCTTGTAAGTCATGTAATTTGAAATTGATTTGGTCGTGGTTATACATAATCGATGTATTGGTTACCTTTGTACCCAAAAATTATAGTGACATGCTCCCTACCGTATCCTCAAAATGAATGTCAACGGAGCCTCAACAATCGTCCGTCTTGCATCTTGGGTCACCTGATGGGCAATAGGTTGCAGACAGTCAGAAAGGAATTGTTGGCCGCCTTTAGAGGAAAAACAGATACTGATACCTTCCCTGCCCCATCAGGAAAATGAGTGTTAATGGAGCATCAACAATTTTTGGTTTTGTATCTTTGGTATTATGTGTTGCTCATAATCCCAAGCATTCATAAACAACAACATCGCAGCTTGTATAGGAAGATAAGTACAGGATATCCTGGCAACAGCCTCCGGGACAGTAACAACTTATTTGAACGACAGAGCATCCACTGAGTGTTCTCCAGCTCTTTAGCGTACAAAAACAGTCAAAACGATGTATATAAACAATAATGGCCACATCAAGCTGTGATTAGCCATGATGCAAGGCCATCATTTGTTGATGCTGCATTGACGCTGATTTCCAAGATGGGGCAGGGACCATTTCGCATTCTCATTTTCTTATAAAGGCGGCCAATATTTGTTTATGTCTGTCTGTGACCTATCGCCCCCCAGATTACCCAAGATACATGACCAACAATCATTGACACACTATTCAGGCACATTGTCAGGATGGGGTAGGGCACGTGTCTCGGATTGTTTAGATCCTGAAGGGAGTGAATACATCGAATAAAGACAGCGACGTCCTGATGTGAATATTTTGCGATTAACAATTGCATATCTGAAAGCGACTAGAAATAGTGAAAACAAAAATGCAGAACTAGAGATTGGAACCGACAGGTCGGGCCAAATCCAGCAAAACCGGCAGGTCGATGGGTACGAGTCTGGGTCCGCCTCGCAACGAGGTAGCGGTTCTTGATTTTGGTCGCATCCCAAACCAAACCATTCTGGTTCTGCGGTCCAAACCCAGACTGCTGGCAGGTCACCTGGATTCATTGCCAACACTATGTTTGCTGGATATTTTTACAAGCTAATATAGAAAACTTCATGGCAACACATGAAAAGTGGATACTTTATACTAGAGTCGGCCAATATATTCTTTTAGCTTCCGTAGCTAAGCAGCACCCCCCAAAGTATTGGGTTTCTATTCTATATGTTAGGTATTCGAACCTGACAATCTACCATATAAACGAAGGAGACTAGCTGAGAGTGGGAGACAGTTGATGTTGAGTACATATTCTACTCAGTGTTTGCTTATAATCAGGGCATGGGAATGTGGAGAGAGATAGCTGAAGTTTGGATTCTTAATAAATTCTAGAGTTGTAGATGAGAAAGAAAGGGATAGTTGAAGGAGATAAGAGAAGATTGGGGAGATCATCATAACAAACTGAGACTTCAGAGAAGTTGGTGTGCCACGGTCCATTACTAAATCAGCCATGGCAGATACCATCAGCAGTAAGGCTGGTATTGTTACTGAGATCATATACAATAAATCTGATTGGGCAGGTGCACCCCATATTTTCCCCTCCTGCTCACAATCTTCCCATCTCTATCCATTGTCTTGCTCTCTCTTGGATACAACCTTACCATCAACTGTGTTCATGTTGTGTAGTCATCACTCAGTAGCCTCTATACTACTATATCTGGTTAACACCAAGTATAGTATCCAGTAATGATCAACTGTCTTCTGTTCACAGCCAAGCTGTTCAGTTATCTGTCACCGCCCCATGTTATTGTATACTCCCTATACATTCCCACAATTACATGTTTGCCTGTCATGTCTCCCTTCCAATTGGCCACCTCCAAATACACTTCCATGTTTACACTATTAAGCCCTCCAAGTGTATGCCTACATTCACATGATTTAAGTCTCAAATTGTATCTCCAATCTCATATGATTGTAGCCTGCAAGTGTATCTATAAGTTTCCTCAATGATGGCCACCAATGTGGATGTCCAAACATGCTCCATCACAGCCTCAATATGCATCCCAATATTTGGACACTTTGGTAGCCTAGTATGTTTCTGAGTTTGCTCGATCACAGCCACGAAGTGCAACTACATGATTATCTAGGTGCCATCTGGTGCTCCTTCGAAGAGAGCCATGAAACACCATCTACACTCAGATCGACCAAATGTATATATATCAATCGATACTGATAGAGAATATATGCTGAACTAAAATATGGCAAAACTTTTGTGATTATTCAATCAATGTCTAAATGAAGACCAATATTTCAACTGCGATAGCTTGTGGGACCATGAAATCCACTGCTGTCAGGTTGCAGTTCCAAGTGTCTGGTGCTTTAGTAGACCTGCACAGGGGTAATCAGCTGCTCCCTCAGATAGGCACAGAGGTTGTACTTACTCAGATATTTGACTATCCTGTAGGTGCAATTATTCGGTATCTTGAATGAAACTCAACAACTGCAGATACATTTAGAACCACCTGAGTATGTATTTATAGCATTTGAGAGAACATTGCTTAGCATCAGAATGGTCTGGGAGTAGCTGCAGTCACTACTGTGTACCTGTAAGTTTGACTGAAGTGTCTGGGAGGTTAGCATATTTCTTCCAGATCTTTTCAATTATTGGTGATATTTTTACTTATTGCCTGCTGCAACAGTACCTGTTGCCTATTATTTACCATACTCTACTTAGTTACCAACAGATATACAGACACCAACTCTTTAACCTTTACATATTCAGACATGGTTGCCAGTTCTGATATTCTAGATATCTTCAGCTATGTACTACCCATTGTCACCCACTACTCCTCTGGTCAATTATATCAGCATAATCTGAAACAGTTCAGAAGCCACTTACATACTATCCAGATACCTAGATTAATCTAACCGGAGATTCTCAGTAATTTGAGACTTTCAGCACACTCTAAACCAAGGAAGAGTACTCTCAGATGCTGCCAGTGCATTCTCAGGTACATGTGAATGTATCTGCAGTTATACAGGTGCATTCTACACCAAGAAAATCAAAAATATTCTAGATGATACATGCATACCTGTGAGACAATCCGGTCGCACTAACCAGTACTTTTACATAATTACTGATATTCCCAGACCACTCACAGCTGGGTACTGCGCTTTTGGATAGTGCATGCACATTCTCAGATGCCCCGAAGCACCTGCAGTAATGGAGGTTCATTTGAGGTACGAACAATCATAACTTACATGATGATGCAATTTTAGTGTAACTGAAACCTCAATGCAGATCTGTAGATCACCTTGAAAGAAGCTGAGACACCTGTGCAGGTCTGCTAAAGACCTTGAACTTGGTGTGGTATGCACCCAGCAGTGGTTCTTAGGGTCACAGGTTACATAACCACAGGCATTTGTATCAATCATATTTAACTTTGTGAGATAGTTATGTTTTACAATCATAAGAAACTTTCCTACATTATATTAGAGTATGTATTTTCTATCAATGTCTATCTATATCTGTACATATGTGATCAGTCTGCAGAGCTCTTGACTAAGAAGTTTTCCCAAATCGTACTGAAACTAAGGAGGGCACAAACTTTCTGTGCTTGATATAGAGCCTATTACACAGCAAACCGTGCGATTCATACAGTGCCAATCTCCCATGAATTGATATGATTGTTGCAGTGCCTGTCTTCCTGTGGGCCTCGGTCTATGGTACTGTCATTCTGATGTTTCTTTGCTCTTAGTGCTTTAGATATTCTCAATCAATATAGATGTAGATCTTAATTACCCTCAATATGATAGACTATTGAGCAGCCATATATCTCCACTTTTGCTCTCATCAAATCTGTACTGGAGTAAAATTGGAGGACCACCAGCAGATGGGAATCAAGTAAACATTGATATGTTCTTGGTGGCCAAGATGAATGGGTTGGGGGATACACTTGGAGTGTTTGTCCGAAAAAGATCAGAAATTCACTGGGAGCCCACGATCGAAAGAGTTCAGAGATCGACATGGAGGCAGATATGATGTAAACCAGAATATGCACTCACATGCCATAACTGAGCTAGTTTGGAGATACACTTGGAGGCCATATTGAAACAAGTTTGTAGATGTTATTGGAGGCCAGCATGGGGGGAATATAGAAGTCATGATTGACTAAGTTTGAAGATGGAATTGGAGGTTGTAGTTGAGCAGGTTCAGAAACACACTTGGATATCAAAAAAAGCTTTTACATTACTGTAACCAAGAGGTGTCATGGCCATTAGTGTGGTACTGCAATTAGGGATTGAGATTACCACTATGCCATGGCACCTTACAGGCTTATAACTGTAAGTTATGGGATTTCATGGTATCTTTGCTTACATCTGTACTGATTTCAAGATAGTATAGCTTCACATCAGTGCAAACCTGAACATATGCATACACTGTTTAATACTGATTTGGCTACCAACATGTTGGTGATCGCATACAAGAATCATACAAGACAATTATGTGTTATCTCAGAGCAATTATATTCCTAAATATGATATATCCTGCTTTTTTCATGTACAATCTCATTTAGCTAAATATATACCCAATGCTCAAATCTTCCACCACCCCCAGCAGCATCTCTCACCACTTCAGCAATACAATGTTGTAGTAACAACTGAGATATAGTTGAAGGTTACTGTTTAAGTTGGAATGCAGATTGGAAAGAAATAAGTGGACAATTGAGACATGTTTAGCAACTGATGGCAATGTGTATGTACTGAGAATAACATGGTGTGACATGTGCATCAGCGTATGCAACCCTCCTGAGATGATCGATACCTTTCTCATGAGATTGGTAGTATATAACTATTTGAAATTCAATGCCACACTACTGTAGGAAGTGTTGCGCTAATATAGTCTGACAAACCCAGTTTCATCAGCAACAACTATAGTTTCCGTCAGAAACACCCGGTTGTTCCGGATGGCTCTGATGGTGCTGAAGGAACCATGTACCATCTGACGGAGAATTACACGCATTGCATACATACCTCTCCCAGAGTTTATTCGACTGATGTAGTGGCCTTCAGGTGCACCTGGGAGCACCTGGGAGCACATTGAATCACTGTAGAGCAGTCTGGGAAAAACATCTTCTTTGGGAATGCTGCTGGTGCGCCTGGAAATCATAGCTACTACGTATTGTTCAACAATTTTCAAAACTTATGCATTCAGTTTGTATTCCCATCTATGTATCAATGAATCTATATAGCTACCTATGTACACACGGTATATCTGGACTGGCAGCACGTGGTGATTGAGAGCAATTCAAGGTGCCCCTGAAGATGACGATGGAGTGAACTCAGAGATACACTCCCAGGCCTTGATGGAGCGAGTTTGGACAGGCACTTGGAGGCCAAGATCGAGTGAACTCAGAGATGCACTCCAAGCTGTGATCGAGCAAGGTTCGAGATGCACTTGCAGCGAGCTATGATCGAGGGGGATTACAGGAGTACTTGAAGGTGGTCGATCTAGAGGCGGTCGATGGGAGGCGCGCCAGGTGCTGAGACTCTATTCATCGGGCAGTTAACTCGAAACTGTGAGAATGTGACGAGGTGACTTTACCTATGAAGCTCTTCTGACATTGTGAGAATGAAGGGACGGCACACAATGTTAGGTGTATGCTGTACTCAGTGTGCGCAGCGCTCGGCGTATGCTGCACTCGATGTTAACTCATGATCATCGCATGGAGAGATAGAGAGGGATGACTTAACTTTGTGTTCTTGCAATGATGGTAGAGTTGTGGATGAGAAAGAGAGAGATGGGGGATGAAGATGAGAACAATATGGAGGATACAAGCGGACCAGGGGAATCAGGGGTACAACATGCCTAATTGGGGATAGAAAACCTCGTATTGGAGTTATTACCCGCCGGATCGGGACTAGTACCTGCCGCATCGGGGATGGTAAATAGACTTGCACATGAAATCCTCTTAAGTCCCAGTTTCTCATGATGATTTACCCCATCTCCTCTGATCCCTCTCTTTCTTGTGCTCAACTCTACCATCACTTGAGAACACAAAGTTAAGTCATCCCTCTCTATCTCTCCATGCCGTGATCATGACTTAACACTGAGTACAGCATCATCCGAAGATCGACAGTCTCCCGCTCCCAGCCAGTTTTCCATCTCTCAGCGGATGTTGGTATACTCAACTCTCTACATTCCCACAATTACAAGTTAATCAATGAATAGAGTCTCACCTGCCATCGCGCCTCCCTCCAAATCGACCGCTTCCAAGTACTCCTCCAATCTCGCCCAATCATAGCCTGCAAGTGCATCTTCAAACTCGCTCAATCACGGCCTCCCAGTGCATCACTGAGTTCACTCAATATCAGTCTGCAAGTGCATCTCTGAATTCACTCGGACCTGGCCTCCAAGTGCATCTCTGAGTTGACTCGATCTCGGCCTCCAAGTGCATCTCTGAGTTCACATGATCTCGGCCTCCAAGTGCATCACTCAACTTGCTCGATTATGGCCACCAAGTACATTGTTCATGAGCGACCCCAGGTGTACCGGGATACAGGGGCAACAGAGGTTGGCTGAGAGACGGGGAGTACATATTCTGGAGACCGCAGGATAGATAGACATCATCTCATCTCCATCTCATCTTATCATACAATGAAAATACACACTCTAGCTTTCCCAACATTTGGTCACACTCGCTCTTTCCGAGATGTCGTGGATCCACGCAATTATGTGGATTCTCATGGCTGGGTAGAATCATATATTGTCACTTTCTTCCTAGGCTCCTTGAGCTAGAACCCTCGACTACCATCTGTGGCCAGATTGACCATATGTATATATATAGAGATCCTTAAATAATGGATGCCATATTATGAGGTAGCAAATCTCGCAACTGTACCAAAGACGAATATGATAGACGAAATGCCTTGTGCTTATGGAACCCTGTGTGTGGCTTCCGGACTGATTTACATTTTGCTGATGTACCCAATGAACCCATTCAGACGTCTGGTCACAGTTGGCCACAACGCCACAGTGTTCATTGAGAATTGGATACCTACTGAGCGAGAAGAAATGGCGAAACAGCGATCGGAGGGCAATATGCAACTCGATGTGTCATCTTGGCGCCAGGCGCGGAGTAGTCTGCCGCCAGGGTGTCTCTGACGGCTCTGACAGATCCTGTGCACTCTGACAGAGCCATTCCGCCCGGACAGAAATGTTTTTGGCTGATCTTGATTACTGTGGGTCTGATAAGTGCAGCGTGGACATAGTTGCTAACAATTCCGGTGATGAATGTACACCCCATCATTGTCTTTGACAATTCTGGCTCTGATGAATCTGCCTCTGACAAGTGTGGCTCCAATATGGACTGTGACAATCCTGGCTCTGGTAAACATACTTTGGAAATGTGCACTCTGGTAGTATGATCTGACAAGCCTGGCTGGGACAAATGTGACTGACAAGCGCAACACTGACATGGACAGTGGCTCTGATATGGCTCTGAAAAGGTGTAACAGGTGGCACTGGATTTGAGGCATTCCTGATGAGATCAACATATCCAAGCCATCCAGTATGTCATATTATATCATTCCTAAGATGTATTTTGGTTGAGTAGGTATTGGTTATCTTAACTGCTTGGAACAAGTTGCATGGGTGTTAGAAGCAATGAACAATTTACAAAGAGTTATACTCTGTGCAGCGCATCTTGACAAATTACGAATCCATGCATACTGTTTGGCATTGCCCATGATTGATACTCAAAAACCTCTCCAAGTATGAGGTTATATCGTACTGTCTGCCATAGACACTCCCATTAGCACTGGCATTCCCTGTATTGATTCTATCGCTGCAATGAACAGCATATAGTAGTTTGCCAGTGCAATCTCCTCGTTGTCATACCCCATTATTATATCAAGGTACTTACTAATGTTATATCAACATATTGTCAAAACAATTACCTTGTCCATAACACTTCTCCACATGCTGTCTATTTTGAAGTTCAACGGAATTCACGTTATTGTGCTGCTGAATAGTGACTGTGACGCTGTTGGGTTGGTGATGCATTTGATGGAAAATCTACAATCTGTTGCATGTAGAGGTCTGGAGGTCTAAACTGGTTCTTGTATCTACTTACAATGTCAAAAAACAAGGAAGTCAGAGCTTTAATAAACTCTGAAATTGTAATAATGTCTGGTAATAGAAGAGTTGCAATTCTGATGTGTTTGCTAATCACTTAGTTGATGTGAGGTATCCAGTTAGGTGATAATGTATAGGATGCAAGACAGTCCTCCAGATGAAGCTTTCTGTATACATGTACCGTTCGCAAGAGGAGTTCTGATTCAATGCTTCACAGCAAATACTGACTGTTGACTTCATATGAAATACATCCATTTGCCATCATAACATCTCTGGAATATAGTGAACCCTGTTGGATCAATAGTAGCCATCCTTGATGAGCTATTTAGGAGTGCCTTTACACACTGTGTAGTCACTGATCTGCGTAGAGCATATTGTCCGAATACATTCCATGTAGTGGAGAAGGGAATGAATTTGAGTATCCTACTCATGCGGTGACTTTTGCAGTATAGTAGGAAAAGGTAGACGTTTCTGCTGATGCCACTAAACACATTCTGTAGATATTTGAGCATAGTTTCAAAGTGGGATTGTTGGTGGCAATCAATGTAAAGGCCATGACAGATGTGATGGACTGAATGTGATTAGAATGCCCTCAAAGAAAAGGGGCAAGTACTGGAACCCAGACCTTCACCTTGTCTTTGTACTTGGCACTAGTCCATTGTTTCATGCAGGTAAATTTGACTTGAAACTAGGATATTTTAGGGAAGCAAGAAATTTTAAAGAATTTGGCATCTATCATGTAATGGGGTGGAATGAAGGCAGGTGATACTTGAAACAATACTGTGAGATTCAAGTAAGGCTAGAAACTTCAAGTATGTTGTGACAAATCAGCCAACACAAGAGTCAAAGCTGTTTAAAGTCATCTGATACTTTGCTATACAAGAGAACAAGTAAAGAAATAAGAGAAAGAAATCCTCCAATACCAAATGACCCATCATTATACACAGTTTGTCTGCCGCCCTTGAATCATTCTCCATGCTGCAAATGTACCATCTCAATCCTCGCCCAGGATCCTACACATGACTAACAAAACCCGTATCAACACAATTAAGCTCCCTCGACTCACATTGCAACACCACAGACCACTTTCGACTCAGATTGAACATCTCCACCATGACTACATGTTAACACTGCAACTTTTCCCAACCTCCCAAAGTCTCCCTCCTCCACAACCCCGATTCCTTCCTGTAACCCCCACATGTACACCAATCCACATTTCGTACTATCACTCGCTCGGCTGTGCAGTGATAGTATCCCCTCTTCACGTTTGATGTTCTCTGAGAATTTTGGCAACAGTCCCAGCTATGCTGGCTAATGTTGATAAAACTCCCGTACTCCTTGTGAGCCATCTACATACTTCACTAGATCCCATGTCAAGGAATCAGAGCCCACCCATCGGATGATGTAAAGTAGCTGGTCCTGATACAGATTGCTATCATCAATACATGACACGTGAGATTCCTCCTTGCCATCTACTAATATGGGGGGCATGGGATCGATTCAATGACCCTCCAGGGGATCGCTTGCCATGGGGTCTCACAGTGACCCAAGCTGTTGTCGATGAATCCCCACGGAGGTTCGAAGATCCAACACATCAGCATATACACAGATTCATTGAATCACTGTAGCAGGCCCCAAGTGTATGCAACTAAGCTTTCGCATGGGTCTCATTGTTTGAAGCTGATTACCATACAACGAAACCCTAGAACACTCTTGCCTATTCGGTACTGGTAGCCCTGATTGATTTGTATTCACGTTAGGAATCACCTGGCTCTGCTGTATCTCGTCCTGTGAATGTTCATGGACTTGTCCTATAATCAATTGTACTTTATGCACATTAATACATCATTGGTCATGACCACATTTGAGGCCCTCTGAGAATGCCATCCTTGGGTTGACCCCTTAAACTGCAAAAAATAGGCTTCACTTCATTGTTTCCAAAAAGCCCTTATTCATCGTGAACTCGATGATTGGCAGCCATTACGATAAATTGTCGAATTGATGATTGACCACGTCTTGCACGTACTGCTTCACGCCACCATTCATCAACTCTGTCTGTGCCCCAGTTTCAGGGTGGAAAGCTGTTGACATCTTTTGTTCAATCACAAAGTGGATGCACAACATCCCCCTGAATACTGATGCGAACTGGAGTCCTCGGTCTGAAACAATTGTTGCTGGGAGTCCATGCAGTTGTACCACTACCCTCAAAATCGACTCAGCCAACCTGTGAGCATTGATTATCATCAAGCAGGGGATGAAATGCATCATTGTGGAAGTCCAATCCACTACAACCAAAATCCCATCGATTCTGTCACCCTTTGTTAATCTCCCTACACAATCCATCGAGATATGGTCCCAAGACTTTCCCAGTACAGATAATGGTCATAAATATGGGAACATGGATTGAGGTGTACTTGGTGACCTCTGGCAGCTATGGCAGATTCATATGTACTGGTACCCTTGGTAACACATATCAATCCAGGGGAACTGTCGATCTAAAAGATTGGATGCCTTTGGTCATCGCCAATGCCACGGGAGTGCAGTATTGGGATGTTGATATAACAAACACAATAGTCATATATTGTGTTCTCGTATATACTATTCTCTGCAATATTGTATTCGTCCTCCCTTCTCTGTACACCCAGCCACAGTGATCTCTTTTAACAGGCTATTCATTAGACTTGCAGACTGAATTTTCCCAGGTAATGAGTCACTTGTATAGGCATTGGTCAAAAGATCGGAGATAGTATGATGTCCCTTGACAGGTGGACTGTCTGCAACCAAACGCGATTGTGCCAGTAAGTTCTGAAGCTTTAGAACTACCTGTTCCGTTTTGTTTGATATCTCATCCCCCCCCCCCAGGTAGGTCTCCTGGCCATATTATTGTGGCATCCGCTCTCTCATTCGATATCCCTGGCCTGTATCCATTGTTAGAGTCACAACAAGACAAATACTCAGACAAATCGGCTTCTCATCGATTTAACAGCTGCTTTGTCATACAATGATCGAGGTTTGTTTAATTCATTTTTAATTGAAGGGGTCATAACACCCCCTAATATTCCAGGCTCAACTCCTCAAGAGCCTGTACAATAGCCATAAGTTCCTAATCGTATATATTGTAATTGTGTTGCACTGGAGTATGTGTTTTCCAACAACCTGCGACAGGATGTGGCACCCACTCATCATCATATGTTGACAACACTGCGGCCAATACATAACCAGACGCATTGGTCTCAAAAATGAAAACCCTGTCATTGACAAAATGTCGAAGTGTTGTTGCCGTCGTAACTGCAGTCACCAATACCGTGAATTCTCACTGCTGCTTGAATTGCCATTTGAATGGTGCATGTTTTTCTGTAAGTGTAGTTAGTGGTTCCAGGTTCTCAGACTATCTAGGGATGACTCTTCATTAGTGATTTCACATCCCTAAAAACAGTTTTATGTCGAATTAATTATTCAGTCTGCTGTTTGCAGTTCCCATTTCCATTCTCTAATTCAGGTCAATTTCTACTTTATCCTGATCCATCGAAATGCCAATTGTAGGTATTAACAATCTGAGATACTTAACAGTCTCCTTATGCAAATCACATTTCTCCAGTTTTACATCTAATCCATCATCCAGACAACATTGCATAGCCCATTATAAGTGAGTAACATGTTCCGCTTCTGAATTGTATATATAGGAATATTATCCGACTATTCCAATTGAACATCATCCAGAGCTTCTCGGCTGGTACTGTTGATATATCATTGGCAATCCGCAGATGCTTTGGTTGTCCCAAATTGCATAACTGTAGGTTCAAATAAACTGTACATGGTCTGAAAAGCCACCTCATACTCATCCCCTTCCATAACTCATAACAATTGGGATTCCCCTCATGCATTCTGCTTGGAATATATCCTAATTTCCTCGAATAGGTTCAATGTTTCCCATATCAGGCGAGGGGAGCACCAATTCTTTAATGATTGACTGTTCATATCTCAGGAATAAATACAGAATTGAAGTTCCCCATCCGCCTTCTTTGAAAAATAATCTGGTGCCAAACATGGCGATGCTGATTGATGGATAATACCCTTTGACATATTCTCCTCTAGCTATTCCTGAGGAACAACTAGCTCCACTCTTGAGATTCAGTATAATGGCCCCCATGCTGGTGTTTTGCTCTCATTCAAGTGTACCTCATGATTACTACCTGGTGGATGCAGGGGTAGCAGATCATCAATCAGCTTGCTAAGCAATGTCGAAAACTCTTGATAATATTACAAACAATCATCTACAACAGTCATTCCTCTAGATTGCTGTCTTTGATGGCCTTATTAATATCATATAAGGATGGTTAAATGGTTGTCTATTTCCCCATCTTCACTGTCGTGAAAAATGATGATCCCCTACATGTCAAAATGTTTCCTCAAAATGGTCATTGAGGTTTTATTTTTGATTCAATGATCTACCCTGCTAAGGGGTAAACTGGTAGTTGGGGTTCCTCCATAGTTCCTTGCACTGTCAGTGGTGTATCATGACAATGTGTAATACCAAATTGTTAGCCCAATGTAATACTATTTGGCGCAAATCTTACAGCTACATCATGCCAATGTAATCCAGGGATTCCAAGGACAATACGATCATGTGAGAACATTGTGATATACATTGGCATCCATTTCCGATCATTTTGTACGATTAGTCCATCTTTTGCGTGCTGTGCAATGTCTCCGGCTTCATTAAACATTCCATTGATGACGTTGACTTCTCATTCTGCCTTCACCTGCTGCAGTGGCAACTGAGGATGGGGAGCAAGATCCTGATCCGTAGATGTAATGCCTGTAGCTCTGCAATCGAATATCGTGGGTATTGGTATTTCTTGAATACTCACGATCGAGGTACAGGTTATGACTATATCTTTCCCTTCTAGTGATTCTTCTAATACCTCCACCTTGCTAACTGAAAGAGGTGAAATTCCAAAACATCTCTCAGCATTTAAATCAAAATCTGTTCTGTCAATTAAAGAGCCAGCTTTCATTGACTAACTGAATTCGTTCCCAATGCATCTGAATCTTGCTTGCCTTGAAAATCCGGAACTTCCTCCCCACCCGCCCCAAACATCTGAGTATTTTTCCACGCAGTGCATTCTGCCACTCTGAAGTTAAACCCACGGCAGTACAAATATCTGCCATCCCCAAACCTTTTTGCCATTTCTTCGGCCGATATCCTTCTCTTTCCTGCACCTACATTCATTGGCACAGGTCCAGTGAAACCAGCGACCATTCCACCTGGGGCTACTGCAGGATTCTTTGGAGGTGTCAGGGGTTCGGGGGATGAGGTGAAACACATCTTATCTCCCACTTTGTGTGAGGCATTCTTGTCCTGTCATTATCAAACCTCATTGTCCCGCTTCTGGTATGTCGCAACCAATCTTGAAAGTTTGTGCAGCATATCATTATACTGAAAGGTGTTCTTCATCTCATCTGATAAGTCCATTCTCTGAGCATTCCTTGAGGCCAAAGGATAGCAATCCAGATTGGCAGCAATTACTTGGAACTCAGCCTAGTATGGAGAGAACTAGCAGCTCTTTTGTATAATCTTGTAGATTTCTCATTCCACTATCACCACACTGACAGGGTCCCCAACAGCAGGTTGGTCTCCAAGCCATATTGTTTCGTCATCCCAGATGTGTGGCAATAATAGGTCTACCACTACTACCCTTAGGTGGTTGAATGGGTACTGCATATTTGAATATTGAACAGGAAAGCTGCCAGGCTCGTGTCGAATGATTGTGCCAAGTTGAATGATCCAGCCGATCAATTGAGTTTGATCTGACCATGAACAGTCCGAGGAGTCAGCAGATTTCTGTTCTTTGTCTTTGGCCTCCTGGGAAGCCGTTGGAGTAGCCCATACAGCCAGAGTTAGTACATTTGCTAACCGCTGTCTCAAACAGTCGACTTCCACTTCATGTGCTCATGCAACTTGAATGCATGTATTGAGCTCTGCTAGTTATTGCTCTGAGCTTCTATCAACTGCAGGCTACAGTGTAGCCTACTTGAGTAAATTTTGAGCCTCTGCATGCAGGAATCTCATGCAGAGGAGTCACACATCGGAGGTACAAAGTGTTGGGCCTTCCATTTGGTCAACACCTTCTGTAAGATGATGATTAGTGCTGGGTGATTGCAAACCCTCTATAGTATCTCGGCAAGACTTAGTGTATTGTGCCACCATTGGCACTGCTTCACGGCATTCCAACGACTTCTCCTGGGTTTCTTCGAAGCTGATGAGGTCACTTTTAATGTCGACTTTCTCCCTGACATTTTCCTAATCCTCCCCCTGTAGAAGGGCCACTGAGTTGTGCTATTCAGATCCTGACACCAGAATGAATCAAGAAAATCTACTAGTGCCAACTATTGGCAATGATGTTGGGAGGAGTTGGGGTCAGAGGTACTATGACAAACAATGGAATTATGACAGACCAAGCTGTTGTAGCTGCTGCTGCTGCGTGTCCAGTTGTTGGAAGGGTGCGGGAGCAATAGTGTCCCTTGCAGTTGGTAGGTTCCTTCAGATTACAGGGAAACTTCCAATGTGCTCTGGAATATCTAGCCCAGTGTTATTGAAACACTGGATCGCACATGTCAAGACTGCTGCCCTCTCGGGCGGCTTCAGTCCAGTGCACAATACAAGGAGAGGCAACAGTTGATTGTTCTGAGAAATCATCTCCCAAAGGTACTTCCTCAAAAGACGCTGCAAGAATTGACTCAATACCTTCAACTGAGTGTAAAGGTTTGAGTTCAAAAACTAGGCAGGGGAATCCAGCAAGATCGAATGAATTTATTTGAGAAGTAGAGTTACTGTAGTACTTTTACATCCAACTATGGTACTTGATATGGGGACTGATGGATATCAAATCCGGTATTTTGTAACTTTAGGTTGAGGCAATCATAGCAAAGATGGGTCCAAGATTGGTCCAGTGCTAAATCAACCCAACAAGAAACAGAGCAAGGTGTTGGACAATACTCACACCCTGTCGAGGGTTATTGCCACATTCAATGTCAGATATGTTGCTTATGGACTCGATCTAGTGTAATGGGCAGGATGTGACAACAGTGATATTGGAAACGATAATGTATTGTTGGAGCAACTGTCGGAAGTTCATCTTGATTTTGGAAAACAAGTTACCACAAAAGTCAAACCTGTTCAAAGTTATCTGTTTGTTTGCTACACAACAGAATGAGTAAAGACAGAAACAAAGGGAATCCGCTGACACCAAATGATTTCTCTTTAAATACAGTGTGTCTGCCATCCTGGGATTATTCTCCATGCTCCGATGTACCATCCACATCCTCTCCCACAATCTTCCACACCACTAGCCAAACTATTATCAACACAACCATGCCACATCTCCTGACATCACAACACCTCAGACCACTTCCTTGTGGTATTATAAAACATCACCACCACACCAAGTCAACACTGTACCATCGCCATATATCCCAACATATCCATTCTACTATCACCACAGTTCCTTCCTGCAACTCCCGCGAGCATGTACATCCCAAAATTGTCAGGGGACTCCCATACCCAAGCCATATCATATTAGGTCTATACTCTTCTCATGGCCCCAAACATATCTCAGAAATCCAACAATTCATTTCAAGGTGTGATATTCAAATAAGCCCATCAGTCGCAGATGCAACCGGTTAACAGTGATGCAACTATATGTATTACCCCCTGGGTGGGCATTGGTGAAGTTTGAACCATCTGCAAACTTACATAGCCCCACCTCTTTAGCACCCATGGTTGACAAATGAAGATATTGTTGGAGATGGCAGTGCTTGGGCTTGCAGGTAATGCTGGGCATCTCATCCAGGCATGTTTCAGATCTAGTGTACCAAAACTTTTTCACCATATTCATGGCATATTGCTCTGGGCGGTTTGCAAGGAATCAGACAATTCGAGGAAATGTGCATCAAGTGCGACTGTCAGCACAGAGAACTGCAATTACACTCTTGGCAGGATCATCTAGGGTATGCAAGTATCTTTGAAATAGATTTATGATTGCTGATTGTATTCGTGTGGGTGGTTGGTCTGCTTCGATATTTCGGTTTAAGAGCAAGTAGAGAAAATCGATGCATTGAAACGGATCATCATGTAACCTCAGAGAGTTTACTGATACCGAGATATGCTGGCGAACCAGGTTTGTCACCACTTGGCATAGACAGCATAGTTTTGTCGCTTCCAAGCACAATGTGGACAACTGTTGTTCCATCTGGCAAAGGTTCCGAGATTGTGTCAGCAAAGAGTAATGAACATTAGCCATAGGAAAAATGGTTTGAAAGTCATAACTGAACAACTCAGCAACTGATCTCAGTTACACTGATTCTTCCAGATGTTTCAAGATGCTCCCAGATAGGCTTAATATGAACGAATGAGCTCACTGGTGCTCTAAAACTACTTCTCCGGTGCATCTGAATGCTGATGATGTTGTGGAACCAAATACAAGCATTGTCTGGAGTGTGTAGAGTGGTCTTTGAAATGATACAATATCAACCTATTCGAATAAGAAAATTTCGGAGCTATATGGACTACTGGTTGCATCCTGGAGAATATACAGGTACACCTTGAACCAAAAGCTATCCTCTTCAGGAGTGATTATTATAATGTCTGAATTAAATAGTACAGTTAGAAATACTATCTTACTCCTGCACACCTTGATTCAGGCATTCCAATTAATATACAGTGTAGAAGGTATTCAAATCCAGATGATTGTTTGCAAGCCATAAGCTATGAATTCTATCTGATGTGGGATTCTCTCACACTACATGTGCTGGTCCCACACTTGCTCTGACATGTACAGTATGCATTTTATATGTCTGTTTGACAACCCAGATGAAACTATCATTACAATCAGTACAACAATATGGATCTTTGTACTTTGTTAGAATTACCTATATATACTCTTGAACTGGAGGATCTAATAGCCATTGTTGAGTCGACTTGCACCTCTTAGAAAAGGTTGATATTGTTTTTCAGGCTGTCAGTGGCTTCTGGAAATCTTCTATCTGATGTGTTGTTGTCAAGCTAATGTATAATACAGGAAAAGAAGAAACCTGGCCTTGGAAGGCATTACCAAATTCACTTTGCATATATTGGACTCAGATGTTATGAGATTCAGGCATGATCCCTTCGTTGGCATTACTATATTCTACCTGACAATTAAGTTCCTAATGGTCAACCAATGTAGGGCAATGAAATGGTTGATGGCAGTACAGCCGCCCAATCTGAAGTTTAATATATATGATGTTTATGAGTACATTCTGGTTATATCTGAGCAGCAGTTGACTAACTTTGTTTCCGCAGTCCTCGTTAATCTGTGTATGGCATAACTGTCCAAAGTTGGGAATTCCGAAATCTACTGATATATCACTGTGTGTGATTACTTTGTTACTACTGACCACTCTGCAGACATGTATTTCTGTCAATTGATGTTTCTGTTGTGATAAAGTGCTGAAAATGGCTCTTCTTAATAATACTTGAGGGGTAAAAGATAAGATATGCATATATTTCTCCATTTATCCCTAGCAGACTGTAAGTTATAAAGTTGTGTAGAGTTTATATTGTATAACAGCTAAAGCACAAGATATGACAGTCTCTTCATGGCATAGGTAAGACCTATATACTGATCTGTATACTCAACTATCAGTCGAATGAAATTGACTGTTTGCTAGATTAATACTCACCCTGCAAATTGCTGATATGTAGTCGTTCAGAAATTTCAGTGGTGAAATTGTCACCAGAACCCATCCGTCAAATTGACTCTGATACATGGCTTATAAGATGTATTGTTTTAGATTGAAAATGTATAACATGCAGTTTGGTGATTTTCCAGAGCTCCTGAATGCTGAATACCACCTATGAAACATTAAACCCAATCAAGCAGATGAATCAATTCTTCCTGAACCATATTAGCTTATTCCAAGTCATACTTTAAACCTCCGACTCCAGCTGATTCACTACATGTTTCATATCAGGGATACAGCAGCCGGTGGCGTCAGTCTCCACATAGAATGGGCAAACCTGCAATTCCACCTGTTCATTGGAAGTCATACATGACACCCTAGCAACCCCTTCTTCTGCAGCAGTCTTCACTGGCACATGTATGGTGGCCAATGCATTACTGGGACCAGTTGCCTTGGTCCCCACTTTCTGCAATACTTGTCGCTCAGAATGTTGGAATAGTTTTACAAAATGCTCATGTTGAACAGGTATCACCTGATGGATTTCACACACCAATTGCTTTTCTGTCATCTGTCAATCAGTATCAGACTATTTGGTCACCACTTCTTGAGCTCTATTCAGGCATATCTGAAATTGGCTGTGCATTGTTATAGTTACCTGTTCAGTCTAATGCACATTGACTTCCATTGCAGCATGAGGTTGGCGAATCTATTGGTGTCGTATCTGATCGGATTTGCTTAGCAACTGTGCATCCATGTTGCCCTCCCCAGGATACAATATTGTCTGGTGACCAGAAGCACCCTTCTTCTAGAAAAATCTCTTGAGTGCATCATCTAGTGTATTGAGGTATGGATCAGGGTGTTTTTGATGTCTAACAAGTAGAGGGAATTCACATAATGCACATGCTGCTCCCATTGCCATTTCATCACAGGTTGTTTTTGCCACAGTATTCTCATTAACATTGGAGCAAACAAGAATTATATTGCAATTCACGGCCAGTATTCAGATTATCCCCTGCTTTCCATTACTTTGCCAGGAGCTGCTTTTTGAGCAGTGTAGTGATTTGAAGGACACCTGGATATCCTGGTACTTATGGGAATTGATTGTCAAATTGATTCTTGACATTTCAAGCTCTCAGGTATTTGAGTAGCCAGTGCAATAGGTTTTAACAAAACCCAGAAGCAGCTGATGTAAATCATCAGGCTGTCTAATTTGATCAACATCGCACAGAGGGTATTGTCAGAACTGGTTGCAGATTGGGTGGACACCTAGAGTGTACAGAGCATCAATATGAATTTCCAGCAATAGCTCCTAGTAAACTTGCTGATCTCTTGACTTATTGAATGATCAAAAAGTGGAATGCCCCATCAGTACACGTGTAGGAGATTCACTTATCGGGCATAAGCCATATGAGTCTTGAGCAATCAACAATTGTGGTGGTCAATCCCTGACTGAGGCAGTTAAAAGTGGGTAGCATTGAGTCTGGAATACAGCAGGACAATTCCATTTCAAGCTGGGACTTGTTATGTCAAGATTCCAGAGTCAGGACAGCACAGTTCCAACCATGTTATGCCATGTCTTGTAAGTATTGTTGGCACCATTCAGGGGATATGGATCAGTCCAACAAGAATCCAGGCATACTTGTACAGTGTACAGTGCACCTCTTATCATAATGTACAAATTGTCAGAGACTGCTGCAAGGCATGCTGATCGACCAAAATATTGGTGCAGTGAATCTTGTCTGATAGACAAATGAACCTCACAACCATTGCTCCTCCCGGATATTGACCTTGTGTACCACTCCATCTATCGCCCATTTTCAGCTCGCTGTATATTTGGTGACCATCCTAGTCTGCCAGGTGCATCGTATCAAAACTGTCATGTATCTGAAACCAGAGATGTGCCAAAAGAAACTGTAGACAATTGAAATTGTCGCTGCAGTATTATGTTCCGAAGTTAATTCAATACTCTGGAGTTGAACTCTGATTGCTGAGGCTGATATCGACTTCAATGAGAGGTATTCAAACCACATCTGCCTCTTGGATTGACTCAATATTGATGTTGTCCAGTCCATGCTGTAGATGTTGATGTACCCAGTGTTGTGTTTGCTGGCTGAATGATTGAGCTTGTAGAAGATCATATAGTGACCGAAATGGATACCATGTATTCCATGGTTCTGAGAACTTGCTATGCTTGTTGTACTATTAGTTGCTTTGCCATTCTACTTCCCCCTGCATATTCCACTCCAAATGCTTTCTTAAGAACCATTATTATTGTTGGATCAGGGGTACATGTCATATCAGGTTTCACAGGTCTACGGTTTCATTATAAGGAGTATCTTCAACTGGTGGTGCACGAGGTATATTTTCTGTGGGTAGACCATCAGTTGACTAGCTCATCGAGGGCCATTCAGGTGCACCTACTAGGGTGGAATCATAATGGCTTGGGTCAATCCAAGCCTGCAGGTGATATAATCCCATCAGACAATAGACCTTCATTTAACAATGTTGGGTGATTGAGTTCATTGTGAGCCTGCAGTTAGTTCTTATCAAGTATTAACTTTGTGAATGGCAAGTACTTAACATTTTTCCCACAAATGTTGACCATATTGAAGAAATGGTCATCATTGTAAGGACATGTACACCAGTGTCAGGCCGCATAAGAATCTGTACAGTAATTGAATGATCAAGGTTGCACACCTCGATCTGAGTGAGAGTATAAGTAGAATTAAGTGGTAAGATTCTCGATAGAGACCTATGGCTTGTGGTGAGCCGACCACATCAGATGAGAGTGTTCCGGCCTGGACACGTCATGTGCACCGGTGCCATTACATTATTCTCTTCTTTTGGCATAGAGCTCCTGTGCTGCATATCCTTGTACAGTAAGAAGCAAGGAAACAAGAAACAATCCTCCTGTGGTGTTCTCAGGATCTCACAAGTCCCACAACAGATTTGTTCTGCGAAGAGTGACAATTTGGTGGATACCACCCATGGCAAAAGTCCACCTCCAATTGACTGCGATCCTGAGGTGGTACAACCCATGCCAATGCCATTGGTACCGGGCTCGCATCCAGTACGAAGAGAGACCAAACAGAGAATTCAACACCCAACTGATCCCTTTCCTCCAATCTGGAGCCCCAATTGCTCCTTATCAACATGGCTTCCCCGGGTGCTTTGTGTGAAACTCATTGACCAACTCTTGGCCTTTTTCGAGGATTTCCACTGGTTCCCATCTCGTGCCTATGTGGCTGTATCTGGCCCATTGGATAAGGTAATGGAGCTTCCAATGACACTGTATCGAGTCGAGAATGCGATTGACTTCCCATTCTTCTTCTCCTGATTACCCCACAATCGTCGGTTGTAGCTCCGATGGCAGTTGACCAATGACCGGAGGTATGTACCAATCAAGTTTTGAAATGTGGAAACGTTGTGATTCCATATCGTCTTTGGAAACTATGATTTCTAAGTGTTCTGATCGATGATCTTACTTACCATAGACGGTCCACCGCAGTATCAATTGATATTCTTGGATGGCCTGGTCATGCGGATGTGCTTGGTCGAGAGCCACACTCACTCTCCGACTTCAAAAGTGATCTCGTTTCCGCCTGCATACTTTGTCTGTCGCTCCTGGGCATCTAGTATACCCTCTCGCATGATTCGATGATTCTCTTCTGATCCCCCGAGCACAGCATCTGGTTGGATCTCCCATTTGAGGTTGGCTGGCGCTTTCATTACTTTGAATTGCATCTGAGGGTGCCAGTGGTAAACTGCCAAGAATGGAGTCATCATCATCAAAGCATGCACGGAGTTGTTGTACCCACATTCTGCCAAAGGTAAGAGCTCAACCCAGTTATCCTGCTAGTAGTTGCAGAAGACTCGAAGATACTGTTCCATGGGGTGATTTTGGTGATCTGTTTGGCCGTCTGATTGGGGATGGAATGATGTTGAGAGGTGGTGATCTACGCTAATGAAAGAGCTGACTCGAGTCCAGAATTGGCTGGTGAATTGCGTACCGCAGCTGGTGATGATGTTATGAGGTACACCTCTTCACCAGATCATGTGCTCAAAGAACAGCCATGGCAGCTCCGGTCAGTGGATATCTTCCCGGCAGGGCAGGAAAATTGTGATCTTAGTCAGTCAGTCGACACCTACCAGAATCCTGGTACACCCCGATGCTGTTGACAAGGCCTGGTCGGTGATGAAATCGATTGTTACACCCTCCCAAGGTCGATAGGGTGGTAGCAGTGGTATGTTGACTCCGTGGCGGGTGTGTCGTGGAGCTTTGATTGGGTGGCAAACTTTGCAGCTGGAAAAGTACTTTCATACCGTAGCATCCATTGCGGGCTAATAACAGTTTCCCGATATGAGTTCAATAGTTCTAAGAGCTCCAAAGTGACCGGATTTGGGGTAATCATGGAAAAGACTGATCCCTTTGCTGCACAGCCTGTCATCTGTCGGCGCAGACATCCTCCCCTCATAGGTCACAGCTTCTGAGATGACTTTGAATTCACCCTTTTCTGAGTCTGTAGATGCATCTTGTCCACTGGTCTCCGAGACATCAGGGATACCGACCATTGGAGTATCGACTATTGTATTGTTTACATTGATCGCCGGTGAGTCAGTAGCCTGGGCTGTGCTGATTGCTGGTAAGAGATCATTGTACAGTTCAACAGTGGTCGCTGCCAAAGTAGCCAATAGCCAGGTGGTAGGTATTTCATATCCGATGTCAAAATCGGGTCTGTTAGATGGTCCATCTGCCAGGTTGTTGTTTCTTTCCAGGTGCTTCATGATGAAGTTGGATGAAGACAGAATCTCCGCCCACCGAGCCTGCCTGGGCAAGAGTGCATTTGATGATTGAAAGTACTCGAGTTTCCTGTGATTGCACTGTATCAACACCTTGTGATTGGCTCCGTGGAGGTAGTGTCACCATTGATTCATAATCTCCCGGATTGCTGGACGCTTCCAATTGCACATATTGTTGTTCAGTTTGGCAGGAGAGCATTTTTGAGTGTAGAAATTGACTGGCAGAAGATTCCCAAACCCATTGTGCTGATTGAGGATGCCAGTGATCGCAAAGCAGCTTGCATCAGTCTGCAGGATTATTGATTTTGCTGGGTCCAAAAGCTGGAGGATCAGAGCTTTAGTGAATGCCTTCTTGAGTTTCTGAAATGCTAGTCCAGCTTCCCAAGTCCACTCCCACTTCAGTGCAGGTCTAAGTGCACCTTCCTGGCGCTTTTCAAGTTCACTTTTTTGCCGTTTTCTAAGTGGGCCCTCGGAAGCCCATAGATGATGTGCTGCCTCCACCTTCCGTAGTAGCTCGGTCCACTGTAAGGTAATCTTTGCATATATCTGAAAGAACCGCTGGTCGAAGTTGGCAAATCCAAGAATCAGCTGTATATCCTGCGCAGATTTAGGGGTCAGCCAGTCTTCGATGGTCAAGATTCAGTCCGATTCCATCCTGACTCACTCTGAATTGATAACAAACCCCGGGATGCTGACCTCCAAGACTCTGAATTGTCAATTTTTGGCCTTGCAATAGAGACCAAATTCCCGTAGTCGTTCTAGCACTGTTTGTACCTGTTGATTGTTCTCCTTCTCATCTGTCGAATGGATGAGGATGTCATCATGGTGGGACACGGCACCATTGTCAATGTAAGCTTGCATACAATCATCAATGTAGGACTGAAACAAATACGGTGTGTGTGGTAAGCTGAAATGCATAACTCGGTATTTGAACCGACCGTACAGTGTTTTGACAGCAGTCACATATCCATCCCCCTCTGCGATCCGAATGAGATGGTACCCATTCCGGAGGTCCAACTTGTTGAAAATCAGAGCTGGGCTCAGTCTCTCGAACCTCTCCAAAATGTGAGCTCAGGGATACTTGTTCATGATGGTTTCCAAATTGAGAGCCTGGTAATCTACACAGAGCCGTAAGCCCCTGTCCTGCTTCTTGGCCAACAAGATCAGTGCCGCTGCCAGTGATGGTGACTGCTGGATGAACCTGTTGGCTACGTGTGTTTCCATGTATGCTATCAGAGATTTTGGTTTGAATTCTGGGATATTGTAAATCCATCCATATGGTATCTTGCAGCCCAGTTCCAGGTCGATTTCTTGGTCGATGGACCAGTGCGGTGTGAGTGATTCAACCTTGGTCTGACTAAAGACCTCCATGAATTCCGGGTTTTTGGTGGGAATGAAGACTGCATCATCTGTGCATACCCTTCCTATCTCCGGTTGCTCTTCATCTGTTGATGTTAGTCCATGCTTCATTTCAAAGAATGGAACGGAAAAGGGGGTAATCCAGGAGACCTCGTGATTAGCGGTTTGTTCCAGTGGAGCCAAGCCGGGCCTTCTAGTCTCTCCCAACGGGTCTCGGCGAGCCAGTCGCAGTCATTCACGGTTCGCATGTGGACACTCTGATCCCGCAACTACTGCTGCTGCTCCTAGTCGCTTATCCAGCATACGAGGGTAATCACCTTCCTCATGAGTCCGCTCTACTGTAGCTTGCAGGAATCCAATGCAATCCTTTATTCATAGAGCAAAAGCCCTGGCAACCTCTTCGGCAGCAAGCAGCTCGCCAAATGCTGTGGCAGAAAGTGCCTCGATGCTGACACCATTCCGTTCGGGGTGACGGTATTAGGTAACCTCTGTGCTCTGCAATCCCGAACTGCAGAGTGTCTGCAACAATAAACGCCGGATCCATGACCAGTCAATCTCCTGGTTCTGAGCTCGGAACCATGGTTGCCCTAATACTAAATCATATGCTAGTAATGGGACAACTAGCACCTCCGGTTCATCAACCAGTGCGAAATGGTTGACATAATCAGCCGAAATTGTCGTTTCCCAGTGTGTCTTGCATGCTCGATCACCTGTCTGATGAGGCAAAGGGTGGTTGGTTGAGCAGCTTTGTGTGATGACCCAAGTTTTTGAAGAGGTCTTGGGGCCGTAGGGATGCTCATTGCGCCGCAGTCGATGAGAGCTCATACGCGCTTTACTTCTCCATGTCTATCTCATATCTTCACCTCATAGATTATGTGTTCATAATCAGGGATCTCTGTGCCACAGAGATATTGACTGCACATGTGAGCTCTCAGGCTCTCTGGATTAACCCTCAGTTTTAGTGCTATTCGATGAGGTTTTATCACCTCCAGTGTGGCCATCGACACCCCTGTGCCTGCCTCCTGCATTCCCAGCTCCATCTCATCCAACCTCTCTCGCCGAGTCAGGTACCTGGAGAGGTAGACTAGCTTTTTGCTGCTGGGGTTATAATGATAACTGGCGCTCGATTTGATGGTCATTGGAAGCGGTTGGTTGATTATGACTCACAGGCTGATTCTGCTTGGGGTTTTCACCCCGTGAGTATTTGGTACATTCGCAAACATCGTGGCCTTTGGCTCAGCATTACCGGCAGACCCCGGCTTCCTGCGGTCATTGTCACCATTCAATGCTGACGCAAGGTGGTGGTGGGCATTTGGATCCCGACCTAGATCCCAATCCTCCTCCTGAACCGGAGCCTAACTGGGAGCATGATCCAGAGCCCGATCCTGAGTCCGATCCTGAGGCTGATCCTGAGCCAGATCCTCATTCTCCGGATGGTGTTGATACCCAAGGTTGATGAGGTCTCTTCTTCCGCTTCTGGTTGCCGCCTCCACTCACAGTTGACTGTCGCGGTGTATCGGATGTCCTTAGTGACTTGACATCGGCGGCTCGGTTGAAAGCATCATGAATGGAGTCGAATCTCCCAATAGGATTGGTACAGGGCCTAAACTTCGGCCACAAGTTGGGTTTCCGCCCTGCCCAGATGGTATCTTGGAGCATGATCATGTGGTGTTCCTTGTCGAAATTGGATTCCCTCCCGTATCGTTAAAGTCGATTGGCATAGGCACATACTTTCTCATCGGGGATGTGATCGCCCTGCATCATTTCGTGGTAGGTCCATGAGGATGTATTCTTCCTCTGATCCTTATCACTGTACTACTTGCATATTTTGGTAATGAAACGATCCAGATTGTGTAGCCACTGGTTATCATCGGGGATGAGTGTGTGGCCCCAGGAATCCCAGTCGGTCGTGTTCGTCTTCCAGCCCAGTGTGATCTGGTGTGTTGATCCTACCACCGAGGTGGTCTAGTGCATACCGGACATTGTCTGTATTGCAGCCCGGGATTAGCAGATTGTCAGTTCGAAAGTTCGAGTGAAGGGAGCCAAGGAATGTCTGCAAATCCTGCACACCTCCGGAGTAGCGGTTAGGGTGGGTGACCTTGAATTGGTCCTTGGGGTTCGGTGACTCAGGATCTTTCCGCCTCATGTTTCCATTCTGGAAGAGTTATTCGACAAGCTATTGCTGCTACTCAACCATATCTGTCATATCTGCCATTGTGACCAAAGATCGTACGGTATCGCTGCAGTCAGTGTCGTGAGCAAGCACTTCACCGTGATTGTCTTTGGGCTGGTCCTCATCATCGCCATCATCATCATCATAGTCGGTATGGCATAGTTCTTCTTCGTTATTATCAATTTTGGCCTCTGGGACACAATGTGGGCTGCCAGGTTCGATAGAAGTCCTGATTCAGCAGGCTAGACTTGGAATACGGTGGCCGATTGACGCCCAAATTGTGTCTGTACTTCTGTAATCATCAGCGTTGCACAATGGGAGTCTGTTTGTTTGTTTGGGTGGCATTGGAGTAGTAGTGTTTCTTGGAGTGGAGTTGGGAGTATGTCGTGACAGGTCGAAACAGGGGTGAAATCTAGACATCCCATGAGCGAAATGTTTCCGGTGACTGCACATCAAGAATAATGTAAGAATGTGTTCGCCAGCATCCAGCAGCGTGAGGATCTGGGTAGTAATTGAAGAGTCACAGTTGCACATGTGGATCCGAGTGAGAGTATTTGTAGAATCACATGGTAGGATTCTGAATGAAGACCAGTGGCATGTGGCATGCTGACAATAGCAAACGGGTGTTACCTGGCCGGGACTCGTCACCTGCACCAATGCCGATACAATTGTGCACCTATGCAGATGTATCACAATTCGACGATGCTTTACATATAGAGTTTAAGCCTCAGTATTATTACTTCCAGAGCAAGCTAACATAGGTCATTGTAGAGCTTTCACAGCCACATCACACCCCACCAAATGTAGAGAAGGGTAAAAACATTGTCACCTTACATTCAGTTAACTTCATAAACTAGAATAAATATATTATATCCCCCACACTAAACATGCACAGCTTCTGCTTAACATCATTAACAGGGAATAGAATGTTTCTTTTGTCATCACTGCAGTCATTGTTCGATACGTGTTCATCAGGTGCTGCTACAATCACCACAGTTGCCCTTGAAACTATCTCATTGGCACTATGTTAGTTAGAGCTTGGTTTGAGCCTCCGAGTAGCAGATAATGAATGTTGGTCATCTTACTAGAATGAATTCGAAAGTTGCCTCGCTAGCTGTATGCTTGGTCAATGATTTTCAAGAACTGATAGGCTGATAGGATGATTGCTTCAGTAACAATCGTTGACTAGAGCAGAGATCATGGGGAGAACAATGACATTCACAGAAGAAGATTCATAGGAAGTCATTACTGTTGCTAGTGACTTTCAGACCTCCTATCAACTGCTGTTGCAGGTAATATACGCACTATTTATATTTAGTATTCCTAGATGTACTTACCCTGAAACTGGATATAGTTCTTGTTTGGTTCCTGGAGATATCATGTCATATCCCATGGAGCACCGTTTCAGTCAGGGAACTATACGATTGTGAGCATATACCTAAGCTTGCAGTATACCAATTCATGCATATAACAAATAAAGGTTGATTGGGTGTAGTTAATGTTTCATTTTCTCAGCCAAATTTCATTGATCAAAGCTGTAGTGAAACACCACTCTTCTTGACAACATAAAGGGATATACGATGCTTTGATTACTCTGCAGGTCACTGCTACCTGCAGTATACTCGACCATACTCCAAAGATTTCTATAGGAAATCTTGCATCAATTAATGATTAGGACCATCCTGTATACAGAGCATGTCGGTGAATGAATCTCCACAGAAGACAGCATTTATGGCACAACCAGGTTGTCTATATGGCTTGAGACAATGCCCTTACAACAATTTGAACATATCAGATAATATTTCTCAAACTGCCACCAGCAATATCAGTCCATTTGGGTCACACACCAATCAATTGGATACACTGTATCAGTATGGTTACACTCCTTCATAGTACCCCTTTCCTGGCACTCACCAGTTTTATCACCATTCTCCATTCCATATGACACCCAGTTTACCACCCAGTACCCGTACTGGCCAATGATTTCCAAGTTGTGGTCCACTGTGGCAAGAATATGAACTGCACCAAAGAGGTGATGGCAGGTCTGAAATGTACCTGTCTCCGCTGCTCTCAGGACAGGGGCTTTTAGTTCCAGTTGGACCTCGACTGCCCCCCAGCACCACTGGGAAACATTGTAGCCATTAGGCCAACATCATCCAGCTGTGCTCCACCAGGACCTCTTTCTGGTGCAACTCAGAGACCCCGTCTCGGCTTCCCAATGACAGGTTTCAACTACTGGCCCGACCACAGATAACTGATCTTGCAAGAATAATGGCTGCGTACCAATTGAGGAATCCGTTCTCTTACAAATTTGATTGAGAAGCTGAGAGCAATGATTTGTTGGCCCACGATGAAGGAAAAGGCATAGCCCCAATCAGCTTGAAAAGAATGAAATACTGCTTCATGCGATTTGCCAATACAATGGGGTAGCAGAAATATGTTGCATTGAACAACTGGAATGAAGTATAAGTGGCTCAATTTCTGGAGAAAATGCATTGTGGCACCATCAAGGGCCAAAAATGTTCCTAACAGCTTCAAAATGGAGCCCTGTACTGCGTGATGGAGCATGCAGATTTCTTGGCCACATTCCAGAACTGGCCACCATTCAAAAATTTTGAAAATCCTGGATTGAGTTGAAGGAAGTAGATCCAGATGGTTTTCATGAAATATTCAAATGCGGTTCTGGAGAGCAGGAAAACGGATCGCAAGGCAACATGTGACCAGTGACAGATTTGCCAGAGCACACAGGCAGTATGAGAAGCAGAAATGTTCCGATGTGGCCAATACAACCTACAACATTGTGATTAGCTGGGTGTTGAATGGCAACTATAACCTTAGATTACCTAAATCCCTCCAGGCCTTGTGCATGGATGAGAGGTACTGTGAGGGGCTGCTTGATATCCTCAAACAACATGCCGGCCCAAAAGAGCCATACACTCTAACATCCACACTCAAGTACAGCTTGAAGCAGGAAGAATTGTACAAAGAGTACATGGAATAATGAAGACACAGGCACATGATAAAGGACCCCATATATGTGCAGATTTCAAACAACTGTTGCCTTTCAAATATATTCGAGTTGAAACTGCAACACAGTTTGAAAATTGTATTTGGTAAAAAGGAGGACAGCTCAAGCGGAGGAGTGTGCAGAGCATGTAACTAGACTAGCAAATGTAATCCCCAGTAGCCGTGTTAAGGCTGGATATGCCTAAGTACTAATAATTATACATAGACTTTTAAAGATTCTGAAAAGGGTGGAAGATTGGAAGGAGAGGACAATGGTGGGCTACAGAATGGTATTTGTATTAATATAAGTTCAGATTGAAACAATAGAATTGATTATATTCCACACATATATATTTGTTCAAATGCATGCTTGACTGTAAAGTACATAACACTGCAATGAATTTCAGAAGCACTGTTGGAAGATGAAATGGGTCTTGGCAAGACATGTACCTTGGTGGCAGCGGCTATGATATGCAAATTGCTGGCTGGCAATGTTGTTGTGGGGTTGCCACTGTCAATTATGTGGGTGATTACAATTGATGAATGGGTGAATTTGGCTAAGAACAACTATCATGCCACATTCAGTGACATATGAGAGTGGTATTTATTACAGAGACTGAATTCTGTGCCCAACTACATTTTAGAAATCCAAACAGCACTACTGGTAAGGCATCCAGCACCTGAATCACCCCATGAACTGATCCTGCTGGTCACAATGTGCAGAGTGACAGAGAGATTCAGAAGGGGCATGAACGAGATAACCTACGAGACTAAATACAATCTGGTCAACTGGTTTGCTGGAGAAAACGTGAATTTCAACAACAAGAATCTGAATACCACAATTGTAAAGCTGGAATACAGATGCCATATCCACCTTATTTTATTTGATACATCAATATCTGAGCGAATCTTTCAAGCAATGGCCAACTTTCATACTGTTTTTGGAGATATAGGATTTTTGATTGGTCTCATCCATAGAAGTCAAAAAACAGTGTGGGCTGGCAGACTGTGATTAGGGCATGTATTGGATTCAAACTACAGGTGACTGCTATGCCGGGATTCCATTCACTCTTTGCTGGGTGTTACCAGATACTATGGCTCTTTTCAGATGCACCTGAAGATCGAGAGGTTGATATAGTATTGCAAATGCATGGTGCAAAGGCACTGCATTGTACAGTGAATAGTTTGATGCATTCCATCCAGACTGAAGATGAAAACCATCAACAGGGTGCGGTGCACTAGTTAATACCTATTGCAAACCTGCTTAAAATTTGGAGATAGTTGAAGTTGAATGTTGCGAATGGACAACCACTTGTCCGTATCCTGGAAGAGAATGCACACCTTACTGATCTGGAGTTGCCAGAGGATGAGCTAGCAAAACTGAGGACCCTTGTGGAATGATATACATCACAGGGTTTTTCAGGGGCATGGAGAGTGCAGAGTTCACAGCTAGCATGGTTTTCATTAGTGTGAGGAGAGACTGATGATGGCAACAATGTTTCAGGACAATGGGAAGATAAGTGGCCACTCTGCCCATCAGTAGATCCTCTGATGGGCCAAAGGCTGAGAGCGAAATTTCTGCCCATGCTTGTTAACACACCAGCAGAGTATCCCAAAGCTGACTGAGATGAAATAACGAGTGAGGCCCTCTATCTCGAACAAGAGAGAAATGCAAATGCTCTGACCACCACTTCTCCTTTGTACAGGGAGGCGCTCTTTTGCCCATGTCCTGGCTATGCGAGTCATTGAAAGAGGCAGCTAACGATGTATTTTGCAGATCATGTTGATATATTCCACATGAATAAAGAAATAGGCAATAATGAACACACAGACATGCGGCTTCAATTCCAGGTGCTAGACAATCCGTCTGGATTTGTAACAACACCCAAATTAGGAGGAACAGGGCCAAATCTTACAACAGCAAACTATGTGGTAGTAGCTCGGATGTTCTGGGTATTGAACAAGCAGTGCAAGTAATTTGAACATGTTATGGGGCTAGGGCAAAATAGAGTTCAACACAAATGGTTACTGATTATGGATTCTGATGGCTCTGATAACCACAAGAGTGATTTCCACCAACACTCTAGAGTGGTGCAAATGGGAGGCCTGCACAGCTTGATGAGTTGACTGAATATCAAGATGTCAATGATATACCAGATTGTGGAAATTCATGAGGACCACACAGAGGTGCTGACAGAGAATGGGCACACAGTGTAGTCAGATGAACATTCATTGTGGATTATTAAGATGGTGAAATCACAGTACCCCTCTTCACATGCTCAAGCAACCTAATCAGCTCAACTGATTCAAATAGTCGAACATTTTGGGAAAAAGTCATTTCGTCAGGTGTATTTTACTATAAGCTATATAACCTCCTGTAGTGTCCCGTAGAAGCCATAACTGCAGGTACTGGATGTCGGCCCTGAGCCCATATACGTGATGCACATATCGAACTCATAACACACTGTATGCTGATGGGAGTATTCCTACCTTTAGTCTTGTTATGGGTTGTCTCTTAGCAGCGATAATGATACTTGAATGATGGTACAGGATGCATACATATGTACGATATGCATAACACCTATGCATGTACATTCAGGTGATCAGCAACATGCTCTTGAGCGGGAGTTCATGTGGGTTGCGCGAAGTATTGGTACTTCGTTCACACCTGGATACTTTGCGGGACAGGTGTGGTAATCACGCCCGGCAGTTGATAGTCAATATGCGATTCAGAGAACTCTTCGACCTACCTGTAATGGGCTAGGGTTTGGGAGCACGTTCCGGTCTCAAGAATAGTCCCGACCTTAGCATGACGTAACTGAGCGATTAATGACGAAGGCTTAGAGCCGAGAGCGAACACTGATCGTTGAATCGATTAAGTCTGGATCGCAATGTAACATTGTATCGGATACGAGCTTACGCGTCAGTAATCTACGTTGGCATAGTATCCGTTGGTCACCGATTAAATCTATGACGCAATTAGTAAGTCATGTGCATCAGGGATTAATAGGCGATAAGCTTCATCAACTTGGTTGGTGAGAGTTCCAACTACCAACTCGTACGATTGCAAGAGATGTCTGAGTGAGGAATGGATGAGCTGATATCGTGCGATTGATGGCCTGATCGTTATCAGGAGTGTAATGCATTCAAACCAGATCAAGATGACGCGATGACCTGAGGGTGTCGTGGCAGGTTGTTATCGGGGGCTAGGAGGGCATGGCCGAGATGATGCTATCACACCGAAGGAAGGGAGGAAGGCTATAAATAACCAGCGTCGGTCGAAAGATTTGAAGGCATCATCCACAGGATTAGCTTTGAGAGAACACTGAAGACGATCTTAAAATATAATTAAGAATTCTATCTATCTATCTGTTTAAGAGACAGCTCGACATCATTTCTTCCTTAATCAACCTACGAGATTATCCTTTGTATGCCTGGTCACAGGTACACACAATCCGAGTACGCACTGCGACATGTTGTTGAGACTTTTGGCAATCTTCTCCTCAGTTTACACGAGCACCATTTAACCCACACCTACCAAGTAGTTTTATATTTCTGTCAACTAGAGGATATCGATTACCTGGTGCTGAGGTACTTGAACACCGGAGCATTACCATTCGAGGAGTTTTCAGAGCATTGGTTGTACGACGGGGAAGCGTGATATATATCTACAGAGGAGATGGTCTGTGGTAAAGGTTTAGATTGGCAGTTCTCGTTACAGAGGAACGAGAAGTTGAGTCTCAGGATAAGATGAGGAGAGAAAGAGATATTTGGATAGGCGGCTGTACTTAGTTCAATGAATGTTGTATTGATTATTGGGACTAAGAACCCCCGTAACAAGTCTTCACTTTTGTGTGATAACTAAGTGCTCTTGGGGTGATTGCGAGAGTGTTTGTGCACAACATGGTGTAATCAAGTATACTAGATCTGCACTACCAGTTGTTGGGCAGATGCTAGTTGTGCAATCGCACTATCTTGTTAGAACTCAGAGTCAGTTGTCAGAGTAGTCGCCTTGATCTTGTCAGAGGCTGTGCATGCTGTCACCCTGGTCTCGTCAGAGCCCATTGTCAGCTGTCAGAATCAACATGTAGAGCCACCCTGATCTTGTCAGAGGCTTCTCAAGCTGATGCCCTAGTCCTGTCAGAGCCCACCATCACGCTGTCAGAGTCCGCACCAATAGTTGCAGTGATCGTGTTAGAAGCTTCTCATGCTATCGGCCGGGTATTATCAGAGCACACTGTCAGCTGCGGTAGTCTGCATGTATAGTCGCCGTGATCTCGCCAGTGGCTTGTCATGCGATCACCCTAGTCTTATCAGAGCCAGCCATCGGCTGAATGAGTGCGCACCTATAATCAGCACCATCTTATCAGAGACTCCTCCAGCTATTAGCTTGACCAGTTCAGAAGTCACCATCGATTATTAGTGTGTATACATGTCTGTCACTGATTGCCATTCTAATTATGATTTTCGAACCCTTTAGGTGTGGAATGAAATTTAGTTAGTTTGACATCCCTTGTATTCTACTGATAATCTGTTATATTAAATATATACTATATACACAAGTAGCTATATGTCTTCAGCGTCGATTACCCTCTCCGGATCCCACCATGTGGCGGTAGGTGTCATCGCATCTTGACCATTGATTGTGTTGATTCTGTCCATATGTTTAACCAAGATCTTGTTGGTTTCTCTGGTTGGATACTTTCCCACTGATCAAATAGGTTACTATATGAACCTACTTACTGTCAGATATGTGTTTCCATAACAGAGTTCTGCATACTGGGGTGTGTATCTGCATCAAAAGTCATGTGGAGGAAACCAACACCAGCCCAGTGGTCCAACAAATGCTTTACTGCCATTGCAGCGAGTACCAATCACTGTGGTGCCATCTCATTGGTAAAATGGGATATAAATGGCCGTTGCATGTAATTAGGCATTGAGTTTTAGAAGAAGATATTTGGCATTATGTGTGATTGCAAACTATGTCGAAACATCTTTTTCGGTATCTAAGTTGATTGTCAGGACATTTATAGAAATAATGGGATTAACTCTGATTCCACTCTTGCAGTCTGAACGATGATAGTGGTATGTGCAAAACCGCATTAGCCTTATTACTAGCATTTCACAGTCATCATTTGAGTGGATCAGACGGCACGTAGTATATTGATTGGGTGCAACTTCACTAGCCAGTTTGGCGAAGACTGCTGGGGCAGCTGATTGGCGATCCGCATGCATGGTGGTCAGTGTTACTGAGCAGGGCTTGAAACATGTGAATACTTACCATGTGGTTAGCTGCTTTTGAGATATCAAACTCCTTGATTTTTTGGCACCCCATTGTCACCCACCTTACACTGTTGTCAGGGGCCAGTATTTATGGGGGACATATTTCACTTTTGCATCAAGATGTAGACTAAGGCAGGGAGGTCACACAAAGTCAATACCAATAAGGGAATGTTGCTCATACCTGCTGAGCATAGTACTCCTGGTTCCCGGGAGGAGTGCCTTGGGGTGATTGCACTGACTATGTCATGTCAGCTACATGGGTTTAATGTTGAATGTAGGTGTGGTAATTACCCCCCCCTGGGTTGCCGGGAGAAAGAGAGGTTGATCTTGCCTGGGTATTGTCAGTCTGCAATGCCGGGGTGGACATTTCTGCATCTACTTGCCCGCTGCTGGTTGTTGGATGAACTAGGTGTTCACAACTACAAATTTTCAGAGTATAATGCCGGGATGGTCATTTCTGCTCCTACTAACTCATCGCTGGTTCCTAGAAGAACCACTAGGTGTTCGCACCTACAAAGTGTCAAAGTCAGACACAAATATTGAGCGGGATGCATCACTACCCCTTCTTGGTTGTTCAAACTGGAAGAACATCTACTGCAATTTACTTGGTGGAATCCTTGACATGGGGATCTTGGTTCATCATCATCATAATTGCAATCACCCATCTGCTCAACTTCTGAGCCCTCATTACCAACATTACTGCCCCCAGAGTGGTGCCACTTTTGGACAGTTCAACTGAAGACAGTCGGAAAGCCAATGGCACTGGAGTTTCGATCATTGCAGTTGCTGCTGTTGCCCCCCTGTGATCTGCCACTGCAGTCTCGGTCATTGTAGCCACTGCTGGCTCCGGACTTTCTAGAATGCTCGGGGGTGCTGATGCTAGATCTGGCTCCATTTGCCATTGTGTGTGTTGCATGTTGGGCAGCTTGGCATTGGGTGTATCCGCATTGCATGTACTTGGAATCCACAGCTATCTACTGTTCATCATTTACTGCATTTCTATCTCCCATCACCTAAAAACATCCTTGTCAGACTTGAAAATAAAACCAGTAATATTGGTTCCCATGCCAGAGTTATGGTCCATGTGAAAGTGGAACTTATACTACAACTGTTTCAGAATCAAGTTCATGGTCAGAGTTGAAATTATACTGTGTAAGTGAGGTCTTCCAGGTGAGAGTTGAAGCAATTTCCATATAGACGAGGTTGCTTCTGGTGTCAGAGTAGTGGAGTTGCCACAGTTTGGGTGATTGTTGGAGTTAGGTGATTGTCAGAGTTAGGGAGATTGTCAGAGTCAGGGTGACTGTCCGAGTTAGGGTGATTCTTAGAGTTAGGGTGATTGTCAGAGTTAGAGTGGTTGTAAGAGCCACAGTTATACAATATATGCTGGGACTCCTGAGTCAGAGTTCGAGTAATGCCATATTACAGGTGGGGTTGCTTCCCATATCAGAGTTGAGTGGTTGTCGAAGGTAAGGTAATTATCAGATTCAAAGTTATTCTGTGTATGTTGGGTCTCCCAAGTCATATTTAATGTCATGCTGTATTACTTCCTGCATCAGAGTAGGATGGTTGTCAGAGTTCAGGAAATTGTCAGAGTTAAGGTAATTGTCAGAGTTGGAGTTATACTGTATACATTGGGTCTCCTGAGTCAAAGTTGACATAATCCAGTAATATAGATGGGGTTGCTTCCCATATGAGAGTAGGGGGGTTATCAGAATTAAGAAATTTTTCAGAGTTCAAGTAATTGTCAGAGTCAAAGATATACCATATACATTGGGTCACCTTGTGTCAGAGCCGAAGTGCTATTGGACTTTCCCATGTTTGTTGTCAGGTATAGGTTCCATAAGTTAGATGTGATAGTTTACTACTTTGTTAAGATTCAGTAATCTGCCAATCTTCCTGACCATATTCTTGTCCACAAACCCCTATGTTGGGCCACACTATGTGACACTTCTCACGCAACCACTCAGGGATCTCACACCATGGATTTCACCATACAGGTTAGTCTGCATACACCACAGTACACTCTTCACTGATATGTGGGTGGAAGCGGTAGAAACAGTCGCACATGGTGTGCTCTTGCAAGTCCAGTCAGATCTGCCCACAGGTGCTCTGTGGGCACTGGCCACTAACCTGAGCTGGGGGTGAACAAAATGCAGGCCTTATAATTCAAATATTACATTGTATATAGTAGAGCATCCTGACACTGCACATAGTTGGAGGTCAATGAGATTTGCAGTGCAGCTCTCCAATGTACGGGAGTTGGTACCTAAGGATACTCAGGAGGTAACTTACCCAGGAAAGTATTTAATGATGCGTATCCCTACCGGTAGTCATTTGTAATGGCTACACTGAGTATGGGTAGTTAGGCCCCCTCCACCGGCTGCTGAGGAAGGATTGGTCAGACACTACGGGCTGCCATTATTGCGAGTTGACCCTCCACACCGCTTTATCCGTGCCACTGAGGTTGTATGGCAATTGCATTAATGATAGAATTTAGACAATGAAATGCTTAGTTTCGCTGTAAATTACTGTATGTCTTTCAGAGAGAGTGCAGTGTGACAATTTGGTGACAATTTGCAAAGTACAGTGCTCGATGAGGTGGTATACACCAAGTGCACTGACTTACACTAATATCAAATGTGTGTGGTATGGCCACCAGGGTTGGTGTTCACTAGTGTTTCTGAATCTGAAGTAGAGTAAGTAGTTAGAGTTGGCCATACGAAATTTACACTTGTGCTTGTTTGAGTGGGATGTGCTTGTCAGAACACTCTGTCAGAGAAACCTGTCAGAGCAACCTTGTCAGATCAACCTGTCCGAGCAACCTGTTCAGTGAGACCTGTCAGAGCAACCTTGTCAGAGCAACCTGTCAAATCAACCTTGTCAGAGCAACCTGTCAGAGCAACCTTGTCAGTGCAACCTGTCAGCGCCACCCTGTCAGAGCTGAGTTGTACTTGATTGGCATATTCCACTCACAACTGGACTATGTGTGTGATTGAAATGAATGAATCCATGTCATAGACCGATTGTAGTAGTTTACTGTGTGGCCCAGGGATTGGGTAGATGAATCAATTTCATGGACCAATTGTAAGTTTACTTGTGTGTCCCGAGGATTGGGAGTATTTAGTGTATATTTTGGGTGTGAAGTACTATGGTACCACCATCACAGGCACTAGAATTTGTACTCTCATATAGCAAAGATTTCTATTCCCTACCCACAATGTTCTCTACCATGCTCCCCTACACTGCCTGCTATAACTGGCCACTCATCACACAGCCTCGAATGATGCCATTCCCATGATAATCAATCGGTTAAAAAAGCACAGAGGGGGACGGCTACTCCAGGTATTGGCTCTGCGGCCAAGCTTATCTAACACAAGCCCAGTCAAATCTGCATTCGAAAGAGTTAAGGCATCCTTGCTTGGCATGGTGAGTGTCTCTCATATTTCCAAAGTGAATACACACTTACAACAAACATGAGCCTACAACCTGGTGGCATCGATATTTCATTGGATTGGACTGTTCTGCATCATCACTGCATATTTATTGTGTTAGCTGCATTAGGTCTTGGGGGGTTAGACTTCGCTTTGATTGGTCTTAAGGGATTTCGGTTCAGTGTAACGTGGCAGTGTCCCTTGAATAGGGTTTTAGCAAGTACCAAAATGAACTTTGATTATCCCCTTGAGTGTAGAGTACCTGCTGGGTTATAAACTTGAAGAGTGCTTACTCGTACAGATTGTGCATTGTTATGTATTGAAGAATTTTTGTTCACCGAGTATGGTCATGGCACACACTTTGGAGAGTTGCTGTCAGAGCAGTGGTCAGAGCAGTTCTCAGAGTTGTTGTCAATGGGCTGCTGTTCGACGGCTTCTGACAGAGTGGCTGCTGTCAATGTTGCTTCTGTCGGACAGCTTCTATTAGAGCGATTGTGTCAGAGTGGCCATGGTCAAATAGCTGCTGTCAGAGAGCTGCTGTCAGAGAGCATCTGTCAGAGTAGGTGCTGTCAGAGGGCTGCTGTCAGAGTGGCTGCTGTCAGAGTCAAAATCAGCGACTGAATTACTCTATTCATTGATACAGGTCATCTATAAAGCTCGAAACTTTCCGAAATGGCAAAACAGTGCGATATCCCAACAGTGACCTGCAACCCAGAAGATCAAACCCAGAAATCCAAACCCAGATCCCACAAGAGCTAATCTTGAAATCCAAACCAACCTGGAGACCCAGGAACCAACCCTGAAGGACAAATAGCACAGACTCAACAGTGGAAAGTAGAGAATGATCACAAATTAACTAACGTACATTGCATAATTTGATTGACCAATCCCAGCAGACGAGAGTGCCTGGGGCGACAGTTTGCGAATCAAGTTATCCTATGCTTGATCAGCACCGAGCTTAATATTCTCACTGGCAGCATTCTGGAGAACACATGACATAGAAAGCATTGTTAATTGCTTCCTCAGCTGGATGTTTTGAATCAACTGATCGATCGTGGCAAGGTTAACCAATTGAGTTGTGCATTGTGTTTGCTGCTGACCAATTTGCCAGACACGCAACCATGCCTTATGTTACATTGCGTAATTCATTCCCTGTTCTACCATGATGGAATTTCGGCAATTATTTTGTAGATTCAAGCCCTCATTGCTTGTCAGATAGGGCAAGACAAGAACCTCCACCAGCCCACAGTTGGTAAATGACTTCTTCATAGAGGCCCCCACATTGGCACTCATTGAGCTACACATAGGAAAACCATTGAAGCCAATGTGGCAGCAGTACTGGGTACACATTCGATTCATTGTCTGATGAAGCATCGATGTCTAAGTCAAACATCAGATTCTAATGTCAGAGCTATTGTGAGTGGCACAAAGTGGAAATGCTAACCTGTTTGACGAGCCACTGGGTAAGCGGCCAACATACCCACAGCATCACTTGCTCTCCATTCTCTTTTACTGTCACGGGGTTCTGGAGATATTGTCTGAGCGAAGCCAACTTTGGAGCCCCAACTGCAATGCAGCCTCGAACTGATTGTATGTCATCTCCCTGACTGTCTCAGGCCGAGGTATTTGGTCCGTCTTCCCTGGGAAATCCTTTGCAAGCGCAGCTATAACTGTCCTCAGCATGAACAGGTTCGGTCTGCCCATGTGTGCAACCCCAGAAGGGAATGTCCATATTCATATCAAAAAAAGATATTTTGGGATCCATTCGGGCAAGACTAACAATGAGTACTACAGATATCAGGTGAATAACCCGCCAATGATGGCCAAACGGCTTTGTCTTGCCAGTCATTGTAGCCTGTGTGTAGTCAAACCCTATGTTTCTCACTCTGAACCCCATACGGCTACTATCTACCAAATTTATGTAGACTGGTCGAGCTCCAGTGGACTTTGTGAATGTCATAAGTTTGGTGGTTACATGTATAGGAGAGATGTCGATGATGGGTTTTGGGTGGCTGAATGGGATGTGGCTCACCGGTGTTTGCCATTGCATTTGTGTGCATAAAACTGCACAAGCTCAGTTGCCAATAGTTTCCTTGTAGTGGTGCCATCTGATTACTATATCCAATGTTTGCATGGCTCTTCTTAAGTTCCCAACTTCACGAAGTATGGGCAACAAATACCCATCGCAAGTCATTGTTGTGCAGTGAACAACCGATCTGAATTCAGGGCCTGGCTAGTATTAATATGCAACTGGTGTGAACCCAGCACATGGTGTAGTACCTGACACATTACTGTGATCCGTGACCCAATGGTTATTAATATTGAGAGTACAGTCGAATGTATCCAGTGGCAGGTGCAGTGTCAACCTGCATGAACTCTGCAGAAAATCCAAGATCCAGTGCAAGTCTTTGTTGCCATGTACCAATCGGGTTACTGTTAACATCCATTTGTATTGCAGCTCCTGACAGAGTATGTAGGATGCCATATGCATATTGTAATCATGGGAGTCCATTTTAACCATTGTGCCATTAGCCTTCCTAAACTTGTCATTTGGGGTCCCACTTGTTCTCAAGCTGTGGGATTCATCCAAAATATTCTGATGAAATATGCCAGGGGACCAAAATATCAAACTGTTGGCATCCTGTTGGTTAAACCACAGGTAGAAAGTATCGATGTTTGCAATCACAAATATTCTCCCATGTTTGCCATGAAGAGCAGCTCGATGTAATGACCTCCTCCAGGGAGATGTGCCATAATGGAGATCTGGAGCTAACTCTACAAACTTAGTCACTGCAGCTTCCCATTCTGCCACCATCAGTTGAGGGCAATTTCAACCTTAGCTTGGAGTATCTTTAGTGGTACGTATTCTAGTCATACAATAGATTTAATGTCGGGAGGTGGACCTGCTGCCGCAGCTTCGTGGCCCGCATCAGATATTCTCATGCCATTTAACCTTCGCATTGTGGTCATACATATTGACCTTGCATCTGTCGAACCCAGCAGGTGGAATCTTCATCTTTTGTTGCTAGAAGTTTACAAGGGGACATATTTAAACCAGCGCTGTCGGAGTCTGATGATTGTGAGTGTGGCGCACAGTTTAACAAGAGTACAGCAGGGTCTTACCTAGCCAGTACCACGGTCATCAGCCAATAAACCACCTTTTGCCAAGCTATTCTCCTCCTCTGCCATCCAATTCACTGCTATAATCTGGTGAGGTTGTAATAGCATGGGTTTGTGGAGCAGCTTGAAAGTTCTGCTCTCCATGGTGATGCCTAATGCTGCTATTGACCGCTCCACATTTTCTTTCTGATATTCCTGGTTATCCATCAGCTCCGCTAACCTGGGAGTAAAAATCAGCTTCATTCTAATATTCTGATAGCGGCTGAGCTCTGACAGTAGCTCTGACAGTAGCTCTGACAGCAGTTCTGTCAGCAGCTCTGACAGCAGCTCTGACAGGGGCTGAGCTCTGACAACAGCTGACAGTAGCTCTGACAACAGCTGAAAGCGGCTGAGCTCTGACAGCAGCTCTGACTGCAGCTGAGCACTGACGACGACGCTGATAGTAGCTCTGAATGCAGCTGAGCTCTGACTGTAGCTCAACTGTTCTGACATGAACAGTCACTCACCAGTCCACATCGGCATTATACAGCTGGTCCTCCTTCTGTGCCTGTTCATTGGGGTCCTTGGCTCCATCCAGTTCCATTGAGGCAATATTGTTGCAGGTGGTGTCTACCAGATCTAACTCTTCCGTATATTGAATCTCAAAATCTTGCCTTTCCAGTTTACCAGTATGGCTGGGGGAATTTCTCATTCATTCATTGCTAGTAATGGGCATGATCCCCAGTTTGGAATTGTCCTCCAGCATTACTGGTAGCTCTACCTTCCCGGCCTTCTCCTCCTCCTCCTCACCCTCCTCCTTCTCCTCATCCTCCTCCATATCGTCCAATTCATCCGCTCTGATGTTGTTTTCAGAACTGTCTAGTAAATCAAAACATAAGGGTTCGGTATCTCCCACCTCTTGTTTCACCCGAATGGCCAGTGTTCATCCCAGGGTGATGCGGTTAGTCTTGATATATTCGATATCATTGAGGGGGTCATCTACTATGACCGTGTTATTGATGGTGACAAATGGAACTATCAGATGACCTGTAATTTGGGCAACGCTCAGACAGTCGTCACAGCACATTTTGTCCAATGTACTGTCAATCAGTGCGCATCTGGACAATGGACTATCACCCTGAGTGGATGTTGTGCTCGCTAAACAGGCGTCAACCACAGTCTAGTATGTTGCTAGCTCATTTCACCAAGTTATCCAGGCACCAAGTTGTGCATAATGCTAGCGCAAATAAAGATTCATTTTGAAGTCTCTCAGAACTCAAGGCCATTTAGACTGGTCTGCACTATCTACTGGGCAATTATCTTCCATCCAGATGATCAAATAATCAGTATGGTGTTCTCTGGCTTCTTGGTATTGATTTCCAGGTGAGGTGCCTCCCACAACTGTGTGAGCTGGTGAGCTGGTTGCACCATGTTTAGGCCTCCTGCTGTTGGGATCTACAAGTGAAAGTGGCTTTGGATCACGTATTGCATTCCGTCCGAAATATGGTTGCTGCCGGGCTCTACCTGACCTCTTGAACTGAAAAAGGTCCAATCTAGGGGACTGAGCATGAGCTGGAACTGTGAACATTGTAAGAAACAGTATCGCGGACGATACTGCTGATGGTTTAGTGCCTCTAGGTATGGTTGTGCTTCCCCGCACTACTGAATCAGCCATTCACCAAAATGAGGTTGAGCTTGAAATTGCACATATGGTAGACCATACACGAACATCTGAAGTGCACTTAATTGGTGGAGTAAGAGTGCCCACAATCTGGCCCAATGAAGGAGCGGAAGTGTTCTTTGTCTTTGGTGCCGGGCTTGATTCAGATTTTGGCTTTCTGGCATTGCTCATTGTTGTCTTTGCCTTTCTAGTGGGACTCGGTTGGGCTTTCTTAGGTCTGGTGGTGGCCCATCAGGTGACTCTTCTCTGGAAGCATGAGAGAAGTCTTCGAATTGTATGAACAGCATCATCATCTATCTTCGGGTCTGGTGTAAGTCCCAGGAGATGTCAACTGTTTTCAGCAAGTATCTCGCAGCTGTCGGTAATCTTCTGTTTGTCAGGTTGATATCAGTTGATGTCAGAAAGTCAATCTCAGATGCTCAATATCAGAGAATCAATATCAGAGACTCAATGTCAGAGACTGGATGTCAGAGATTCAATGTCAGAGTTGGATTTACTAACCTGGTCACGCGTCATTGCTATGCCCTGCACCTGGGTGCACAATCTGATATTGTTGTACAGAGAGATAGTGGATTTGTCGTGTTGAGTTTTCCATTCCTGGACTACTGCATGGCCTTCAGTGAATGCAGACCAGCTACTCACAGCAGCTATATCCTGAGTCATCTTCTTCAGCAGAGAGGCACACAATACTTTGGTCCAGTTGGAAACATTGGTAGGCCATCTCTGAGGGACTCATGGTGGTGCCATAATGATGGTCATTCGGCAGATATAAGGGTCGCAGAGTGGATATGATACTCACTGAGTGGATATGATAGTCGTGAAGCTTACATTTATTGATCTCAGTAAATACGTAAGTATGGTATGTGCTCTATAGCAACTGGAACTACTAGATGCGCATTGACCCACACTTGAAGGGATTACCACTCCTACTCACATTTTCAGAGTGATGAAAATATGGAAGTCGATCTGGTTGAGAAAGCGCCCCAGATTGAAACATGCAGGGGCTGAAGAAGGAAAATGTTAGTTTGTTGAGACAAGTCGAGTAGGTAAGATACAAAGATATTGGTTGTTATTTTAAAGGCCAAACACAATGAGGTTTGGAAAGTGAGGGGTTGTCTGGTGAAGAAATGCAGTTCGGTTTACAGCTGAAACATTGACTGATGCTGTTCAGTGTGGGGAAACTGAAAATTGTTCTTTGAAGCGGAACATCTCACACAAGTAAACATGGCGGGCTACAGATAGTGAGTGGTACAACCAACATCACTCGGCTAGGCAAGAATCCAAGTCCATTCCTGGTAGGCTGAATGCCAAACAATAGGACAGGTGATGGGAGCCTCACTACAATTGATTCCAGGGGCAGCCGCACTCAATTGCAACCATTCACTTTCATCAATGCAGTTCTCATTTTGCACCTCATGTGGCCATGTAGTTTCCTGACAAAGTGGTCTCACTTGTCACCACTGTTCAACACATGCATGTCTTTGCCTAAATTCCAGCAACGATACTGTGTCAGATGGGCTAGACTATGAACTTGCAGATGACATTGCCCAATGTGATGACCATACACAAAGCCAGTTACCTGAGACGGAGACATTCCCCAATGCAGGAGCCCCAATTGATGACACAGTATGAGTTCAGTCTTTTCATGATGATGACAGGAACCCCCTTGCTCTGTTTGCAACACGCCAACAATGGGAACTTTGTCATTCCATTGTGGATTCCAACCAAGGTAAAATGAAACTCAACTACATCCTCAAACAAAGACTTATTGCACCTGACGCCAATTCCAAAAACCCTGATCAGCTTTATCAACGGATTGTGGACATGGAAGAAATGAACAGGCTTGGATGTGGTTGGGTGCAGGGTTCTGTGAATATTGGAGGGAAAGTTACTCCGGTCTGGAATCGTAACCCGATTGCCGTCATCCGATATATGCTAGGACATTCACTGTTGACGCTCCATCTCTCATACACGCCGGCCAAACAACAGGATTCCAATTGCCAACCTATATATGCTGAGATGTGGACCACAGAGTTGTGGTGGAAAATGCACGCAAGTTTCCTTGTATTGTAAGAGATTCTTTCCAGAGTGAGCATATCAGCAAGAACATGCCTGCAAGAGGGTGTCATGGAAAATGTATCAGAGAGAGCATGTCAGAGATAACATGTCAGAGAGCTTCGGAGTCCTATTGTCAGAGAGAGCATGTCAGAGTACATGTCAGAGAGCGTCAGAGTCAGATTGTCAGAGAGAGCGTGTCAGAGTTTCATTGTGTCAGAGTGGGTAGTGTGTCAAGAGTGTCAGCACCAGTATTGACAAGATTTCTCTAGATATTAGAACCTTATTACTCATTGCTAACACATCCTAGGAATCTTTACCAGATGGATCAACAGTTGTCCCCTTGATACTTGGCAGCGACAAGACAATACTGTCTATGCTAAGTAGTGACAAAACAGCTCGGCCAGTCAATCGCAGTATCGGAAAGATGTCTATGGGGAAGAGATGATTGGTTAAAACCAATCAAATAATACTAATCAGCATTCAACTGACTGGTCCAAATGAATGAAAAGCCCACACAAATCGGTTTGCCTACTATGAATCTGTGACAACAATATTGCGTGCTCTAGAGGGGCCAGGGAAGAGTGGAAGAGCACATTAGCATGCAGTCGGTTCCACTTGTCATGCATTTTCCAGAATTGCATCATTTCTTGCAGACAACTGTTGTGAAACGGTGGAGCTGGAAGGCAGCGAGCCCATCATCAAATCTCGACCACGCCTCGCACGCAATCCATAGGTATATCATAAGATAGAGCGGTCCTGGCAGTAGAAGTGGAGGAAGTGGGTGAGATGATATGATACTACCCGGCCGTCAGGATCCATGAAATCTCCGCAAGAGTGAGTGAGACCAAATGTTGAGAAAGATACAGTGTGTATGTTCCATTCTTTCGTAAGATGAGATGGTGTCTATCTGCCATGGGGTCTCCTGAATATACACTCCCTGTAACTGAGTTTATCTGCATCACCCCGGTATCTCCATATGTCCATGTCGCCCAGTCCATCTGCATCAACCCTGTATCTCCGTACACCCGCCCTTGCTCAGTCCTCTGCCAAGCTAAGTGGCAGTGGTGGTGAGGAATGAATTTTCCTGCCACACTACCCAGAGCAGTGCACCATAACTGTGGTCGAAAATAGTCGGTGCCCTCACTGCAAGATCCGCCCAGATGACATGCCCGGCATCACCCGCAGGCCCAGGCACTGCCATCCGCTATGATCTATTCATTCGTCAATAACCATTGCTGAGGAGGTGAGGCTGTAGGTGTTTGATGAGTTTCCAAATTTCGGCAATGCCATGCAGGTTGTAATATCTATGGTTGCATGAATGTTGACTGGTTGCACCAGCTACTGAAGGGCTTGTTTAAAGATCACACCTGGAAATGGATTGTTGGTTTTCTGAAAGATATATATGGCCAGGAAAAGAGTTTGGACTTGATAGATAAACAATTCTCCATAATCCCTCATGTGTCTGGCATACACCAGTGTGGAGACAAACTTACTCATGTGAAACAATCGACCAGCGCTGAGTACAGGGATATGGTGAAGGTCCGGCTGCCAGCGCATGCCCCTCTTCGAAAAGGCCATCATGACCACGGTAAGTTATTCAAATCTGTCACCGACTTTACATTGGGTACCACTGACCACTCCCACACGAAATCTTGGCTGAAGTACCTACATGATATGCTTAGTGGCATCAGCAACAACATCCACCTCTTCCTTCCATACTGCAAGAGCCACAGTATAAGCAAGATGCCGAAAATTCATTCCCTTCGCCATGATATCAAATTTATGAGTGAATTGGGCTCTACTGATAACAGCAACACCAAAATTTCTGAGGCTACTCATAAAGACCTGATCAAGAATGGCTACCATTGTTCCGACAAGGTTCATTATATCCCGCAGATGTTACATTGGGTAATGCGCTTATTTCATATCAAGTAGAGAGTCAGTATTCTATTGCATATCATACAATCAGATCCCCTCTCGCAGAAAGCAGAGATAAGCAGACTGCTTTGTGTTTGGGATTTTCCAGTGTTGGGCACACTATCTCCTTGTCTGATACCTCGCTTCAACGGAGTTATGAGCAAATGCAGCACGATTGCAACTCTAACATTTCCAGAGGGTATCAGCATACCTGAGTTCATTGATGCTCTGACATCTTATTTTTCAACATTTCAAGTAGAGATGAAGGCTAGTCCAGACCGATGGACCTACGGTTTGTGTGCATTGTAGATTCTCCGTCGAAAGATCCAGGCAGCGAATGGCGTCATAGTTACTGTACAGCACCACAATAATCCAGATACAGTTGTAGATCAAAAGGCAAGGTGTGGGGAGAAGTTGCTGGGAAAAGGCAATCAATTGGACAATATTTTACTACACGGAGATAGAGCACCACAAACCATTAGTTGGGTACTTCAACAGGGATATTGCCCTGGCAAACTGCTGTACTCTTCGCATTTTAGCGGTAGAACCAATAGAGGGGAAGCCAACGCTGATGGGAGTGTATTATGATGGATGGTACATCATGACATGTTGCTAGTAGAGGATTTGGACCAGCTATCATGTACACTGCCAAACAGAACCCAGGGAATGAAAATGTGTTGAGGTGCACCACAAACAGTACGATGCATTGTGGATGTTTCTTTGGTTCTTACACAGCCGCAACGTGTTCCGAGCGGTGAAGATAACCCATACCCACTCACCCAGTTTACATTGTTGGAATCATATAACATCATATACTAGATGGCCTGGATAAGTAGGTCTCACCAGGGATGCATGGTATCCGGAGCCAGCACATGTCAGCGCTGCCCTTTACACCTGGTCAGAGCCAGAGTCCATGTCAGAGTCTCACTTGTCACTCACATTTATCGCAGCTGGGATTGTCAGATCATGTCAGAGGGCACCTGGCAGAGCGATGTTAATCAGAGCCGGGATTCTCAGACACCATCTCTGAGCCACACTTGTCCAAGCCGCACTTGTCAGAGCCACATTATCACAGCCAGAATTGTCAGAGACTATGTCAGATGGTACTTTCATAGCTGGGATTATCTTAGACTATGTCAGAGCCACATCTGTTGGAGCCACATAATTCAGACCGTACTTGTCAGACCATTTGAGAGCCGCACTTGTCACAGTAGAGTGCTGATGAATACCCAGAAGGGTTACAGTACCAATCTCATGAGAAAGATATCGATCATCTCAGGATGGTCAACTGCTGCTCATATACAAGCCAAAGTAAGTTATCCTCATTATGTGCACATTGTCATTGGTTAATGAACACATCTTGAGTGACCGCTTGCTCCACACCAACATGCATTCCGATTCTGTGAGTAACCTACACCCATGTGCATTCGAGAGCGCTGTTCCGGTGGGGCCAGAGTCACAGGCACGAGTCCTCGAAGAGCAGTCGAGCTTTGTGTATATAATGTGCGGCATGAGATTGTTCACAAAAAATGTAGCTTGAATCTTTATTAATGACCTGATTGCTCTGATATATCACACGATTGTGCCTTATAATGATGTGGATGTGAACACCAACTTGTTGTTATCCGAATCAGTATTAAAAATTATTTCAATATGTTGAGGTTCTCACACACCAAATGCCATAATATCTTGAAAACAATAAAAATGTATGCAAATGTACCATAAAATCCCACAACTCATGGTACTAACGCTGCAATGCACAGTGGTATGTCGGTAATATCAATAATGTATCATAGTCCAATGCATATGGCCGTAACAAATCCCGGTTACTGCCAAGCCAAAGCTTGTCTCGACTGGTTGATCATTTCTAATGCAGCATCAACTGTGTGACTACCATCTTTCTCTCTGTCAGTACGAAGTGGATCAAAGTTTTGATACAGTAATTGATGTTTCTGAAATCATAGTGGCTTAGCGCTGGATATCATTGATATGCTCGAATAATACTACTGTCACAGATAAGACAAAGTTAATTTCATTGCACTCATTTTGACATATTGAAAATGCACTGGTCAAAAGGTCAAGAGGCATTGGCAACACTTTTGGAAAATCTGGTAACCCGGTGGCTACCATTACAATTACCAGGCTTGACTTATTTCATGATAATCGGTTATTTTCAAATTCTGATTGACATTTAAGTGCAGGGCTTTGAATGATTCATTATATGTGAATGTGAGGCACAATGGACATCCAAGGCCAGGTGGAATTTTTAAATCCAGAAGACAAAGAAGTATGATTCACCTAATTGCAGGAGTACCAGAGAATTATGCATATGGCTTGAATCTTGTATCGCATTATATCAGATCAGGCTCTGCATATTCTGAAATCCTGGTGGGCTATAAAGACAGTCTAGGTGATACTGAGTACTTGTATCTGAATGTGAGAAGTAGTGAACATATTTCTGGCAAATCTTCAGTATATGGTGGAATATAATGGTTCTTCAGATCTAGATTAGTTTCTCAACCCTGAGAGTTGGATAATGAGACATGGCTCAGGTATTCAAGGCTAAGCTGCCAGGTATTACTTGGGCTATGATTGCAGTTCAGACACACCTTATATCTGCTATCATGTCATGTCAAATGTTCTTGAATTGGGATAAAGCAAACATTGAAAAGCTGCAAGTCATTGTGGACATACTAGTCCAGCCCAGGTACATGTTGGAGCAACACATCAGCCTCTGAATTGCATGTGTTCAAGTTTGTGGTTAACTTCATAATTTCAATTGCTTGATTCTCATGCATGTTTTCCTCTACTTCCAATCAGTAAATGCAGTCCACAAACATCGTAATCTATCAATGAATGACATATTTATGTGCAGGCTGTGCAGCTCGGTTGGCCTCTTCTAATGTATGCATCTATGCTTGATCAGTATGTGAAGGCCACTGCTAAAATGCATTGAAATGTAAGTTCCATGTCAACTGTCTGTTGGTGAAAGGAAGCCTCTGTACACTAACCCATCAATGTCAAGCCAGGGCCAATTACTAACCTCAATTAATGCGATATTGACCAAGTAGTATGTTTTGACCTATGCTTCCAAATCCTACAGTAGCTTCTGAAAGTTCTAACTGCCTCAAAAGAGCTGGAGCTTGTGAGATAGTCTGAAAAGACCGATTCTGCTTAGTGACTCTGCAGATGACCAGTGACTCCTGCTAATGCCATGAACTGCACTTACTTACAACAGTCTAAGTTCCCAATGGTTCTAGTGCAGACTTAACTGGATTCTGACTAAACTTATGTTTAGGCTGCCTAAACCTGCCTCTGAAAATAGATGATGTCAACTGGTTTCCATTAAGAGAGTTCGAACAGAGATAAATGTGAAAGCTTCAGTTTGAAAATGTCAGCTTTAAACAGTGTTATGCACTGTCAGAGCAAGGCCTGCCTGCAATCCCAGCCTTTGCATTAAGTCCAGCATAACAATTCTAACATCTTTGCCCCCCAATTCCATGGAACTTGATGCAATCATTCTTCTGCCCACTGTACCATGACATCTCACTTTCCATTCATACCATTAAATCTAGCTTTCGACCCCATCATTTCATTTAAGACAGCTTTGTGGTATTGAGACTTGTAATGAATTTGTGATTTATTGGTTTGCAACTAACTTGTTATTGGTTATAAAATCAGAATGTGAGTGAGTATTCATGACCCATTTGTTAGCACTCTCGACATTGATGAGTGCTTGAATCATTATGATTGCCCCTGAATCCTCATTCTACCTTGCCATTCTCCCTCTATACTTGTATCTCTTCTCTACACACCCAAATTCTCTCCTTCTCCCTCCACCATTTACTACTCTGTGGTTACAAAGATATTCCATAGACATGGCGCAGATGGAAAAATGGATGCGTAATTATGCATATGATATTGCCTTATTGACTGTTAACATAGCTGCAACATCCTAATACATCACATTATCATGACAATTAGTGTATACTTTTGGCAGATAAACCACATTCACAGATTTATATATCTCCTGTATCAATAACACACTCAATATCAATCAGTGCAACTCAACTGTCACTCAGAAGATCCCAAACGTATCAAGTTGAGCACATTCTCAATGCTGCAACATTTCTAGACAATATGGTAACCTCAAATGGTTGAACATTCATGCCTAATTACTACATTTGAAGGTGTCATATGTACTGACACTTGATCTCGTTCAGGTTCTCAGTGCTTTATGTGCCCAGCGCAATTGGTTAGTGACTGAAACCACCATGTCAATATCGTGAGTTCTTCAGGTAGGTCTGGTTCAAAGTGTGTCTGGTTCGATTCTATCTCTGTTGACTCAAACCCATCTCTAACTCATGGCTTCCTAACATTGTTGATAGAAGTGCTAACAATCCGTATTGGGCATGACAAATCCATCTATTGTGGGGCACCTGAGAATCATTAAATCGCAACTCCAGACATACCATCCTTGATTTAAATATCAACTCTGGTAGTCAGCTCTCCTGAACGGTGTGAATCTGTACCTCAAATTGCATCCTCCTACCGTTTGTACAATCCCTTGCACTATTTTTCCTGTTATTCTAATGTACTTGGTCTTTTATTTCATCATAATGGAATCTACACACAGGCAGGGGAGGCTACACCTTTCACAGATGAATCAAGAAGCATACCGTGAGAGCGCACTCACACTGGCATTCAACATAACACCCAATCATTGTTGTTAATCACATGATTCACTTCCAGACCTCTATCTTTGTGCAATATATTGCGGATGACAACTGTCCCCAATTTGATTGATCAGGCAGGTTAATGATAGTGACCAGAATATTGACAAGAACAAATGTGAGGATACCACACAGTCCACATTGTCAACTGACCTGGAAGAAGATGATTTTGATGACAACCAAGAGATTCTACTTCTAGGCCAGGCACCAGGACAAGTTCTTACAAAATACATGGGTTCCACTGCCAATGAACCAGAGCAGTACTGATACTGTCATTGCATTCCCTCAGCTTCCATATTGTCAAAATCCAGCTGCGGCAATGGTACCACCATTACTCAAATGCCAAATGTCGACCCCATCAACATATTATACATGTCTGACCATTCACCACTCTCCCAGTCGCTCATGTGACCCAAGTCTAGTGTAGACCAGAATGTTCCACAGCCCAAGGCCAGTGGAGATCAGAATATTCCCCAAAACCAAAGGCCTACTTTTGAGGTAGTGAAAATATTCATGTAGGCAATTATATTTTCAAAGACTCTTTGGCCAACGATATCTGATAAGAAGTAGTTGATGATTGAAGAAGCGTGGAAACTAAGCATTAAAGCTCCAGATAGTCAGTAGGACCTAGCAGGTGTTCCTGTAGATGCACCATCTGTATGTCAATTGGGTGGTTGTCCTTGTCTGAATATTGATCTGCAAATACAAGAAGCTCTATGTCATCAATTCAGATTAATACACCTCGATCAGACTTACCATATTCACTAGGCCACAAAGTATACATACTAGAAATTAAACATTAGTAACATTTAAGAACGGTCAGAAAATGGGTCTTGTTGATCAGATGTGTGTGGTTTCTGGTTGCATTTGAGTTCTGCGACTGGGCTTTGGATTGAGCTTAAGGAGAATCTGTTTGATGATGCTGATATCTGAAAGTTCATGGACAATATGATATCATGCTTCACCCGAATTGAAGTTGTGGATTTAAATTGCCATCAGTTCTTTGTCACCACTTGTAGCTCATGGTGCCGGCCTGCTGCATTCCTGTTCTGTCAACCACTTGCTCCGCTGACTTTGGCTCCTGCAGCTGCAGTTATCCAATGTGTGCTGTGTCAATATTCCATCAGGAAGAAGGCTACCGATATCTTTCCTCAAGATGAAAATCACAGTACATTTTGCCCATCCTCCTAGAAAATCTTTACTCTGGAAGCCACTACATTCATCAATCTCACAGTAGTGGGTTGCTCCATCTATGTCCGCCTGTAAAGGCACGTACGCCTACACTTTACCTGAGAGGTATAGTATCGTAATACATTTGCAAACGAGAGCAAGTGAGTATATATGTAGAATAGAATGGTAAGATATTCAATACCAATCTAAGTGTTTCAGCTGGGACCAGGATAGAATGGCACTTGCCTGGCCTCGGGTCACATGTCGCCTTTACATCATCCCCCTCTTTCAGCGCAGTCCTTCTGGGCTGCCAAAGCCAGTATATGAGAGAAGAGATGGAGATGGAAGCAAAGAATGAAACAATCACTCTGGGTACGCAATCGTATGAACCCATAAGTCCCCCAACTGATCAGTACAGCTCAGTGGCGACCTTTCCGCGCATTCGGCGCACGGGGAAACTCCACCTCCATTGGAAGGTGGTAAAACCCATGCTGACGCCATTTATACCGGGACAAAATCCAATCAAAAGAGAACGGAAAAAAATGAAGACACCAAGTACAATGAAACAACCAAACTGCGTCCGGGTCATCTGTACCTCCACTCCCAAACTCGATACCTCTACTCCCATGGCCGAAGCAGATGCTCACCATGAAACTCATCAGCCAGATCTCGGGCGGTTCCAAGGTGCTCTGCCGGTTCCCAGATTGTCCTTATGTTGTTGTAACCAGCCCATTGCATGAGATGACGGGGCTTCCGATAGTGCCACCAAGAGTCGAGCGTTTGGTCGACGTCACATTCCTCTGTTTCTTGGAATATCACTAGGTGTGGTTCTGAAGATGGTCAACCTCTGACTGGCGGTGCATAACAATGGAGAAGCGTCACCTGGAAGACATTGTCATTCTGCATTGTACTACGAATGTCTTGTTTGTAAGCAAACTTATAGATGATATTACATACCGTATACGGTCCTGTGCATTTGTAATCAAGCTTCTTTGAAGGCCCAGATGTTTTCAAGTTCCAGGTCAATAGCCATAGTTTGTCTCCAACCGCAGAAGTCTTCACTGTCCCACCGGCGTACTGTGTTTGTCGCTCCTGAGCCTCGATTATGTTTTCCCACAGAATCCTGTGAGTCTCTTCCATGCCTGCTATCCATGAGTCTGCTTGCACCTGTGATCTGAAACTGGGATCCTTGAGAGGCTTGAATTGCACTGTAGGATGGTAATCGTAGTTCGCCCAGAAGGGTGTCAGCAGTGTGGAATTGTGGATGGAGTAGTTGAATGCAAATTGCGCCAGCAGTGACGATTCAACCCAGTTGTCCTGCTCATAGTTGCCAAAGGCTTGGAGGTGCTGCTCAGTCGTTTGGTTTTCCCGCTCGGTTTGACCGTCTCTCTGCTGGTGGAATCCGGCCGAGATTCGGTGACTGATTCTGAGGTGGGAACAACATCAGTAAAAAACATTTCCGTCTGGGCGGAGTGGCTGTGACAGAGTGGACGCGCTCCGTCAGAACAGTCAGAGACACCCCTGTGGTGGATTGCTCTGGGCCCTGCATCAATACCACGCATCGCATTGTATATGGCCCTCCAATCGCATTTTCACTGTTCCTGCTTGCTCTGTCGGTCTCCAATTTCGAACCAACACTCTGGAGTTGTGACCAGCTGTGACCATACATCGGAATGGGTGCATTGGGTACGCAATTGCATCGGGTGTGCAACATGATTGGTGATGCTGAGAAAATCTCTCCTCGCGATCCATCTACCTGTGCACAAAATACAATTCTCTCTTCTGTTTATATACACATCATTCCAAGTCGCCAGATCTAAGTGGCTATTAACCATCCATCGCTGGTTCCTTTCGTCTCGTGTCTTACGACCAGTCGCTATCGCTCGAAACCCGTGCTCACAGCCGACTCTGTTCCCCACGCTGAAAACGTGCCAATCAATGGGTGCTGGTGCATTTCTCAGTTGTACAAATTTTGAGACAGGATCCAAGTTACCCAAGTTTTGACGTATTGTGGTCAGTGCCAGGGCTACCCCATCATCGAAGAAGGCTCCATCCTCGTTTACCAGCTTGGTTTTCAATAGTTGTTGCAGTTGCCACGGGAGACGACCATTGAGTGCGCCATAACACCTCCCTGGGAGTTTTTTCACTCACACTTAGTCGTTCCATCGATCCCCTCCGCGCCAGCTCTGGCTTCCTGTGCATTGACACATCTGACATATGCGTTCAACTTCAACACCCTCAACTTGCACCATGATACCATGGCAAATACAGAGCTCCATCACGTGCAGTGTTTCCACAGATATATACCTCATGTTATGACTCTAATGCTTGATAAACTCCTGGGTACTGCTGTATAATGCCACACGGTGCATTGCGTCGTGCATATGGTCGAGTAATGCTCTGAAGTCTTTGATTATACCATCAGGATGCTTGCCATCATGGTGGTGTTGTTGGGGTCCCATGAATTCGGGCTTCGGATATGACAGGGAGCTCAGGGGGGCAGCCAGATCATCACCGGCAGGGAGGATTGTGTAGGCGGCAGCGCTGTCCTCCCGACGCTGAGCGAGGGCTTGGAGATTGAGCTCTCTGATTTGGAACCGAGAATACGACGCTGAACGGTGAGTACTTGTGGCAGGTAGTTGAGAGTGTGATTGGAGGAGTTCCAACCGTCCTTGAGGTGCGTTTTGTGTGGTTATTCATGTCTCTCATCAGAATACTGTTGCAAGACTCTGTATCGATGAATCTGTTCGAACCAATGAGACATCAAGTGCATCTTCGGAAAGTTGAAATCGGCATCTAACTCCCTGGAATCATCTATCTTGTGGCTGATATAATCCCGCCAGGCATTCATTATGCGCCGCTTGTTGGATGGCGTCCAAGTTTCAGGGATTGTTTGCTTGTCTACCTTTCGCTGGTTCACGAGGTCCGGTTTCAGGGCATTGGGTTGAGCATTCGACTTTTTGCCGGCTTGGCCGAGGAAGAAAACATCTTTGAAGGTGTGGAACCGATGGACATCGTCCTCCATTCAGCTCAATGTTGCATCATTGTGAGATCAATATCATGCATACAGATAGAATTTTAACAATGCCCGTGTGCACACAATTGCACGATTGAATTTGGGATGCTGTGCGGGGCATCTGCGTTGTTGACAAATGGGTTACAACAACAAACGGGAACCGGCTCATTTCCTTCATTTCCTTCGCATTCCATTGAGAAAGATCCTCATATGACATATCTTTCGGAGTGAGGTTGTGGTAAGCAGGCACGGATAGCCAGATTGCGTTGTACATGTCGACTTGTTCGTGGGTCTTCATGAAGTGGGAAATCCACTTCTGGAGATGTTCAATCATTCTGATCTGCGTTGAATGCAGAAGGTTGGGCCTCGGGAGGTCTCTCACGATATAGGGAATATGTCGAAACTGGTTGGATCCTCGGTGAACATGGCGCAACCAGAGTTTGGCATTGGCTACCCTGTCTCCGGATCACGGAGAGTGGTATGTAGGTTATGATCCCAGCGGGGTCATTGCTTGTCAGGAGGGACATAATCTCCAAGTTCGTTCTTTGGACACTTACACCTAAAACAGACACGCTGCCTGAGATGATGTAGGTCACTATACTCTGGGCAATCTGCAAGCCATGCTGCTAAGACCGGTTTGCAATGCCTCAAGTTGCCATCTGCAAAGAGAACATTGAAATACCCACTCTCGGTGCTGCGATTGTGTTTAAACATGTGACGCTGGAGTACCCACAGGAGTACTTCGTTCAGCACCTCTTGGTTTGTTTGCCGCTTCTCATCTCGCTGCATCTGAGGAATATTGCATTTCTTGATTCGATTCGGCAGGAGAGCAATCACCATGACGCTGTGCATTGAGGGCATCTGGCAGATCTTCAAACAAAGTTGGCCGATTGGCATATATACAGGCCACTATTTCTTGTCACCGGCACAATTCGAGAAATGTGTTCCATCGGACACGAAGAATTAGCAACACAGTGTATCCCCCACTCTGGGCGGTGACTCAACGTTGATTAGCATGTTATTATCCTCGGGAATCTCTTCTTACCTGTGTCTCGCATCACCAGTCCACACTGTGTATTTCGGTATTGAAGTGTTTCAGTGGGGTGTCGCAGTCAAAGCAACGCTGAGGGGTGTAAAGAAGATGCTCGGAATAGGCTGGCTGCCGCATCAACCATCGCATGCCATTGATAATGTCTCAACTCTAGTGTTTGATAGGGCGTTGGTGATTGTCATTCCATCTCATATCCTAGAGAGTGTGTAGTTCCAACTCCCCAAGAGCCTGATCATCTGGCAGGCTAGCGACAAGCTTCTGGACTCAATCACCGTGTTTGAAGCTTGAGAAATGCAGAGCGGTGTTTTCATTCTTCAGCACACTGACATAGTACGTCTTCATGCCCTTCTTCTTGATCGCACACTGGATATATTTGTACTCTTCCCGGTTCGCAAATGGGTAGTAGGGATTGTATTGTAGGTTTGTCTGAAGGCATCCCTGTGCATCGCATTCCCATGGCACAGCAACGCAATCAGTGAGCGGAGCACTGGGGCCAGGGTATGTTCCTGTCCGTGGCGGAGGAGGTTGCGGTGGTTGAGACTCCGAGTCTGCGATGTTGTCAATGTGTTCGAGGTAGGGGAACAAGTTGAAGCCTTTGACTGAAGTTGTGCTAGCGTGGAATTCACGACGCTGAGCGGGTTCAACGGGTTGGGGCGCGCTGCAAATAGCCAGATTCTCCTGGCGTGCAACCTGAAGGTGTTCAGGGTGGTGTGCATTGATATGTTGTAGTGACCAGCTCTCTGAGGTGAACTTCTTTCGGCATGGAAATTCGGGGCAACTGCTGGGGGTCTTCTCTCTTCCAATGTCAATGACACGTGCGGAGTGGAATATACACTGTAGAATGGGACAAAAGTTGGTGCTTGGCCTGAGCAGCCTGGTGTGGGTATAAGCTCACAATACTTTCAGCTAACTTGCGAGATTCATTGAGCCTCAATACCATCACAAGGAGGTTGCTTAGACGCCAGGAGTTGCAAAAGTGGTGCATGTGTGATGTCCCGCAATACTAGGAATGAAATCGAATGAATACAAAACCAATAACACAAATCAACCCCGAACGATCCAAAAACCTCGCGATGCGTGTAAAAATCAATGCCTGACATAAATTGAGTACAACAAATCAAACACACAAGGCAAGAACCCGACCCTAACCGGAATATGAAAACCATTGCCTTCTCTGAAATGTGAGGACTGGTGCACTCCATGCCTACCGAGAAATCTGGGTGTGCATAAGGTCAATGGACCTTGGGGAGGAGGACATCGCAGAGACTGTCGCAGTCTGCCGATTCGCTAAGTCGCTGCTGATCCACATCCACCTCGGAGGGGTATCTGGCTGCATCAGCTTCCCGCAGTGTTGGCACCGCCGGACGAGGTTTTTGCGGTGTCACAAGTCCCAAAATCTCCAACCCACTGAGGGGATCAGCCTCTGCAGTTCGTGGTCATGCCCGAGGCTCCAGGGTTTGTGGCTGTGTGGCTGGTGCCAGAGGATGTGGCCATGGGGTATACTCTCGCATCTCCTTGCCTTGCTCAGGAAACACCATTGGCTGATCATCTACCATGGTATCTACAATGTCAGCCGATGTATTTACCTTCTCTCCCTGGCCAATTGTCTGAGGTTCTTTGCCATCATCCTCATCCTCATCCTCCTCCTCCTCATCTTCCCCCGCTGAATCTTCCTTCTTTTCATTGTCCTCCTCATTGTCACCATCCCTGTCCATATACAAATTGCTGTCTAAATCAACACCGTATGGTGCGTCCACATCATCCTCCATGCGCATATCCACATCAGAATCATGTTCTGAGTCATATTCCCATTCCGACTCCTTGGTACAGTCAGTATCATCATCGGAGGAAATTGACACAGCTGGCGATGCTTCCAGCTCTACAAATACTTGCTCTAGTTAGCCCTCCGTGTCCGTGTCTGCCTCATAGATTTCCCTCTGCAACTGCAAAGCAACGGCACGAGAGATATCATCTCCCCCTGGAGTTTGCTTAACAATGCCTTTCCCTTTGTCGATCCCCTTCCCCTTCCCCTTGCCTTCCTCTGTTGCCTTCCCCTTCCCCTTCCCCTTCCCCTTCCCTTTACCCTTCCAATCCTTTCTTCCCATCCCTTTCCTGGTCTCTTTCTCACCACGCTATGTCTCCTCCTCACCCTCGTCGTCATCATTGTGGCTGCCATCACCATGATGGCTGCATCCACTCCTCGGCGGTCCGGGATCCGCCCAGCGCTCATCATCATCATCCCCGTGAATTATTTCTTCCCAATTTTGTTGTCTTTTGGCCAGGAAGGTCCCTGGCTTATACTGACAGCAGCTAGGCGGCTCGGTCTTTGCCCTGGGATGGTTGCTACAATACTGGGAGAAATCCTCCTCTCTGCGTTTAACCATCCCCGAGCAGGTGGTCTGCGGAGTTGGGCAATTGACTCGATCCCCGAAGGCACAAGGGTTGTCCCACCTCCAATTGTTCATTTGGTCGTCGATTGTGTCAAACATTTGCCCGATATATAAGCTGAAGGCTGCCCACCACTCCCGAAATGGCGAACGCCTGCTCCTGTGTTGCGGCCACATCAGCTGGAATTGTGAAATGTGGCAAGTTGTGACTGGATCAAAAAAAATTATATCATAAGAGAAGTCCCATGCCCTCTATAGCTGGACGCCACAAACATTGTATATCCGTATGAGTCCAGGGATGCGTTCCGACATGCGTCCTTGTATATGGTCGCGATCCAAAGACAGGTTCCACTTTATATCCGATGTCTGCATTTTTGCTCCAACAGTTGCTTTCCCCATTCCCTGAGCAGCTGCCATTTCGTGCGATCGCAGTTAGTTGAAAATGAATCTACTGCCGAGATGTGAGTATTATGATACAGTTGGATGTAGCAGAGATAGTGTTAGCAACGGTTCCGGACCGTCAGTTCAGGTCCGGGTCTGGGTCCAAACCGAACCATTGGCAAATTGGGGGTCCAGGTCGTCAATAAACCCGAACTGCCCACTCGGGTAGGGTCCATGGTAAACTCCCAACCGATCTGAATTGGGCGGCTTGTCAGCGGGTCGCCCAGCGGGTCCATCTATAGATTCATATAAGGCTGTTGTATTTGCAGTGTGTTAATATTATCTTATCAAAATCGCGTTCTCAGCAACCAACAATGTGCTTTTGCTTGTTGAGGAGTGTGTAATATCGATTAATTTGGTATCTGTGTTTCATCTTCGATAGATGCTATTTTTGCTTAGCAAGGCGGTCAAGAATACAGTTACGCCCACGAAGATTTGCGCGATGCCTTGATTACGAAATATGCAAGTCTTAAAACTGTTGACGCTCGGTTGACGCTCATTTTCAGGTTGCCGCAGGGAGCATCTCGCTGTTGTTTTTGCCTGTAAAGGCTCCCAATATCCCATGAATGGATGTCTACAACTAATCGGAAGATAACTTACCGAAGATGCAAAGCTAAACATCGTTGACGCTCCGGTGACGCCCATTTTTAGGTCATAGTGGCGATGTCGTTGCTACTGTTTTTGCCTAGAAAGGCAGCCCATAATCTGATTATGGCCTATTGTTGCCGCACAACACTAGGATTTTCCATGATACAAAGCCCAAAGGCGTTGACGCTCCGTTGACGCTCATTTTTAGGACATAGTAGCGATGTTGTTGCAAGAGGTTTCGCCTAGAAAGGCGGCCGATAGCACGATTATGGCGTAACGTCGCCGCACAGCCCATGCAATTTCCAAGATGCAAGGCCAAATGTCGTTGACGCTCTGTTGACGCTCATTTTAATGTATTGTCGATTCATCATCTGCTGCTGTCGACAATTGATTTCATCGTGATTTGACTTGATCGGCTGTTATTCTGCCTGATTGAGACTCAGCCCTGTTGCAAAGCCGAGCGGCGTAATGATCTTGCACTGTTCACTCTCACACGACTCAAAATGATGTATCATGCCCAAAGATTCATTGCACCTGCTATATGATTATTTATGAACCGATATTCACGATCTACTTCTTACCATTCGCCTATAATATATCTCTAACTGAAACTCTCGGTCAAGCTACATAAAGCTGGTGAACCATTGACGCATTCTGTCCTACTTTTTCTTCCCTCCTTTGTTTCTCCGCGTTTCAACTGCATTGACCGTCACCAACACCTTTTCAGCCTGTCTCTTTGACTTCCGTGTCGGCCGAACCAATCTGGGCACGTTTGGCGCGGCGCTCACATCCAGCTGCTCTGGGCATTCCGGATCCTCAATGCCCTTGTTGGGGCCTATATCGGATTCATCGTCTGCTGCGCAATTATCTTCGCTGTCATTTGGATTATCCAAGTCGCCATTCCAGTTCAGCCAATCATCGGTGTCCGAAATGCTTTCAGGTGCGCTATCGTCATCGCTTTCGACTAGATGACGGTTGATTCTCCGGATTTGGCGGACATTTAAGATCTGAGTTCATCCTCCAGGGAGGTCCTTTGCAGACAAAGCTGGTGGCAAAGGTGATCTTTCTGACAATTTAAATGCAGCCGCACCATCATGTTCAAAGAGTGACCAGGATGCTTTAACGCTCTCTTCAGTGTCCGAAATGTATCCTACAGCGGTCATCTGCTTGTTTTGAGCGCGAGATTTCTTCTGGGTAGCACGTAGATTTTGGCTGCCCTGCCACATCTCCAAAAAGTTGTGAACCTTGGCCATTCTGTGCAATTTCCGTTCCACCGCCTCTTTCTTCATTTCCGAGTCGTTTTCTGTGTGTGGGGTATCCAATTCTCGGTCAGTGCCTAGCAAAATCCCGTTGTTGGCTCGAGCGAACTGCCTGACAACGACTTTTTCGCGAAGGGTCTCGCCTGTGGTTTTTGACTGCCTCCACCTAATAACATTTTGGCCAAGGGTACAACTGGCCTCCACTCCGACACCATGTGGTATGATAGAGAATATCTCGCGAGCCACATTGGAGAGATCGGCGTACTTTGAGTCCGTTTCCTCCTGTTGGCGCCACCAATCAGTTATGTCCGGTATCCAAAATGTACTGCTAATCTCCATTGGGTCGGAGTGGTAATCATTGAGATCTGGATGAATTTGTCCCCAGTGCTTTGGTACTTCAGGCGGCGAATTCAAATAGAGCCTGGTGGTGGTCAATATGCGGGCTGCGCGATTGCTTCGTCCGGGTGTCATCTCAGGCACATTGTTAGGCATTAAGTATTCCTCATCATCGCTGGACAAATCATATGGATCATAGGATGATTGATAGGAACTTGATGCCGTTGTGGAGGGGACGAGATTGCTGCTCAGTACTGTTTCGAGTTTATTGACCGGCGCACGTCGATGTTTAGCACAGTATTCATTTTCCACCTAGTGTAGAAAGGCCTCTTGGTATTGTGTAGTGTACGATGTCTCGTCCTCAGGATTAATATCCATTTCCTTGTCCCACTTTCTAAACGATCGCAACTTCCAGAACGGATCAAGGATTTGTGCGGAAATTAGGATCATGCCCGTGGTTGGTGTCACTTCAGCGCAGTATTTGGACAGCTTCTGCTGAGCTAACTTCACAGCGAAGAACAAGTTATCCTTCCATTGAGTCTTCTTCTTGGCCAAAGCCCGCATCATGCCTTCCATGTGATCGAACATGTCGTTGTACACTGTGATGACGTGATGCCAAGTGACTGTATGTCTCTTCGACATCCAAATGGTCCAATATCGAAATGGCCTCAACACTTCCATGACATACTTGACAATCGTCCATTCATCCTGAGTTGTGAATAATGGCTGATATTGAGCGTATTTTGGGTTTTGATGCCACTCGCGGGTGAACTCCCGGAAGCGGTAGGCGCGCTCGAGTAACTCCAGTGTAGAGTTCCAACGTGTCTTCACATCCATAATAGGAAGTACCGCAATGCGGACTTTGGCTTTTTGACAATCAATGAACTCATTTCAGCGACCAGGTGTCAACATAATCAATACAGCAAGCATTCTCTGCTATATGAAAGTCAGCTTCAGGACTTTCAAAATACCATGACATACGTACTTTCTCAATTATCTTTGCTAAACCTGGTTTCATGGCCGACACCTTGTTGATTCTAGCATTGCCCTCTTTTCGAAGTCTTTGACTCTTCCAAATGTCTATGTTTTCATTCTCTCCAAATTGCTGATCGCGCTCATGGGCTTCCCAGGACTTGGTGCGGCCTTTTACACCGAGACTGCTCAGGAATGCACCTAAAGCCAGCTGTATGACGTGCGCCACGCATGGTATGTGGTTCCTCAATGCCGGCCACTCGATTCCAGAGGCCTCAAGTGCTGATTGCAGCTCGCGTGTCATCGAGTAGTTTGACGAAGCAATATTTGTTGTAATACCAAGCAAGCGGCCGTCGTTAAGCTTAAAACGATCAAGCACGTCCTTCAAATGTACGGCTAACCTTGCTCCAGTATGTTGGCCCTTGACCTATCATCATTAATTAGCTTTCGAAACGGGAACCGAACAGGTGATCAACCTCATCGAATGCGAGTTGAACTTCACACAATGCCTTATTTCGATCCATATAGTACACAATGACCAACGTTATGGCTAGTTTGATTGTTGATGTCCATCCGTCCAGAGCTAAACTAACTTTATTTCGTATCGGCAATTGCTTCTTATTTGCATCCACAGTCAGTGCATATTCCCTCCGGCAAATGTTACTAAGGGTCGTAGCGGACGGTAGAACCAGGTCGTCACATAATGACTCATATGACCGTCGTACCTCGAGATTTGATAGAGCGTTCGATGGAATATGTGCTGAAACAAATCCTAACATGAGGTAGCGATTCCACATGTCTTGGTGAAATTCAGAAGTTTCAAAGCCCTTATCTGACAGTTTGGAACGTTTTGTCTGTCATTTCGGTCTGTATGGATTTAATTGGATATCAAGTATCATGTTTCTCGGCACACTTACTAATGTGATTCCGCGACTTCCTTGTCTCTTCAAGATGGCCAAAGCTGTTTCATCCACCGTCGAACTGGTCAATTCAGTGACCTCTGACTCTGTTAATTCGTTTAACTTTGCGATGTGAGCTTTTGCCATCAAGTGTTTCCCCATTGACCTAGTTCCACGTTCTGATGGAGGGCGAAGAACTTGATGACACACGATACATATGATGCCAGGGCTGCCAGTCTCCTCAATTCAGCTGTGCAAATAGAATCGCCACGATGGTGCATGTCTAGAATTTTCCCATGCAATAGGCCGCTTCGAGCCTACATTCATTGAAGCCTACCAAGCATTGGAGATGATTTGCAATGTAAGGTCACTTAAATCACGAATAAAGACACGTTCATTTTTGGAAGAGATCATAACCTAGAGCAATGAGGTGTTCAAAGATTGTGTATCCGACATGGTGGTAGAAAATGGAAAGCTAGGTATTTCGAATTGAGAGAGTGCCAAAAATAACGATACAGTAATGCAGAATGCGGGTTCTTAATTTTTGACCCTACTGCTACAAGGAAAATAATCAGATCAGTCAGACATTGCATGCATATTTGTGAAGTTGAATACAAGGACAGATTGCAACGACTGACCACGTAAAACTCCATTTATGAACAGCATAATGCAGTTTATTGCTGTGTAGCGTTCGGAGCCTTGACACACCGTGGGCGCTCAATTGTTGGAGGCGAACGCGATGTCGTCAGTAGCATTTTTGCCCACAAAGGATGCGGATAGGTACATTGTGGTTTATCTCCGCTCCATTCCGGTTAGACTATCCCAGATGCCAGCGCACAAATCGTTGACACTCCGTTGACGCTCATTTCGAGGCATCGTTATGATCTTGTCGTTAGCATAGTTGCCTAGAATGGCGGCCGAGAGTACGATTGTAGATCATTGTGGTCGCATGGCCGATTGATTCTCCAAGATAGAAGGCCTCAAATCGTTGAAGTCCCATTGATGCTCATTTTCAGGGCATAGTAACGATGTCGTACAAAGCATTTTTGCCTAGAAAGACGGCCGATAGTTCGATTATGTCTGAATGTCGCCGCACTGCCACCGGATTTTCCAAGATGCATGGCGAAAAGTTGTTGACGCTCCATTGACGCTGATTTTTAGGACATAGTAGCGATGTCGTCGCAACCGTTTTTGCCTAGCAAGGCTGCCGATAATCTGAATATGACTTAATGTCGCCGCACAGCCTTAGGTTTTTCCGTGATACAAGGCCCAAAGTTGTTGACGCTCCGTTGACGCTCATTTTTAGGACATAGTCGTGATATCGTCTCAACCATTTTTGCCTAGAAAGGCGGCCGATAATCTGATTATAGCTTAATGTCGCCGCACAGCTCTAGGATTTTCGAAGATACAAGGCCCAAAGTTGTTGACGCTCCATTGACGCTCATTTTTAGGACATAGTAGCGATGTCATCGCTACTGTTTTTGCCTAGAAAGGCAGCCG
>Ga0307515_10000893_pt1 | contig 68669 bp, 60 predicted proteins | sample 17_EM_MG_FD_194513 | JGI IMG/M metagenome (GOLD analysis project Ga0307515, IMG submission 194513) | Populus trichocarpa ectomycorrhiza microbial communities from riparian zone in the Pacific Northwest, United States - 17_EM | ecosystem: Host-associated > Plants > Roots > Unclassified | place... | reverse complement strand
GAGTTGCCCCGGGGCCGCCCGATGACGAGCATCGCAGCGCAGTCGGCCCCCCAGGGCCGACCGACGAACCCCGAACCCTCAGCGGGCACCGCTCGCCGCGCCCACGCTGCGACCGACGCACGCAAAAGCGGTCGTACGCCAACGACAGCAACGGGCCGCAAGCAGACGCAAGCACCCGGCGCTTCACTTCAGCCGCTCCAGCATCTCGAAGCACGCCCGTGCGTGGTGGTACGGGCACTCCCAGGGGCCGGCCTTGGGCACCTCGTGCAGCGGCAGGCCCTGCTCGTCGAGCACCTTGAACCAGTCGCCGCCTCGCCGGTCGACGTGGTGGTCTTCGATGTACTGCCAGGCCTGCCACGCGGCGCGCGCATGGCGCGCCTGGCCGCCGGTCTGCCAGGCGTCCCAGAAGCCGACCATGGCCTCGGCCTGGCACCACCAGTGGCGGCGGCGGTCGGTGACGCTGCCGTCGAACAGGCCGGCGCCGTGCAGGCTGCCGTCGGCGTTGCTGCCGCGTTCGAGCACCGCGTCGGCCACGTCGACGCTCAGCGCCTGCACGCGCTGGCGCAGGCCGGGGTCGTTCAGCACGTCGGCGGCGCGTGTCAGCAGCCACGCGGCTTCGATGTCGTGGCCCCAGGACACCTGCGGCGTCAGGCACTGCCACTCGCGCGTGAAGAACAGGCCGAAGCAGCGCTGCTGCGGCAGCCACAGCCGGTTCAGAAAGATGTCGACCAGCTCGCGCAGCCGGGCCGCGACGCGCAGCTTGGGGTAGCAGCGCAGCAGCTCGGTATAAGCCTCCAGCACGTGCAGCATCGTGTTCATCGACTTCGGCGCCGGCGGTTCGTGCTCGGACAGACGCGCGCCGGGCAGCACGTGCCAGTCGCGTGTGCAGCCTTCGAAGAAGCCGCCCTCGCCGCGGTCGAAGGCGTGGTCGTCGAGCAGGTCGAACAAGTGCAGCGCAGACTGCAGCGCCGGCGTCGCCGACTGCAGCGGCTGCCGGTGCTCGGCGCACTGCCAGGCGTGGCAGGCCGTCAGCGCGTAGATCGCGAAGGCCTGGGCGTAGGTCTGCTTGTGGTCGGCGACCGGCCGGCCTTGGGCATCGACGGACCAGAACGCGCCGCCGTATTCGGCATCGCTGAGCGGGCCGCAGACCCAGTCCCAGGCGCGCTGCGCGGCCTGCGCACGCGCCGCGTCCGGCGCCAGGCGCAGCTGCGCGCTGGCGAAGGTCCACAGCAGCCGCGTGCCCAGCACCGCGCTGCGCGGCAGCTCGAGCAGCGTGCCGTCGTTGCTGCGGCCGCCGAGCACGCGACCGTCGGCGCCGAAGATCTCGCGCTGCCACCACGGCAGCACGTTGCGCTCGACCTCCTGGCGCAAGCGCGCCGCCCAGGCCTGCCGGGCCGCGCCGTCGATGGGGCTTTCGTCACCCAGAATCATTTCGGAAACCCGCCTGCTCATGTTCGGCTGACGATGGCGGCGATGTCGCGCCGGAAGGTCGGGCACGCCAGTTCCAGCGTGCCGGCCCGCAGCGTGGCCTCGGCGCTGGCAACGGCGTCGCCGCTGCCGGCATCGAACCAGCGCACGTGGACCCGGCCGTCGGGCAGCGCCAGCCGCTCCAGGCGCACGCGGGCGCGTGCTATCGGCGGGTAGACCGGCTGCCACGGCCGGGCCGGGTCGGTGCCGCCGGTGTCTTCTTGCCAGGCCTCGCGCAGCGCGCTGGCCTCGTGCAGGTCGGCACGCACCCACAGCAGCACGCTGCCGGCGCCGGCCAGCGCCAGCGCGTGCGCGTCGCCGCCGTCGCAGCGCACGGCGTGCGGGCGGTGGCCCGCCAGCCGCAGGCCGGTGCCGTGCAGCGCCTGCAGATAACGCGCGACACCGCGGTACGCGGGCCAGACGTTCATCGGGTCGACCATGTGGTCCCACCACCAGTACAGCGCGGTCGCGGCGAAGCCGTGGAACAGCGGCGCCCACAAGCCGTTGTGCAGGTGCACCGCGTCCCAGTTGAACGGGCGCGGAAGCTTGGCGTCGTAGGTGGTCTCCAGGCCCAGCTCGCCGGGCACCAGCGGCTTGGCGGTGATGCCGTCGTCGGCCCATTCGCGCGCCGCGCCGGCGTAGTGCAGCATCAGGTCGCGCCCGGTGTAGTCGTGTTGTTGTGCGTAGTCCAGCTCGGGCATCTTCCAGGCCGCGGCGTCGCCGCGGTCGGCCCAGCTGGTGCTGCGCAGGCGGCGGTACGGGTCGTGCGCGTCGAGCACGCGGCTCATGCGCGTGAACCACGGGCGCAGTTCGGCCGCGGCGATCGGCGTCCACGTCACTTCGTTCCACCACTCCCAGCTGTGCAGTGCCGGGCTGTGCGACCAGCGCGCGGCGATGTAGCGCACGCGGCGCTCGAACAACGCCAGCGCGCGTTCGTCGGTGACGAAGGCCTCGGGCGCGGCCAGCGGACCGCCGTTGGCGCGGTTGTACGGGTTGTCGTGCCACTCCGCGTCGTTCTTCTCGGTGAAGGCGCCGTGGTTGACCAGGCACAGCATGATGCGGATGCCCAGCGACTCGGCCAGCTCGAACACCGCGTCGAGCTGCGCCGCGCGGTCCATGCGCGCGCTGTAGTCGCCCAGGCCCGTGTCCTTCCACTCGATGCCGAAGGACCAGCTCGCCATCCACAGCCGCGCGAAGTTGCCGCCGTTTTCGGCCAGGCGCGTGAACCAGCGGCGGTAGTCGGCCAGTGGCTGGGCCGCACCCCAGCACACGTTCAGACCGACCGGCACGAAGGGGCTGCCGTCGTCGAAGGCGAAGTAGCGCGAGTCTTGCGCGTCGATGCCGATGCGCTGCTGCGGCACGACCTGCGTGACCTCGAACTCGAACGGCGCGCCCAGCACGACGGGCTCACCGCCACCGAGGCGCGCACGCGGCACGGCGCGCCAGCGGCCGGCCAGCGGCGGCAGCAGGCGCAGCACCCACGGGCTGCCCAGCGCGTCGCGGCTCCAGAACGCGGTGGCGCGCAGCGTGCGGCCTTGCGGCCCGCTGAATTCGCACCACAGGTCGAACAGCGCCGGGTCGAAACACTGCGCCGGCGTGCCGGGCAGCGGTGTCGCCAGACGCCATTCGAGCCAGCCGACGCCGCGCACATGCGGGCCGTCCCAGCGTGCCGCGGCGGCGCCATCGCGGCTGGGTTGCAGCGTGGCCGGGCTCATCGACGCGGTACCGCAGGCATCGGCCAGACCGGCGCCGAGCAGGCTGGCCACGAAGGCGCGGCGGGGCAGCGCGGGGATGTCGTCGTCATCGGTCATCGGCGATTCGGGTGTCAGGCCTCAGCCCTTGGTCGCGCCGGCGGTCAGGCCGTCGACGAACTGGCGCTGGAAGAACAGGAAGGCCAGCACCGCCGGCAGCGAGGCGATCAGCGAGCCGGCCATCAGCACGGCCGCGGACTGCGGGTTGTAGCTGAGGTTGCCGGCCATCTTGCCCAGCTGCAGCGGCAGCGTCATGTGCTGCGCGTCGTTGATGACGAGCAGCGGCCAGAGGAAGTTGTTCCACTCCGAGATCGCCACCGGAATGGCGATGGCCGCCAGCGCCGGCCGCAGCAGCGGCAGCACCACGCTCCACCAGATGCGCACGGTGCCGGCGCCGTCCATCGTGGCGGCATCGATCAACTCGCTCGACACCGACAGGATGATCTGGCGAAAGTAGAAGACGACGAAGGCCTTCGTCAGCCCAGGCACCAGCAGCGCCGGGTAGGTGTTGATCCAGCCCAGCTGCGCGACGGTCAGGAAGTTGGGGATGATCGTCACCTCCCACGGCACCATCATGCTGGCCAGCAGCAGGTTGAACAGCACCCGGCTGCCCGGGAAGGGCCGCTTGGTCAGCACGAAGGCGACGAAGGACGCCGCCAGGATGCTGACGACGGTGACGAACAGCGTCACCGCCAGGCTGTTGAGGTAGTAGTAGCCGAAGCCGTAGCCTTCGCTGACGCGCTGGAAGATGCCGGCCCAGTGGTCCGGGTCCTGCGCGTCGTCGACCCAGTCCGGGTCGTAGAAGTTCTGCAGCGTCGGCTCCTGCACCCAGAAGGTCGGCGGCTGCTGCACCAGTTCGGGCGCGGTCTTGAAGGCGCCGATGGTCATCCAGTAGTAGGGCACCAGCATGCTGGCCAGCAGCAGCCACAGCGGTGCGCGCGCCAGCGTCAGCCAGCGGCTGGGCTTCTCGTTCAGCAAGGTCGTCATGTGAGTTGCTCAGCAGCCGGAACAGCCTTCACCGCAGAGGTGCGGAGAGCGCAGAGGAAGCGCAGAGGAAGACCTTGAAGTTCTCTGCGGCTCCTCTGCGTCCTCTGCACCTCTGCGGTGAATGACTTCAAGGGGCCGCAAGCAGGCGCTCTCATCAGTGGGCCTCCGACGCGCGGCCGAGCTTCAGGTTGAGCCAGGTCAGCGCGAACAGGATCGTCGTCAGCACCCAGGCCGCGGCCGATGCATAGCCCAGGTCGAGCTGGTGGAAGCCGTAGTCGAACAGGTAGGTCACCAGCATCAGCGCCGAATCGAGCGGGCCGCCGATGGCGTCGACCGAGCCGAACAGCAGGTAGGGTTCGTAGAACACCTGGAACGACGCGATCATGCCGGTGACGCCCACGTACAGCAGCGTCGGCCGCAGCATCGGCAGCGTGATGTGCCACAGGCGCTGCCAGCGCGTGGCGCCGTCCAGCGTGGCGGCTTCGTACAGGTCGGCCGGGATCGAACGCATGCCGGCGACGAAGATGATCATGTTGTAGCCCAGCACCGACCACACGCCGATGGCCACCAGGATCACCATGCTCCACGACGGATCGCCGAGGAAGCGCACCGGCTCCAGGCCGAACCAGCCGCGCACGCTGTTGAACAGGCCGTAGGGCTCCGAGTTGGCCAGCCACTTCCACGCCGAGATCGCGCCCACGCCGCCGGCCACCGACGGCAGGAAGAAGGTGATGCGCGCGAACTGGTGCAGCCGCGACTGGCTGCCGAAGGCCAGCGCCAGCACGAGGCCAAGCACGACCGCCAGCACCGACACCGCGACCATGTAGAGGCTGGTGTTGGCCAGCGCGCGCCAGAAGCGGTCGTCGGCGAACAGGTCGGCGTAGTTCTGCCAGCCCACCCAGCGCGGCGCCGCGGTGGCGTGGTATTCGGTGAAGCTGAGCCATGCCGAGCGCAGCACCGGCCACAGGCAGAACACCGTGAACAGCGCGACGAAGGGCGCCACCAGCAGCATGTCGCGGCCGTGGCGGCGCAGGGTTCGGGCGAAGGTGCGGCGCGTCATCTCGGTTCCTGCGGTGTCATCGGCCGCCGACCAGCGCGCGGTTCATCTTCTCGGCGGCCTGGCTCAGCTCGTGCTGCGCATCGCCGTCGGCCAGCACCACGCGCTGCACGGCGCGGGTCAGCGACTCGGACAGGCGCTGCCAGCCGGGGCAGTTCGGCGGCCCTTCGGTGTCTTTCAGCTGGGTCAGCAAGGCCTGCTTGTGCGCCGGCGGCAGCGGCAGCGCCTCCAGCTGGTCGGCGCGGCCGCCGGGCAGCCAGACCAGCCCGAGCGGCAGCGCCGCTTCGCCCATGCGCCGCGTGACGTCGGCCTGGTAGACCGTGCGCATGAAGTCCAGCGCCAGCTCGACGTTCGGCGAGAAGCTGGTCACCCCCATCACCGTGCCACCGACGAAGGCGGTGTTGCGGCCGCCGGGCGCGGCCGGCAGCGGCGCCGCAGCCCAGCGGCCGGTGATCTTGCGGCGCGCGATGTCCAGGCTGGACAGCAGCCAGGTGCCCGACTGGATCAACGGGTAGGCACCGTTCTCCAGGCCGCCGTCGGCGTCGGGCCAGGTGTCGGTGGGGGCCTTCAGCTGGCGGTACAGGCTGGCGTAGTAGTTCAGCGCGCGCACGGCCTCGGGGCTGTCGACCAGCGCCTTCGTGCACTGGGCGTCGTAGAGCGCGCCGCCGGCCTGCAGCAGGTACGGAAAGAAGCCGAGCCAGCTCGTATTGCCCCACTGCTGCGCGAAGCCGCGCGCGCCGCCGGCCCGCAGCTGGCGCACCGCGGCGTCGAACTCGGCATAGGTGGCCGGTGCCTTGGGCAGCAGGTCGGTGCGGTAGTACTGCAGCTGCAGGTGCATGTCGAACGGCGCCGCGTGCATCACGCCGCCGGGCCGGCGCACCGAGCGTAAAGCGCCCGGCACCGCGTACTGCTCCAGCAGCCGCACCAGGTCGGGCGCGCGCTGGTTCAGGTCGATCAGCGCGCCCTTGGCGCCGAGGTCGATGCCGAAGGTGGTGCCGCCGGTGATCAGGTCGGGCCCGGCCCGGCTGGCCAGCGCGGCCGAGTACTTGGACATCGCGTCGGCCCAGGGCACGTCGCGCACTTCGACCACCACGCCGGGGCGCCGCGCCTTGAAGGCCTCGACGGCCGGCTGCAGCACGCGCGTCACCTTGTCGTCGCCGACCATCCACACGACCAGCTTCTGGGCTTGCGCGCAGCCCGCCGCGGCCATCAGCGCCAGTGCCATGGCGAATCTGCGGAGATGACGTTTACTAAACATATCGCATTATCTCTCGCCAACAAAAGCATTCCAATCAGGGCTCATACGCAGTTTCCCTAGGTGGAAGTCCGGAGTGACGAGAACTGATCAAAGAAACAAACTACGCAACAACAGTTTTGTTTAGTTATCCGGTTGGTTCCGGCACAGGGATGGCGACGTGGCGGGCTTGGCGCTGAGGGGGATCGAAAAGACGTTCGGGGCCGTGCCGGTTCTGCATGGGATCGACCTCGACATCGAGGATGGCGAGTTCATGGTCTTCGTCGGGCCGTCGGGCTGCGGCAAGTCGACGACGCTGCGCATCATTGCCGGGCTGGAGGATCTCAGCGCCGGCACCTTGTCCATCGGCAAGCAGGCCATGAACGACGTGCCCGCGGCACAGCGCGGCGTGGCGATGGTGTTCCAGAGCTACGCGCTGTACCCGCACATGACGGTGCGCGAGAACCTGGCCTTTGCGCTGAAGCTGGCGCGCCGCTCGCGCGCGGACATCGGCGCCGCGGTCAACCGCGCCGCGCGCATCCTGCAGATCGAGCCGCTGCTCGAGCGCAAGCCCGGCGCGCTGTCGGGCGGGCAGCGCCAGCGCGTGGCGATCGGCCGCGCCATCGTGCGCCAGCCGTCGGTCTTTCTCTTCGACGAACCGCTGTCGAACCTGGACGCCGCGCTGCGCGTGCAGATGCGCACCGAGCTGGCACGGCTGCACCGCGAACTGGGCACGACGATGGTCTACGTGACCCACGACCAGGTCGAGGCCATGACGCTCGGCCACCGCATCGCCGTGTTCAACGGCGGCCGCATCGAACAGTGCGGCGCGCCGCTGTCGCTGTACGACAAGCCGGCCAGCCGCTTCGTCGCCGGCTTCATCGGCAGCCCGGCGATGAACTTCCTGCGCGCACGCAGCACCGCGCCGGACACCGTGCAGGTGGCCGGCGGCCTGCTGCAGGTGCCCACTGCGCCGTCGCCGCGGCCGCCCGAGGTCATCGTCGGCGTGCGGCCCGAGCACCTGAACCTGGGGCCGGCCGGCAGCGGCATCGCCTGCAACGTCGAGATCGTCGAACACCTGGGCGGCGAGCAGATCGTGCACCTCGCGCTGACCAGCGGCGAGCCGCTGCTGCTGCGGCTGCCCGCCGAACACGCCCGGCCCCAGATCGGCAGCGCCGTCGGCGTGCGCGTGCACCCGTCGCGCATCCACCTTTTCGAAGCCGACGCAGTCGGCAACCGCATCGACTGAATGGCCACCTTCTTGAACCCCGAGACCTTGTCCGATCTTCACACCGGCTGGCAGCTGGCCGAGACGCCGGCCGGCGCCGATTGGCCGGCCATCAAAGCCCTGCCCGAGCGCTGCTGGACGGCCGCCGCCGTGCCGGGCAGCGCCCACGGCGCGCTGCTGGCGGCCGGGCGCATCCCCGACCCGTTCTACGCGATGAACGAGACCGCGGTGCAGTGGGTCGGCGAGCGCGGCTGGGCCTGGCGGCTGCACTTCGACGTGGCGGAACTGGCCACACACGAAGACCTGGTCTTCGACGGGCTCGACACCTATTGCACGGCCTGGCTCAACGGCTCGCCGCTGCTGGCGTCGGACAACATGTTCGTGCCGCAGCGCGTGGACGCACGCTCGCTGCTGCGCCCGGGGCGCAACGAACTGGTCCTGCAGTTCGACCCGCCGCTGCTGCGCGCGCGCGAACAGGAGGCCTTGTACGGCAAGCGCGCGCTGTGGAACGGCGACAGCGCCCGCCTCTACGCGCGCAAGGCGCAGTACCACTTCGGCTGGGACTGGGGCCCGGTGCTGCTGACCAGCGGCCCGTGGCGGCCGGTGCGGCGCCACGGCTGGGACGTGCGCTTCGCCGAGATCGACTGCCGCCCGCAACTGGACGCGGCCGGCACCCGGGCAACGCTGCAGCTGCACACGCGCCTGGCCGGCACCACCGCCGGCCTGCGCCTCGAACACGAACTGCTCGACCCCGAAGGGCGCTGCGTGGCCACCGCGTCGAACCCGGCCGAGGTGGCGGATGCCGTGCTCGTGCTCGACAACGCGCGGCTGTGGTGGCCGCGCGGCCTGGGCGAGCAGCCGCTGTACACCTTGTGCAGCCGCGTCACCGACGGCACGCGCGTCTTCGCCGAAGACCGCCGCCGCATCGGGCTGCGCACGCTGCGCCTGGTGCAGGCGCCGGTGCAGGGCGAGGCCGGATCGAGCTTCTGCTTCGAAGTCAACGGTCGCGAGTTCTTCGCCGGCGGCGCGAACTGGATTCCCGACGACAACCTGCTCGAACGCATCACGCCCGCGCGCTACCGCGAGCGCGTGGCGCAGGCGGCGGCGGCGAACATGAACATGCTGCGCATCTGGGGCGGCGGCGTCTACGAAGAAGACGCGTTCTACGAAGCCTGCGACGAACTCGGCATCCTGGTCTGGCAGGACTTCATGTTCGCCTGCGGCATGTACCCGGCCCACCCGTCGTTCCAGGACAGCGTGCGCGCCGAGGCGCGTGCCGCCGTCACGCGGCTGCGCCACCATGCCTGCCTGGCGCTGTGGTGCGGCAATAACGAAGACTATGCGGTGGCCGAGTCCATCGGCAGCCACGGGCCCGGCGCGCCGGCCGGCAACTTCGACGCCCGCGCCATCTACGAGCAGCTGCTGCCCGAGGTCTGCCAGGCGCTCGATCCGGCGCGCCCGTACTGGCCGGGCAGCCCGTATTCGCCGAACCCGGACGGCACCACCTTGTCGTCGGACGCCAGCGTCGGCGACCGCCACAGCTGGGAGGTGTGGCACCAGCAGATGCTGCCGTACCAGCGCTACGGCGAGGTGCAAGGGCGCTTCGTCAGCGAGTTCGGCATGCAGTCGCATGCGTCGCTGGCGCTGCTGGAGTCGGTGCTGCCGCCGGACGAGCGCTTCCCCGAAAGCCGCACGGTGGCCTGGCACAACAAGGCCGGCTCGGGGCTGGCCGACGGGCACCGCCGGCTGGCCGTCTACATGGCCGACAACCTGCGTGTCGGCCCGACGCTGGCCGAGCATGTCTATGCCACCCAGTTCGTGCAGGCCGAAGCCATGCGCTACGCGTACCAGGACTTCCGCCGCCGCTGGCAGCAGCCGGGCGCGCGCGCCGTCGGCGGCGCGCTGGTCTGGCAGCTCAACGACTGCTGGCCCACCACCAGCTGGGCGCTGATCGACTCCGCCGGCACCGTGAAGCCCGCGTGGCACACGATCCGCCGCGCGCTGGCCCCGCTGGCGGTGGCGCTGCGGCTGCAACCAGGCGCCGCCGTGCTCGCGGTGATGAACGCCAGCAGCGCGCGCGAACTGCGCCTGGCGTTGCGCGTGTTCGGCCTGTCCGGGCGCTGCGTGCACGAGATGCAGCTCGACTGGCATGCGGCGGAAGCGTCCAGCACCGAACAGGTCGTCGCGCTGCCCGCGTTCGACGAGCCGGTGGTCGGCGAACTGCGGGCACTCGGCGTCGGCAACGACACCGAGCTGGCGCGCGATTCCGCCTGGCCGGAGCCCTTCAAGTTCCACTCATTCGCCGGGGCGCGGCCATCGGTCCGGCTGTGCGGCGACGCGCTGCAGATCAGCACCGACGCGCCCGTCAAGGGCCTGTGGCTGGAAGCGCCGGGTGCGTCCTTCGACGACAACTTCATCGACGTGATGCCCGGCGCGCCGCGCACCGTGGCCGTGCAAGGCGCGGCGCCGGCTGCCGTGCGCTGGACGGCGCTGGATCACGCCACCGCCGGCCGGCCGAACCCCGTCGAGTGACATGCAAGAGCCCGGCGGTCATCAGCAGCTGCTCAAGCGCATCAACCGGATGGCGCTGGTGCGCCACCTGTGCGCCCACCCGGGCCGGTCGCGGGCGGACCTGGCCGAGACGGCCGGGCTGACGAAGTCGACGGTCAGCCTGCTGGTGCGCGAGCTGATCACCGAAGGCTGGCTGGTCGAGCGCGCGGTCGTCGCCACCGGCGACCTCGGCCGGCGGCCGACGCCGCTGTTCATCGACCCGACGCGGCTGCTGCTGCTGGGCGCGGAAGTCGGTGTCGAGTCGGTACGCGTCGTCGCCACGTCGCTGACCGGCGAGGTGCTGGCGCGGGTGGTGGCCGAGCCCGGACCGGGCTGGACCGCCCAGGCCTGCATCGACCAGCTGGCGGCCGCCCTGGCCCGCGCGCGCCGGCAGCTGGATCTGGACGGGCACCGGATCATCGGCATCGGCATCGGCCTGCCCGGCGGCGTCGACGAGGCCAGCGGCTTTCTGCACTTCGCGCCGAACCTGGGCTGGCGCAGCGTTCCGTTCGGCGCGCTGCTGAACGACAAGCTCGCCGCGTCCACGCTGGCCGGCGTGCCGCTGTTCCTGCAGAACGAGGCCGACGTGGCCGCCGTCGGCGAGATGGAGTTCAACCCGTCGCAGGCCGCCGACCCGCTGCTGTACGTCAGCATCAACCAGGGCGTGGGTGCGGGTGTCATCGTCGGCGACCGGCTGCTGACCGGCAGCCGCGGCTTCGCCGGTGAGGTCGGCCACATCGTGCTGCAGGTCGACGGGCCGCGCTGCTCGTGCGGGCGGCAAGGCTGCGCCGAAGCGCTCATCGGCCTGCGCGCGATGGCCGGACGGCGCCGCCCGGCGGCCGAGACGGCACTGTCGTCGCCACTGGCCGAGATCCGGCAGCGCCTGGCCAGTCGCGACGCCGCGACGCTGCGCGCCATCCGCAAGGCCGGCAGCTACCTCGGCGTGCTGCTGCAGAGCCTGGCCGCGGCCTACGACCCAGGCTGCATCGTGCTTGGCGGCGCCGGCGTCGACCTCGGCGACACCTTCGTGCAGCCGGCGCTGCAGACCCTCAACGAATACGCCGAGGCGGCCAACCTGCCGCCACCGGCGGTGCGGACCTCGTACTTCGGGGCCGACGCGGTCGCCGTCGGCGCGGCCGCACTGGCGCGATACCGGCTGACCCGGCCGTTGACCGCGCCGAGCCTTAAGGAGGCTCGCTGATGTGCATCCCGGCATCGACCTCGGCACCCCGAAGTCAGGCAGTGCCCGATTCCCCGGCGGTGGCGGTACCAGCCGCCTGAGTGCGTGTCGTCCCTGCATGGGGATGGCGCTGAACCAACCTTAGAAAGACCATGACATGAGACAAATTCGAAGGACAGCGGTGTCGATCGCGGCGGCCCAGGTGGCCATGCTGTGGAGCGGGCTGGCTCTGGCGCAGACGGTGCCGGCGCCTGCAGCCGGCGCATCGGCACCGGCGGCCGGCAAGGCGGCGGCAGCCGACGAGGCGACGACGATCGTCGTCACCGGCCAGCGTGCCGCGCTGCAGTCGGCGCAGAAGATCAAGCAGGATTCCGACGAGATCGTCGACTCCATCGTCGCCGAGGACATCGGCAAGCTGCCCGACCGTTCGGTCACCGAAGTGCTGCAACGGATCGTCGGCGTCACGATGGACCGCACGGCGGCGCGTTCGGACCCGGTGCACTACTCGGTGGAAGGCTCGGGCGTCATCATCCGCGGCCTGACCTACGTCACGTCGCAGCTCAACGGCCGCGAGACCTTCAGCGCCAACGGCGGCCGCTCGCTGGGCTTCGAAGACGTGCCGCCGGAGCTGATGGCCGGCGTCGACGTCTACAAGAACCCGTCGTCCGAGCAGATCGAGGGTGGGCTGGCAGGCCTGGTGAACCTGCGCACCGCGATGCCGTTCGACTACAAGGGCTTCAAGGCGGCGGTCTCCGCATCGGCGACCTACGGCCAGCTGCGCGGCAATACCAAGCCGTCTGTGTCGGGCCTGGTGTCCAACACCTGGACCACCGACCTGGGCAAGTTCGGCGCGCTGGTGGACCTGGTGCAGTCGAAGAGCAGCTCGCGCACCGACACCATGACGCTGGATCCGTACTACCTGGCGACGACGCAGACAGGGACCGATGCCTCCGGCAACAAGCTGTACTCCGCGAAGGACGGCACCTGGCTGTCGCGCGGCATCGGCTGGCGCCGGCAGGACTATGACCGCGATCGCCAGGGCGTGTATGGCGCGCTGCAGTGGAAGAAGGACAACATGGAGTCGTCGCTGACCTACTTCCGCTCCAAGTACCGCTTCGAGATGAACGAATCGGCCGTCTCCGCGGGTATCGATCCCTACAGCGTGACCGTCGAGAACGCGAAGTACGGCGCCGACGGCCGCCTGCTGTCGGGCGTGCTCAAGTCCGACAGCACCGGCGGCATCGAGCTCGAGAACGCCACGCGCTACAACATGCGCAATTCGCTGACGCAGGATCTGGCCTGGAACTTCAAGTTCGCGCCGACCCCGCAGTGGACACTGACCTCCGACCTGCAACTGGTGAAGTCGAAGACCCAGAACTTCGACTCGACCGTGGCCACCGGCGTGCAGATGCCCAAGCAGACCGTCGATCTCACCGGCGGCATCCCGAGCCTGAGCCTGGACGCATCGGATCTGGCCTACCTGGCCGACCCGTCGCACTACTACTGGGCGACGACGATGGAGCACTTCGACAAGGGCACGGCCACGCAGAAGGCCTGGCGCGGCGACGCCAAGTACACGTTCGAAAACGACAAGTACCTGAACGACCTGCGCTTCGGCCTGCGTGTCACGGAGCGCGAGGCGGAGACCATCAATTCAAACCCGTCCTACAACTGGGCGACCATCACGCATGCCTGGCAGAAGGGCTGGAACGTCAGCGACCTGGCCACCATCACCAACTACACCGACCCGACCACGCTGAACAAGTTCAGCAACTTCATGGGCGGCAAGGTGTCGGTGCCGGGGCTGTACATGCCGGCGCAGTCGGTGGTCAAGGGCTATCCCGACAGCTACACGAGCCTGCATCAGCACTACCAGGACATCTGTGCGGCGACGCACTACGACTGGTATTGGATGGAGGGCATGAACGGCTGCTACTTCAACCGGGGACCTTCAGGCGGCGACTGGGCGCTGGCGACCTTCGGCACCAACCCGGCGGGGATCAATGACCAGCACGAGCGCACGCTGAGCGGCTATTCGCAGCTGCGCTTCGGCTTCGACGAGCTGCGCTACCCGGTGGATGGCAACGTCGGCATGCGCCTGGTACACACCAGCAGCCGAGCCGACGGCTACACCATCCTCAACGCCCAGACCGCACCCACCGGCCTCGGCGGGGTCGCGGTGCCGTCGATGACCAGCTTCGCCAAGGCCGAGAGCTTCACGAACTCGTACCTCGACGTGCTGCCCAGCCTGAACCTGCGGATGAAGGTGCAGAACGACCTGCAGTTCCGCTTCGCGTGGGCCAAGGGTTTGTCGCGTCCGCCGCTGGACCAGATGCAGGCCTACACGACCATGGACCTGAAGTACGAGGTCGACAGCCAGGCCTCGCCGCCCGCCGTCAAGAACTTGACGCTGTCCGGCACCGCCATCGGCAACCCGATGCTGAAACCGGTGCAGTCCAACCAGCAGGACGTGACGGCCGAGTGGTATTTCAACAAGTCCGGGTCGCTGACCTTCGCAGTCTTCAACAAGGACCTGAAGGACATCATCGTCAACCAGACCTTCGTCAAGCAGGTGGCCGACGACAGCGGCAATCTGCAGAACTTCGTCGTCACCGGGCCGACCAACGGCGCCAACGGTTATGCCCGCGGCATCGAGATCGCCTACCAGCAGTACTTCGACAAGCTGCCGGGCTGGTTGTCGGGCTTCGGCCTGCAGGCGAACTACACCTTCGTCGACAGCAAGATGAAGCGCAAGGCCGGTGTGGCTTCAAGCTATTGCACCAGCGGCAACGGTGCGGACAACGTGAACCTTTATGTCAACGGCTGCGACACCGACGGCCGCGCGTTCGGCGACATGCCGCTGACCAACCTGTCGCGCAACACGTTCAACCTGGCGCTGCTGTACGACAAGGGGCCGATCTCGGCGCGCCTGGCCTATTCGTGGCGCGACAAGTACCTGAACGGCGTCGCCTTGAACTCCGACAACACGGGTCCGAACCAGCAGAACGGCCTGAACACCGACACCACCAGCAGCAGCTACGGGCGCAACAACCTGCCGATCGGCCTGCCCTTCTGGACCGGCAGCTACGGCCAGCTCGATGCCGGTGTTCAGTACAAGGTCGACGACAACCTGACGCTGGCCGTTGATGCGCAGAACCTGACCGACGCGCTGTACAAGCAATACATGCAGCAGCACCTCGGGATGATCCAGCACAACACCTTCACGTCGGGCCGCAGCTACGTGGCGTCCTTGCGCTACACGTTCTGAACGCGGCGGGGCCGGGTTCCAACCCGGCCCTGCTCTTGTCAGCGCGGTGCGCGCACCAGCACCGCCTGCTGCAGCGCGGCGTCGACCGACGAGTCGCCGACGATGACGCGGTAGGCGCCAGGCACCACGGCCCACTGCCCTGCGGCCGTGTCATAGACCGAGAACGCGCGCTGGTCGAGCGCGATCGTCACCGACTTCGACTCGCCCGGCGCGAGCTGCACCTTGTCGTAGCCCTTCAGCAGCGGCACCGGCTCGCCGGCGGCGCGCGGGTAGTCGACGTAGACCTGCGGCACCACGGCGCCGGCGCGGCTGCCGGTGTTGCTGACCGTGAACGTGGCCGTCACGCCGGGCTGGCCTTGCAGCGTACCGTCGCTGCCCGCCGTGCCGGCGGTGAAGGCGCGGCGGTCGAGCGCCAGGCCGCTGTACTTGAAGGTCGTGTACGACAGGCCGTGGCCGAACGCGTATTCGGCGCGCGGCGCGCCGGGCGCGTTGAAGTGGCGGTAGCCGATGGACAGCCCTTCGCTGAACTGGGCCACCTGGTTGACGCCGGGGAACTGTTCTGGCGCATAAGTCGGCAGGTCGGTGTCGGCCTTCGGGAACGACACCGGCAGCCGGCCCGACGGGTTGACGTCGCCGAACAGCACGCGCGCCAGCGCCGCGCCGCCGCGCGTGCCGCCGTACCAGGCTTCGAGCACCGCCGGCACCTTGCGCAGCCACGGCATCGTCACCGCGCTGCCGGTCGTCAGCACGACGATCGTGCGCCGGTTGGCGCGCACCACGGCTTCGATCAGGCGGTCCTGGTCGTTCGGCAGCGTCAGGCTCGGGCGGTCGATGGACTCGGACTCGAGGTCGCGCACGACGACGATGGCCACGTCGGCGCGCGCCGCCGCGTCGGCCGCGGCACGCAGGTTGGCGTCGTAGGCGCCGGCCGGCGGCTTGAAGCCGACCTTCAGCTGTGGGCTCGCGGCGGCATTGACCGCGTAGTCGACGCGCAGCGTGTGCGCGCCCTGCGCCAGGTTCAGGTCGGCGGCCACGCGCGCCGTGCTGCCGTCGCTCTTCGCGACGAGGACGCCGTCGACGGTCAGGCTGGCGATGCCGCTGGTGGCCAGGTCGAAGCCGTGGCTGCCGCTCACTTCGGCGGTCAGCGTCGCGCTCCAGCTTGCCGTCACCGTGCCGGTGGGTGGCGTCTGCGCGGTGGTGACGCTGCTGTTGAAGTTGCTCTGCGGCGCATAGCAGACGCAGAGGTCGGTGCGCTTCGCGAGCAGCGTGCCGTCGGCAGCGAAGTAGCTGGCGGTGGCGCCGCGCTCGGCAGATTCGGTCGCGGTCAGCGCGCCCGATGGCAGCTGCGGGTGGCCGGGCGCCACGGCGATCGTGTAGATCGGGTCGACGCCGCGCTGGAACTCGACCGTCGCGCCCGGCACGCGGGCCTGGATCGCCTGCAGCACCGTGTCCTTGCCCTGCGGCGCCGGGTTGCTGGGGCCGCCGTGGGTCAGCGTGTTGTCGGCCCCGGTGCCGATGACGGCGATGCGCTGCACGCCCGCGGCGTTCAGCGGCAGCGCCTGGCCCTGGTTGCGCAGCAGCACGATCGCGTTCTCGGCCACCTGCTGCGCGGCCTTCGCGCCGGCGTCGAGATCGGCGCCGGTGCGCTGCGGCGGCTCGTCGAAGATGCCGTAGGCGATCATCGTGCGCAGGATGCGCTTGACCGCCGCGTCGACCGCCGATTCAGGGAAGGTGCCGGCATGCACCGCGTCGATCAGCACCTGCCCGTACTGCGACACCGAGCGGAACTCCTGGTCGACGCCGAGCTGCAGCGACTGCAGCGTGTGCGCGGCGCCTGCGTCGGTGCGCATGATGCCGGCGAAGCCCCACTTGTCGCGCAACTGCCCCTTGAGCAGCGCTTCGTGGTTGCAGGCCTGCGTGCCGTTGATCTTGTTGTAGGCGCACATGACCATGCCGACGCCGCCGTCGCGCACGACATCGTGGAACGGCGCGACGTACAACTCCTGCAGCACCCGTTCGGCTATGCGCACGTCGAGCGTCGTGCGGTCCTTCTCCACCGTGTTGACGGCGAAGTGCTTGGCGTCGGCGATGACGCGGCGGCCCTGGATGCCTTGCACGTAGGCGGCACCGGTCTGGCCGACGAGGAACGGATCCTCGCCGTAGGACTCGTGCGCGCGGCCGTGGCGCGGGTCGCGCAGCACGTCGACGTTGGGGCCGTGGAGCACGCCGTAGCCGAGCGCGCGCGTCTCGGCGCCGAGCGTGTCGCCATAGGCGCGCGCCACGTCGCGCGAGAAGGCGGCCGCCAGCGCCGCCGAGTTCGGCATCTGCGTCACCGCGGTGCTGCCCTGCCAGATGCCGGCCGGCGTGTCGCCCTGCGTCATGTCCGGGATGCCCAGACGTGCATTGCCCTTCACGTAGACCTGCCAGGTCTGGCCGTCGACGGTCTTCGTGCCGTAGCCATAGAGCAGCGCCGACTTCTCTTCCAGCGTCATCTGCGCGACCAGCGCTTCGGCGCGTTCGTCGGGCGTGGCCGTGGCGCTGGTGGCCGCCAGCGCGGTCTTCATCATGGGCGCCGCCTGCGCGGCGGCGCTGCTGTCGGCCGGGCTGTCGCTGCCGCCGCAGGCCGCCAGCGCGAGCGCGGCGCCGACGGCGGCCGGGACCAGCCGGCGAAGCTTGATTGCAGCCATCGTCATCTCCTGGTTGTTGTCGTCGGCTTCAGCCGGCGTAGCGCGCGCCGGCGTAGTACTTCTTCGGGTCCACCGTCTCGGCGACGCGGCCCAGCCCCTTGAACAGCTCGTTCATGCCGGCCAGCCAGCTGTCGACGGTGCCATCGCGCGTCAGCTGCGCCAGCTCCTGGCTGCTGTAGTACTGCGCATAGCCCGACTCGGCCTCGAGGCTGGCCTTCGGTGCGCCCAGCATCGCGGCGGTGGCGTCGACGGCGTCCTTCAGGTTGGCCTTGCGCCAGTCGTTGGCTTCCTTCAGCACGCGCACGACGGCGTTCACCAGCGGCGCCTGCGCATCGGCGTCGAGCTCGTTGCGCATGACGAAGGCGCTCGGGAAGCTGTTCTTCGGCATGAAGTCCTTGTTCGCGGCCAGCTCCACCAGGTCCGGCAGGCGTGCCTTGATCGTTGCGACGTGCGGGTACCAGATGCCGGCGCCGTCGACCTGGCGCGAGATGAAGGCCGAGACGATGGTGGCCGGGTCCATCGTCACGCGCTTGATGTCTTCGATGCGCAGGCCGGCCTTGGCCAGCGCCAGCCGCAGCAGCATGTCGCCCGACGTGCCTTCGGGCACGGCCACCGTGCGGCCCTTCAGCTCGGCCAGCGATTTGATGCCGGGCTGCGCGATGACACGGTCCGAGAAGCCGATGGCGTTGATGGCGACGAGCTTGGCGCGCCCGCTCATCGGCAGCCACAGCGCGCCGGGGCCGATGTAGCCGAAGTCCAGGTCGCCGGTGCCCAGCGCCTGGATCTGGATCGGCCCGTTCGTGAAGCCCTTGATCTCGGGCACCAGGCCGTGCTTCTTCCACAGCTCCTGCTTGTTCGCCACCGCCACCAGCGACGCGCCGAGGAAGTCGCCGATGTAGCCGAAGCGCACGCGCTGGCCTTGCGCGCGCACCAGCGGGCTTGCCAAGGGGCCTGCCAGGGCGGCGGCCGCGGCGGTCTGCAGAAAGCGGCGGCGGCCGCCGGCGGTCAGTGGCGAGGTCATGCGTGTGTCTCCTGGATCAGTGCTGGTGGTAGACCGCGTCCCAGACCTCGTTGCGGATCTGCAGGAACTGCGCCGACAGGCGCATCGCCTCGGTACGCGGGTAGGGCAAGTCGACCGGGATGACCTTGAACAAGCGCCCCGGCCGCGCCGCCATGACGACGACGCGGTGGGCGAGGTAGACCGCCTCCTCCACGTCGTGGGTGATGAACATGATCGTGCGTGCGTCCTGGCGCCAGGTGTCGAGCAGCTGGTCCTGCAAGGTCACGCGCGTCAGCGCGTCGAGTGCACCGAAGGGCTCGTCCATCAGCAGCACCTTCGGGTCCATCGCATAGGCACGGGCGATCGCGCAGCGCTGCTTCATGCCGCCGGACAACGTCTTCGGCAGCGCGTCGGCGAAGGCCTCCAGGCCGACCAGGCGCAGGCAGCGCTGCACCGTGTCGTCGATCTGCGTGCGCGGCACCTTCGCCACTTCCAGCCCGAAGGCGACGTTCTCGCGCACCGTCAGCCACGGGAACAGCGCGTACTGCTGGAAGATCACGCCGCGGTCCGGCCCCGGGCCATGCACCTCGCGCCCGTCGACGCGCACCTCGCCGCCGCTCGGGTCCTGCAGCCCGGCGGCCATGTTCATCAGCGTCGACTTGCCGCAGCCCGACGGGCCGACCAGCGTGACGATCTCGCCGTCGTCCACCGTCAAGGTCAGCCGGTTCACCGCGGTGAAGGGTTCGCCCTTCAGCTCGAAGCTGCAGGAGACGTCGTCGAACTCGATCTTCGGCGTGCTGAATGGATGCTCCCTTGGGCCTGCGGCCCGTCCCTCCGAGAGGGAGCGAGCCCCTTCGGGCGGCCGGGCGGGGCTCATCGCCGCTCCTGCCAGACGGTGAGCCGCTTGTCGATCGCCAGCAGCAGCCGGTCCATCGCCATGCCGGTGAGGCCGATGGTGATCAGCGCGACGAAGATGGTCTCCAGGTCGTAGTAGACCTGCGCCTGCTGCATGCGGTGGCCCAGGCCTTCCTGCGCCGCGATCAGCTCGGCGGCGACCAGCGTCGACCAGGCCGCGCCGAGGCCGGTGCGCATGCCGACCAGGATGAACGGCATCGACGCCGGCACGACGACGCGGCGGAAGATCACCGCGTCGCCGGCGCCGAGCGTGCGCGCGGCGTTGATCAGCACGCGGTCGACGCCGATCACGCCCTGGTAGGTGGAGATCACCGAGACGAGGAATGAAGCCAGCGTGATGACGAAGACCCGCGGCACCTCGCCGATGCCGAGGAAAACGATGGCCAGCGGGATCATCGCCAGCGGCGGGATCGTGCGGAAGAACTGGATGTAGGGCTCCAGCAGCCCGCGCGCCCAGCCGTACCAGCCCATCAGAAAGCCGGCCGGCACCGCCAGCAGCGTGCCGATCGCAAAGCCGATCAGCACCCGCCGCACCGAGGCCCAGGTGTCGACGAAGAGCGCGCCGCTGGCGACCAGCTCGACCGCGCGCTGCAGCACCGCCAGCGGCCCGGGCAGGCCGGCGATGTGCAGCGCCGCCAGTGCGATCCACAAGCCCAGGCCGAGTGCAACGGCCAGCAGGTTCAGGCCAAGCAGGCTGCCCGGTGCGCGGCGGCGGCGCGGCGCAACGGCCGATGGTGGCGCGGCGGTCATCATGATCAGTCGGCGTGGCGGTAGGCAGCGGCGTCGGCCAGCAGGCGCTCGTAGGCGACCATCGCCGCGCCTTGCAGCGCACCGGCGGCGCCGAGTTCGCTGCACTGCAGCCGCAGGTCCAGCGTCAGCTCGGGTTCGGCGTGTTCGCGCAGCTTCACCAGCAGGTCGGCGACGAAACGCGGCGACGCCGGCGTGTAGATGCCGCCGAGCACGACGACGCAGGGCTGCAGGATGTCGACCGCCACCGCCAGCCCGCGCGCCAGGTTCTCGACCGTCTGCGCGTAGAGCTTGCGTGCCGTGGCGTCGCCGCCATCGCGGCGCTGCTCGAGCAGCGGCACCACCGGGCCGTCGGCCGGCGCGGCACCGAGCACGGCCTGCAGGTAGCGTTCGCCGACGACGCTGAGCAGCCGCGTGTCGGTGGGCACTGCGCGAAAGCCGTTCTTGCCCAGCGGCAGCGCGGCCAGCTCGCTGGCGCCGTAGTGGCCGTTCTTCGCCGGCGCGGCGCTGGAGACCATCGACGCGCCAAGGCCGAAACGCGTCTGCACGAACAGCAGCGGCTGGTCTTCGTGCAGCCCGAGGTGGCGGAACTCCGCCAAGCCCATCGCCCGCGTGTTGTTGTGCACCGCCACCGGCAGCCGGCACAAGGCCTCCAGCCGGTCGGCGAACGGCACGCCTTGCCAGCCCAGCGGCTTGGCCCACAGCACGTTGCGCAGGTTGCTGTCGGTGGTGCCGGGCACGGCCACCGAGACGGCGCGCACGCCGCCGTGGGCGACGCGGTGCCGCGCGATCAGCGCCGCCAGTTCGGCGATCGTCGTTTCGGGGTCGACGGCGGCGAAGGCGTGGCGCTCCACCGCGCGCGGCTCCAGGTCCAGGCCGACGATGGCCAGCGTCAGCGCGTCGGCCTCGATCAGGACCGACAGCACCTCGCAGGCACCGGCGACGAGGCCGAGCGCGATCTGCGGCCGGCCGACCTCACGCGGGCGGCGCGACTCGGCCTCGACGACCCAGCCCAGGCCGATGAGGTCGGCCATGACCTTGGTCAGCGTCGTCGCCGACAAGCCGATGTGGCGGCCGAGCTCGACGCGCGACAGCGCGCCATGGTCGCGCAGCGCGATCAGCGTCTCCTTGCGGTGCTTGATGCGCAGTGCCTCCACCGGCGTGACGGCGGGCGCGGCGGCGCGCGTTTCGGCGCGGCGTGAAGGGGGGGTGCTTGCTTCGTTGAACATATTTACTACCGGGTAGTAATTAAAGTACATTGACTGGGCCCGCGTCAACGGGCGCGCCTAGGGGTTGTCCCGAAGGCACTCGTCGCAACGTTCATCCCGACTCCGATGCCGACCCGCCCCAACATCCTCTTCATCATGGCCGACGACCACGCGTCCAAGGCCATCAGCGCCTATGGCCATGGAATCAACCGCACGCCGCACATCGACCGCCTGGCCGAAGAAGGCATGCGCTTCGACCACTGCTATGTCAGCAACTCGATCTGCACGCCCAGCCGGGCCGCGATCCTGACCGGCACCTACAACCACGTGAACGGCGTGATGACGCTGGCCGACAGCATCAACAACCGCCTGCCGAACGTCGCCAAGCACCTGCGCACCGCCGGCTACCAGACGGCGATGCTCGGCAAGTGGCACCTCGGCGAAGGGCCGCTGCACCAGCCGACCGGCTTCGACCACTGGGCCGTGCTGCCGGGCCAGGGCGACTACCACGACCCGGTGTTCCACGAAGCCGGCGGCGAGACGCAGCACCGCGGCTACGCCACCGACCTCATCACCGACATGAGCCTGGACTGGCTGGCCCAGCGCGACCGCCGGCGCCCGTTCTTCCTGATGTGCCACCACAAGGCGCCGCACCGCCCCTGGGAGAACCACCCGAAGTACGACGGCTTGTACGAGCAGGACATCGCACTGCCGCCGACCTTCGACGACGACTACCGGCACCGCGCCGCGGCCGCAGCGGCGGCGAAGATGCGCATCGCCGACGACCTGACCTACCTCGACCTCGGCCTGGTCCAGCCCGAAGGCGGCGCCGAGGTCGGCGAAAGGCTGCTGCCGACGCTGGACGTGCGCAAGCTGCCGCCGTGGTCGCCCACGCTGCGCCTCATCGACCGCCGCAGCGGCGCGGCTTTCACGTTCACCGACGTGGCGGCCTACAACCACTTCAAGTTCCAGCGCTACATCAAGCGCTACCTGCGCACAATCGCGTCTATCGACGAAAGCGTCGGCCGGCTGCTGACCTACCTCGACGACGATGGGCTGGCCGACGACACGGTCGTCATCTACACGTCGGACCAGGGCTTCTTCCTCGGCGAACACGGCTGGTTCGACAAGCGCTTCATGTACGAAGAGTCGTTCCAGATGCCCTTCCTGGTGCGCTACCCGCGGCTCGCGAAGGCGCGCTCGGCCAACGCCAGCATGGTCTCCAACGTCGACTTCGCGCCGACCTTCCTGGAACTGGCGGGCGCGCCGGTGCCGAGCTACATGCAAGGCCGCAGCATCGTGCCGCTGCTCGCCGGCGAAGCCCCGGCCGACTGGCCGCGCCACGCCTACCACCGCTACTGGATGCACCGCGACGAGTTCCACAACGCCTATGCGCACTACGGCATCCGCGACCACCGCCACAAGCTGATCCACTGGTACAACGAAGGCCACGGCCTGCCGGGCACGCTGCCCGGCGGCGAGCCGCCCGAGTGGGAGCTGTTCGACTGCGAACGCGACCCGCTGGAACTCTTCAACCGCTACGACGACCCGGCGTACCGCAGCGTCGTCGCCGAGATGACGGCGGCGCTGGAGGCCTTCATGCAGCGCATCGGCGACGAGCCGGCACACCGCGCATGAGCGCACGTTGTGCACGCAGCGCACAGGTCGGTGCGAAGAAATCGGTTGCGGACGCCGGTGCGCCTGCCTAAAGTGCGATCAACCCCACCACCCGAGTCGACCGCCCGATGAGTTCCGCTCACAAGAATGCCGCCTTCCATTGGGACGACCCGCTGCTGCTCGGGTCCCAGCTCAGCGACGACGAACGCATGGTGCGCGACTCGGCGCGCGCCTACTGCCAGGACCGGCTGGCGCCGCGCGTGCTGGCGGCCTTCCGCGGCGAACAGACCGACCCGGCCATCTTCCGCGAGATGGGCGAGCTCGGCCTGCTGGGCGCAACGATCCCCGAAGCCTATGGCGGCGCCGGGCTCAATTACGTGTGCTACGGCCTGGTGGCGCGCGAAGTCGAGCGCATCGACTCGGGCTACCGCTCGATGATGAGCGTGCAGAGCTCGCTCGTCATGGTGCCGATCCACGCCTTCGGCACCGAGGCGCAGAAGCAGAAGTACCTGCCCAAGCTCGCCCGCGGCGAATGGATCGGCTGCTTCGGCCTGACCGAGCCGAACCACGGCTCCGACCCCGGCGGCATGGTCACCCGCGCGCGCGCCGTGAAGGGCGGCTACATGCTGAGCGGCTCGAAGATGTGGATCACCAACAGCCCGATCGCCGACGTCTTCGTCGTCTGGGCCAAGGACGACGAAGGCGCGATCCGCGGCTTCATCCTCGAGAAGGACTGGAAGGGCCTGAGCGCGCCGGCGATCCACGGCAAGGTCGGCCTGCGCGCCAGCATCACCGGCGAGATCGTCATGGACGAGGTGTTCTGCCCGGAAGAGAACGCCTTCCCCGACGTGCGCGGCCTGAAGGGCCCGTTCACCTGCCTGAACAGCGCGCGCTACGGCATTGCCTGGGGCGCGCTCGGCGCCGCCGAAGACTGCTTCGAGCGGGCCCGCCAGTACGTGCTGGACCGCAAGCAGTTCGGCAAGCCGCTGGCCGCCAACCAGCTGGTGCAGAAGAAGCTGGCCGACATGCTGACCGACATCACGCTCGGCCTGCAGGGCTGCCTGCGCCTGGGCCGCATGAAGGACGACGGCACGGCGTCGGTCGAGATCACGTCGATCATGAAGCGCAACTCCTGCGGCAAGGCGCTGGAGATCGCACGCACGGCGCGCGACATGCTCGGCGGCAACGGCATCAGCGACGAATTCGGCGTGGCGCGCCACCTCGTCAACCTGGAAGTCGTCAACACCTACGAAGGCACGCACGACGTGCACGCGCTGATCCTCGGCCGCGCGATCACCGGCATCGCGGCGTTCTGAGCATGGCCGCGGTAGCGCCAGGCGCGCCCGGCGCGCTTGCAGGGCTGCGCGTGCTCGACCTGTCGCGCGTGCTCGCCGGCCCGTGGTGCAGCCAGCTGCTGGCCGACCTGGGCGCCGACGTCGTCAAGGTCGAAAGGCCCGGCAGCGGCGACGACACGCGTGCCTGGGGCCCGCCGTGGCTGGCACGCGACGATGGCGAGGACGGCGGCGGCGAGTCGGCCTACTTCCTCAGCGCCAACCGCAACAAGCGTTCGCTCACCGCCGACCTGGCGCAGCCCGACGGCCAGCGCCTCGTGCGCGAACTGGCGCTGCGCGCCGACGTGCTGATCGAGAACTTCAAGGTCGGCGACCTGGCCCGCTACGGCCTCGACTACGACAGCCTGAAGGCGCTGAACCCGCGCCTGGTCTACTGCTCGATCACCGGCTTCGGCCAGACCGGCCCGTACGCGCAACGCCCAGGCTACGACTTCCTGATGCAGGGCATGGGCGGCCTGATGAGCATCACCGGCCGCCCGGCGGGCGAGCCTGGCGCCGGCCCGCTGAAGGTGGGCGTCGCGCTGACCGACGTGATGACGGGGCTGTATGCCAGCGTCGCCGTGCTGGCGGCGATCGAACGCCGCCACAGCAGCGGCACGGGCCAGTACATCGACCTTGCGCTGCTCGACGTGCAGGTGGCCGCGCTGGCCAATCAGGCGTCCAGCTACCTGGTCGGCGGCCAGGTGCCGCAGCGCATGGGCAACGCGCACCCGAGCATCGTGCCGTACCAGGACTTCCCGACCGCCGACGGCCACATGATCGTCACGGTCGGCAACGACAGCCAGTTCGCGGCCTTCGCCGCGGTGCTCGGCCGGCCCGGGTGGGCCCAGGACGAACGCTTCGCGACCAACCCGCAGCGCGTGCGGCACCGAGTCGAACTGATCGCGCTGATCCGCGACATCACCGCCACGCGCAGCACCGACGACTGGGTGGCCGCGATGGAAGTGGCCAAGGTCCCGTGCGGCCCGATCAACACGCTGGACCGCGTGTTCGCCAACCCGCAGGTGCGGGCGCGCGGCATGCAGATCGAAATGCCGCACGCGCAGGCGGCGGCCGTGCCGCTGGTGGGCAACCCGATCCGGCTGTCGGAGTCGCCGGTGGACTACCGGCGCGCACCGCCGACGCTGGGGCAGCACACCGACGACGTGCTGGCCGACTGGCTGGCACTCGACGCGCCGGCCATCGACGAACTGCGGCGCCGCGGCATCGTCTGAGATCGCCCGCAAGGACGAGCCCGGGCGTCTCCGGGTTACCCCTCTTCTTCGCGTCGAGCGCCTCGGCTTCAATCCAGCCCGTCAACGTAAACGTTTACGCAAACCTTTACGTTCGACGCGGGCGCCGGCACTGGGCCGCTACCCGGTCACGACGATCCACGCTTCGAAGGAGACACCGAACATGACGATCCGCTTCACCCGCCGCGCCGCCGTTGTGGCCGCTGCCCTGGCCTTGCTGGTTCCCGCCGCCCAGGCTCAAACGGCCAAGCCGCGTGTCGGGCTGGTCATGAAGTCGCTGGCCAACGAGTTCTTCAAGAACATGACGGAAGGCGCGCTGGCCTACGAGAAGAAGCGCGGCGACTTCGATCTGAAGGCCGTGGGCATGCAGTCGGAAACCGACTTCGACGCGCAGACGGCCGCGGTCGAAAATTTCATCACCCAGAAGTACGACGTGATCGTCATCGCGCCGGCCGATTCGCGCGCCATGGTGGCGCCGATCGCCAAGGCCTTGAAGGCCGGCATCACGGTCGTGAACTTCGACGTGGCGCTGGACCCGGCGGCGATGAAGAAGGCCGGACTCGACCTCGCCTTCGTCGGCCCGGACAACCGCGGCGGCGCCAAGCTCGCCGGCGACGAACTGGCCAAGGCGCTGGGCCCCGGCGCCAAGATCGTCATCATCGAAGGCAACCCCGGTGCCGACAACGCGCTGCAGCGCAAGCTGGGCTTCGAAGACGCGGCCAAGGCCGGCAAGCTGAACATCGTGGCTTCGCAGACGGCGCACTGGGAAACCGAAGAGGCCAACGCCGTGTTCACGAACATCCTCACCGCCCATCCCGACATCAAGGGCGTCATGGTTGCCAACGACTCGATGGCGCTGGGCGTGGCCAAGGCCATCGACGCGGCCGGCAAAGCCGGGCAGATCAAGGTCGTCGGCTTCGACAACATTCCCGCCATCCGCCCGCTGATCAAGCAGGGCAAGGTGTTGGCGACAGTGGACCAGTTCGGCACCGACATGGCGGCCAACGCCATCGACTACGGCATCAAGTCGCGCAAGGAGAACAAGGCGCTGAAGGGCTGGGTGAAGACGCCGATCGAGCTGGTCACGGCGAAGAACCTGAAGTAGAACCCGGCCCGGGCCCCGCTGCTGCGGCAGGCCCGGCGCCGGCTCGTTTCGCGCTTCCATGAACCCACCCGACACGCTTGCGGCACTCGAACTCCACGGTCTGACGCGCCGCTACCCCGGCGTGCTCGCGCTCGATGGCGTGGACCTGACGCTGCAGCGCGGCGAGGTGCACGCGCTGGCCGGAGAAAACGGCGCCGGCAAGTCGAGCCTGATCAAGATCCTGTGCGGCGCCGACCGGGCCGACGGCGGGCAGATGCGGCTCTTCGGCGAGCCCTATGCACCGCACAGCCCGCTGGATGCGATGCGCGCCGGCATCCGCGTGGTGCATCAGGAACTGCACATGCTCGACGAGCTGTCGGTGGCCGAGAACCTGCAGTTCGAACAGCTGCCGCGAACACGCTGGGGCCTGCTCGACCGAAAGGCCATGGACTTGCGCGCGCGCGAACTGCTGGCGCTGGTCGGCCTCGACGATCTCGCGCCGGCCACGCGCGTGGCCGGCCTGGGAATGGCGCAGCGCCAGCTGATCGAGATCGCCAAGGCCTTGTCGAGCCAGAGCCGCATCGTGATCATGGACGAGCCGACGGCCACGCTGACGCCGCGCGAGACCGACCGCCTGCTGCAGATCATTCGCCAGCTCCGCGATGGCGGTGTGACGGTGGTGTTCGTCTCCCATCACCTGCAGGAACTGTTCGAAGTCTGCGACCGCGTCACCGTGCTGCGCAACGGCCGCAAGGTCGCCACCCAGCCGATGGCCGGCACCAGCACCGACGACCTGGTGCGCTTGATGGTCGGGCGCGACCTGGCCGAGCGGCCGCCCCGCAAGGCCGCCGCGCCGGACCTGCAAGGCGCGCCGGCGCTGCGCGTGCAGGGCTTGCGTTTTCGCGGCCAGCGGGGCCACGCCGGGCTCGATTTCAGCCTGCACTACGGCGAGATCGTCGGCCTGGCCGGCCTGGTGGGATCGGGCCGGACCGAGACCGTCCGCGCGATCTTCGGCGCGGACCGGCCGGCCGCAGGCCAGGTCTTCCGCGACGAGCGCCCGGTGCCCATCGGCGGGCCGAAGGACGCGCTGGCCGAAGGCATCTGCCTCGTCACCGAGAACCGCAAGGACGAGGGGCTGATCCTGGACATGCCGATCCGCGCCAACATCAGCCTGGCCAGTCTGGGTGCGGTGTCGCATTCGGGCTTGATGCGGGCCGACGCGGAAGGCGACGCGTCGCACCGCATGGTGTCGAAGCTGCAGATCCGGCTCGCGTCGATCCAGCAGCCGGTGCGTGAACTGTCCGGCGGCAACCAGCAGAAGGTCGTGCTCGGCAAGTGGCTGCTGCGCGAACCCAAGGTCCTGCTGCTCGACGAGCCGACACGCGGCGTTGACGTCGGCGCCAAGGCCGAGATCCACGCGCTGCTGGAGCGCATGGCTGCCGACGGCCTGGCCGTGCTCGTGGTCTCTTCCGATCTGCGCGAGCTGATGAGCCTGTGCGACCGCATGCTGGTGATGAGCCGCGGCGTGCTGGCCGGCGAAGTGGCGCGCGCGCAGTTCGACGAAGAAGCCATCCTCGCGCTGGCCTACCAGGAATACACGCGCGGCACTCCACGTGCCCGCGCCGCTTGAGAGCAGGTGCTGCCGACGATGAATCCGACCCCTTCCGCAGCAACGCAAGAAGCGCCTGCAGCGCCGGCAGCGGCCCCCGCCTCGCTGCGCCAGAAGTCGAAGGCCGCGCTGCGCGAAGCCGGCATCGGCGTGGCGCTGGTGTGCCTGGTGGCGGTGTTCGCGCTGCTGTCGCCGATCTTCCTGACGCCGGGCAACATCACCAACATCTTCACGCAGATCTCGATCAACGTGATCCTGGCGGTCGGCATGACCTTCGTGATCCTGATCGGCGGCATCGACCTGTCCGTCGGCTCGGTGATGGCCTTCTGTGCCGTCGTCGCCGGCACGGTGCTGAAGCTCGAAGGGCTGGACACCGGTTTGGCCATCAGCCTGGCGCTGCTGGCCAGCATCGCCGTCGGCGCGCTGTGCGGCCTGGCCAACGGCGCGGTGTCGGCGTACTGGGGCATTCCGTCCTTCATCGTCACGCTGGGCATGCTCAACATCGCCCGCGGCGCGGCGCTGCAATGGACGCAGGCGCGCTCGATCTACGAGTTCCCCGACGCGTTCAACAACTTCGGCAGCGCCACGCTGCTCGGCGCGCCGGCGATCTTTCTGGTGGCGCTGGCGCTGGTGGCGCTGGGCTGGTTCGTCCTGAACCGCACGGTGTTCGGGCGCCTGGTCTATGCCATCGGCAACAACGAAGAGGCGGTGCGCCTGGCCGGCCACAACGTGATGGCCTACAAGATCGCGGCCTTCGTGATCTGCGGCGCCGCAGTCGGCGTCGGCGCCGTGATCTACATGACCCGGCTGACCATCGCCAGCCCGATCTCCGGCATCGGCTTCGAGCTGAACGCCATTGCCGCGGTGATCATCGGCGGCACCAGCCTCAGCGGCGGCCGCGGTTCCATCGTCGGCACGCTGCTCGGCGCCTGCATCATCGGCGTGCTGGCCAACGGGCTGATCCTGATCGGCATGAGCGACTTCCTGCGCCAGATGGTCACCGGCTTCGTCATCATCCTGGCCGTGGTTCTGGACGTGTACCGGGCCCGCCTGACCCGCGGCGCCGCCTGATGAGCACCATCAAGGACGTGGCGCAGCATGCGCAGGTGTCGGTGGCGACGGTGTCGCACGTCGTCAACGACACACGCTTCGTCAGCGAGGCAACGCGGCTGCGCGTGCGCCAGGCGATCGAAGAGCTGCGCTACGTGCCCAGCGCCCTGGCGCGCAGCCTGAAGAGCAACCGCACACACACGGTGGGGATGATGATCCCCAACAACTCGAACCCGTATTTCGCCGAGATCATCCGCGGCATCGAAGACACCTGCTACGGCGCCGGCTTCAACGTCATCCTGTGCAACTCCGACGACGACCCGCTGAAGCAAAGCACCTACGTGCGCCTGCTCAGCGAGAAGCAGGTCGACGGCCTGATCGTGCTGTCGTCCGGCAGCGACGTCGAACTGCTGGACACCTTGCGCGCTGCCACCATGCCCCAGGTCGTGGTCGACCGCGAGATCGACGACCTGGCGGCCGACCTGGTCGAGGTGAACCACGAGGCCGGCGGCTACCTGGCCACGCAGCACCTGCTGCAGTTCGGCCACCGGCGCATTGCCTGCATCGCCGGGCCGCAAACGCTGTCGTCGGCGCGCCAGCGCGTGCAGGGCTACCGGCGTGCCCTGCACGAGGCCGGCCTGGCGGTGGACGACGGTCTGCTGCGCTGCGGCGACTTCACCAGCGCCGGCGGCCATGCCGCGATGTCTTCCTTGCTCGACGCCGCATCGCCGGTCGATCGGCCCAGCGCCGTGTTCGCATCGAACGATCTGATGGCCATCGGCGCCATTTGCGCGGCGGCAGGCGCCGGGCTGAGCATCCCGAAGGACCTGTCGGTGATCGGCTTCGACGACATCGCGCTGGCCGCATACAGCAACCCGCCGCTGAGCAGCATCGTGCAACCCAAGCACCAGACCGGCGAGCTGGCGGCCCAGCTGCTGCTGCAGCGCATCGCGCAGCCCGATCGGGAGCCGCAGCGCATGATCCTGCAACCGTCGCTGCTGGTGCGGCAATCGACCGGGCCTTGCCCCGGGCGCCGTCGCGGGGCGGGCCGATGAGCCGCCAGACAAGCCAGCCGTGAAGAAGACGGCGCTGCTGCACGGCGAACTGTCGCACCTGGTCGCGACGCTGGGGCATGGCGATTCGGTGGTCATCGCCGACGCCGGCCTGCCCGTGCCCCCCGGTACGCGCTGCATCGACCTGGCCGTGACCCGCGGTGTGCCGTCGTTCGAACAGGTGCTGGATGCAGTGCTCAGCGAGATGGCCGTGCAGCGCGCCGACCATGCGGCCGAGATGTCGACCCACAGTCCGCAACTCGAGACAGCGCTGCGGTCGCGGCTGGGCGACACCGCGCTGCACAGCATCGCCCATGACGCGCTGAAGCAGCGATCAGCTGCGGCGCGTGCCATCGTGCGCACGGGCGAGTGCACGTCCTACGCCAACGTCATCCTCTACGCGGGCGTCGTGTTCTGACGGCTGGATCCAGGCGGCTTCGCCGCCCATAAGCGAAGTTGATCCGTCCAGACAAAAGCTGTCTTGGCGCGTCGCGACCCCGGCCCTTACTGTTGCTTCTCCAGCGACCAACCGCCGAGAGACAGCGACGTGAGTGCCATCCGAATCGCCGCGCGCATGCGCCGCATCAAGCCGTCACCCAGCAGCGCCGGCGCCGACCGCCTGGCGCAGCTGCGCCGCGAAGGGCGCGACATCGTCAGCCTGCTGATCGGCGAGCCCGACTTCGACACGCCCGAGACTATCCGCCGCGCGGCCATCGACGCCATCGAAAGCGGCCAGACGCGCTACACGCAGACCGCCGGCACCTTGGCGCTGCGCCAGGCGATCGCCGCGAAGTTCGAACGCGAGAACGGCCTGCGCTACGAGCCGCGCGACATCATCGTGACGGTCGGCGCCAAGCATGCCATCTTCAACGCGCTGTCGGTCAGCGTCGAGCCCGGTGACGAGGTCATCATCCCGGCGCCGTACTGGGTGTCGTACCCCGACATGGTGCTGGCCTGCGACGGCACGCCGGTCATCGTGCCCTGCCCGGAGGAGCACGGCTTCCTGCTGACCCCCGCGGCGCTGGAGGCGGCGATCACGCCGGCCACCCGCTGGCTGATCCTGAACTCGCCGAGCAACCCCACCGGTGCGGCCTACAGCGCAGATCAACTGCGCGACCTGGCCGACGTTCTGCTGCGCCATCCGCAGGTGATGCTGCTGACCGACGACATCTACGAGCACATCCGCTTCGGTGCCGCCGACAACCCGCACATCGTCGCCATCGAACCGCGCTTGCGCGAGCGGGCGGTGGTGGTGAACGGCGTCTCGAAGACCTACGCGATGACCGGCTGGCGCATCGGCTACGCGGCCGGCCCGAGCGAGCTGATCGCGGCGATGGACATGCTGCAGTCACAGTCCACCAGCGGCGCGTGTTCGATCAGCCAGGCCGCGGCATTGGCCGCGCTGCGCACCGAGCCGAGCTTCCTGCCCGGCTGGGTAGCAACCTATCGGTCGCGGCGCGACCTGGCGCTGCAGCGCTTGAACGCCATTCCCGGGCTGCGCTGCACGGCACCGGCCGGCGCCTTCTACCTGTGGGTCAACTGCGCCGGGCTCATCGGCAAGCGCACTGAACAAGGCCAGCGGCTGGAGAGCGATCTCGATGTCGCGCTGTACTTTCTGGAGTCGGCCGGCGTGGCGGTGATCGGCGGCACGTCGTATGGCCTGTCGCCGTACTTCCGGGCGTCGATCGCCACCGGCGCCGAGGTCATCGAGGAAGCCTGCCGCCGGATCGCGGCTTCGGTCGCCAAGCTATCGAGCTAAGGGCAAACCCGCCATCAAGGTTCCTTATGCGTGAAGCGGCAAGCCGTATTGGTCCGCGCGCACCTCGCTTCCTATCATCGATTCATCTCAACCCGAAGCCCTCGGAGTCCGCATGAAACAACAATCGATCCGCCGCATCGCCAGCCTGACGCTGTGGGGCGCCGCGACGCTGGCAGCGACCGCGGCGCAAGCGCAGGACGCGTTCAAGATCGGCCTCGTCAGCCCCTTGAGCGGCGCCAACGCCCGCTACGGCGCCTTCGCGAACAAGGGTGCGAACCTGGCCGCAAAGGAGATCAACGCAGCCGGCGGTGTGATGGGCAAGAAGCTCGAATTCGTCAGCGGCGACAGCCAGTGCGTACCGGCCGAAGGCGTGTCGGCCACCAAGCGCATGATCACCTTCGACAAGCTGCCGATCATCATCGGCGACATCTGCAGCTCGGTCACGCTGGCGATGCAGCCGCTGGCCGAAGAGGCGTCGGTGCTGCTGGTCAACGCCGCGTCGTCCAACCCGGCGATCACCTACAAGGCGGGGGTCGGCGGCTTCAAGTGGACCTTCCGCAACTACCCGACCGACGAAGGCCGCGCCGCCATCGTGCTGGAGCATGCGGTGAAGAACCGCGGCCTGAAGAACTTCGCGGTGCTGTCGGTCGACAGCGACTACGGCCGTGGTGCGATCAACTTCACCAAGAAGTACCTGCCGCGCTACCCCGACGCGAAGATCCTCAGCGAGGACTACTACAAGGAATCGGAAACCGACTTCCGCCCGGTGCTCAGCAAGATCAAGAATTCGGGCGCGCAGGCCATCGTCATGTACGGCCAGGCGGACACCACGCCGATCGTCGCGCGCCAGATGCTGGAGATGGGCCTGGCCGGCAAGATCGTGCTCGTCGGCAATGCCGAATTCAACACCGCCAAGACCATCGCCGCCGCGCCGTCGGTGCTGAACGGCTCGATCGAAGCCGCGGCCTGGCTGCCCGAGTGGACCAGCGCGCGCAGCCAGAAGTTCGTCGCCGACTACAAGGCGGCCTACAGCGGCGAGATGCCGAACAACCACGCCTACACCCACTGGGAGACCACGCACCTGGTGGCCGCGGCGATCAAGGCCGCGAACAGCCTGAAAGCCGAAGACGTGCGCAACGCGCTGGCCAAGATCAAGTACGACAGCGCGATGGGCCCGGTGACCTTCGACGACCACAACCAGGCCGTGCTGCCGATGGTGCTGCTGGAAGTGGCCGACGGCCACCCGGTGATCAAGAGCGCGATCGCGGTCAAGATCGACTACCCGAAGTGACGGCTTGAGCCAGCACGAGGCGCGCGCGAAAAATGGGCAACTTCGGCAACTTCATCTTCGAGCAGATCGTCAACGGTGTCATCACCGGCTCGACCTACGCGCTGATCGCTGCCGGCATGACGATGATCTTCGGCGTGCTGCGCGCCATCAACTTCGCCCATGGCGAGTACTACATGCTGGGCACGTTCGCGGCCTGGTATGCGATCTCCAAGCTCGAAGTCAACTACGTCGTCGCCATCGTGCTCGGTGTCGCCGCGGCGGCGCTGATCGCCGCGACGATCGGCCGCTTCGTCATGCAGCGCCTGGTCGGCGCGCCGTTCCAGGCCGGCGTGCTGGCGACGATAGGCATCTCGCTGATCCTGCAGAACGCCGTGATCCTGGCCTTCGGCGGCGGCTACAAGGTCTTCGAAGGCGGCTGGATCGAGCCGGTCGAATTCTTCGGCTTCGGCATGGCGCAGCAGCGCATCGTGCTGGTCGTGTCGGCGGTCGCCATCTTCGCCGGGCTGGAGTGGATGGTGCGCAAGACGCGCATGGGCAAGGCTATCCGCGCCGTCTCGCAGAACATCGAGTGCTGCCAGGTCAACGGCATCGACGTCGAATCGGTCGTGCGCCGCACCTTCCTGCTCGGCACCGCGCTGGCCGCGTTGTCGGGCGTGCTGACGGCACCGGTCAACGTCAGCGTCTACGGCGGCATGGGCGAGTCGATCACGCTGAAGACCTTTGCCGTCATCGTGATGGGCGGCATGGGCAACGTGCGCGGCACGCTGCTCGCGGGCATCCTGCTCGGCGTCGTCGAAGCGCTGGTCTCGGGCCTGATCGGCCTGCAATACCGCGACTCGGTCGGCTTCATCGCGTTGCTGCTGATGCTGATGCTGCGGCCGCACGGGCTGTTCAGCCAGAAGGCGAGGTTCTGACCGTGGCCCTCACCCCCATCACCACCATCACCACCCTGGACACCCCGCACGCGCCCAGCGCCCGGCTGCCGGCCGTTCGCTGGGGCACCGCAGGCACGGCGCTGCTGGCGCTGGCACTGGCGCCGCTGGTGCTGGACGGCTACTACCTGCACGCGCTGATCATCGCGATGATCTTCCTGCCGCCGGCCCATGGCCTGAACCTGATCCTGGGCTACACCGGCATGCTGTCGCTGGCGCAGGGCGTGTTCTTCGGCATCGGCGCCTACGCTTCGGCGCTGTTGTCCACGCACTTCGGCACGCCCTTCGTGCTGAACCTGGTAGCCGCCTCGCTGATCGCGGCGCTGATCGCCTTGCCGCTGGGCATCCCGGCGCTGCGGCTGCGCACGACATCGTTCGTGATGTGCACGCTGGGCTTCGTCGTCATCGCACAGATGGTGGCCAAGAACTGGGTCGACCTGACGCGCGGCGACATGGGCTTGTCGGGCGTGGCGCGGCCGAAGATCGGCTTCGGTGACACCACGCTCGCGATCACGCAGATCCCGCAGTACTTCTACCTGATCCTCGTGGTGGCGGTGCTGGCCACGCTGGCCTTCATCGCGCTGATCAGGTCGCCGGCCGGGCGCTGCATGGTGGCGATCCGCGACAACGAGACGCTGGCCGAATCGCTGGGCATCCCGACCTGGACCTACAAGCTCATCGTCTTCATGCTCAGCGCCGCTTTCGCCGGCCTCGGCGGCAGCCTGTACGCGCACTACGAGACGGTGGTCAGCCCGCTCGTGTTCCAGATGTACTACTCGAACACGATCCTCATCATCGTGCTCGGCGGCGGTGTCGGGCGCGTGCCGGGCGCCATCATCGGCAGCTTCCTGTTCGTCGCCGTCACCGAGGCGCTGCGTGTCACGCCCGAGCTGCGCATGATCCTCTACGGTTTCGTGCTGCTGCTGCTCGTCTTCGTGTTCCCGCAAGGCGTGGCACCGCTGATCGAGCGCGCAACGGAAAAGCTCTCGCGATTGGGTGTGAAGCAGGAGAAGTCGCTGTGAGCGAACCCATCCTCAGCGTGCGCGGCCTGCGCAAGAACTACGGTGGTGTGCCTGCTCTGCAAGGCGTCGACTTCGATGTCGCCCGCGGCGAAGTCTGCGGTCTGATCGGCCCCAACGGCTCCGGCAAGTCGACGCTGTTCGACTGCTGCACGGGGCTGCAGAAGAGCGATGCCGGCAGCGTGCTGCTGAAAGGCATCGACATCACCGGCTGGCCGATGAACCGCATCGCCCGCGAAGGCCGGCTGCTGCGCAGCTTCCAGAAGACCGTCGTCTTCCCGACGATGAATTCGGAACAGAACCTCGTGCTCGCCGGCCAGATGGCGAGCTTCCCCGGCGTCGCGTCGACGTTCTCGATCGGCCCGAAGTCGCGGGCCCGCATCAAGGCGTTGCGCGAGCGCGCGCAAGAGCTGATCGAGGTCTCGGGGCTGTCGCGGGTGGCGCATCTGCCGGCCGGCAACATGTCCGGCGGCCAGCAGAAGCTGCTGCAGTTCGCGACGATGCTGATGCCCGAACCCGAGCTGGTGCTGCTCGACGAGCCGCTGGCCGGCATCAACCCGATCCTGATCGAGAAGGTGATCCAGTGCATCGAGTCGGCGAACCGGAACCACGGCATCACCTTCCTCGTCATCGAGCACAACACCGACGTGCTGATGAACCTGAGCCACCGCGTCATCGTGCTGCACCAGGGCCAGAAACTGGCCGACGACACGCCCGAAGCCATCGTGCGCAACCCGCAAGTCGTGGAGGCTTATCTTGGCGGCTGAACTGATCATCCAGAACCTGCGCGCCGGCTATGGCCACCTCGACATCCTGCACGACGTGAGCCTGAGCATCCGCCACGGCGAGTTCGTCGCGCTGCTCGGCCCCAACGGCGCCGGCAAGTCGACGCTGCTGAAGACGCTGTACGGCATGACCACGCACAAGGGCGGAACCATCACCTGGAAGGGCAAGGAGGTCGCAGGCGGCAAGCCGCGTGCCTTCCTGTCGCAGGGCTTCGGCTACGTGCCGCAGGGCCGCTGCAACTTCCCGACCATGTCGGTCGACGAGAACCTGGAGATGGCCGCCTACACGATCAAGGACGGCGACATCGAAGGCGAACGCAAGTACGTCTACGAGCTGTTCCCCATCCTGCACAAGCGCCGCAACGAGTTCGCCGGCAACATGTCGGGCGGTGAACAGCAACTGCTCGAAATGGCGATGGCGGTGTTGCGCCGGCCCGAGATCCTGCTCGTCGACGAGCCGTCGGTCGGCCTGTCGCCGCAGGCGATCACGCTGGTCTTCAACGAGCTGAAGCGCCTGCACCAGGGCGGCCGAACGATCCTGCTCGTCGAGCAGAACACGCGCAAGGCGATGGAGGCGGCCGAACGCGCCGTCGTGCTCCGGCTGGGCAAGGTCATCTGGGACAGCCCGGCCCAGGACGTGAGCCACACCGACCTCGGCGAACTCTTCATGACCGGCCGCGTTCAGGAACGCTCGGCCGCTGCCGCGCCGCACGGCATCCACTGACTGCTTTCGAGGACTTCATGAAACTGGCATTCGATACCGGTGGCACGTTCACCGACTTCGCCTTCTCCGACGACGACGGCAGCATCCACCTGCACAAGGTGCTGAGCACGCCCGACGCACCGGCTCGCGCTGTCCTGCAAGGCGTGGACGAACTGCTCGCCAAGGTGCGCGGCGGCAAGACCGCGCGGCCCGGCGAAGGCGCGTTGCAGATCCTGGGCGCGACGACGGTGGTGACCAATGCCGTGCTCGAACGCAAGGGTGTGGCCACCGCGTTCATCACCACCGACGGCTTCCAGGACATGCTGCGCATCCGCACGGAGGGGCGCTACGACCTCTACGACCTGCGCATCCAGTACCCCGAGCCGCTGGTGCCGCGCGACCGCTGCTTCGGCGCGGTGGAACGCATCAGCGCCCATGGCCAGGTGATGACGCCGCTGGACGAAAGCAGCGTCAAGGCCATCGCCGCGAAGCTGGTGGCGCTCGGCGTCAAGTCGGTGGCGGTGTGCCTGCTGCATGCGTACAAGTATCCGCGGCACGAGCAGCGCATCGGCGAGCTGCTGGCCGAGTACGCGCCGGGCGTCTCGGTGTCGCTGTCGTCCAGCGTCTGCCCCGAAGTCCGCGAATACGACCGCGCCTCGACGACGGTGGCCAACGCCTACACGCGGCCGATGATGGTGCAGCATGTCGACCACCTCGAACGTGAACTGAGCCAGCGCGGCGTCAAGAGCCAGCTGCTGTGGATGACCTCCAGCGGCGGTGTCGTGCCGAGTTCGAGTGCGGCGCGCACGCCGGTGCGGCTGATCGAATCGGGTCCGGCGGCCGGCGCCGTCGCCGCCGCCGACTATGCGCGCATCGCCGGCGAGCAAAGCGTGCTGTCCTTCGACATGGGCGGCACGACGGCCAAGCTGTGCCTGATCCCCGACGGCCAGCCGCAGATCGCCAACGAGTTGGAAGTGGCGCGCCACGAGCGTTTCCGCAGGGGCAGCGGCTTTCCGCTGAAGATCCAGTCGATCCACATGATCGAGATCGGCGCCGGCGGCGGCAGCATCGCGTCGCGCACCAAGCTCGGCACGCTGCAGGTGGGGCCGCGCAGCGCGGCGGCGGCACCGGGGCCGGCGTGTTACGGCCGCGGTGGCACCGAACCGACCGTCACCGATGCCGACCTGCTGCTTGGGTACCTGGACGAGAAGTCCTTCCTCGGCGGCGATTTCGCGCTCGACCGCGCCGCTGCGCAGACGGCGATGGCGCGGCTGGCCGACAGCTTAAGCATCAGCATCGAGCGCTGCGCCTTCGGTATCCACGACATGGTCAACGAAAGCATGGCGGAAGCGGCTGCGATGCAGGCCACCGACAGCGGCGTCGACCCGCGCGCGCTGCCGCTGATCGCCTTCGGCGGCGCCGGCCCGGTGCATGCGTACGGCGTGGCGCGCAAGCTCGGCATCCGCAAGCTGATCGCCCCGCTCGGCGCCGGCGTCACGTCGGCCATCGGCCTGCTCGGCGCTCCTGTGGCTGCCGACCTGTCGACGAGCCACCCGATGGCCGTGCCGCGCTGGGACGCGGTGGCCGTTCAAGGCATCCTCGAAACACTGGCCGCGCAAGGCCGCGAGGTCGTGCTGGGCAGCGGCGTGCGCAGGGAAGACATCCGCTGCTCGTACACGGTCGACATGCGGCATGTCGGGCAGGGGCACGAGATTTCGGTCGCCTTGCCTGAGGTTGGCAAGTTCGGGAATCCGGCCGACGCCTCGTTCCTCAACGAACTGCTGGTTCGCTTCCACGACGCCTACATCAAGCTCTACGGCCGCAATGTCTCGGGCACCGACGCCGAGGTCATCACCTGGCGCATCCGTGCCAGCGGGCCGAAGGGCCAGGTTTCGGTCAGCAGCATGCGTGGCGAAGCCAAGGCCGTGCGCAACCCGCGCAAGGGCAGCCGGCCGGTGCACTTCGCCGAAGCCGGCGGCTATGTCGACACGCCCGTCTACGACCACTACGCTCTGGCACCGGGCGTGGCGGTGCATGGCCCCGCGATCATCGAACAGCGCGAGTCCACCGTCGTCGTCGGGCCGAAGGCCAGCGCCTCGCTCGACGCGCAGTTCAACCTGATCATGCTGCTGGATTGAGGACGACATGAGCCTGAAGAAACCCGACTTCAACGACCCGATCACCTTGCAGGTGATGTGGGACCGCCTGGTCTTTATCGCCGACCAGGCCGACAGCGCCTTGGGCCGCACCGCGTTTTCGCCCATCGTGCGCGAGAACCACGACTATGTGACCGTCGTGCTCGATGCCAAGGGCCGGGCGCTGTCGCAGTGCACCTGGTCGATCCCGGTGTTCATCACGTCGCTGCCGATGGCGGCGCAGAACCACTTCCTGCCGGCGTTCCCGCCCGCGACGCTCGAACCCGGCGACGTGCTGGCGACCAACGACCCCGTCATCGGCACCGGCCACCTGCCCGACATGGTGATGCTGACGCCGATCTTCAGGAACGGCCGCATCGTCGCCTACGCCGGCAGCATCGCGCACCTGCCCGACATCGGCGGCCGGCCGCAGTCGCCCGACTCGACCGACATGTTCGAAGAAGGCATCCGCATCCCGATGCTCAAGCTCTACAAGGCGGGGCAGCCGAACACCGATGTCTTCGCCGTCATCGAAGCCAGCGTGCGCCTGCCCAACGAGGTGCGCGGAGACATCCAGAGCATGGTCGCGGCCAACGAGGTGATGAGCCGCGAGCTGACACGCTTCATGGACGAGTACGGCCTGGACGATGTCGAAGGCCTGGGCGCGGCGATCCACGGACGCTCCGAAGCGCACATGCGCAAGGCCATCGCCGCGTGGCCGCAGGGCAGCTACAAGGCCGAGGTCACGATCGACGGCTTCGAGACCGACGTCAAGCTGTGCGTCGACGTGCAGGTGCGCAAGGACTCGATCCACGTCGACTACGCCGGCACGTCGCCCGAGGTGGCGCGCGGCATCAACGTCGTGCCGCATTACCGCGTCGCGCACACCGTCTATGCGTTGAAGTGCCTGCTCGACCCGGAGACGCCGAACAACGAAGGCTGCATGCTGCCGATCACCGATGAAGCACCGCTGGGCAGCATCCTGCACCCGCATCCGCATGCGGCAGGCGCCGCGCGTAACCTGGTCGGCCACGTGATCCCGAGCCTGATCTTCCGCGCGCTGCAAGGTGTGGTGCCCGAGCGCGTGAAAGGCGACAGCGGCGGCGCGCCGATCTGGGGCATCAACTGCCAGGGCCACACCGCCGACGGCAGCGCTTATGGCAGCGCGCAGAACTTCCACGGCGGGCAAGGTGGTCGTTCGACGATGGACGGCCTGGACACCTTGAGCTTTCCATCGAACTGCAAGGTGACACCGATCGAGATGTACGAGCTGGCGGTGCCGGTGCTGACCGAATGCAAGGAGCTGATCCCCGACTCGGGCGGCGCCGGCAAGTACCGAGGCGGCCTGGGCCAGCACGCGGTGCTGCGCAACCTGTCGGACCGGCCGATGAACATCTATCTGTCGACCGAGCGTGTCAAGCACGCCTGTTTCGGCGTCGTTGGGGGTGGCGACGGCAGCAAGGGTTCCGTGCGACGCAACGGTGAGACCGTGTTCCCGAAGGGCAAGCTGACGCTGGAGCCGGGCGACCGGCTCGAGATCGAACTGCCGGGCGGCGGCGGTTGGGGCCATGCGCTGGAGCGGCCGCGCGAGCTGGTCGAGAGCGATCTGCGCGAGGGCCTGGTCAGCGTGGCGCATGCGCGCGCGGCCTACGGATGGACCGGCGCATGAGCGCGCATGGCCGCTCCAAAGCGCTCATCCCGGAGCGCGCAGCGCGGAGGGTAGTCCAATGAGCACGTTGAAAGGGCAAGTGGCCCTCATCACCGGCGGCGGTTCGGGTATCGGCCGCTCGACTGCGCTGCGACTGGCAAGCGAAGGCGCGCGTGTCGTCGTCACCGGCCGGCGCCAAGACCCGCTCGACGCGGTGGTGGCCGAGATCCAGGCCGCCGGCGGCCAGGCCTGGGCGCGCAGCGCCGACCTGCAGCAGCGTGAAGCGCTGCAGGCGCTGGTGAAATGGGTCGAAGCCGAACTCGGCCCGGTCGACATCCTCGTCAACAACGCCGGCGCGTCGAGCCGCGTGCGCAACATCCTGTTTGTCGAGCCCGACGATTGGGACGCCACGATCACGGTCAACCTGAACGCCGTCTACACGCTGATCCAGGCCGTGCTGCCGGGCATGCTGGCCAAGGGCGGCGGCACGGTGGTGACGGTCTCGTCGCTGGCCGCCGTGCGCCCGGGCCTGCTCGGCGGTGCGCCCTACGGCGCGGCGAAGGCGGCGGTGAGCAACCTGATGACGTTCCTGCACGCGACCTTTCGCAACCAGAACATCCGTTCGACCACCATCCTGCCCGGCGAGGTCAACACGCCGATCATGGACACGCGCGTGCGCCCGCCGACAGCGGCCGAGCGCGAGCGCATGGTCGACCCCGACGACGTGGCACGCGCGATCCTGCTCGTCTGCTCGCTGCCGGCGCGCACGACGATCGAGCAGCTCGTGATCAGCCCCACCTTCGCGCGCGACCAGGGGCCGGACACCGAGATCAGCCGCTGGATGGGTGCCCCCGACGGTTGGCCCGGCAAGCCCTGAACGCAACGAGACGTCAATGAGCAAGACTTTGAAAGAGCGCATCGCCAGCGGCACCCCGGTGCTGATGGTCAACCCGAACCATGTCTCGCCGACGCTGTGCGAAAAACTCGTGCGCTCGGGTGCCGACTCGGTGTTCATCGACTGCGAGCACGGCCTGGCCAGCTTCGAAGACATTCACCACATGGCGAAGGCCGCGCGCTACGGCGGCGGCTTCGGCATCGTGCGGCCGCAGAACCAGGAGCGCTCGACGATCACGCGCTGCCTGAACGCCGGTGCCGACGGCCTGATGGTGCCGCTGATCCACAACGCCGAGATCGCGCGCGAGGTCGTGCACCACTTCCGCTATGCCGTGCCTGACGAGCACCAGAACAAGCTGCTGATCGGCATGGTCGAGTCGGTCGAAGCGGTGTCCAAGCTCGACGCGATCCTGGCCGTCGACGGCATCGACGTGTTCTTCGTCGGCCCCGGCGACCTGTCGCAATCGATGGGCTACTCACCCAGCGTGCCGGCCGGGGGCCGGCGCGCGCAGGAGGTGCTCGAGGTCGTCGACCAGACGCTGCGGCGCATCCGCGCTGCCGGCAAGGCCGCCGGCACGCTGGTCGTCAAGCAGGATGCCGCGCATCTGGTGGCGCAGGGTGCGCAGCTGCTGTACTACCACGCCGATCCGTTCGTGGTCGACGGCGTCAATGCGATGCGGCAGCTGGCTTCGCGGCAGTAGTGCCGAGCGCCATCACTCGATCACCACCTTTGCATCCTTGACCAGCTTGGCGAACTTCTCGGTCTCGCCCTTGATCTGAGCGGCCATCTGCTCCGCGCTGTTGCCGATGGGCTCGGCGCCGATCTCGTCCATGCGCTTGCGGAACTCGGGTGACCTGATGACCTTCACCATCTCGATGTTCAGGCGGGCCAGGATGTCCTTGGGCGTGGCGGCCGGCGCGAGCACGCCAAACCAAGTGCCGATGTCGAAGCCCTTGAGCCCGGACTCGTCGAGTGTCGGCACATCGGGCAACGCCGACGAACGCTTCGCCGTGGTGACGGCCAGCGCGCGCAGCTTGCCACTCTTGATGTGCTGCAGCACCGGCGTCACGGTGTCGAAGGACATCGTGATCTGACCGCCGAGAAGATCCGTCGCCAGCGGGCCACTGCCCTTGTACGGAATGTGCCCGATGTCGGTGCCGGTCAGGTTCTCGAACTGCGTGCCGATCAGGTGCTGCGCCGTGCCGTTGCCGTTGGAACCGTAGTTGTACTTGCCAGGTTGAGCCTTCAGCAGCGCGACCAGTTCGGCCACGTTCTTGGCGGGCGTGGCGGCGTTCACCACCAGCACGTTCGGCACCAGGGCGATCTCGGTGATCGGCGCCAGATCCTTCTGAAAATCGTAAGGCAGCTTCTTGTAGACGCTGGACGCGATGGTGTGGTGTACCGCACCCACCAGCAGCGTGTAGCCGTCGGGCCTGGCCTTGGCCACATAGTCGGCGCCGAGCGTGGCGCCGGCGCCGGGCTTGCTCTCAACGATCACCGTCTGCCCGAGGCTTTGCGACAGCTTGTCGGCCAGCGCGCGGGCCAGGACATCGGTGGTGCCGCCGGCCGGGAACGGCACGATCAGGCTGATCGGCTTGTTCGGCCAAGCCTGCGCCAACGCGCCGCCGCCGATCATCGCCGAAGCGAGCACGGCGACATGGATCAGGTGTCGACGGGTGGGTTTCTGGGTGGGGTTCATCGGTCAGGCGGCCTTGCGCTGTGCGCCGACGGTCAGCAGTTCGCACACGGCTTGCGTGACTTGAACCGTGGTCGCCTTGCCGCCGAGGTCGCGGGTGTGCAGCGCGGGGTTTGCGGTGACTTGCTCGATGGCACTCATCACGCGCTTCGCAGCATCCAGTTCGCCCAGGTGCTCCAGCAGCATCACGACCGACCAGAAGGTGCCGACCGGGTTGGCCAGGCCCTTGCCCATGATGTCGAAGGCCGAACCGTGGATCGGTTCGAACATCGACGGGTAGCGGTGCTCCGGGTCGATGTTGCCGGTCGGCGCGATGCCCAGGCTGCCGGCGAGTGCGGCGGCCAGGTCGCTCAGGATGTCGGCGTGCAGGTTGGTCGCGACGATGGTGTCCAGCGAGGCCGGCCGGTTGATCATGCGGGCCGTCGACGCGTCGACCAGTTCCTTGTCCCAGGTGACGTCCGGGAACTCCTTCGAGATCTGCAGCGCGATCTCGTCCCACATCACCATCGCGTGGCGCTGGGCATTGCTCTTGGTGATCACGGTCAGCAGCTTGCGGGGACGCGATTGCGCCAGCTTGAAGGCGAAACGCATGATGCGTTCGACACCGGCACGGGTCATCATCGACACATCGGTGGCGGCTTCGATCGGGTGGCCTTGGTGGACCCGGCCACCGACACCGGCGTATTCGCCTTCCGAGTTTTCGCGCACGATGACCCAGTTCAGGTCGTTCGGGCCGCAGCGCTTCAGCGGGCCGTCGATGCCGGGCAGGATGCGCGTCGGCCGCACGTTGGCGTACTGGTCGAAGCCCTGGCAGATCTTCAGGCGCAGGCCCCACAGCGTGATGTGGTCGGGGATGTGCGGATCGCCGGCCGAGCCGAACAGGATCGCGTCCTTGTTGCGGATGGCGTTCAGGCCGTCCTCCGGCATCATCACGCCATGCTCGCGGAAATAGTCGCCGCCCCAGTCGAAGTTCTCGAACTCGAAGCGGAAGTCGCTGCTCGACCGGGCGAGCGCTTCCAGCACCTGCTGGCCGGCAGGAACCACTTCCTTGCCGATGCCGTCACCAGGAATCGTCGCGATTGCATAGGTCTTCATGGATGTCTCTCGTCAGTGGGTTGGGGGTGAAGAGACTGTAAGAACTGGACGCCCCTTCGGCTCACCGCTAAAGTGAATCCATCGTTAACCTGAGTTCAACAGTCGCACCTCCATGACGGGTGGCATTCAACCGGCCGATCTGAGCTTCTTTTCGGCGTTGGCCAGCGCGGGCAGTTTGAGCGCTGCAGCGCGGGAGCTGGGCATCACGACGCCCGCAGTGAGCAAGCACCTGGCCCTGATGGAGTCGAGGCTGGGCGTGGCGCTGGTGGTCCGGACGACACGGCGCATGAGCCTGACACCCGAAGGCGAGCTGTACCTCGGGAGCGCGCGGCGCATCCTCGGGGAGATCGACGGCATGGAGGAGCTGCTCGGGGTCGCCAAGGCCACGCCCAAGGGCCTGCTCCGGGTCAATGCGACGCTGGGTTTTGGACGCAGCCACGTTGCTCCGCTGATCTCGCGCTTTGTGCGCAAGCATCCGCAGGTCGAAGTGCAATTGCAGCTGTCTGTGAACCCACCCCCGTTGACCGAAGACTCGTTCGATGTCTGCATCCGGTTCGGTGCGCCCCCGGACTCGCGCGTGATCGCCCGCTACATCGCTCCGAATCGCCGGTTGCTGTGTGCGTCCCCGGCTTATCTTTCAAAGTACGGCGTGCCCAAGGTTCCCAACGACCTCACCAGGCACAACTGCATCGGCATCCGACAGGGGGAAGAGGCCTACGGTGTCTGGCGCCTGGCGGGTGGGCGTGGCAAGAACGCGGCGACCGAGGCCGTGAAGACGCGCGGCAACCTGACCACCAACGACGGCGAGATCGCCGTCAACTGGGCGCTGGACGGCCATGGCGTCCTGATGCGCGCCGAGTGGGACATCGAGCGCCACCTGCGCAACGGGCGGCTGGTGCACGTCCTTCCGCAGTACCACACGCCGGACGCCGACATCCACGCGGTCTATCCGCAACGCCATCAACTGGCCGCTCGGGTGCGGGCTTTCGTCGACTTCGTGGCGCTGTCGTTCTCGCAACAGACGGCATCCGGCAAAGCGTAGGGCGCCACCGACTGCCTGGCCACCAGCGGTCTGACCGCTTGCGGTCACCCCGTCGCCCCAACCCCCACCGGCGCCCGGATCCCCACGCACCGCCCCGAATCGAACAGCTCACGCACCAGGGCGCCGAGGATGTCGCGCACCACGCGCGCCGGTTCACTCATGGTCTGCTGTTCCGAGACACACAGCGACACCGTCGTCTCGATGCTCGGCGCCACGACGCGGCGGACCACCGGCAGCGCCGGCCCGCTGAATGTGCTGGCCAGCGCCCAGGGCAGGATCGTCGCGCCGAGCCCGGCTTCGATGGCCTCGCGCAGCGTCGCTGCCGATTCGATCTCGGCCGTCACGCGTGGCTGCAGCTGCGCCCGGGCGAAGGCGCTGTCGATCAGCCGGCGCAGGTAGTGGGTGCGGCCGGGCAGCAGCAGTTCCATGCCGGCCAGCGCCGCCAGCGGAATCGTCTCTTCGCAGCCGGCCGGCAGCACCGTGCCGGGCGGCGCGATGAAGAACAGTTCTTCCACCAGCATCGGCTCCAGCCGCACGCCGGCCAGCTGGCTGGGCGCGTAGATGATCGCCATGTCCATGCGGCCGGTCATCACCATCTCGCTGAGCACGAGGCCGAAGTTGTCGTTGATGAACAGGCTGATGCCGGGGTGGTTTTCGCGCACCGCTTTCAGCAGCGGCGTCGACAGGATCGACGTCGTGCTGTAGGTCGCCAGGCCGACGGACACGGTGCCCGAAACCGTGCCCGCATGGCGCGCGACTTCGCGCTCTGCGCGGTCGAGCTGGTCCAGCATCAGCTGCGCGTGGCGGTACAGCTCGCGACCGGCGGCGGTGGGCACCACGCCGGTGTTCGAGCGCAGCAGCAGCTTCTGTCCGAAGTGGCTTTCGAGCGCCGCGATCTGCTGGCTCATGGCAGGCTGTGCCATCTTCAGCCGCTGGGCCGCCGCTGACACGCTGCTCGTGTCGACCGCCGTCACGAAGCTGCGCAGGGTCTTGAAGTTCACGGCCATCGCGCGATTGTCCACCGCGGGCCCCGAGCTTGCGCGGATTGACGCTGGCCCGCCGCTTGCTCAGCATCGGCTGCGGTATGAACCTCAGACGCCTGAAGTACTTCGTCAAGATCGTCGACATCGGCAGCCTCACGCAGGCCGCCGAGATCCTGCACATCGCCCAGCCCGCGTTGAGCCAGCAGATCGCCACGCTGGAGGGCGAATTCCGCCAGCAGCTGCTGGTGCGAACCAAGCGCGGCGTGACGCCGACCGAAGCCGGGCGCGTGTTGTACCGCCATGCGCAGCTGATGCTCAAGCAGTTCGAACAGGCGCAGGCCGATGTGCGCAACTCGGGCCGTGCGCTGTCGGGCCAGGTGTCGGTGGGGCTGGCGCCCGGCACGGCGGCATCGGCATTGGCCTTGCCGCTGCTGAAGACGGTGCGTGCCCGCCACCCCGACGTGGTGCTGTACCTGAACGAGAACCTCGGCACGACGCTGTGCGAACAGGTCGGCAACGGCCGCATGGACATGGCGGTGCTCTACGGCGGCCGCAGCATCGTGCAGGGGCTGAGCTTCGAGCCGCTGCTGACCGAAGAGCTGGTGCTGGTGGCGCCGGCCGGCCATGCGGGCGACCCGCAGCAGGTGGCGCTGGCCGAGCTGCGCGACGTCGAGCTGCTGCTGCCGCGCGCCCACAACTACCTGCGCCAGTATGTCGACGAAGCCTTCGCCAGCCTGCAGATGGTGCCGCGCGTCGTCGCCGAGATCGAGTCGGCGGCCACGCTGTCGGCCGCGGTGGCCAGCGGCGTTGCTGCCACGGTGCTGCCGGCTTCGGCGGCGCACGCGGTGGCCGAGTCGATCCAGGCCCGCGTCTGCCGCATCGTGGCGCCGGTGATCGAGGTACCGCTGGCGCTGTGCACGTCTGACCGGCTGCCGCTGTCGGAGCCGGCGCAGGCCGTGCGGGCGATCATTCTGGAACTGGTGGACGGCCTCGAGGCACCCTGAGCCTGTCGAGCCAGGGCCGGGCATAAGCAGCGCGTATCCGGGCAGACCCATTTCGTCTTGGTGGTGCCGGTCGCCCCGGCCTAAAGTGCCTGCGTCCTCGCCCACCCTGCCCGCCCGATGCGCCCAGCCGTCCTCGTCACCCGCGCCACCTTCCCCGACATCGCCGACCGCCTGCGCGAGCATTTCGAGGTCGACGACAACCCGAGCGACCACATCCTGAGCCCGCGGGAACTGGCGGCGCGGATACAAGGCAAGACCGGCGTGATGAGCACCGGCAGCGAGCGCATCGACTGCACGCTGCTCGACGCCTGCCCGGGGCTGCGGGCGGTGTGCAATGTCGGCGTCGGCTACAACAACGTCGACGTGGCCGCCTGCAGCGCGCGCCGCATCGTCGTCTGCAACACGCCCGACGTGTTGACCGACACCACCGCCGACTTCGGCTTCGCGCTGATGATGGCCACGGCGCGGCGCATCGCCGAGTCCGAACACTTCCTGCGCCGCGGCGACTGGGTCAAGACCGGCATCCACGACCAGTTCGTCGGCTCCGACGTGCATGGCGCGACGCTCGGCATCCTCGGCATGGGCCGCATCGGCCAGGCCATCGCACGGCGTGGCGCCTTGGGCTTCGGCATGCGCGTGATCTACCACAACCGCACGGCCCTGCCGGCGGCCACGGAAGCGGCCTGCCAGGCCCGCTACGTCGACAAGGCGACGTTGCTGCGGGAGGCAGACCACCTGCTGCTGGTGCTGCCGTATTCGCCGGCATCGCACCACGCGATCGGCGCCGCCGAGCTGGCGCAGATGAAACCCAGCGCGACGCTGACCAACATCGCCCGCGGCGGCATCGTCGACGACGCCGCACTGGCCGCCGCGCTGCGCCAGCGGCAGATCGCCGCGGCGGGGCTCGACGTCTTCGAAGGCGAACCGGCCGTCCACCCGGCGCTGCTGGACCTGCCCAACGTCGTGCTGACGCCGCACATCGGCAGCGCTTCGCTGAACACGCGGCGCGCGATGGCCGCGCTGACCGTCGACAACCTGATCGCGGCACTCGGCCGCGGCCCCCGCTCCGGCCGCCCGCCGACGCCGGTGAACCCCGTGGTGCTGGGAGCACCGGCGTGAGCGCCGACCCCAAGGTCGTGGTGATGGGCGTGGCCGGCTCGGGCAAGTCGACGCTGGCCGCCGGACTGGCGCTGGCGCTGGCCGTGCCGCTGATCGAAGGCGACGAACACCATCTGCCGGCCAGCCAGGCCAAGATGCGGCAAGGCATTGCGCTGCAGGACAGCGACCGAGAGCCCTGGCTCGACCGGCTCGGTGACACGCTGCTGGCCTGCCCGGGCGCCGGCGTGCTGACCTGCTCGGCACTGAAGCTGCGTTACCGCGAGCGGCTGCGCGCCCATGTGCCCGGCTTGTCGTTCGTCTTCATCGAGGTCGACGCCGCCGAGGCGGCGCGCCGGGTCGCAGCGCGCGCCGGGCACCTGTTTCCGGCCGCCCTTGTCGCCAGCCAGTTCGAGGCGCTCGAGCCGCCGCACGGCGAAGCCGGCGTGCTGACCGTGCCCGCAAGCCTGCGGCCGCAGGCTCAGCTCGACACAGCGCTACATTGGCTGGCCGCGCAAGCCCCGCGTCGACGCGACGCGCTCTCCGCCTGAAAGACCCGTCCCCATGCTTTCCGTCCTGAACAGCTTCAACCTTGCCGGCCGCCTGGCCCTGGTCACCGGGTCGAGCAGCGGCATCGGCTTCGCGCTGGCGCGCGGGCTGGCCGGTGCCGGCGCGCACATCGTGCTGAACGCGCGCAACGAGGGCAAGCTCGCCGCCGCGGCCGCCACGCTGCGCGACGAAGGCGCCACCGTGCATGCCATGCCCTTCGACGTGACCGACGGCGCCGCGGTGGCAGCCGCCGTCGCGCGCATCGAAGCCGAGATCGGCCCGATCGAGATCCTGGTCAACAACGCCGGCATGCAGCGCCGCGCGCCGCTCGAAGAGTTTCCGGAAGTGCAGTGGCACGAGCTGATGCGCACCAACGTCGACAGCGTTTTCCTGGTCGGCCAGGCGGTGGCGCGGGCGATGATCCCGCGCCGGCGCGGCAAGATCGTCAACATCTGCTCGGTGCAGAGCGAGCTCGGCCGCCCGAACATCGCGCCCTACACCGCGAGCAAGGGCGCGGTGAAGATGCTGACCAAGGGCATGGCCATCGACTGGGGCCAGCACGGCATCCAGGTCAACGGCCTCGGCCCCGGCTACTTCAAGACCGAACTCACCGAGGCGCTGGTGAAGAACGAGGAGTTCAGCCGCTGGCTCATCGGCCGCACGCCGTCACGGCGCTGGGGCGATGTCGAAGACCTGGTCGGCGCGGCGGTGTTCCTGTCCAGCGACGCATCGAACTTCGTCAACGGCCACATCCTGTATGTCGATGGCGGCGTCACCGCCACGCTCTGAAAGATTCCCATGGACGCTCTGGTCATTCACGCCGCCGGCGATCTTCGTGTCGAAGACGTTGCCACGCCGGCGCTCGGCACGCAGCAACTGCAGGCGCGGGTGCGCTTCGGCGGCATCTGCGGCTCCGACCTGCACTACTACCAGCATGGCGGCTTCGGCACCGTGCGGGTGAAGGAGCCGATGGTGCTGGGCCATGAGATCGCCGGCACGATCCAGGCCGTCGGCGCGGGTGTCACCGGCTTCGCCGTCGGCGACCGTGTCGCCATCAGCCCGAGCCGGCCCTGCGGCCTGTGCCGCTACTGCCAGCAAGGCCTGCAGAACCACTGCCTGGACATGCGCTACTACGGCAGCGCGATGCGCACGCCGCATGTGCAAGGCGCGTTCCGCCAGCAGATCGTCTGCGAACCGTCGCAGGCCTACAAGCTGGCCGATTCGCTGAGCGACGCCGAAGGCGCGCTGGCCGAGCCGCTGTCGGTGGCGCTGCATGCGGTGCGCCGCGCCGGGCCGCTGCTGGGCAAGAGCGTGCTCGTCACCGGCTGCGGGCCGATCGGCGCGCTGATCGTCATCGCCGCGCGGCGCGCCGGTGCCACGCGCATCGTCGTCACCGATGTCGGCGCGTTCCCGCTGCGCAGCGCGCTGAAGGTCGGCGCCGACGAGACGATCAACGTCGCCGAGCGCCCCGATGCGCTGGCCGCGTTCAGCGCCGACAAGGGATCGTTCGACGTGTTGTTCGAGGCCAGCGGCAACGAACGCGCCTTGCGCGGCGCCTTCGACGCACTGCGCCCGCGCGGCATCATCGTGCAGGTGGGGCTGGGCGGCGAGATGACGCTGCCGATCAACACCATCGTCGCGAAGGAATTCGACCTGCGCGGCGCCTTCCGCTTCCACGAAGAGTTCGCGATGGCGGTCGACCTGCTGAACAAGGGGCTGGTCGACGTCAAGCCGCTGATCTCGGCGACGCTGTCGTACCGCGACGCCGGCCGTGCGTTTGCACTGGCCGCCGATCGCTCGCAGGCGATGAAGGTGCTGCTCGACTTCGAGTAGCTCTGGAGAAGCAGAACTCCTTCACCGCAGAGGCACTGAGGACGCAGAGGTCTCGCAGAGAACATCGGGTTTCTCTGCGCACCTCTGCGTCCTCAGCACCTCTGCGGTGAAGGCTTTGGTGTCTTCTTTGCGAACGCCATGCGCCCGTCGGCATCGGCACCCGTTCCGTCGTCTGCGAAAAGGTCGAAGACCAGCCCGCGCAACCACTGGTTGGCCGGCGAACGGTGCACGCGGGCGTGCCAGAAGACGTTGATCGCCACTTCGGGGAGCTTCACCGGGTGCGGCAGGTAGGCCAATCCGAAGGGTTCGACCAGGCGCTGGGCCAGCCGCTCGGGCACGGTCGTGACCAGATCCGAGCCCTGCAGGATGTGGCCGACGCTGACGAAGTGCGGCACCGTCAGCCGCACGGTGCGCTCGACGCCGGCACGCCGCAGCAGTTCATCGACCTGGCCGTGGCCGGTGCCGGCTGACACCACGACCAAGTGTTCCGCCGCGCGGAAGTCGGCCAAGGTCAGTGTCTTCTTGTCGAGGCTGTGGCCGCGCCGGAACAGGCACACGTAGCGCTGCCGGAACAGCCGGCGCTGGAAGAACCCGGCCTTCAGCAAAGGCAGCAGGCCGATGGCCAGGTCGACCTTGCCGGACTCCATGTCGTCGCGCAGGTTGACGGCCGTGTTGCGCACCGTGTTCAGCGTCACGCCCGGCGCCTCGCGGATCAGCCGCTCCACCAGCCTCGGCAGGAAGACGATCTCGCCGATATCGGTCATGCCGATCGTCACCGAACGCTTCACGCTGGCCGGGTCGAACCGGGCCTGCTGGTTCAGGCCGCCGTGGATCATCGCGAGCGCGTAGCCCACCGGCTCGGCGAGTTGTTCGGCAAACGGCGTGGGCACCATGCCGGCGGGCGTGCGGACGAACAGGTCGTCGCCGAACAGCCGCCGCATCTTGGCCAATGAGTTGCTGACGGCGGGCTGCGTCAGCCCGAGCTTCTCGGCCACCCGGGCGACCCGGCGCTCGACCATCAGCTGATGAAACAGCACCAGCTGGTTCAAGTCGATATCACCGAGCTCCATCGCCACCCCCTACATCACTGGCAGTGATGTGGAACATTCAAGCAATTCTATTGGCTGATCATCGCGATCTGGCGAAGATGCGCCCATCCGAGCCCGAACGTTTTCCGGCCCCCTCATGGAAGTCCTCGTCCAACCACTGAACCGCATCATCCGGGTCGAACCGGGCGCCAACCTGCTCCAGGCCTTGCAGGCGGCGCAGGTGCCGATGTCGTACTCGTGCATGGCCGGCCGCTGCGGCACCTGCCGCTGCAAGGTCGTCGACGGCGAGGTGCTCGACAGCGGGCGCGAGCAGCAGCGGCCGCTGGACGGCGAAGACGGCTATGTGCTGGCCTGCCGCACCTTCATCACCGAATCCTGCACCATCCAGATCCCGGAGCCCGACGAGGTGGTGGTGCACCCGGCACGCATCGTGAAGGCCACGGTGACCTCGATCGAGGACATGACGCACGACATCAAGCGCCTGCTGCTCAGGCCGGCCAAGCCGGTGGAATTCTCGCCCGGGCAGTACGTGCAGCTGCAGTTCACGCCCGACCATGTGCGGCCGTATTCGATGGCGGCGCTGTGCACCGACGGGCAGTTCGAATTCCACGTCCGCCTCGTGCCCGACGGCCGCGTCACGGGCTACATCGCGCATGACCTGAAGGTTGGCGACTCGGTGCGCGTGAGCGGCCCGCTCGGCTCGGCCTATCTGCGCCGCAAGCACGAAGGGCCGATGCTGTGCGTGGCCGGCGGCACCGGCCTGGCGCCGATCCTGGCTATCCTGCGCGGCGCCCTCGCGGGCGGCATGCGCAATCCGATCCATCTGTACTTCGGCGTGCGCTCGCCGCGGGACGTGTACGGGCTCGACTGGCTGAACCAGCTGCAGCGCGAACATGCCGCGCTGACGGTTCACACGGTGGTCAGTTCCGGCGGTGACCCGCGCACGCAGCGCTGCGGCCTCGTCACCGAAGCGATCGAGCAGGATCTGGGCGACCTGAGCGGCTGGCGCGCCTACTTGTGCGGCTCGCCACCGATGGTGGAGTCGGCGATGCTGGTGGCCCGGCGCAAGGGCGTCGCGCCCGAACATGTCTACGCCGACGCGTTCTACACCCAAGGCACCTGAGGAGACCGACCATGCATGCTGCAACCTTGCCACCGGACGCCTTGCGCCAGCGCGCCGCCTACTACGAGCGCATCGGCACCCGCAACATGACGCCGCTGTGGGAAGTGCTGGGCGCGCTGGTGCCGCCGCAACCGCGCTCGCCGGTGCAGGCGGCGCTGTGGCGCTACGCCGAGCTGCGCGAGCACGTGATGGAAGCCGGCCGCTTGATCACGGCCGAAGAGGCCGAGCGCCGCGTGCTGATCCTGGAGAACCCGGCACTGCGCGGCCAGTCGTGCATCACGCAGTCGCTCTACGCCGGCCTGCAACTGATCATGCCGGGCGAAGTGGCCCCGGCGCACCGCCACACGCAGTCGGCGCTGCGGCTGGTGCTGGATGGCGAAGGCGCCTACACCGCCGTCGACGGCGAGCGCACGACGATGCGCCGCGGCGACTTCATCATCACGCCGGCCTGGACCTGGCACGACCACGGCAACCTCGGCGACCAGCCGGTGGTCTGGCTCGACGGCCTGGACATCCCCATCGTGCGCTTCCTCGATGCCGGTTTCTCCGAGAAGAGCGAGCAGTTTTCGCAGCAGCCGGTGCGGCCCGAAGGCGACGCGCTGGCACGCTACGGCGCCAACATGGTTCCGCTGGACTACCAGCCCAAGCCGGCCGATCCGACCCGCGTCTTCGTCTACCCGTTCGAGCGCACGCGCGCGTCGCTGCAAGCCATCGCGCACGGCGCACCGGACGCGCACCACGGCTTCAAGCTCCGCTACGTGAACCCGGCCACCGGGGCTTCGCCGATGCCGACGATCGGCGCTTTCGCGCAGTGGCTGCCGGCCGGCTTCGAGACGCAGCCGTACCGCTGCACCGACGGCACCGTGCATGTGTGCCTGGAAGGCGACGGTGAAGCACGGGTCGGCGAGCAGACCTGGCGCTTCCAGGAAAACGATGTATTCGTCGTGCCGTCGTGGCACACGCTGCAGCTGCGTGCCGACCGCGACGCGCTGATGTTCAGCTTCTCCGACCGCCCGGTGCAGCAGGCGCTCGGCCTGTGGCGCGAGCAGCGTCTGTGACTCTCCCCGAACCGAAGGATCCCACCATGAAACTCGCCATCGAGGCCCCGCCGCTGCACACCTTGGCCGTGGCCGGGCGCGACGAGCGCTTCCCGGTCAACCGCGTCTTCTGCGTCGGCCGCAACTACGCCGCGCATGCCCGCGAAATGGGCAAGGACCCGGACCGCGAGCCGCCGTTCTTCTTCATGAAGCCGGCGGGCGCGGTGGTCGATGCGACGCAACCGGCCCGCGTGCCCTACCCGCCGAAGACGAAGAACTACCACCACGAGATCGAGCTGGTGGTGGCCATCGGCCAGGGCGGCCGCGACATCGGCATCGCCGATGCGCTGAACCATGTCTACGGCTATGCCGTCGGCCTGGACATGACCCGGCGCGACCTGCAGCTCGAAGCGCGCGACAAGGGCCGGCCGTGGGAGTTCGGCAAGTCCTTCGCCCAGTCGGCACCGGTCGGGCCGCTGCACCGCGCGCAGGACATCGGCCACCCGGCCGCGGCGGCGATCACGCTGACCGTCAACGGCCAGCCGCGCCAGTCGTCGGACATCGCCAAGCTGATCTGGTCGGTGTCCGAGTGCATCGCCTACCTGTCGGAGTACGAGGTGCTGGAGCCGGGCGACATCATCATGACCGGCACCCCCGAGGGCGTGAACGCGGTCGTGGCCGGCGACACGATGCGCGGCGCGATAGCCGGCCTGGGCGAGATCGAGGTCGGCGTGCACGCGTGATCGAAGCGTCGATCGGACAACGGAGACAAGCATGAGCGAAGCAAGCGAAACGTCGACCGTCTTCCCGCGTGAAGCGCACTGGGAAGGCGACGGCACCCACCGCATCCCCTTCGTGGCCTACACCAGCGACGAGCTCTACCAGCGCGAACTGGAGCGCTTCTTCTACAAGGGCCACTGGTGCTACGTCGGCCTGGAAGCCGAGATCCCGAACCCGGGCGACTTCAAGCGCACCGTCATCGGCGAACGCTCGGTCATCATGGTCCGTGGCACGGACGGCGCGATCAACGTCGTCGAGAACGTCTGCGCGCACCGCGGCATGCGCTTCTGCCGCGAACGGCACGGCAACCGCAAGGAATTCGTCTGCCCGTACCACCAGTGGAGCTACACGCTGAAGGGCGACCTGCAAGGCGTGCCGTTCCGCCGCGGCGTCAAGCAGGACGGCCAGGTGCACGGCGGCATGCCGGCCGACTTCAAGACCACGGACCACGGCCTGACGAAGCTGAAGGTGGCCAGCCGCGGCGGCGTCGTGTTCGCGTCGTTCGACGCCGATGTCGAATCCTTCGAAGCCTATCTGGGCCCGGCCATCCTCGGCTACTTCGACCGGCTGTTCAACGGCCGCAAGCTGAAGATCCTGGGCTACAACCGCCAGCGCATCCCCGGCAACTGGAAGCTGATGCAGGAGAACATCAAGGACCCGTACCACCCGGGCCTGCTGCACACCTGGTTCGTGACCTTCGGCCTCTGGCGCGCCGACAACAAGTCGCAGCTGCGCATGGACGACAAGCACCGCCACGCGGCGATGATCTCGACGCGCGGCACGGCCGGCAGGTCCGAGCAGGTGACGCAGGTGTCGAGCTTCAAGGAGAGCATGCAGCTCAACGACGCCAGCTTCCTGGACATCGTGCCCGAGCCCTGGTGGGGCGGCCCGACAGCGGTGATGACGACGATCTTCCCGAGCGTGATCCTGCAGCAGCAGGTCAACAGCGTCTCCACCCGGCACATCCAGCCCAGCGGCCACGGCAGTTTCGACTTCGTCTGGACGCACTTCGGCTTCGACGACGACAGCGACGAGATGACGCAGCGCCGGCTGCGCCAGGCCAACCTGTTCGGCCCGGCCGGCTTCGTCTCGGCCGACGACGGCGAGGTCATCGAGTTCTCTCAGCAGGCTTTCGAAAGCAAGCCGTTCCACCGCACGCTGGCCGAACTCGGCGGCCACACGGTGGAGGACACCGAGCACATGGTGACGGAGACGCTGATCCGCGGCATGTACCGCTACTGGCGTGATGTGATGGAGGCCTGAGCGATGAGCACCGCCATCACCTTCGAAGACTGGCTGGCGCTGACCCAGCTCTACGCCGACTACGCCAGTGCCGTCGATTCCGGCCAGTGGGCCTTGTGGCCCGAGTTCTTCACCGAAGATTGCGTCTACCGCCTGCAGCCGCGCGAGAACCACGAACGCGGCTTCCCGCTGGCGACGCTGTCGTTCACCAGCAAGGGCATGCTGAAAGACCGGGTCTACGGCATCACCGAGACGCTGTTCCACGACCCGTACTACCAGCGCCACGTGGTCGGCGCGCCGGTGATCCGCAGCGTCGCCGATGGGCGCATCAACTGCGAGGCGAACTACGCGGTGTTCCGCACCAAGCTGTCGGACGCGTCGACCGTGTTCAACGTCGGCCGCTATCTGGACCAGGTCGTCAAGACGCCGGCGGGGCTGAAGTTCGTGTCACGCGAGTGCATCTACGACAGCGAAATGATCCCCAATTCCATCATCTACCCGATCTGAGGCCGACCATGAGTGAATCCCAATGGGTCGACGCCCTGTCGGCCGAAGACCTGCCCACCGACGACGTGATCGGCGTCGTCGTCGCCGGCCGCGACATCGCGATCTACACCGTCGGCGACGCGGTCTATGCCACCGACAACATCTGCACGCATGGCCAGGCGCGGCTGTGCGACGGCTTCCTCGACGGGCACGAGATCGAATGCCCGCTGCACCAGGGCAAGTTCGACGTGCGCGACGGCAAGCCGATGTGCGAACCGGTGACCGACGCGCTGCGCAGCTACCCGATCAAGGTCGACGGGCCGCGCGTGTATCTGCAGATGGTCTGACCGTTGAGCGCCAATCGAGCGCGCCGGAGAGCGCCATGAAATTCAGAAGTCATTCACCGCAGAGGCGTGGAGAGCGCAGAGGAAACGCAGAGGAAGACCTTGAAGTTCTCTGCGCTTCCTCTGCGTCCTCCGCCCCTCTGCGGTGAAGGCTGTTTTCGACTTCCTTCCAACCTCTGACCTGACTTCCGCTGATTCATTGCCGGTGCCGTTGTCGACGGCACCGTGAGCTTCGTTCGTCCATACACAAGGAGACAAGGATGACTTCCCACACCCTTCGCGCCGCCGTTCTGACGGCCGCGTTCACCGCAGCCCTGGCCCCGGCACAGGCCGCGACCATCGGCTTCATGGCCCCGCTGTCCGGCCCGCAGGCGCTGGTCGGCCAGGACCAGATCGACGGCTTCATGCTGGCCGTGGAACAGCTGGGCGGCAAGCTCGGCGGCCAGCCGGCCACCGTGCTGAAGGAAGACGACCAGTTGAAGCCCGAAGTCGGCCAGCAGATCGTGCGCAAGCTGGTCGACAAGGACAAGGTCGACGCCATCGTCGGCCTGTCGTTTTCCAACGTGCTGATGGGCAGCCTGCCGCGGCTGGCCGAGTCCGGAGTCGTTGCCATCGCCACCAATGCCGGGCCGTCGCCGATTGCCGGCGCGCAGTGCAAGCCGAACGTGTTCTCGCTGGCCTGGCAGAACGACGGCGCGGCGGAGGCGATGGGCAAGTTCGCGCAAGACCGCGGCATCAAGCGCATCTACCTGATGGCGCCGAACTACCAGGCCGGCAAGGACATGCTGGCCGGGTTCAAGCGCTTCTACAAGGGCCAGGTCGTCGACGAGGTCTACACGCAGGTCAACCAGCCCGACTACTCGGCCGAGATCGCCCAGCTGCAAGCGGCCAAGCCGGACGCGGTGTTCGTCTTCTATCCCGGCGGCATGGGCATCAACTTCGTCAAGCAGATGAGCCAGGCCGGGCTTGGCGGCAAGCTGCCGCTGTACTCGGTGTTCACGGTCGACGGCAGCACGCTGCCTTCGCTGCGCGAAGCGGCGGTCGGCACGATCAGCGGCGCGATGTACGACGCCGCACTCGAGACGCCGGAAAACCGCAAGTTCGTGGCCGCCTTCGAAGCCAGGTACAAGCGCACGCCGAGCCTGTACGCCGCAACGGGCTTCGATGCCGCCAACCTGCTGGATGTCGCGCTGCGCAAGGCCGGCGGCGATACGAAGAAGCTGCCCGCCGCAGTCAAGGCCGCCGGAGGCGAGTTCAAGTCGGTGCGCGGCGCGTTCCGCTTCGGCAAGAACAACATGCCGATCCAGGACTACTACGCGTTCGAGACCACGCGCGACGGCAGCAAGGTCGCCACCAAGCTGATCGGCACGCCGCTGGCCGCGCACGCCGACCCGTACGCGGCGCAGTGCGCGCTGCCCTGAGGAGCCTGCGATGAGCGCGACGCTGCTCCTGGCGCAGTTGCTGAACGGCCTGCAGTACGGCGTGCTGCTGTTCCTGCTGGCCGCTGGCCTGACGCTGGTGTTCGGGATCATGAGCTTCGTGAACCTGGCTCACGGCTCGCTGTACATGCTGGGCGCCTATGCGGCCGCCGTCGCCTATGCCGCGAGCGGCTCCTTCGCGCTGGCCATCCTGGCAGCCATGGGCACGGCGCTGCTCATCGGCCTGGCGCTGGAAGTGGCGATCGTCTCGCGACTGTACCGGCGCGACCACCTCGACCACGTGCTCGCGACCTTCGGCCTCGTGATGTTCTTCAACGAGCTGGTGCGCATCGTCTGGGGGCCGCAGCCGCTGTTCGTGCAGGTGCCGGACGTGCTGAGCGGCACGGTCGACATCGTCGGCTTCAGCTACCCGTCGTACCGCTTCGCGATCATCGGCGCCGGCTTGCTGGTGGCCGTCGGCTCGCACCTGCTGATCCACAAGACACGCGTCGGCATGCTGATCCGCGCCGGCGCGCAGAACCCGCAACTGGTGGCCGCGCTCGGCGTCAACATCGGTCTGCTGAACGCGATGCTGTTCGGCGTGGGCGCGATGCTGGCGGGCCTGGCCGGGGCGATGGCGGGCCCGGTGCTGTCGGTGCAGTCGGGCATGGGCGAGCCGGTGCTGATCACGACGCTGGTGGTCATCGTGATCGGCGGCATCGGCTCGGTCAGCGGCGCGCTGTACGCGGCGCTCATCGTCGGCCTGGTGGACACGCTGGGCCGCGTGTTCCTGCCGCTGCTGCTGCGGCAGATCGCCGAGCGCTCGATCGCCGATGCCGCCGGCCCCGCGCTGGCCTCGATGAGCGTCTACCTGCTGATGGCGCTGGTGCTCGCGCTGCGTCCGCAGGGCCTATTCCCCGCCCGTCGCGGCTGACAGGAGCGTTTCGCATGACCACCCTGAATCTGACCCGCCCGGCCACGGCGCTGCCGCTGCTACTGTTCGCTGGCCTGGCTGCGGTGCCGTTCATCGCCGGCGCGCTGGGGCAGCCGTTCTGGACTTCGTTCTTCGCGCGCATCCTCATCTACGCCATCGCCGCGACCGCGCTGAACCTGGCGCTGGGCTACGGCGGGCTCGTCAGCTTCGGCCATGCGCTGTTCCTCGGCCTGGGCAGCTACGCCGTCGCGTTGCCGGCCTTCCACGGCGTCGACAGCGGCTGGGTCCATCTGGCGCTGTGCCTGCTGGTCTGCGGCGTGGGTGCGCTGGCCATCGGCGCGATCAGCCTGCGGACCTCCGGCATGGCCTTCATCATGATCACGCTGGCCTTCGCCCAGATGGGCTACTTCCTGCTCGTCAGCCTGAAGCAGTACGGCGGCGACGACGGGCTGCCGGTCTCGGCCACCAGCCGCTTCGGCCCGCTGAACCTCGGCTCGCCGCTGGTCTTGTACGGCGCGGCATGGGGCGTTCTCGCGTTGGCCACATGGTGGATGGCGCGACTGCGGCGCGCGCCGTTCGGCATGGCGCTGCGCGGTGCGCGCCAGAACGCGCGGCGCATCAACGCCATCGGCCTGCAGGCGCAGCGGCTGCAGCTGGCGGCCTTCGTGATCTCGGGCGCCCTCTGCGGCGTCGCCGGGCTGCTGCTCGCCAACCTGAACGCGTTTGCATCGCCCAGCTCGATGGCCTGGACGGTCTCCGGCGAGCTGATCGTGATGGTCGTGCTCGGCGGCATCGGCACGGTCTTCGGCCCGCTCATCGGCGCCGTGGCCTTCCTCGGCCTCGAAGAAGTGCTGAAGGGCATGACGGAGCACTGGATGGCGATCTTCGGCCCGCTGATCGTGCTGATGGCGCTGGTCGGCCGGCACGGCATCATCGGCTTGCTGGACCGCCTCGGCGCCTGGAAGCGTGCGCGGGCCGAGGTGGCCCCTGCGCTGTCCGAGGGGCACGCATGATGGCCGCGCTGCAGACCGAAGGCCTGGTCAAGCGCTACGGCGCGCTGCTGGTGACGGACCATGTGTCGCTGGACATCCGGCCCGGCGAACTGCACGCCGTCATCGGCCCGAACGGCGCCGGCAAGACGACGCTGATCAACCAGCTGAGCGGTGAACTGCAGCCCAACGAAGGCCGCGTGCACTTCGACGGGCACGACGTTTCGGCGCTGTCGGTCGACCAGCGCGCCCGCGCCGGTCTGCTGCGTTCGTACCAGATCACGTCGATCTTCGAAGAGTTCTCGGTGCTCGAAAACGCCGTGCTCGCGGCACTGGCCGCCAAGCGGCATGCCTGGCGCTTCTGGCGCCCGATGCTCGACGACTCCGCGGCCCGCCCGGCCGCGCAAGAGGCGATCGCCGCGGCCGGCTTGTCGGCACAGGCCGGCGTTGCAGCAGGCGAGCTCGCCTACGGCCAGCGGCGGCAGCTGGAGCTGGCGATGGCGCTGGCCGCGCAGCCGAAGTTCCTGCTGCTGGACGAGCCGATGGCGGGCATGAGCGTGCAGGAATCCACCGCCGTGACCGAGCTGCTGCGCGGGCTGAAGCGGCGCTACACGATCCTGCTCGTCGAGCACGACATGGACGCGGTGTTCTCGCTGGCCGATCGGATCACCGTGCTGGTGTACGGCCGCGCGATGTTCACCGGCACGCCCGACGAGATCCGCGAACACCCGGAGGTTCGGGCCGTGTACCTCGGCGAAGAAACCGTCTGAAGGAATGCCGATGAATCACCCCACCCTTGCCGTGCGCGGGCTGCAGGCCGGTTACGGCCGCGCGCAGGTGCTGTTCGACGTGTCGTTCGAGGTTCATCCGGGCCAGGTCATCACGCTGCTGGGCCGCAACGGCATGGGCCGCTCGACGACCATCAAGTGCCTGTTCGGCATGCTGCAGACCATGGCCGGCGAGATCGAGGTCGACGGCTTGCAGACGACCGGGCAACCTTCGCATCGCATTGCCCGCCGCGGCCTGGCGCTGGTGCCCGAAGGCCGGCAGATCTTCACCGATCTGACGGTCGAGGAGAACCTGCTGGCCACGGCGCGCGCCGCTCGCCCGGGCAGCGCTGCGAGCCCGTGGACGCTGGCGCGCGTGTACACGTTCTGGCCGCGGCTGAAGGAGCGCCGCGGCAACCTGGGCTGGCAGCTCTCCGGCGGCGAGCAGCAGATGCTGGCGATCGGCCGGGCTTTGATGACGAATCCGCGGCTGCTGGTCCTGGACGAAGCGACCGAAGGCCTGGCGCCTGTCATCCGCGACGAGATCTGGCGCACGCTGGCCGAGCTGAAGCGCGATGGCCTGGCGCAGATCGTCATCGACAAGAATGTCGGCCGCCTGCTCGGGCTGGCGGACCGGCACTATGTGCTGGAGAAAGGCCGCGTCGTCTGGCAAGGCGACTCGGAAGCCTTGCGAGCCCAGCCCGACATCGTTCACCAATACCTCGGCGTCTGACGACATGAAGCTCTACGACTTCTTCCGCAGCGGCAGTTCGCACCGGCTGCGCATCGCGCTCAATCTCAAGGGGCTGGCCTACGAGCAGGTCGCCGTCGATCTGCGGCGCGAGCAGCATCTGGACGAGGCCTACAAGGCCGTCAACCCGCAGCGGCTGGTGCCGGCACTGGACATCGGCGGCAGCACGCTGACCCAGTCTCCGGCCATCATCGAGTGGCTGGAGGAACGCCACCCGGAGCCGCCGCTGCTGCCGCGCGACCCGCTGGCACGAGCCCATGTGCGCGCGCTGGCGGCGATCGTCGGCTGCGACATCCACCCGGTCAACAACCGGCGCATCCTCGAAGCGCTGCGGCATCGCTTCAGCGCCGACGAGGCCGCGGTGAACGACTGGTGCAACACGTGGATCGGCGCCGGCTTCGACGCATTCGAAGCGCTGGTGCTGGCTCATGGCCACGCCGGCGACTTCTGCTTCGGCGACCGCCCGACACTGGCCGACGTCTACCTGGTGCCGCAGATCGAGAGCGCCCGCCGCTTCAAGGTCGACCTGCAGCGCTGGCCGCGGCTTGCGGCCATCGACGCGGCCTGCGCCAGCGTCGAGGCCTTCCGGCGTGCGGCGCCGTCGGTCCAGCCGGATGCCGCTTGAGCGCGGCGGTCCATCATGGGGACGCTGGCCCAAGCCACCGGACGCCGCTGGTCGACCGATGAGGTCGGCCCGGCCGAGCGCTTCGACTACTGGGTCGGCGCCATCTGCGAGTGCTTTCTCGAGATGGACGCCTGCACGGCCACACCCGAGCACTTCGGTGCCGAACTCAGCTCGGTGCCGCTGCACACGCTGGTGATCAACCGCGTGCAGGGCGGCGCGCAGGATGTCTTCCGCACGCAGCGCGGCATTGCACGCAGCCGAGGCGACTACTACTACCTGCTCTGCAAGGAACGCACGCCTTGCAACGTGGTGCAGCACGGCGCGCACGCCGACCGTCTGCTGCCGGGCGATCTGGCCTTGATCGATTCGCGCAGCCGCTATGAATTGCACTTCCCCGCGGCCGTCGACATCCACTCGCTGCAGATCCCGATCGAGTGGCTCGACAGCTGGGTGCCCGACGTGCGCCGCCATCTCGGGCAGCGAATCGACGGCAGCGCCGGCTGGGGCTCGAGCTTGGGCGCGTGCGTGCGCCAGCTCGGCGCTGCCAGCCCCGCGCTGCCTGCGGCGCTGATCGCCGACCAGGTTGGCGCGTTGCTGGCACTGGCCGTGGCCCCGGCACCGATGGCCGACGCGTCGGCGCGCGACCTCGTGGCGCGTATCGACGACTGCCTGCACGGCCGCTGCAGCGAGCCCGGCCTGCTGGCGAACGACGTTGCCGCGTCGCTGGGCATCTCGGTGCGCACGCTGCACCGCGCGCTGGCCCGCGCGCAGCTGACTTTCGCGGCGCGGCTGATGCACCACCGCCTGCATGCGGCGCGCCGCATGCTCGAATCGCCCGTCTTCGACCGGCTGACCATCGGCGAGATCGGCCGCCGCGCCGGCCTCGTCGATCCGTCGCACTTCGTGCGCCTGTGCCGGAGCCGGCTCGGCGCCACGCCGGGGTTGCTGCGCCGCATGCGCTGAACCGCCGAGGCGCTGGCACGCAGCGGCCATGGCGGTGTCGCGCGGCGGCCATTCGGTCGCTGCGCGCGAGCCTAGATTGGCCCTCGCCCACAACGACAGGAGACAGCGACATGCAACGCAGAAACTTCATCCATCGCGCCGCGATCGGCGGCGCCGGCGCCGCGGCAGCTCTGGCCGCGCCCACCCACGCACAGGCGGACGGCCCGCGCCGGGATCGCCCCACCTTCGTCTTCGTGCACGGCGCCTGGCATGGCGGCTGGTGCTGGTCGGAAGTGGTGCGGCTGCTGGCCGAGCGCGGCTACCCGTCCATCGCGCTCGACCTGCCCGGGCACGGCATCACGGCGCAACTGCCGCAGGCCTACCTGCAGCAGCCGCAGAACCCGGCGGCGCTGGCCGCCGAGGTGTCGCCGCTGGCGTCGCTGACGCTCAACGACTACCGGGATCACACGCTGAAGGTGCTGCGCGGCCTGGTCGAAGGCCGCGGCGAGCGCGCCATCCTTGTCGGCCACAGTCTCGGCGGTGCGACGCTCAGCGCTGTCGGCGAAGCGGCGCCGGAGCTGGTGAAGCGCCTGGTCTACCTGACGGCTTTCGTGCCGGTCGCATTCAACACCGTGCTGGCCTACCTGCAGCAGCCGAACTTCGCAACGTCGGAAGTGCCGCCGCTGTTCGTGGCCGACCCTGCCGTTGCGGCCTGCGCGCGCATCAACCACAACTCGGCCGACCCGGCCTACGTGGCCGCGGACAAGAGCGCCTTCTACGGCGACGTGGCCACGCCGGCATTCCAGGCCGTGGCCAACCTGCTGACGCCGGACGAGCCCATCCAGGCCTTCACGACGCCGGTGGTGGTGACGCCCCAGCGCTGGGGCCGTCTGTCGCGCAGCTTCATCCGCTGCACCGAGGACCGGGCGATCCCGATCGTCGTGCAGGACCAGATGATTGCCGACGCCGACGCATTCACGCCGCGAAACCGCTTCGATCAGAAGACCCTGACGACCAGCCACTCGGCGTTCGCGGCGGCGCCGCAGGCCTTGACCGACTTGTTGATCGAGCTGGCTAGTCGGGCCTGACGCAAGCGGTGCTCGGCTACTCCATCGCGTCGTCGAAGCGGTGGCCGGCATCGACCGGCCGCCGGGCCGTGGGGCGCGCCGCCGCGGCTTCATCCGCTTCGGCCGATGGCGTGGCCCGCAGATACAGCCACGCCGGGTGCGGATAGAACTTCGACGCGTAGTCGTAGCCGGCGGCGGACTGCAGGCGCTGCACGACGATGGCCGGATGCTCGCCGAGCGTGCGCGGCGGGTCGGTGGGGAGGCGGGCGTCGGCAGCGATGCTCAGCACCGGCGCGGCCACCAGGCCCGCCAGCGCGCCCATGCGAAAGATCGTTGTCATCGGGGTTCCTTTCTGCACGGTTACTCGCCGCGATCGTGGTCAGTGATCTGGGTCGTGTGGCTGCGCAGGTCGGCCAACGCCAGCGCCGTCCAGCGCCGCAGCTGGCCCGGCGTCGCGGACCAGGCACTGTCGAACAGCGCCGGCCCGTGGCGCGCCATCGCCAGCGCCGGCAGCGCTGCCGACGTATCGCCGGCATCGGCGCGACGGACGAAGTCCGCATAGGCCTGCGCGAAGCGGCGCTCGCGGAACGCCTGCGCCGCGCCGTCAACGCGGGCCGGCATCACGCCATCGTCGGCGCGCGCCGGGCCGGCGCCGGCCAGGCCCAGACCCAACACGCTGGCGACCGCGCCGAGCAGCGCCACGGCGCGCCACCGCGCCGGCCGGCGCCGGCTGGTCGGCGCTGCGCGTTCGGCGTGCACGCGGTGCCGCCAGGCCAGGCGCAGCGGATTCGGGGTGTCGGCATGCAGCAGGCGCACGGCGGCGGTGAAGGTGGGCTTGTCCATCGTTTCGGTCTCCTCGAAGTGGGTGATGACACTTTGGTCGCCGCGCGATCAAAGGTCATGAATCGGCCGTGAAACGTTCTTCAGGCTGCTGAAGGCCGCCGCGGCCGGGCCTACACTGGCGGCGTCGGGACACGAACCGCCGTCCAGATGACCGCTCCGGCCGCCGCCGAGGCCCTGCGCTTCGGCCGCTTCGAACTCCAGGCGCACGAACGCCGCCTGCTCGCTGACGGCGTGCCGGTCGCGCTGGGCGACCGTGCGCTCGACCTGCTGCTGGCGCTGGCGCAGCGGCCCGGCCAGTTGCTGGCCAAGGGCACGCTGATGGACCTGGTCTGGCCCAAGCTCGTCGTTCAGGAAAACAACCTGGCGGCGCAAATGAGCGCGCTGCGCAAGGCCGTCGGCGACGGCGTGATCGCGACGATCCCCGGCCGCGGCTACCGCTTCGTCGCCCGGCTGGCCACCGAGGCCCCCGCAGCGCCGGCCCCGCACGCGCCGGCGCCGGCCCTGCGCACCAACCTGCCGGCACTGCTGCCGCCGTTGTGGGGCCGGGATCACGACCTGGCGCACGCCGCGGCGCTGGTCGACGCCGGCCGCCTGGTCTCGATCGTCGGCGCCGGCGGCGTCGGCAAGTCGCTGCTCGCCCAGCACCTGCTCGACGCGTCGCGCCAGCGCTATCCGCAAGGTGTGTGCTGGGTCGAACTGGCGACGCTGGGTGACGGCGCGGCGCTGCCCGCCGCCATGGCCGCGGCGCTCGGCGTCGACCTCGGCCGCGGCGAACCGCTGGCCGCGCTGTGCGGGGCGATCGCGCCGCTGACGATGCTGGTGGCGCTGGACAACGCGGAGCACCTGCTGGCGGACATCGCCGGGTTCGCGCGCGCACTGCTGGCGGCGGCGGGCGGCCTGCGTCTAGTCATCACGAGTCAGGCGCCGCTGAAGCTGGTCGGCGAGCGCGTGCTGCGGCTGGAGCCGCTCACGACGCCAACGGCCGCCGCCGGCGCCGCAGACGCACTGACCTACGGCGCGGTCGCGCTCTTCGCCGATCGTGCGCAGGCGGTCGACGCGCGCTTCGCGCTGACCGATGCCAACGCCGAACTCGCGGTCGAGATCTGCCGTCGGCTCGATGGCCTGCCGCTGGCGCTGGAGCTGGCGGCGGCGCGCGCACCGTTGCTCGGGCTGCCGCGGCTGCTGGCATCGATGACGGACCGGCTGCACGTGCTGACTGCCGGCCGCGACCGCCACGCCCCCGCGCGCCAGCGCACCTTGCGCGATGCGCTGGCCTGGAGCCACGGCCTGCTCGACGCACGCGAGCAGCGCGCCTTCCGGCGCTTCGCGGTCGTCGCCGGCAGCGCGTCGCTCGAGCTGCTGCAGGCGCTGCTGGCCGATGCATCGCACGGCGGCGACGGCGGCCTCGACGCCTGGAGCGTGCTCGACGTGCTGGACGCGCTGGTCGAACGTTCGCTGGTCGCCGTCGTCGTCCGCGACCCGGCCGGCACGCCGCGCTACCGGCTGCCGGAATCGGCGCGCGCATTCGCGCTCGAGCAGCTCGATGCCGCCGGCGAACGCGTCGCGCTGCAAGGCCGCCATGCGCAGGCGGTGGCCGGGCTTTTCGATGCGGCGTACGACCGCTACTTCGATGGCCGCAGCGGCGTCGACGACTGGCTGCTCGCGATGGCGCCGGACCTCGACAACGCGCGCGACGCGATCGCGACCGCGCGCGGGCTCGGCGACGCGAGCGTCGAATTGACGATCGGCGCCACGCTGCTGCGCGCGCTGCCGCACTCTGCGCACGGCGAGCGCATCGTGCTCGCTGACGCGCTGGCCGTACGCATCGACAGTCCGGCGGGCGCCGCCCTGCCCGCGCCGCTGCGGCTGCGCGTGTGGATCGAGCTCGCATGCGCCTGGGCCAATCCGAGCAAGGCGCGCGCGCTGGACGCGTCGCGGCAGGCGGTCGAACTGGCGCGGGTGCTCGACGCCGGCACCGCCGATCGATTCCCGCTGTGCCACGCGCTCGCACGCGCCGCCAGTGCCGCCGCGCAGGCCGAGGCGCTGGCGAGTGCGCGCGTCCTGCTGCGTGAGGCACAGGCGCTCGAACACGCGCTGTGGCCGGCGCATCGCCGGCTGTGGTGCGCCGAGGCTGCGCAGTGGGTCGCACGTATGTCGGGTGACACGCCCGAGGCGCTGCGTTGCGGGCGCGAACTGCTGGCGCTGGACCGCGCGCGCGGCAGCGATGGCGCCACCGCACTCGGCAACCTGGTCGACGCCGAACTGGCCGCCGGCGACGCCGCGGCCGCGGCGCGCAGCGGCACCGAACTCGTCGCCGGGCTGCAGGCCACGCGCAACGAATACGGCCTGGCCTTTGCGCGCATCAACCTGGCGGCAGCGCGCCTCGCGCTCGACGACACGGCACGCGCCCGCGAGGTGCTGGCCGTCGCGTGGCAGACGGCGCCGGCGTTCCAGCTCGAACACGCCGCCGCCTGCTACCTGGCGCTGCTGGCGGCGCTGGAAGGCCGGCCGCACACGGCGGCGCTGCTGCACGCCTGGGCCGAGGCCGAGTACCGCCGCCGCGACGAAGCGCGTGAAGGCAACGAGTCGTCTGCGCTCATGCGCGCGGCCGCACTGTCGCGCGCGGCGATCGGCGAGTCATCGTGGCAGCAAGCGCAGCCAGTGGGCGCCGCGCTGGCCCGCGAAACGCTCGGCACGCTGGCGTTCGCGCACGGCGACGGCTGAGCGTCATTCAATCCCCGGCACAAAGCAAAACGCCGACCTCGCGGTCGGCGTTTTCTAATCCATAAGTTGTTGTTATTGTTCGGGAATTTTGGTTGCGGGGGCAAGATTTGAACTTGCGACCTTTGGGTTATGAGCCCAACGAGCTACCAGGCTGCTCCACCCCGCGACTGAGCCTTAAAGTATATACCAGATTCGGACTGCGCTCACTCGGCCTTGTCGGCGGCTGCGGCATCAGCAGCGGGCTCGGGCCGGTCGACGAGTTCGACGAAGGCCATCGGCGCGTTGTCGCCGACGCGGAAACCCATCTTCAGGATGCGGGTGTAGCCGCCCGGGCGCGCCTTGTAGCGCGGGCCCAGTTCGTTGAACAGCTTGCTGACGACGTCGCGGTCGCGCGTGCGGTCGAAGGCGAGGCGGCGGTTGGCCAGCGTCGGCTCCTTGCTGAGCGTGATCAGCGGCTCGACGGCCATGCGCAGCTCCTTGGCCTTGGGCAGCGTGGTCTTGATCGCTTCGTGCGTGATCAGCGAATTGCACATGTTGCGCAGCATCGCGAGGCGATGGCTGCTCGTGCGGTTGAGTTTGCGAAGTCCTTGACGGTGGCGCATGGTGCGTTTCTCTCTTTATTGAACCCCGGCCGTGTCAGGTACCGGGGGTTGCACGGGACAGCGTTGATTAACGCTTGTCGAGGCCCTGCGGGGGCCAGTTCTCCAGCCGCGCGCCGAGCGTGAGCCCGCGCGAAGCCAGCACTTCCTTGATCTCGTTCAGGCTCTTGCGGCCCAGGTTCGGCGTCTTCAGCAGCTCGGTCTCGGTGC
>Ga0307515_10000892_pt1 | contig 68742 bp, 30 predicted proteins | sample 17_EM_MG_FD_194513 | JGI IMG/M metagenome (GOLD analysis project Ga0307515, IMG submission 194513) | Populus trichocarpa ectomycorrhiza microbial communities from riparian zone in the Pacific Northwest, United States - 17_EM | ecosystem: Host-associated > Plants > Roots > Unclassified | place... | reverse complement strand
CACGTGCTAAGAAATGTTAATATCAGACAAAAAGCTTATGATAAGGATTATCAGTTAACTACGTAAGGATTCCAGGAAGATGACCTTTTTGAGTCTAATATAACATAAATAATTTATATAGTTTTTTCTTCTTCTAAGATTACTTACTTTATTTAATAAATATAAAATACTCTTATTTTTTTTAATATCTATGTACTTAATGAAAATAGATTAAGAAAAGATTACGTAGATCTTCAATATAAATTCACTTTATTTCCATTATAAATACCGTGTTTTTTTATTAATTTTATGAATTCTTGAAAAAAAACTATTGATATATTGTGGTTGCGGTTACGGTTGCTTTTCAAAGTGTTTATTATTTAAAAATATATCAAAATAATATATTTTTTTATTTTTTTAAAATTATTTTTAAATTTAGTGCATCAAAATAATTTAAAAACATCAAAAAATATTAATTTGAAGTAAAAAAAATAAAATAAAAATTAAATTTTTTTAAAAATATTTTTAAAATGTAAAAACAATCCACTTTCCGAAGTTTACAAGAATTTATCATTTTACAGGTATCCGGAAAAAAGAATTGGATCAAGGATTGGTTTTTGGGATCCCGAGGCATGGTTCAATGTCCAGCAATATTCAAAGTTGACCTTTCCCTTCTAGTTGGATTCCAACTAGCAATGTACCCGAATCCAACATGGATTCAAAATGTTTTTGAAAACAAAATGATTTTTTTATATTTTTTTCTTGTTTTCGTATCGTTTTAATATATTAATGTTAAAAATAAATTTTAAAAATAAAAAAATTATTTTAATATATTTCCAAACAAAAAATACATTAAAAAACAATTATCTCTATAATAATTAATAGGCTCTTGTTATTTAATGCTAACGTGATTTAATTGTAATCCATAGACTCATGAAACGACATCAATGCATGACCATATTAGAACCTAATCCAATAGGACATCTCTTTTCATACTTAATAGTATCACCATCCATTATTAAGAATTATTATCTCATGTAATTACCATATAATAGATCTTCTATCCAATCATACACAGTACAATCTCAAAGATTTCTCTCCTCCTACACCTATACTAAGGATCTGTTTGAGATTGTGATAGCAGTGGTAGTTCAAAATGCTTTTAATTTAAAAATACATCAAAATCATGTTTTTTTATTTTTTAATAATTATTTTTAAGATTAGCACATTAAAATATATAAAAACATAAAAAAATAATTTTTAACAAAAACAATAAAATAAATTTTTAAAAAATACAGTTTTAACCGTGTTCCTAAACTATCACTAACTTAAGTATCGGACGTCCTACCAAAGAAAATCATGGAGTCCAAGTTCAACAATCTCAATTTCATTGTACTCTTCCTTAAGATCCCATTCCATCTATGAACCTTGAAAAGATCTTGATTTCCTAGGATTCTCCATCAACCTCGTCACTAATCATTGTTCTTTCTTGTAAGCAATTAACAAAACTTCTTAAGTTCATTTGACAACTTTTTATTAATTGCTTTTGATGAAGAACAACATTAATTAAAATCCCCTATACAGATGGGGGACTAATTTGTAGTTTCTCCAAGAACTAATATATAACCACCATTGTTTTGTCCAAACCATGGCCTAACCAAAGCCATACAAATAACTTCGTAAGTTCATTTCAGCGAAGTGAAATCCCAAGTTTTAGTTATGATATCTGGTTTGGGACTAACCTAAAAAAAAATCTAAGTTATTAGGTTATCAAATTAATCATTTGATCAATTATTTTTATTAAAACAATATTATTTATTTTTTTAAAAAAATTCTTAATGATAATTTGGTTAAATTTAGATCAGATTTGACTATATCTACCAGATCATTAAAAATCTGATTAAATTAATCAAATTTTATTGGATAAATATATTTTTCAATTTAATTTTAAACCCAATCTAAATTAGATATCTGACACAAGTTTTTCACATTTATTTCATTCATATAGTATTCAATTTCTTAATCTTTTTTCTCTAATTTGCATTTCAAATGAAGCATCCTATCAACAAAAAGGCATCATTTATTTTGATATTTACCAAAAAAAGAAAAGAAAAAGTCAAGCTAAGAAAAGAACATCCTATCTGCCGAATCCATAGTTTTCTCCCACTTTTGGCTTGGACAGCCTTTTGCTTCGCTGGACCGTATCTACCGTTGTTAGTTACCATCTCGAAGTTCCCACTACATTCCACGTGAATCTCCTGTTCTCTTTCATCCAATAAATTTTCGCCACGCCATCAAAATCATATTCATGTCACACGTGTCTATCTTCTATTTGCTAACGAACTAGTAATCAAGCATCGGCACTACACTAAACGCGTACTGTGCAAAAACCCCCAAGCAGAACTCCTTCCCTGCTTGTCTTAATAAAATCTTGTTTCTTATTTTCACGTTGTTCTGTTTTCTTGAGATTTAAGACATTAAGCTGAAGATGTCAAATTCAGAGCATACACCACCGAAGAAGGACGTAGAATCGCCGGCGACTGACAATACAACACCAGCGGCGGAGACAGGAACGGGGTTTGGTGTGGCGCCGATTACAAGGAGATGGAGAAGAGAGGACATGTTAAAGAGAGGGTCATTAGCATTGAGAGGATTGGCTTTGTTATTTTCTTTGCTTGCTTTTATCATCATGGCCAGTAACAAACATGGAGATTGGAAAGATTTTGATAAATATGAAGAGTACAGGTAATTAACAATGGAACTGGAATTGGGGTTTTAATTTGGGAGTCATTTAATATTTTTTATTGATTTTATTGTGATAATTATAGGTATTTGTTGGCAATAGCAATACTTTCGACTTTTTATACGGCCGGGCAAGTGTTAAGACATGTTCAAGAGCTTTCGACTGGGAAACAAATGTTAGAAAAGAGGACTTCTGCCATGTTTGATTTCTTTGGGGATCAGGTTTGACTCTCTAATTCCTTTTTGTTGTAATACATTTCTGTGATTTGTTTAGTTTCTAAGAAATGGTTAAGTATTGGAATTTGATCTTTGATTTGGACTTTAATGGGTTTAATTTGATTGATGGTTAAGATTTGTTGAATTTTGTGAAGTAGGGGCTGATATACCCCAAGTTCCATTCTGCCAGTCTTCTTGACAGCCAATGATTCTGTATCTAGGCCTTGTGACCGGGGGTGTTTTGCATGTATTCATAAATATTCAATTATTAAGAATACATTTTTTTTTCTTTGAAGCTGACAACAATGTTTAACCAAACTCGAGGAAATTAGAGGAAATTTGTCATTAACTACTATCTTCTAACAAGCTCTGCAGTCAAACTAAGGAAGGATTTTCTATATGTTGTCGACGTTTAGTTTATCGCAGTTGTCTCATTACCTAGATTTTTCTACATCTAGAACATTATTTGTAATGTATGGTTTAATTTGTTTCTTATATCCAACTTTGAAATTATAGATGCATTTGCAAGTCCTCAACTCTTTCTGCAGCAAGTGGTTACACTTGATGGACGGGGATGATTTTATTGAGAGGAAAAATAGTGTCACTTTTCATTGATTTTCATTACACTATCAAATTATTTGATTATAACTTTGGAGAAGTTTCCAATCTGAATTGTATCAAACCCTCCAGTTATTTTTCTGTTATAGATCGATCCCTGCCTTTTTTTAAGCCTTTTGCACCTCCTTTAAAGATATTCATTGGTGTGCGCATGGATGGTGGGACCAACATTCGACCCAGTAAGATCTAATTATTGGTTGTGTAGAGGAGGCTCAAATTCAACTAACAAGGGGAGAAACTTTTCAATCTGTTGTATCCTGAACTGGAAACTGCAACTCCATGAAGTTTAACCGACTTTGTATCCTGCCAATTAAGCTAGGTGACAAAACATCACTCTACTGCCACCAATAAGGGGAACTTGATTCCTTTGACCCAACAAGTTGGTGAATCTGAGAGCATAACCTAGCTAGTAGGTTTGGTGTAGACCTTTTCTTTTGGCAACTGGCTTTGATTTGTTGGTGCATTGTATGTGAAGGTTTTAGATTGTTACAACTTTCCTTTCCTTGTTCCTGAATTTGCAGATTGTGGCCTACCTGTTGGTATCTTCAGCTTCTTCAGCAGTTCCCTTGACAAACAGGATGAGAGAAGGAGCGGATAACATATTTACTGATTCCTCAGCAGCAGCCATTAGTATGGGGTTCTTCGCGTTCATATCATTGGCATTATCAGCTCTTATTTCAGGATATAAACTATCAACTCAATCTTACATTTAAATTTCTGTCTTTCGGTGAGTCTAAGTAGTTGCTGTCTTGTACCCAACCGGGACATTAAAATGGTTGGTTAGGACCTACACGACAATTGGGGTGACTTTGGTTCATCAACAACTGCGTGGAGCCACTCTCCTAGCACGACGCCCTTGCTCTTGGGTTATGAGCAGCACAACAGTGACTCTACTTCTGGTGTGTGATTCTTTGTATATGTTGATTGTTTCATCTGTCATCCACTTAATATACTGTACACAAATTTCCGTGTTGAATAGATAGCACTGTGCACAAAAGCCCTTGCTTTGACTGTAATTTGGCATTGAATATATTCAAAACAAGAGAGGAATCTGTCAAATTTTCCTTTTTATGTATTATTTTTCGATCAGCATTCATGGTTCTGTTTTGGCAAGGATGTATAAAGAAAAAGGCATTTCTTGTTTTCAAGTCCTTCTCCCATCATTAGCAAATGACAAATTACTGATTAATTATCACAGGAACAATTCCACAATTATAGCAAGTAAAGAAAAAATTGGACCAAAGATTTACAGGGCTTCGGAGAAGAAAAAGGGGCAGGGTAATGCAGTAGCAAAGAAACTTCCAAAGTCTTATTCAGTCCATGGTCAAATATGACTGCATACAAAAAATTAACATTTACCTTTCTTCTAAGTAACCTTAAACATTGATTCGTGGAGGCCTTGTCTCTTGAGTTTCAAATGGCCCCAAAAACAAATTAAAAAATTGCACCAGATGTATAACAATATACAATAACACAGACATATCTAATTGAAAATGTTTTTTCTGATCCTATCTTTTCCAAGTGTTAAGTGATTTTTAGTTAAGGAAGGGATCAAAAAATGAGTCATTCTTTGGTTCTTCCTTGGCTCTAGGGAAGACACCCTCGGAGTATTGTGTTTGATTCATGTAGGTGCCATTCTGCTTTCCAAAACTTGAGTATTCAAAACTCCCTTGACCCTGTAACATTTCGAGGGTAAATGGTGCTTGACTTCCTGATGCTGGTAATGATCTTGTGCTGTGAAGGGAGTTTGGATAACTTGTCTGGTTAGAATGATTGGCCATGACGGAAGGCCTTATAGGGATCGGCGCATTGGCAGTACTGTTAGCAATGGATGGAGCTTTGTTCATGTAGCCGCTGCCGCGGGCGGCTGGAACATCATGGTTGTGTTTTCCTTCATAAGTTGTAATCACAGCTCTCAAATCCTGTGATGCTCGCTCTACATGTTTCCTCACAGGACAACCAACAGATGTGCATTTGTAGTAGCTCCTGCAAATCACAAGATTGTGACTATTAAGAAACCAAGCGGGTAACCACCTTCAATGACAAAAATGATCCTTTTAGGCCAAAATTATGATGAAGGGATATCACTAATTACCTTGGATTCGGATTTCCCTTGACGACTTTCTGCCCATATTTTCGCCACCTATAGCCATCATCAAGTATGTCAATGTCACTTGTTGTTTGAACCACAATTCTAGGTTCTCTAACAGTCCTGCTCCCAGCACCTAAAATACTCTCGTTTTCGTTCTGTCCCTGCCTGCAAAATCACAAAAGAACATATTTAATTAAGCTCATGCAATTTCAGTACAACAACATGGGTAAGGCCATGAGAGACGATCTTGTCTTGGCTTACCATCTTTTGGCATCGGGTTCATTTGCATTGTCCTCTTCTCCTGAATTCATTGATGAACTTTGGTCAAATTCATCCTCCCCAAGCGAAATCGAAGAGTCCTCCTGCATCATGCTAGACTCTATTGGTGCGATTGATTGATCAGAGATTTCTGAGCTGGCACCTCCAGAAGGCTGAACTAATTGAGAGGATGATCTTCTGCTGGATTGAAGCTTGGGATGGTTGTGACTTCCTTTATAAACTATTTCAGTAATCTGTCCATCCAAAGATCTCTCCACCTTTTTCTTTGTTGGGCAATTCGGATATGTGCACTTGTAATAACTCCTTGGATTCTCACTCCCTTTCACTTGCTTTTGTCCATATTTTCTCCAGTTGTATCCATCATCAGACCTTTTATTCTCTCTCATATAATGAGCTGATTGATTGTATTGGTTGAAACTTGGTTGAGCAGCAGTGTTAACACTTTGCATGTTAGCTTGGAGTGGCACCAACTCCGAGGAGAAACTCTGCTCTGGTGCAAATTCTGATTTTACTCCTGTTTTCTGATCTGATGAAAAGTCAGTTTGCTTTAATTGGTCAAAGTTCCATTCTTCTTGTTTCCTTTTCAGGGATTTCTCCTGTCAAGTGGAACCACAGCAGGTTATGGAAACAATTCTAGACTTGAACTAGACTACAATTTCTCAGGATCCTAAAAAGTGATGGTGAATTTTACAAAAACCAGTCCAGTTTTTCCATTTATTTGTTACAAAATCAGTATAGTTATCTTGAATTTTACAATTGCATCATAAATTATCAACGAAAATTAGAAGGGTCAAATGGTGAACAGTCTTGACTTTTCAAAAGCTCCAAACTCTTACAATATAGAACTGTAGTAAAATATGTTATGTAAAGAAAAGTACCACTGTAACACTGTTTGAAGAGGATTGAAAGAAGGATGATGAAATTGCAGGAGGCCTTGTCTGGGTTGGGAAAGAGAAATCACTGTAGTTTTTCTCTTCTCCACTAACACCTTGCTGATTGTCATTAGAATTACCCCTCCAGTTGAAGGTTTGACCAGCAAAAGCCCCAGTTGTAGGAGATGCAAGACCCTGAAAAAACATGACATAAATAAGAAACTAAAAACAAAAAAAAAAGCAAACCCATTTATCACCATAAAAAAACATGTCCATACAAGCACAACTCAGTCCATGAACTTACATTAGAAGTAGGGAAAAGCACAGGTGAGTCCAAGAGCTCAGTTGGGCTTAAACCAGGAGGAATGGCAAAGTAAGAAGAAGGAGAAACTGGGGGAGGAGAAAAGGGTTGAAATGACTTATAGTTTGGGATTTCAATACCAATTCTATCATTCGTTCCATGGTCATAAAGTCCCCAGCTAAGGTTGTCCATGTCTTTGTTATTACTAGAAAGAAGATTAGTAAAAGAAGAAGGAGAGGAAGAAGAAGTCATAAACTGGGTCGAGAAAGAAAAGTTTGATGGAGAATTCATAGAATTTGATATGCTCGCAGAAGCTGAAGATGCCATGAAGTTTGAAAGTCTTAGAGAGGTTAATGAGTTTTGTAAGGGAATATATAAGGGGTTGGATGCTAATGTTTTTCGTGAGGTTTGATGCACGGAGGTCTCTCTCTATGCTTCTTCTGAGAAGCTAGAAGCAAAGTTTGACTGTGGAAAATATTTTTGGTCAAAGCCACGAGCTTTGACTGGACTTGTCCCATTTGGAAAATGGCGGCTTAACAACTCAGCTTCATCAGTGATCAATCACTAGCCGGGAGGCTGCATGGTTAGCCATCTGTCTTGCCTCTGATTTGCTCAATCTATAGCTCTATGATCCATGCTTTGGATGGTTTAGAAGGGACCATTTTGCAGGAGATTTCTTTTATTGGTGCTATTCCAATTTGGAATTAACATAAATCTCCTGAATTTTATTTTATGATATTTCAGCAAGCTACAAATCTAAGGAGGAGGGATGATTTGTCAAAAAATAAATAAATCTAGCAAGTAATTGCCTATTTTTTTTATTCTTACATTGAAATATTAATAACCTTAATTAAATAATATTTTTATTTGGTATCGATTTAAGTTTAAAATTTAAATAACCTCTTAATTAATAAATAAATTTTCATGATTTCAAGAGTATTAATTTATAGAGCTTTACTGTTTATGTAAATAAATAAGATGAAATGGTATTGAGTATTGATTTGGGAAATTAAGAGATTTAAAATCTAAATATTAGGATGAGTTGTTAACTATTTTTCATAAAAACAAAATAAGGATTGGTTTTGATTTGAAGTTCCATTGATATTTTATTAAATGTATGAAAATCTTATTAATTTGAATCAATTATTAGGTTATATATATTAGATTAATAAGTTATATTTCTAAGTTTGATATCATAACATAAAATCACAATTATAATTGTCAAATCCCATCCAAGAATTAATTTTAAAAAATAACTATGTGAAAGCAACAAGAATCTTATTCCCGTTTTTGCTACATATTATTAAAGCCTAAGAGATATATACACTTTTCTTTGGACTAATTTTGGGGTGTTTGTTTTTGAGGTAACTTTTGTGGTTGTGGTTTTAAAAAAATAAGTTTTAAAAAAGTGTGGTTAGCTGAGGTTAATTGAATTTAGATACGTGTTTGAAAAAAATTATAAGTGAAGTTTATGTGCAGCAAAAAACATGTATAAAATGTTTGGTAGTTGTGTGATTGCGGTTGCTTTTCAAAGTGCTTTTTACTTGAAAATGCATTAAAATAATGTATTTTTATTTTTTAAAAATTATTTTTGATATCAGCGTATTAAAATGATCTAAAAACACAAAAAAAATATTAATTTGAAGTAAGGAAAAAAATAAAAAAAATAAAAATTTTTTCAACAGCGCTTTTGAAACTAAAAAACAAACAGTATTTTACGAAACTCAGTTAAAAAAATATGTAAAAACTGCTTTACAAAAACTGCATTTCAAACTCAATTTTTTAGTAGATGCCGCAGTATAAAACATAGTTTTAACAATTATCAAATATCTTACTATGTTTTTTATACCACAAATATAAAAACAGGTGCAAAACAAACGTAGCCGAACAAAACATGAAAAGCAAGAAACCAGGCTATAAGGTCAAATTCTACGTTAGGCATGTTTGTGAAGGATCAACAATATTAATATTTGACTGTCACAAAAAGGAACATATGGATCATGCTTCCATGTTTACTTATCCTTAGTATCATAATATATATATATATATTTTGTGAAAAATCCACCAAGTTTATTTAGAACAAAACTAACCCTCATAAGTAAACATGGCATTACCATATTTTCTTTTTAAATTACTATAAGTTAATAGACAATTAGAGAAAAACAAGTAAACTGTCATTATTCAGTATAATTTCAGTTAATAAATCACCTAAATTTCAATTATTACAAACATTAATACTTTAATTATCGTAATTGTTAGTTATAATCATATATATAAAAAACATAAAATCATGCTAAAATTTACTTTAAATTTGTTTAAAAATTATGTTAAGACTTGGAATCACGACTTAATTTCTCATTATCTCAAAAACTAGAACTAATTTTCACTCAACACACTCAATTCTCAAGTCCAAAAACTCAATCTTGATTTAAAATTATAATATTTAATGATAGTTTTTTTAGTAATTAATAAATTATATTGATCTAGTTATATATTGTGATTAAATTAATTTATTATATTTAATTTTTTCCCTAACAATAATAATTTATTTGAAGCTTAATTTTCTTCATGTCACGAATAAATTAATAGCATGGACTAAAGAACTTCAAAACTTTTTCCCCACGAAGAAAAGAACCTTCAAATAATAATTTACTCTCCAAAGCCAGTGAAGCTGTGAGCTAGCCGCTATTCACTGTTGAGGCATCAAGTCTGACCATTTCTCCTTTGACTCACTGCGTGCATGAAATAGGATAATATAATATATTATAATTTAGTCCTTGTACTTAGAAACTATATATTTAATCTCCATATTTTTATATTTGTTTATAATTGAGTCCCCTATCAATTTAGTGCTCCTTTTTTCTTTTTGCATCTTGAAAAACAGAGTAAATAAAAAAGAATAAAGTAAAATGAGGAGACTTGTCTACAAAAGGAGGGATTTTTGGGAGAGAAAAAAAACTAAGTTAAAGACTATCAATATCAGTCAAGAAATCATCTAGGTAGTGGCCCAGTGGTAAAAGCTTGGGACCAAGAGGTTTGCTTCCTCTGTGGTCTCAGGTTCGAGTCATGTGGTTGCTTATATAATGGCCACTGGAGGCTTACATGGTCGTTAACTTCAGGGCCCGTGGGATTAGTCGAGGTGCACGCAAGCTGGCCCGGACATCCACGTTAAACTAAAAAAAAATATATATCAGTCGAGAGACTATCTAATTATTTCTGACACTATAAGGCTAATTAATTTTTGAGAAACTAAGCTTTAATTAACTCTTCCTGAGCTGATGTTTTTAAAGTAGCTAATGTTCCTCAATATAATTTTGATAGAAAATGTTAAGGCAATATTTATTTTTGTGTTTTAAAAATATTTTTAAAATAAATTATATATTTTTTATTTTTTTTCTTCAAATTAATATTAATTTGATGTTTTCAGATCATTTTGATGTATCGATATCAAAAATAATTTTTTTTAAAAAAATATTATTTTAATATTTTTCAAATAAAAAACACTTTAAAAAATAACCAGAATCACACTTACTCCCAAATCCCAAAGACATGCAGCACCGAAACAGGGAGGAGGTTCCAGGGTGCGGCGGTGGCTAGCACCTGGGTTCGTCTCTCCCGGTGGACTTGTTTGACATATTTGGAACCCTTTTTTCCTCCCTTTGCCAACCACCAATCCACCAATTACAGCATGGAACAGCCAGCCAGAGAAGAGGCGACAACAATGGCCAAGCACAGTGACCTCTCATCTGGGAAGGTGCAGTGTCTTACCATGCATGGCAGTTTTGTTGACTTTTCAAACAGTATTGTTCCTCGGAATAAAGTTCTGACTGGTTGAGAGGGGAGACGTGGTCACGTTTCCTGTGATAACACAGTAAGATTTATCAAATAAAAAAATCAATCTGTGATTATACCTAAGACGCAAATTGCACGCTCAGTCTTAGCTAGCACCGAGCCCTTTCGTCATCATAGAAGTTGACCCTTCGATTGGCATATGATATATTTTGTCGCAGAACAACCTTATTTAAGTGGTTCAAAACGATATAAACGAAGATTTATTTTGCAGGCATTTACATGTGATGCGAAAAATATAGTGATACGATGATAAAAGATGTAACTTTGGCGGCGGCGGCGACGGTAATGGTGGTGATGGTTGAAATTGTTAGATGTTTTTATAAATAGATTATTGTTTGTAAAATATTTTTTAATAAATAAATTAAATTTAAAAATTAATTATAAAAAAATAAATAAATAAAAACATTTTTGTATAATATATTACAAAAGCACTCTCGGTTGGAAATTTTAGATTCGAGTCTCATCATCGATTTCTCAAAAAGCAACATATTTATGTTATTGAACGTATCCTATTTGTAAAAATACTTTAAACTTCACGACATAAGTGCATTGCATTTCTCCATATCTATATGAATATAAAGAATATAATGTTTTACATTTTTTTTTTATCACATGAAGAAATCATGCATGTAAACATAAAAAAATCGGTTACTAAGAAGGATAGGCTTTCAAAATGTTTAATTTAGACCAAAAAATCCAATCCAACCAAATTTTTTTTATCTTTTTAACCGCAATTATTCAATAAATTCAGAAAATCATTTAATTAATTTTAAGTAATTTTTACAATATTCCAGATAATATGAATAATTTTCTCAATTTCTAGATGATTAAGACCCTTTTTGACTTTGTGGTCCAATCATATCGTTGAAAAATTTTGAATTTGTTTTTAATTTCAAATTATTTTTTATGTTTTTTTATTGTTTTGATATGTTAATATTAAAAATAAATTTTAAAAAATAAAAAATATATTATTTTCATATATTTTGAAAAGCAACACACTTTTCAAATAAGTTCTAAATACGGGATCCACAAGCACATCCCCCCTCTCTATTTATCTCTCTCTTAATTAAAAATAACACCCTAAAAATGTGTTTGTCTACACATGAAGAAATCACAAATTAATTGTATTTGGTTAAGTTTAAACCGATGTTTTTCAAACATGGGTCCCGCAAAAAATAGCAATGAAACGCAGTTTAAGAGAAGCAAGATTTAGCTGCTTCGCCAGCACTGTTCACTTTTGTTAAATGAACAGTGCTGAGTGAATTAATTCACTCTGCACACAAGTGAACACGTTAACAGTGTAGTGAAATTTTGCATTGTTCACGTAGAAAGAGCAGCATGTTGATATAAAACACAACTAATCTTTATTCACTTGCACTGTTAATGTGAACAGTAAAAAAATTTATTTTTTTTAATTGTGTTTTATTCAAAAAATTAGTGTTTAACATTATTTAATGACACTACATAAATTAGAAGGAGATCGCATGATGATGTATCATTTGCAGAATTTGATCGCAATTCCAATTTTGTTCCTGATGATATTTTACCTGATGTGTTGCACGCTTAAAAAACCAAGAAAACTGTAGTCTTTGTCGGATGTATTTCATACGTGATGAAATTGCAGATAATTTAATGGAACAATAAAAAATATTTTTTATAAAGTATTATTTATTTCATGATGTAATAGCAATAGTTAAATCTACAGTGTTTAAATTAAAAATCATCAATATATATATATATTTTTAATTATTTTATAATTTCAATTTGAAAAGTATTCTTAACCAAACACATTAAACTACTTTTTGTTCAACTTCAATTTCAACAACAGTTTTAACCAAATATATATAAATATCAAATCCACCTCAACAAAAAATATTTTTTATAAAACAATTTTTTTTAAATCACAACTACAAAAAAAATCACAATACCAAACACACTCAATCATGTTTACAATATTCCAGATAATCTGAATAATTTGCTCAATTTCTAGGTGACTAAAATCAGGCCAATCACACTTACGAAGATTTTTGAAATTTTTTCTTAGTTTAATTTGTTTGTTATGTTTTTAAATTATTTTTAAATTATTTTCACATTTTAAAAAAATAAATAATAATATTTTAATGTATTTTTTTAAAAAAAATAATTTAAAAAATAATATTTATCATATATATGACATCAAGAGAAATGACAACCCAAGTCCAAGGCCCATGCATACCTATATGAGCCATGCAGAAGCCTAATTGGAGATTGCGAGGCATAGATGGGCCAAGAATCGTCACCTCTTCTGGATGTCCAAACTATGGTCTATGAACAAGTGGTCTTCATTTTTTTATATATACAAGAGGAGATTGTTCTCTTGTTGATGACGACGATCACAAAATGAACCTGTCATGTGAGCTTACATACAAAAATTAAAGTAACAGAAGAATTGAGGAACATTGCTTTTATTTTTTTGGTTCCATGTCTACACGCTACAAAGTCACTTCTTGCTTCCAAGCTATCCAGCTAACAGACCATTAGGCCATCATGATTTTACCTTGTCTTGTATAATACAATTAAGGAAGGAAGGCTAAAACATGATTACTAGCTGCATCAAAACTTGAACATGAGCCCAGAATTCCTATTTGCTATATGAAGTATGACACTTTGCCGCCTTCTCAACTTGATTCCTCCTTTCTATACGAAGTATGAACCACGCCTTAGCTTAGATTCTACATTTGCTGGCAAGAGAACTTATCCTCCCCAGAGAACACAACCCTCAATCTCTATTGAGCTATATCTTCCCACTGTAACTTGTAACACTTCGGATCTAATTCAGCCTGTCAATCATAAAAACATAACAATAATCATCAAAAGTTTCAATCACTGGATATGTGTTCGGAGGAAGACACAATGACAAAATCATCGACACATTCTTTGTGCTATTCACCAAAAAGGGAAAAATCTATATATTCATTGAACTAAATCCATCTAATTTTAAAAACTGCTATTGATGGAAAAAAATGAATATCAGAGCTTTATAGCTTTGGAACCAAAAATCTAAAAAGTAAATTGTGGTCTGACTACAATTTCTTTTGATGCTTCAGAAGAAAGCATGGATGTGCACAAATATTCTGTCTCCAGACAGAATGCACACATGTACCAACGGTCATACTATAATAATACCATCAAGGTACATATCCATAATTTTGTGGCCATGGCAGATAATATCTTTATATTAAGCTAATCAGATAGTTTTAGGAAATATTGCACCAGCTCATCATAAATTAAGGACATACCTGAAACTCTTTATCTCTCCACTCAAACACACAACCACGTGCTTCCAAATGTTCAAAAAGAGGCAGTGGAAGCAATGATTTAAAAGACAAATGGAGCTTCACTTTTGTTAAGCCTCCACATGCCAACAAGGCAGCTGCCAATCCACTTGGAGTCAAGCCCTTCAAGTGCAGGACCGTCATGCTCTGCAGGCAGCTGATGCTGGCAAGGGCCAAGAGCCCCACATCAGTAACTGAGCTATATGATAAAGTAATCTGCAAAAAGACCATATCACAACCACCAATATCAGTACTGTTCTCAAGGTGTTGTTTTGGCAAACAAGGGAGATAATATAGGCCAGACTGCCTAGGGGAGAATACCTGTCTGAGGTTCTGAGAGAAGTGTGCAAGTGGAAGCATTGCAGCATCACCAATGTTGTGACACTTCTTTATGTCTAGCTTAATGAGCTGCTTGCACCCCACAGCAATGGCTGCAAGACCTAGAGATGTGATAAGAGGGCACCCTCGACTTTCGAATGTGTTTAACCTTGAGCATTTTGAAAGTGATAGTAAGGAACTATCAGTAATGTCAATACAATATGACATATTGATCATCTCAAGCCCAGGGCAACCTCGAGAAATTGCCAGAATGCCCAAATCTGTTATTCCAGCAGACCTGAATAAAGCAACTCCATTCAGTTCATCATAAATTACTGATTATTGTTATTTCAATTACTTAAATTCCATTGACTAGAACCAAATCAGGGGTTGCAACTAAATACCTGTACAAATCAAGCTCAGTAAGTTTTGAGCACTTCATGCCAACATGTGAAAGCCCCTCGTCACTTATGTTTAGGCAAATTCCTAATTTTAAGCTGGAGAGTTTAGAACATCTAGAAATGGACTTCAGACCTGCAAATAAAATGAGCATAAGTATGCTAGTCTATACAAGCATTTCTTCATTGGAAAGTGAAGGTGAAAGGAGAAACCTTCATCATCAATCTCATTATCTGTTAAATCAAGCTCTTCAAGAAACTGACATCGCTGTCCAATCAAGACAAATGCTTCACTAGGAACTAAGGTACATGACTCCATTCTCAGGGAAGTGAGATTGGTGCATGAATTTGTGATGTAGGCGATAGAAACATCAGTTATCTTCCGACAGCATGTTATATCTAGCTTCTTCAAGTCTTTGTGCTTTGTTACAAGAGAAGAGAGACCTTCATCTGTCACTCCTACACATTTACTCAGGCTCAGCTCACTTAGTGTTATGCACCAATTGCCAATGGCTGTCAGTCCAGCAGAGGTAACCGCACAACCATCTAGCTTGACAGATTGCAACATGGAAAGCCTTTTCAAACTATTAGCCAGAGCTAGGGTGACCTGAATCAACACCATCAAGAAATTGTAAGCACAGAGATCAGAGAAATAGAAAAAACTTCTCACATATTACAAAAAGAATAGAGTAAAAAAAAAATTACAGGACAGCTATATGACAGGGTGAGTTGCTGTAGGCTTCCAGCGCCACTTATTAAGGAAGACAGGCCAACATGACTGATGTGCTGACAACTTGATATATCGAGTGCCTGCGACAGGAAGAGTTAAGGTAATTTGTCAAACAGATTACTTCGGCATGCAACTGAAGTGAACTTTCATTCAGTTGAAAATAAAACTTGGTATGAGCCCTAGTGGTCAAATTCAATCGTAGTGTATATTTTACGGTTATATATATATATAACATATTCTTAACTTAATTAAACAGAACATCCTTGATGACATTCCATGCCATAAAAATAGCCGCAAACAAAATATGCAAGAAGAACTTGATTGAGTATCTTTCTCATCTGTCATAACCCAATCCTTACAAATATTTTGATTACAGAGGTTTGGCAGACATATTGTATTATATTAGGTACGATATGTCAGAAGTCTGGTCATATTATAAGATTAATGCTTCGCTAATCAATATACCTTCATGGACTTGCAGCCATGTTTGAGAGCAGCAAGGCTATCATCATCTATACCAAAGCATCCTTCTAGAACTATATCTTCAAGATGTTGTAGTTTCAAAATGGACGGTAAGCATTTATTTGTAATCTGCACAGCAGGAAAACAATAACGTGAGTATAATTTAATCGAAAGCTCTCAATTAGATGAAATCGCATACTTCGCAAACCTTCATGTCAGCTAATCTAATTCATTATAACCCACCGTTTCTTAAATGGAAACATAAACATGTAGGAATAAATTTCCAGAATTTATTCACATCATAATTATGATCAACATCTTAAAACACAACACAAAAGTGATAAAATAAATATGATAGAAAAAGAGAAAAATCCTAACTTGATGGGTCCAACAAACAAATTAACTTAAACTAAATTCAAGACTTGATACAGCTACAAAATAAATCCATTCCCATATAAAACAATTAGAAAAATGAAACAAAAACACAAAGAAACTAATTAACATTAAACCAAGAATAATTAACTTACGGGCAAGTAAGAAAGATCCAAACTTCTAATCTCCTTGCACTTAACAGCAATTAAACCAACACCTAAATCACTAACACCTATACACCACTTCAAGCTAATCAACCTCAACTTCTTGCAACCAACAGCAATGCATCCAATTCCCATATCAGTAATCAACTTACACCTCCCCAACCACAACCTCTCCAAATTCTTAACTTCCGCCACCGCAGCCGCCGCAGCATCTCTCAACTCAGTGGCATTAGACAAGTCAATACTCACCAAATTCTTACAATTCGAAGCCAAACTCATCAACCCATTATAAGAAAAGAACCTTGACCTTGAAAGATCAATAGAATTCAATGAATCTTTGCAGGTGTTTGATATTACATTCAAAGAATTGTCATTTATACGTGGACATAAAGAAAGATCAAGATGGTTTACATGTGGGTATCTGTTAAGGACTCTTGGAAGGAGTTCTTGTCTTAAAGGCTTAAGATTTTTGCGGTGTTTTGATTCTGTAATGTAAAATGACTTGCAAACTAAAGAAAAAGACTTTCTGTCTAAAGGGTTTGTGTCGATGAAGTCTAAGATTGTAAAAACTATCTCTTCAGACAAGAGATCAAACAGGTTGCTGTTGTTGGCGTTGGTTTCTAAGGTCTTTTGTCTCTTCATGGTTAGAGAGATTCAGAAGGTAAAGAAAAAAGGTGGGGTCTTCGGGTTTGGTTTGGTTTGGTTGTGGGATTCTCAGAGGAGAGGGAGGAGAAGTAGTGGTGTTTTATACAAGTAATGGAGGTTTTGGAGGCTGAGAAGTAACCGTTACAGAAGGATAAAAAAGAAATGGTGGTCTGCTTTGGGTAGTTGAAGAGGGAGTGTCGAATGAGGAAGATGGATATGTTCTGATTACGGTATTGCCCTTGTGTGGCTTTCTTAAAGAAGAACTTTATTCTGTTTGTTCTCATCTCAAAGGACCAATTTATCCTTATTGATTCTTTGAGATTTTATTTTTAAAATATTTTATGCTAGGAAATATATTAAAATAATATTTTTTATTTTTTAATATTAGTATTTCAAAATAATTAAAAAATATAAAAAAATTAATTTAAATAAAAAATTCAAAATTTAATATAAAATGGATTCAATCCCAACCTCGAACGATATCTTAGAATTCTCTCACAAACCCTTTTTTGCATTTTTTAACTCACAATGCTAAAATTGCTTTACTAAACTAATCATTATTATCTTAATTTCATTTTATTTAGAAATTGTTGGGATGATCTTTGTTATGAAAAAAATAATAATTTTATTTAAATTAAATTGTGAGTATAGGGTAATTAAGATAGGAAAATACTAGATAATCACAATTAAATTCTATAATAATCACATAGAGTTAAAGGAGTTAAAAAAGGAAAGAAAAAACTAAATAAACCATGTGAAGTGAGCTTAATAAACTTGAACATGAAATAAAAGAATTAAATCTTCATTTGAGAGTATTGGTTTGTGAAAAGTTTTGAAAATCCTTAATAATTACATATTTCATAGCTTGCGTATTTGTATTTTTATTTTAAATCTCTTTAACTTGGTTTACAATTTTTTTGACAAAATACTAGTAAAATATTTAACTTTTTAAAATTTAAAATAGGAACAAATTGATTTTTAATCAAGAACCTTTATGAGACAAATCAATATCACGTGTAATGATATTAAAAAGATCATTAAACTTGGTTTGACCCATGACTCGGTCCAAGACTAGGTCATGAATTGAATGGTTTACCCACTCGTTAACATGGATAAATCCAAACGATATCATTTCAATATTTCTTTTTTAAAAAAATTAAAATAATATTATTTTGAATTTTTTTAAAATTAGATTTTAATCAGGATGATTGGGTCGTTGATCAACCAGGTTTGATCGAGTCAAATTTTATTTGTTTTAATTTAAAATCTAGTTCAAATCGAGTGTTAAGTTAACAAGTCATCATATTAATTTGTGAAACAGAATTAAGTTTAATAATAATAAGATAATAAATGACTTAGATCCACAATCCTTCACACTTTTATAGCAAATATTTTTTTTCATCAAATCAATTTTTTATTCTACTTTTCATGTTTAAAATAAAGCTCAGATGAGAGGAAAAAGAAAGGAGTTGGAGTATTTCTAAAGTAGGGGTATTTATGTATTTTAGAAAGAGAAAGGAAGGAACCGTACGGCGAAGGACGGGAAGGACGAGTAGTTGGATGGGGAGAGTTGACGAGGGCATCTTTGTCAATAGAGATGTCGCTGTCTTATCGCGAAGGAAGACCATCTCATTCGGTGGAGAACTATGTGAGGAAGGACAGATTCAAGTGCAGCCTTGTACCTTCTTTATTTTTTCATCATTTATTTATTCATACTAATATTATTTTAAGTGTTAAGTATTGTTTAAGGTTGTTTTAAATTCAAAAATTTATTAGAATAATATTTTTTTATTTTTAAAAAAATATTTTTAAATAAAAAATTTCAAAAATAGTTTTTGAACAAAAAAAAAAACAGTATTAACTCGTACAAATACCTATCCCTGTTGTTGCCAGAAGCTTAAATTATTAAAATAAGAAAACTTTGAATTTTCAAATTCGAATAGTCCTATCGGAGATCATCATATTTTATACCTTCTTCTCCATTTATTTGGTCTAATCCAAGGAAAAAAGATTATATATATATATATATATATATATATATATATATTTCTTTGATGAATAAACTTTAATCCAATTTGGGGTTCGGGGCAAGTACTTGGTACATATGAATCAATATTGTTGGGTATTTAATATATTAAAGCTTGGACTTGCACATCAATTTGTGGTTTATTTGAACACAACGTGGGATATTTATGGTTTATTTCATTCTATTTTATCATTAAACCAATTTGATTTATCAATTTTTTCAATATAAAAATATATTTTAGCCCATTTTAATGCTTTGATATGAATACGTATTTTAAATAAAATATTTCAATTCTATAAGTTCATGGTGTCATAGAAATGCATCAATCATCCTATTTTTTTTATATAAATTATTAAAAAAAAAACAAAAGATTCTTCTATGCAACTACAATATGAAAATAAAATCCCGTACTTATAGAATTGACTAGCATAGGACCTGCCTTAGATAAGAACGGTGTGTACCTTGAGGAAGATAGGCTCAAGAAAATGTTCAAGTATTTAGCTAGGAAGGCTATAACTCGTGGAGGGTCCTTGTGTGTATTTGCAACTTCCCAAAAATTTGAATTCCAAGTAAAACACTATATATATATATATATATATATATATATATATATATATATATATATATATATATATATATATATAATTCCGTACTAAAATTTATACTAATGTAAAAACCTCAATCATTTATTTTAATTTATCTAATTAATAAATAATTATTTATGATTAAATAAGACTTATTGTATCGTATGATAACAAGTATTAATAAAAAATTCTCTGTCGTGTTATTGACACAGAAATAGACTAATGGGGAATGTTTTATACTTTATATTAAAAAAAAGCTAATTAAAAAAATTAAAAAGCAAAAGTAGAAGATGCTATTTTATACACTAACAACAAGGCAAAGAGATTGCCGTACTTATAAAATGGACTTCTTCCATAGTTCCCACCTTACTCAGATACGAACTGCATGATAATAGCTAGCAAGGTAGGGTTGAGAGAAAATTCCAAATATCTCATCAGGGAGGTTTTGCCTCATGGAGGGTCCTATCTCCCATGAAATTGCCACAAATTTGTGCCATTTTTGCCTTCCAAAACTCTTGATCTTGCTATAGTGGGTCCAAATTTATTATAAAGACAAGGCATATGCCTTCACACCCTCGGACAATAAAGAAGACAAGGGTACTGAAATGTGTCCTTCAAAACGGAGTCGTGTACTAGCATGATTTGATTTCAACGCGTGATAGAGAAGAATGGTATCCAAAGACCAAAGAGAAAAGACTTGAGACAGTAGCGAGTAAAGGGAAAGGGAGAGATTGAAACCCTAGCTTAGAGCTATCATGTGCTCTTCAATCTATGAGATTTTATTCTGTTTTCTTTTTCCCTGTTTTTATTTAGCTGGTGAAGGTGTTTTTCTTGCTCTTCGTGTGATTATAATAGAATAATATAAATTAATTTTTGAAAATTCATTTAATTACTTAAATTTTTAAATTAAAATGGTTTTGTAACGTGATATTAGAGTTTTGTTGACTCTAATATCAAGTATAAAATACTGGTAATTTATCTGTGCATGTGTAATATAAAATCATGTGCTTCTTTTGTCTCTCCATTATTTGTCCTCATCCATAATTGAAAGAAGAAAAAACAAAGAAAAATTACTTTAAAAATAAAAATTTACATCTAATTAAAAGAATCGGTGAGAAATTAAAAGGTATATACAGTTTTTTTAACTGAAATCAAATTTTATGTTCTACTAGTATGAAATTGAACCCCAAAAAAAAAATCTTAAGTTGGATACAAGTTTTATTTTTTGAATTTTAAAAAAATAAAATAAAATATATGTCATTTTTTAAAGGGGCTACTTATTTGGTAATCGGGGAGTATTGATTGTTTCTAAGATATATTATATATCTTGTTGCATACTTCTTATTAATAAAATAATTTTCTTGCCGTATACTTCACTTACAAAATGATTAACCCAGTTACATCAAGATTTTAGAATCAACCTCTATATTTATTTAAGAAATAATAAGTTGCTTGCAATCATGTTAATCCAAATGTAAACCATAGTTTTATTATTATTAACTATGTATGCTTTTATAAAAATATTTTTTAATTAGAAACGTTTCAAGATGATGTTTATTTCAGATATTTATTTATTTTTTATATTATCATATCAAAACAATGAAAGACATCTAAAAATATAAATTTAATATTATTTTTTTTTAAATAATTTTAAAAAACAAACACATCATAAAAATTCACAGAAGAAATCGATGAAATCGACAAGTGAAGTACTTTCTAGGTCCCAATTGTGTTCTAAATAAAATTATTAATTTCTGAATTAAATTATGCAAATAGATGAAATTAGAAGAGTTGTTGAACCATCATGGTATAAAAAATTAATTAAGGGAATATGCTTACCAAAGGTAAAGTTGAACAACCTTTGTACGAGGGTTCTATCTATCTATCTTAGAGCATATATTATTTTTTTTCTTGTAAGATTATTACATAGTTTTGTACAAGGATTAAAAAATTAATGCAAGAGGGCCTCCAAGTGCACGCGGTTCTTACGCGGGGAGTATTAATTATGTCATGTAGTACGTGCTTTGTACTGGAGCATACCTGTTGACCATTCTTTCCATTGTTTTCTTCATTTTATTACGATGCCGTTTTATATTGCATTCTAAACAGTATTTTTAAAGATTTTATTATAAACAAATATATGAGTTCCAAAGAATTTCATAACGTTGAAGTTGTTGTGATTAGTTTACCAATACATACGTGGCATAAAAAGAAATAAATATAAAAAAAGAGAGAAAATTATATTCGATCCCTTAAATCTCAACTATTCAAAAACTAATTTTTTTCTTACATTTTCTTCCTTTCAGTACCGTAGAATCCATGTTTTGTTTCCTCTCCTCCAGAGGACAAATACACATTCATCCATTTATTTATTTTAGATTAACTTGAGTGTTCGAGCCAGCTTGTGTGCACCTCAACTAATCCCATGAGCCCTGAAGTTAACGACCATGCAAGCTTCCAGTGGCCATCATATGAGTAACAACAGGATTTGAACCTGAAACCACAGAGGGAGCAAACCTCTTAATCCCAAGTTCTTACCACTGGACCACCACCTAGATGGTTACATTCATTCATTTATTAGACTTTGTTATTGTGTTATACAAAATTTAATTTTTTTTTTTAAAATATTTTAATATATTAATATAAAAAAATAATTTTAATATATTAACAAATGAAAAAAATAACTGTTAACATACCGAATTAGACTGATCGAGGCATGATGATTTCGGTGGCAAACCATGTGCCTTGGACTTGAAAAACATTAGAACGGGAGAGTCAATGAAGGCTGCTCCAAATTCGATCTCCCATTTACATTTCTTTGTTCTTAGATGAATGATTTTTCCCATTGACAATTATTTTAAATTTGATTGCCAGAAGAATTCAACGAATTAATTCCCCCTTCCTCCTCGTCTTCTTCCTTTAACAATTCTTCCACTTATACAATACATGGTGCGGTATCGTTGCAAGCTATTTGCGCTGCTGCTCTCAAGTCCTTCCACGACCTTGGTCTCTGTGGTTTCTAGAAGTCAATAATCACGTAGCCGATGACCAAATCACTAGGAGGAAATTGTACGGATAGAAAGGGTCAATCTTTCCTGTCTTCCACCTCCAAACAATCATATTCACCGGCCTCCAAAAGTGTACGGCAATGGGAAACTACGAAGCTTTTTCTTATTAGCAACTCTGTGTTTCTTCAAGTCAAAAGTTCAATCTGCATGAAGCTACCACTTATTCTTCTGTCTGTTGTTTTTTTTTTTTAAATTAAAATTAAAATGGACACATAGATTTACCCATCACACATCAATATCCAATATGAAGGCTAGTCTACTAGTTCTGGAGCCCGCGTGAATTATTGGGAGAGAAAAAAAAACATGGGAGTATTGTAAATTTTCTTCTTTTTTCTTTTGTATATAATGAAAAATCTAGGATGCAAATTGAAAACTTAACCGGCGTGCCAAATAAAATTAATTGATCATTATATATATTAATAAATACAAAATACAAAATAAAGTTGGTGTGACTTGTTAACTTGTTCAAATGACAATTTAGCTTCAATTTTTTTTTAAATTTGTCATTATTTTAACCTTTGTCTAATCCTATCAGACTTAAATGCGAGATAACAAATTGTTCTGCAATGCATTTCTTTCTTTTCTCATCCCTTAATTTCTCCCCAGGTGATGTTTAATTTGGTCTTAATTAATCTCGGGTATGCTAAAGTTCAAAACAAAATCAAAGAGCTATCAAAGAATTAATGACCAAATAATAAAAATTGTCCAAAGTCTAGAACTAGATTTAAATGGCACAAAAGAATAAGGGTAAAATAAACTATCTGGCACATGCAACATACATGCTAACAAATTGTTTAAGCACGGGTATGGTACAACCTGCATCCTTGGAATTTTGCATCAAGCTGAAGCAACCTTCCCTAGAATCCCTACATGTACATTGAGTTGACAAGGAGGTTTATTGGCACACACGCCTCTAAAACCATCCCAGGTAATTCAGTAAATGGAAAGGCCAAGCAAATGGATCTTCATTTATTTATTTCTTTATAGTTAAAAACAGGCTTAGCCCCATACAAGATAGTTTAATAAACCTGTCGGCATCATTGCCGGCTTTCCATTTGGTGCAGGTGACATTTAAGTCAGCTTGACCTAACCAGGAAGAATCAGGCTAGTGCCCCTCCACTGCGGGTCAATCACTTTTGATGCCTCTCCAATTAAAGTTGGATAAGCTTGAATCACTTATTACACAATCAAGCACTGAGGCAAAGCACCAAAGTTACCATCATGGTTTCTAACTTTCTATAGCTCGTGACCTAACATTCGTTTGATGTCCAGAGCAAGAAGTCAAAATGCTTTCCAGAAATCATTATAAAAGTTTAATGGAATCAAGAAAATATGTAGATATTCCCTAGGAATATCCTCTATGAAAAGAATTTGGCTGAGAGAATGATTACTTTCCGTTTTTCTAACAGGAGTACATGACAGGATATGATGTTTTCCTAAAGTTCAAGTTGAAAATTGCTTTACAAATACAAGAAAAGTGCTGATGTTCTTTTCAAAGAATAAGTTACATCATGTTGTAGCAATTCTTAAGGATTGGGATTGTACATGACCTAACTTTGGTTTACATAACACAACCAGAGGCAGACTATTAGCCAAGCTAGTTGTCTTCCTTGTTTTCTTCTCTCTGAAATTGCCTGGAGAATACGGAACCAGCAATTAAGACCGAATAGTGTTACATCTAGGATGTATCAGCTACTCTCTTATATCAGCCAATCACAGTGCCACATAGAGCTTGATTGGAATGCCTCATTTATTGATAGTCTACTAGCAGAAAGATGTTAGTAACAAAATTGCCCTGCTGTTCTCGGCAACAAAAAAAGTACCCCAGTTCCCCGAGTTAAAGCATTTGAGTGGTCATAAAGTGAGAGTGAGAATTGAAATCTATGAGGCCTAATCTTCTGTTGATCTTTAGCAGCAGTGGCAGAGCAGCAGGCTGGTAATTGACTGGCTGTAGGTATAAATCATTAAACCCTACCTTGGAAGATCTGATTACAGTAAATCTTCAGGTGATGATCTGATTACCCAATCTAGCAACACGAACGATTTCTCAAAGTGAAAGAGGTGTTTCCGAACTCGATAAAGATGTATGCTATAGAGCAATGCAGCAAATGTTACTGCCGAAAAGGACAACAGAATCAACTCCCAGAAATCCTGAATGACAATGCAAGTGGTAAACTGTGTGAGTAAAGCTGTAAAGCATGGAAACCTGGAAGGAAAATGTAATTCTAGTTCAAATGTGGTGAAACAGCACGAAACAGATAATTGCAAAAGGATAAGTTTATGAGAGTGTGTGACTAGTTACATGTATATTATGAGTCTCTGTTATTAATTACATGTACAAGTACCTATCCTATAGAAAGCGCCGAGTCATGTTAAATTGTTGGCACAGAGACATGGTCCAAGGATGATTTTACCTGAGGGTTGGAGATGATCATGCCCATGATATAACCCAACATGTCCATAGTAGATTGGAGAGAGTTTTGAACACCTCCAACAACACAGCGATCAGATTCAGGAACTTGATCCTGTGCCACCAGAATAAGGTTAATAGAACGATTATTTTTCATGAAATTAGTTACTTGAGCAAGGCACAAAAAAAGAGTTGAAACAGAAAAGGTGAAAAACATTGAAACAGAACTAAGCATTATTTTAGCATGATGGTTTTTCTGACCTGCATTTGTTGAATTACAGATAAGTCAAACATCCATAAACCCAGTCGAGATGTTGCTACTCCAGCCATCAGCATGTATGCCGATAAAAGATGATTTTGGACCACTATTGAAGCAACACATACAAGAAGGCAGGTCCACTGCTTGAAATGCACATAATGGGGATATTTTTAAAGGTCGAAATCGGGATGGATTCCGCCAAGAAATGTGTTAATGGAGAAAATGACAGCAAAGTATCACCTGAGACCAGATTGCCCACAATCCTGGTCTGAGAGTTGAGACATGAGATTGTAAAATTGGGTACAAAACTGTTGCAGCCATGCCAATTATTGCGCTTATTCCACGAGCTATTCCAATCACAAATGCAGGTATACCTTTCCATTCCAAAGTGGCTGTCATCAAGGTGCCAAAGCTGGAACAGTATAACCAGTAAGAACTTTTAGCAGTTAGGAACCAAAGCCAGATCCATAATGAGATAAAGTAGAAAAATAGGAAGAAAAAAAAAAATCTGGTCAGCATCTTATGCCATGCAATATACTGAGATCACCATCCTATTCAATCCATTTGCCTCGGGAAGGTCTGTAAATAAATACAAGAAAGCCAAAGAGACATGCTTTGAGCCTGTTATTCATGTTTTGAAAATTACACTTTATATTATAAATCAAACTAAAATTTCACTATATAAAATGATAAGAAAAAAACCCCAAATCAAAAAGCATTTGATGAGAAAATGTCTGGTTTCAAGTGATAAGCAAAAGATATGATACAAGATCCACTTTTGATATCCATTTTTTATTTTCTCATGACATGTTCTTCTGTTCAAAAACCAAAATCATGACAGAACCTATTATTATGCATCCAAAACCCATTAACAGAAATGCCTCCTTTCCCCAATTCTCATCCTCATGATGTTTTGAAACTTTAAAAACGAACCCAACGGTTTTAAATTTCTCAACCTGATCTCCTATTTCAGTTTCTTTGTTCTCTCTGGAGAGAGGAATCCTCCTTCGTTTCCCTGCAAAAATCACTACAGCATCAGCATTAATTAGCTCCACATATCTTTGATTATTTCATCTCCAAACTTATATAATCCAAAACACCACTTTTCATCCCTAAGAAGTCATAACCAGTTTTGGTGCTAGAACTACTACTGCTTCCACCCACAATGACATTGCAACTGCAATCCTTGCTGTTTTGTAGCCCTAAACTGCAAGCATAACAAAGACTTGTACTTCCTTCAGTTTTGAATGGCTGGTGATGATCAGGCTGGGTTTTGGAAGGCTAATTCTGAGTTCAAGACTCAAGTCTGGACACCTTTCTTGAACTGGGGTTTTCTCTTCTTTGCATATTGTTGTTAAAGCTTCTTGTGCTGGTTCATTGAGTGGCCTATGAGTTTCAGGATCTATGCCTCTATTCAAAAGCTACCTTTTTATATGTTGTTCCAATAATTCTTTATCTCATTATCTGTTCTCCCTGGTAATCTTCCAGCTATAAGTGGCCATCTACAACAAAAACAGCAGACACCTTTTGCATAAAATAGCAGACACCATTTTAGCGTTTTCAGAAGAGCTGTCGGGGAGATTGTTGAATTGGGAGAAAAAGTTTAAAGTTTCCCTTGGAACTGCAAGAGGAATCACATATCTGCGTAAGGAATGTTGGGGCTGTTCACTGTGATGCTATCACTGTATCAAGATAATGAGATGTCCAATCACTGTATCAATATAATAAGATAATGATAAAAGTTTTCTGGTTTTTATTACGATGACAAAGTTATCAAATTTTTCTGGGCTTTACTATGATAACAAAGTTATAAAATTCAATCTACAAGGGCTTTGTAATTATTAAATTGAAAAATAATAACAAAGTAAATTTTTAAAATACAGAGACAGAGAAATTTTTTTATCAAACTATAAAAGGCTCGAGGAGACTCGGTGTTATTATTATTATTATTTTCATCATAGAGGACTAGTGAATTGCCAAGAAATAAAGGAAAGAAGACCATCAAAACAAATTATGGAAGTAGGTTGAGATGCTGTTCAGTTATGAATCATAAACAAAATCACATGCAGGCCATCACCTGAGGACTGTGAAGTATAACAAAGCCAGAGCTACTCCAGGGAGCACAACATCTTGCTGAGAATACACACTCCAAGCACCAACAAAAGGGGTTTTTGAAAACCAATCAGTTAATCTCCTTCTCCATCCAATTTCCACTGAAACTGAAATTTCATCGCTTTGAGAAATCAAGCCTGCTCTCTCTGCAGGAGTAGATGCCATCTCTACCGTATCACTTGGTGAAAGTCGCGAAATCCTCCTTTGGCTGCTTTCAGCTAAAGCTGGAATGCCAGTATATACAGATGTGAAAAGCCAATATTCCAGCCACACTGCTACAGTGTTCCAGACTGCTAAAGTCATAGCAGAGGCTTTAACTGATATAAAGCTCATTATGAAGCCACTGATAACAGGAGCAAGAAGCTTGCAGGTTAAATCAATTCGTCTAATAGTTGAGTTGATCTTTGTTAGTACATCAGGCGTATGGCCTTCTGAAATCAACACCACCCTGCATTTTGAAAAGAAGTATCGTCAAATTAGAAAATGTAAACTCACAAGACAAATTTTGATCACAACTCCAATAGACTAACGGTAGTCCATTCGCTAATATTACTCTCTCTTCAAAGTATAAATACAGTTCTCCAAATTACCATTCTCTTTCTATTAAGATGGTACCGGCAAGAGTGGAAAGCACACCAATAGCTCCAGAGATGTTGGTTAATATCACAAGCAAAATGAATACTGTGAAATTTGTCGACTTCAATGCCGGAGAGAACAGTAATGTGATTACCGTGCATCCAGCTATTATGAAGGAAAAATTCTGGGTCACCAACCAAATTCGGAGAACCTGCCAATAAATGTTCTCTGAGAGAATATACATGTATGAGAAGGCAACAACATCAGGTACTTTGGAATGTTTATTTGTTATATTTTCTTGTTTTGTCATACAGACGAACACATCATGAGTTGATTGAGGGCATTTCAGATGGTGATTACTTGGAAGGCATCCCCGATTTTACCATCAGAGGAGACAAGAACTGATGTTGAAAGCAATTAAATTCGATAAAAAGAACATGGTTCATTCAGCCTGTCCAAGGGTAGTGATGAAGCAATCATGATTCGAATCCTAGTACTATTGTATGAGGTTAAAACTATCATAAACTTTGAGTAAATTCGCAATTTCAGAACCGGATATCTAGAAATGTGAACATTTTATAAAGCACAATTTGTCTTTTCTCCATTAGGATGGACATTATTAACAAGGCATGACCAAACCTTAAAATATGCCGACCTCTGCACCCATTGTCCGATGATGGGACCAAACAATGCAGTAGAAGCACATTCAATGGCACCATAAATAGCAGGAAGGATTAAAGAATCCGGCCAAAGAGTGATCATGTATAAACCAACCGAGAATTCCCACATTCTGCAGATAACAAACAAGCAATTCAAATGAAAAGAAACCATCATTCGTTTCTCACAGTTATACATGCCAAGTCACAAGTGCCACTCAATTAATTCTCTAATCATCCAGTCCATGCGAAAGAAGGCAGATCACTGAATTAGCTCACCAATTTGGTTTTCAAGGGAAAAAACAGACAAACAAAGAAAAAATCTTAATTCTGTCATCCTTTTCCCTCGTCAAGAAAATCTTAGTTGAGAAAATACAAGGGAAAAGTCACAATTTTACACAACCACAGACCAATACACACAATAGAGAGCTAGCTAGCAACTACAGGATAAAAGACAAATATTCCGAGGGAATTGCGATATAACCTGGCATCCCATCTTGCTAAAAAGTGGCCAATATACAAAATTCTGATAAGGGATGTAGGCAAAGAAGAGTCTTGGGAAGAAGAAGATTCTTGTTGTTGCTGTTGATCAAGACGTGGCTCTCTCACCATCGTCTTCTTTTATTTCAGTTTCTTTATTTTTTTCCACTAAATCCACCCGCCTTCAAACCTCCTAAGTCCTAGGGCTAGCTTTGAATCTTTTAGCCCTGATTATCATGCTAGCTGCTAACTGCTAACTAACTGTGTTAATTGCAAACGCGTGGACAGTACGATGCTTTGCCGGCCATGCATGAAGATGATTTTTAGATCGTTATTATTAAACACGGCCCGCCCGGTGAGTCGACCTGGGACTCGGTGGCTGGACCGGTCCGAGTAAGATAAAAGATCGGCCAGTATAACAAACTGGCAAAACCTGGTCGACCCAGTGGATCGAACCATGACCCGGGTGAACCCGGACGAGACTCGATGTTTTTTTTTCAAATGTGGTTTTTTTTCTATACCTTTCTTTTTTCATATTTTTTTAGTTGGTTGTTAACACTTTTAAAGTTCACTATATAAATACTAGAAAAATATTTTATTTTTTCAATGTGAGATTTTTTAATATATATACTTTATGTTCACAAGAAAGAAATTATTTTTTCAATATGGAATTTGAAGCCCTTTACTATATATACTTTATGTTCACAAGAAAAAAATTATGTTTTTTCAATATAGGATAAAAAAAATTTAGTTTAAATATTTCAACTTAAAATGATAACATAGTATTTTTTCAATGTGAGATAAAAAATATTTAAAATATTCTTTTAAACTTCATTATTTACAACATATATAACATATATTTATTCTTAATTTTTTCATATGAAATATTAAACTTTAAATATTTTTTTTCAGGTTGACCCATGAAACTCAGGACCCGACCCCTTGACCGGGTCAACCTTCAGGTTGGGTTTGATAACTATGATACCATTAATTAATTAATGATGGTTACTAGACTGAAAGCAGAGACATGCCGTAGAAGCATATAAATTTTTTTTTCTTCCTTTTCAACGGACTATTTTTGTAAAAAAATATTATTTTTATTTTTTTACTTTAAATTATTTTTTTTTGTGTTTTCAAATCGTTTTGATGTGCTGATGTTAAAAATAATTTTTTTTAAAAAAATAATATTATTTTGATGTATTTTTAGGTGAAAACAACTTTGAAAATTAACCATTACCACACTTCCAAACACTTACTAAAAAACAATACATGAGTTGTTGGATTATTGAATTAATAGTTTTTATTTAAAAAGTAGTATTTTATTTTATTTAATTTTTTAGAGTTAATAATATTAGATTTAACCGATTAGTTTAATTAGAAATTCAATCATAGTCAGGCTTTAAATCCTGATTGTTCAGGATTAATCTATTCACCTAGCCCAAGTTTATTAACTATGTCTAAAAAATCACTAAAAGAATGTTTGGTAAGATGAATTTTAGATGCTTATCCTATGCTCAAGAAATATGATTATTTAAAGAAATAATATTACTATATTTTTAATGTGTTTGGTTCATTAATGTAATTATATAAAACTCAAATAAAATTATTTTCTTAAATTTAAAATTTAAAATAGCTAAATTTGATATTTTACTTTTTTTTATATGATTAAAAGAATATAAATTAATTTTTTTCTTAAAAATAAAAAAAAATCACAAAATTTTTAGAAAGAAAAGGATAATTGCTGATAAAATTATAAGAACTCCGCATAATTGGCAATTGCTAAAATAAAAACTTAGTCTCGTTTGACATGCAAGCTATCCCGTGAATATTCTTCACAGATAAATAATAAAAAAGGATCGGTGAAGTCCTAATATATATAAATTGAATTTTTTTATTTATTAATCATTATTATAGATTTATGTTAGTAGGTCACCATGGTCGAACCATAGTTATTAAACCCGGCCCGGGGGTTGACCCGGCCAAGGGGCCGGGTCCCGGGTTTTATGGGTCAACTCGGGTCAACCCGGATTAACCCGGAAAAATTAAAAAAAAATTAAAGTTTTAATATTTCATATGAAAAAATCCATGTAAATATAGATTATACATATTATGAAGTTTACAAAAATATTTTAAAAAGTTTTTTATCCTACATTAAAAAGATATTATGTTAAACTTTTAAATTAAAGTATTTAAACTAAAAAATTTTTTTATCCCACATTGAAAAAACATAACTTTTTTCTTGGAAACATAAAGTATATATACTAATGAGTTTCAAATCCCACATTGAAAAGATAATATATTATCCTTTTAAGTTGAAGTATTTAAACCAAAAAGTTTTTTATCCCACATTGAAAAAACATGATTTTTTTCTTGGGAACATAGAGTATATATACTAACGGGTTTCAAATCCCACATTGAAAAAACATGGTTTTTTTCATGGGAACATAGAGTATATATATGAAAGGGCTTCAAATTCCACATTGAAAAGATACCATGTTATCCTTTTAAGTTGAAGTATTTAAACCAAAAGGTTTTTTATCCCACATTGAAAAAACATGGTTTTTTTCATGGGTACATAGTGTATATATATGAAAGGGTTTCAAATCCCACATTGAAAAGATACTATGTTATTCTTTTAAGTTGAAGTATTTAAACCAAAAGGTTTTTTATCTCACATTGAAAAAACATGGTTTTTTTCATGGGAAGATAGTGTATATATATGAAAGGGTTTCAAATCCCACATTGAAAAAATACTATGTTATCCTTTTAAGTTGAAATATTTAAACCAAAAGGTTTTTATCCTATATTGAAAAAACATGGTTTTTTTCATGGGAAGATAGTGTATATATATGAAAGGGTTTCAAATCCCACATTGAAAAGATACTATGTTATCCTTTTAAGTTGAAATATTTAAACCAAAAGGTTTTTATCCTACATTGAAAAAACATGATTTTTTTCATGGAAACATAAAGTATATATACTAATGGGTTTCAAATCCCACATTTGAAAAAAAAAAAAAAAAAAAAAACCGGGTCTCGTCCGGGTTCGCCCGGGTCACCCGGGTTCCGGGTCGCCCGGGTTTGGCCGGGCTGTTGCCACAGCCGGTCTTTTATTAAACCCAGACCGGTCCAGCCACCGGGTCGACCGGGTCCCGGGTCGACCCGCCGGGCCGGGCCGGGTTTAATAACTATGGGTCTAACCACAATATTCTCTGTTGTCCTCCTATTATTTGTTCATTTTCCACTGCTCAAAATTTAATAAATTGCCCTGCTGTTCCTGGCAACAAAAGGAGGATAATATCCCCACCCAGAAGACCAACGTATTTGATAAGTTATTATGGGGCCTAATCTCTGAGGAATCTCAGTAACTTGGCGTCAGAGCGGCAGGCTGTAGGGATGAATCCTACCTAGGAATATTTGGTTCCAGTAAATTTTGATGCGAAGGTGACAAGATCTCCCATTTCACCAACATGAACAGCTTCTCAAAGTGAAAAAGGTGCTTTCTAACTCGATATAGATGTATGCTGTAAAGCAATGCAGCAACTGTTACTGCTGAAAAGGACAATATGATCAACTCCCAGAAATCCTGAACAACAATGCATCAATGTATGAAATCAGGAAGGAAGATAAGAATTCTGATTCAAATATCCAGTGAAACAGGAAAGTTTAATGCTCGAAAGATGTATGATCCAAGGATGATTACCCGAGGGTTGGAGATGATTATGCCCATAACATAACCCAACAAGTCCATAAAAGACTGAACAGAATTCTGAACACCTCCCACAACCAGACGATCAGGCTCGGGAACTTGATCCTGTGCCGGCGAAAATGAAAAGAGTTGATTAGTATGCCTTCTTTAAGGCACGATAAACTTGATCGGCAGGCATAAAAAGAGGTGATCTAGGAAAACACTAACAGAATTCATTGTTCTTTTAGCATGATAGGTTTTCTTACCTGCATTTGTTGGATTACAGATAAGTCAAACATCCATAAGCCAAGCCTAGAGATAGCTACTCCAGCCATCAGCATGTATGCTGATAAAAGATGATTTTGGACCCATATTGAAGCAATGCACACTAGAAGGCAGGTCCACTGCTTGCAATGCACAGAATAAGGAGGAGGGACAGTGATTAGTAGAAAGAATTACTTTCAGATGATCATAATTACTAAGAAATGTACCTGAGACCAGATTGACCAGAGTCCTGTTCTGAGAATTGAAATACGAGATTGCAAGATTGGGTACACAACCGTCGCGGCTATTCCAATCATAGCGCTTATTCCACGGGCTATTCCGATCACATATGCAGGTATACCTTCCCATTCCAAGGCAGCTGTCATCAAGGTGCCAAAGCTGGAAAAATGTGATCATTAGTAAGTTGTAACAGTAAGGAACTAAACCCAAATCATATGAGATAATGGAGCAAACAGAAAAAAACTGTCTCAGGTCAGTATCTCATGGCAGTAGTCACAGTCTCTGATGCTGTTCAGTTATTAGTCATAAACACAAAATCATAAGCGGGGCATTACCTAAGCACTGTGAAATATAACAAGGCCAGAGATACACCAGGGAGCAGAACATCTTGCTGTAAATACACAAGCCAAGCACCGACAAAAGGAACCTTTGAAAAGCTCTGAGTTAATCTCCTTCTCCATCCCAAATCCACCGAAACCGAATTTTCGCTTCCTGGAGAAATCAAGCCCTCTCTTTCTGGAGAAATAGACGTGATCTCTTCCATATCACTTCGTGAAAGTCGTGAAATCCTCCTTTGGCTACTTTCAGTTAAAGCTGGAATGCCATTATGTACAGATGTGAAAAGCCAATATTCTAGCCACACTGCTATAGTGTTCCAGATTGCTAAAGTCATAGCAGAGGCTTTAACTGATACAAAGCTCATGATGAAGCCACTTATAACAGGAGCAAGAAGCTTGCAGGTTAAATCAATTCGTCTAATAATCGAATTAATCCTCGTTAGAACACCAGGTGGATGGCCTTCTGATATCACCACCACCCTGCATTTTGAAAATAACTATCATCACATTAGAAAATGTAAAACTACTGCTCCACTGGAAATAATATTACTCTCTCTTCAAAGTACAAACGTGATCCTCTAATTACCATTCTCTTTCTATTAAGATGGTGCCGGCAAGAGTGGAAAGCACCCCAACAGCTCCAGAGAGGTTGGTTAATATCACAAGTAAGATGAATGCTGTGAAATTTGTCGACTTCAAGTCTGGATAGAACAGTAAGGCAATTACTGTGCATCCAGCTATTATAAAGGAGAGATTCTGGGTCACCAACCAAATTCGGAGAACCTGCCAATAAATGTCCATTGAGCAAATGCACATGCTTGAAAGCCAGCCACATAAAAACATCCATCAAAGCTTATTCATCGTATTTTTGTTTCGAGATGAACACAACATAAATTCTTGTGGCATTTCAGAAGATGGTGAAAGGCATCTGGTTTAATTTTTTTATATTTTTAAATTGTTTTAATATGCTATTAAAAATAAATTTTAAAAAATAAAAAAAATATTATTTTTAAAAAAAATTAAATAAAAAAACACCACAATTTTAAACATTTTACAACTTTTCACTGAATTCTAGTAATGTTCTGTGCATTTCGAACTGACAGTTGCAAAGCCCAACCGGAGGTCTTTTTGGGCCAAAAGCTCAACTGAACAAGTGGGAAAAACAAGAAAAGGAAAGAGAAGGAGGAGGGGAAAAAGTTCAGGAAGAAAGAGAAAGGGCACTGGTTGGGATTTGGCCCAACTAGCTGGAAAAAAAAACAAAAGCTCAATTGACCCAACAAGCCTATCTCTCTCGAGTGTTGTGTTGAAAAAAAGAGAAGAAAAACTTGTTAAAACCAAGGAGAAAGGAGTGAAAAAAAGAAAGAAAAGCAAAACACGAGATAGGAGCTCCACCGAACCTTCGATAGATGCACACTCGAGACCAATAGATTCCCTTTGAGGAGATGAAGCTAAAGACACCAAGGAAAGCCATCATCAGAGATTGCACAATGCCGCCTCAAGACAACGGCTTCATCCATGCACTGACGCATGTATTACATATATTTTTCCTTTTTTTTTTTTTTTTTTGTCTATTTCAGTTCTTGATTCTTTTAACAACTCTTTAATTTAGACCAACGAAGCTCAAAGAAGGCCACACTCGGAGAGAGAGAAGTGAAGGAAAAAGAGAAAAACATATCGGTCCTCCAAACAAACAATGTTTAAGCATACTTATGTTGTTATAACCACTTGCTAGTATTCTTTGTTTTACAGGGCACCCACTTGATTTTTTTTTTTTTTTTTATAAGTTATTGATATTTTTTATTTTATAAATTACAGAACCACACACAATAATCACAATGTATATTCGCCTACCCTCTCATTTTATTTATTTATTATATGTTGTTTTTTTCTTACATGTTTGCTAACTTGAGCATTAAAGGATTCTCGGATCTAGAATAGTTGTTTTGTAGGAGATTGTGAGTCATTGGCCTAGCCTAACTTCAAAAAATATATATATATATATATATCTCCAAGCACCAACCGTGAAAAAGCGTAAGTTTAATTTGAAGTTCTTACAACTTAGTCACAAACTATCATGAACTTCGAAGAAAAATTGCAGTTTTAGTACCAAATGTCTAGAAACGTGATCATTTTGCAAAGGGTCTTTTGAAATTTCTTCAATATGATATTGCAAACAAAAAAGAAAGGGAATTGATACGCTTTCTAAAATTCATCTTTTCTTTTTTTCTTGTAGAAAATTGACTTTTGTGATTTCAATAAAGCATAGCTTCAAAGTAGCAATTCTTGAGCAAACCTTAATGTATGTCAACTTCTCCACCCATTGTCCAATGATGGGACCCAAAAATGCAATAGAAGCAGATTCAATAGCACCATAAATAGCAGGAAGGATTAAGGAGTCTGGCCAAAGAGTGATCATGTATAAACCCACAGAGAATTCCCACATTCTGCAGATACAAACAAACAATTCAAAAAATGAAACCCCGTTAATTATATCCTGAAAATTGGAACGATGCAGAGAGGCAAGATGAGGAGAAAGTTATATCTCAATCCTGCTAAAGGGACTGCAATTTCTTTTCTCACAGTTCTTTCCTAGGCACAAGTTTGACTCAGTTAATTGTCTAATCTATCATCCAGTCTACGGGCAAAATGGCCTCTAAACAAGTCACAAGAACAGATTATTGAATCTTCATGAAAAGAAAGAAGAAGAAGAAGAAGAAGAAGAAGGAAATTAGATATATAATAGAAACATAATTTGGTCATCTTTTGACTTCATGGACGAAATATTGCTTGAAGAAATACCTCAACTTTCACTGATGAGCAACAACTCTTCAACCTCAAAACCAATCTCAGAATATACAAAAGATAAAAATAGAAAAATCTTCCAAATTTACACACACAAAAAAACCACCAACTAGAGAAAGAGATCTGTAATATAAACTGAGGGGGTAGAGAGAGAACCTGGCATCCCATCTTGCTAAGAAGTGGCCAATGTACAATTTTCTGATAAGAGATGTGGGCAAAGAAGAATCTTTGGAAGAAGATGGTTCTTGCTGTTGTTGATCAAGAAGTGACTCTCCCACCATCTTTTCTCTTTACGTTTACTTCAGCTTCTTCAAATCAAACCGCCTCCTAAGTTCTGAATCCCTTTAACCCTGACAGTGCTAAATAACCTAGTTGACCATCAAGGAGTGGATTAAGGTAATAAACTAATGATGGCTTGCATGATTCATGATATGATGACTAGTTCTAGACATTAAAAACTATTAGCCCAAATCTTAATCAATCTTAGTTGGAATTCGAAAGTATTGGTTTGGATGTCACAAATATGATAATATCAACGAGGGTGATGTGGTGAAAAATGGCTAGAGATGCAGTTCCAGGCTACTAGACACTTGCACTAGGATATGGCTGACTTGCTGTTGAAAAATAATAAATTAGGTGACTGTCATCTGGAGGACCATTCATTTGTAGAACCAACCAAATGGGCCATCCTGTAAAGGATCAAATTATTATATTGACCCGTTCTACAATGAATCAATATTGTTTTTTTTTATAAATATAAAAAAATATTAAAAATATAGAAAATATTTTATACTTCTTGAGTCTGGTGATCATATCAGACCGAAGTCAATTGGATCTAGCGGTCATGTCAAACCCAACAGACCCGCGCCTGGATCTGAAAGCGTTGGTAGACCCGCGCCTAGTTCTGGCAACCATGTTAGACCGGCGTTTTTTTTCTGGCAACCATACTAGACCCATGCGCCTTGGTATGCCATCATACATGGCTGTCAACCCATGCCCGAGTCTAACACCAAACATGATTGTCATACCCAAAGATCTTAGATCTTGCGTGGTACCCAGACTCAAGTAGCTTGGGTCTGGTACGTGCTTGCCATACCCAAGGTGCTTGGGTCTGACAGCCCTTACCAGACCCAAGCAAACAACAAACAAACAGATAATAATTGTCCACTTTAATTGTCAGAAGATAGAAAAGAAAGAAAAGGCACAAACTATCGATCACTGAAGGCAATCCAACTATGATATATCTACACACGTCGTACCATGTGAAAGAGAACACGTCCGCGCATCTATCTAGATGACGAATGACCAAATTTGACTACCAAGAGACGTCTCACACGCCTTCTAATGGTGAGAGCGCCGCTCGCTCCCTGAGACGTGTAGAATACATGTCAGCAGCTTTTTAAATAAAATATAAAAAACACAATGTGACAATACTAAAACACTCCTCATGATCCTCTTAATTACACACCATACCCAAAAAATAATTGTCCTTGCCAGACCCAAGCAAACAGATGATAATTGTCCACTTTAATTGTCAGAAGATAGAAAAGAAAGAAAAGGCACAAACAATCGATCACTGAAGGCAATCCAACTATGATATATCTACATACGTCGCACCATGTGAAAGAGGACACGTCCGCGCATCTATCTAGACGACGAATGATCAGATTTGACCACCAAGAGACGTCTCACACGCCTTCTAATGGTGAGAGCGCCGCTCGCTCGCTGAGACGTGTAGAATACATGTCAGCAGCTTTTTAAATAAAAAATAAAAAACACAATATGACAATACTAAAACACTCCTCATGATCCTCTTAATTACACACCATATCCAACAAAATTTCATTGTCATAATACACAGTATTTTATATTTAGAGCTACAGTTGAACCCCCCGCAGTACATAACTTTCCTGATAACATGACAATCATAGCGTAGAAACATGCCCTTTTGAGGCAGACTTTTTTTCTTTTTTTATTATGATTATCAAGGGAGCTAATCTTATGAAGGGAGCTAATCGTAGATCTGATTAAAAATTGTAGTTTCGTGTAGCAGGTGCCAATACAACAAAATAAGTAGGCGGTTGATATCAGTATAAAAAAGAAAGGGTCTTTTGTCACTCTTTCTTCTTGGGAAAATATAAGGGGTTGTTAGTATTTTATTATAATTTATCATATGGATGCTAGAATTAATAATAATAATAATAATAATAATAAAGAGTTGATTGGTCTTCGACTTTGAAAAACTAACTCTTTTAAATATTAAGCTGGGTGTCTTGCAGTTTGGTCACAAATCTACTGAAAGATCCTTTTCTAAATAGTTATAAAACTAGATAGTGGGCAAGCGATTCATCGCTGTTCCGGCTAAGCTTTTCTTCAATGTAAAAACATATATTATAATTTGAGATTTTTACTTATATTATAATTTGAGATAACTTAGGTTAAATTAACTTAAATATAACTGGGAAATGAAACTAAAAGAACCTGTATAAAAAAAAAAGCAAAAAAAAATTATAAATTTCAAGACCTAACAATCTAATATCAAAAGTGAAAGCAAAAAAATATTAAAAAAATATAACGCTGAAGAAAAAAACTTGAGTCAACTCAGGGTAACTTGACGATCTCACAACCCGCTCTCGGAATAAAAAAATAGAAAGAATAGTGAAAAAATGACAAAGCTCAAGAGAAAATAATTCAATGCAAAATGATAAAATTGAAACAAAAAAGGTCATAAAAAATCAAGGAAAAAAAATCTGAGTCAACCCGGGTTAACTCGACTAACCCGCCACCCATGACATTAGATCGGGATAAAAAAATATACTTTTAAAAGAAAAACCTAACAAAAAAGACCTGAGTGAAATAAAAAACAATGCGAAAGAAAATGCAAGTTGACCCAGGTTAGTTTGACCAACCCGCTCTTGAAATAACAAAACAGAAAGAGAAGCGAAAAAATGACAAAAAATAAAGTCATAAAAAAAATTGAAGAAAAAAATCGAGTCAACCCAGGTTAATTCAACTAACCCGCCACTCACGACATGAGATCGAGATAAAAAATAGACTTCCAAAAGAAAAACCTAGAAAAAAAAGATTGAAGTTAAATAAGAAAAACATTGAGTTAGAAAATGTAAGCTAACTCGGGTTAACTTAACTAACTCGTACTCGAGTTAACCTAACATAAAAAATAAAATAAAAAAGTGAAAAAATCACATAGCTTAAAGGCCAATAATTTAATGCCAAAATATGAAATTGCAAAACCAATAAATTTCATAAAAAAAACTAAGAAAAACAAATATGAAGCAATCATGGTTAACTTAACTAACCTATTAACCTGGGATATGAGACCCAGATAAATCAACAAAAAAAAAGTGTAACAAACAATGAAGATAAGGGCTTAATAACCAAATATCAAATAATGAATTTGAAGAAAAAAAACAATAAAGAATTGACATGTTAAAAGGCAATTACAAAAAGATAACAAAATAAAATGTCCAACTGTAAAATAATTTTAAACCCAAACAATACAGACTAAATATGATATAAAAATAAAGCACAGCAAGTACTTAGCCCTTTTAGTTGTTTTGTAACTAAATTTGTACCCATGTCACGCAACATAGACCTTTTTTCATTAAAAATAATATTTAGATAGTGAAAATACATTTTAAAAAAGAAAAAAATTATAACTCGAGTTATAGGCCGAACTAGGTCAAATAAATTAGTTTTGTTTTAATCAGATAATAAAAAAAATAGATCATGATAGCAAATGGACCAAATTAAAAAACAAAGTGATAACAATGACATGAGAAATAAATATTTTTGTAAATGAGAACAAACAATATAACTTAATTCTCAACCAATTAAATACAAGAGGATGAAATTAGGTAAAAAAAAAGAACAAAAAAAATAGTTTGAGTCAATCCGAATTAGTATGACAAGCATGTAACTTGGAGAATGAGAGGCGAGTCAACCCTGGTTAACCTGGTAGAAAAGAAAATCGGTATAAAAGATAAAAAGAAAATAAGTAAAACATAAAAAAAAAAAAAAAACAAGCATGTAACTCACGTCCCATGTCATGAGATCAAAATAAACTGGTAGAAAAGAAAACATAAAAAAAGCTAAAAAGAATACAAGTAAAAAACAAAAACAATGTCAACTCGTGTTAACTTTTCAAATTCATAATCTAGGATATTAGACTGGAAGCATCCTATATTGAAAAACCACAAAACTCAATTCTCAACCAATTAAATGTTAAAGGATTAATTTGAAAAAATAATATCAATTACATAAAATAAAAAGAATGAGGATTAAAACTGAAATACAAAATAAATTTTATTTTTGAGTGAAGGGTTTGAAAAGCAAAAAAAATTGAACAAAAAGATCAAAAAATAATCAAAAGAATGAAGATCAAGTTTGATATATAAAAATAAAAACAATTTTTAATTGAATGATGAAATTATAAAAAAAATCAATAAAAAAACCGGAAAAAAAAGAACCAAATTAGAAAAAATAATATATAGCAAATTAAAATTGAAAAATAAGATTGAAAAAACAATCTACAAAATGACCAAAAACAAAAATTAAAAATCAAAAAACTAAGAATTAAAGTTAAAAGACTAACCATAAAGATGGTCAAATATAATTTTCAGGGAATGAAAAAGAAAAAAAAAATTTCACCAACAATAACCTAGATCATCTCATCGATGGTAACTCATTGAGCTCCTCCATTCCGTTTCAAAAATATTTGCTTTAAATTACAAAAATATAGGCTAAAAGGCCAGACTCATACTCATGACTTCAAAAGAGAAAATAGCAGGCGTGAGTTGACCTAGACTGGGCATTTTGGGCCTAGCCCAAACCCACACGTTTGCACCCTTAACATTGAGTGGGCAGTGATGTAAAAACAATTCACAATGAATGACACATCATCTAATATATATATATATATATATATATATATATATAATATACGACGCGTTATCTATTGTAACAATGTTTTGGCAAACTTTGATTGCTAAAAAATCTAGCCGAAGGTTTATGGCCACTAAAATTGTTTTTAGCCCATTTTAACCATAAAATACCTCCAAAACATATTAAAAACCTCAATTACTTCATTTTAAATTTCAAAACACCTTAAAATTATTTTAAAAATAAACAATCAAATTAAATCTAAAAAATCATTACGGCCTGATATACTTTTACTATCATGTTTGATGGGCAAAACAACCACCATTGAATTATCATCTCCAAAACAAAAGCATTAATACCAAAATTAGCTTCTTTATGGCTGGTCAAAAAAATTTCCTCGTCTAGTTATTTTCTAGTGATTCTCTCTCTTCTCTTAAAACCTAAGAATTGACAGGTAGTGAAAATAAAATTTAAGAATCAAAATAAAAAACAAAAAATTTAAGAGACTGAGATGTTAATAAACATAAATATTAGGGATCAAAAGAAAATTTTGTCAAGTCACAGTGGCACCACAGTACGCGAATAGTGAAATAGCATTTTGGTTTACTATGTTTTACTAAATTAACGTCCCGCTACGTTGTGGATCGGATCAAATGTTTTTGGATATAAAAAAAAATTCAAGTATTGTTAATATATTTTTTAGTAGAGAAAAAAATTTAAACTATATGAAGATTGACCTGTTGTGATATGGTCGACTTGATAAGTTCAAAGGCAACATGAATGATCAATAAAAATATAGTTTTACTAAAAGAATCAAGATGACATATTTTTTAAAAAAATATTAAAATAACAGCATATTAGATTGACTCGGATCAACTGGAGCTAAAATGTTAAATATGTTATCCAAATCATGAGACTCTGATAACCCTATAGAAAAAAAATATTAAACATAATCCTTAATCAACATAATGTTGAAGAATTAAATTGAAAACAAAATTCAACTAAAAAAATGAGCTGAGTTAGCCCAGGTTAACCTGTCAAACTTGGTTCTCAATCAATACAATGTTGAAGGGTGAAATTAAAAAAAAATCAATTCAAAAAGGACACAAAAAACACCCGAGTCAACAGATCAAACTCCTAACCTGGATCATAAGACTGAGATAACCTCATAAAACGTAAACCAAAATAAATTATGAAGTTTAATTCTCAATCAACTTAATATTGAAGGATTAAATTGAAAACAAATCAACTAAAAAATGACGAAAAACAAAAACTCGAGTTAACCAACTTAACCCATGACCTAGGTCATAAGACCATGATAATCTTATAGAAAACAAAAAAAAATAAAAAAAATGATGTTCAATTTTCAATTAACTCAATTTTAAATAATTAAATTGAAAAAAATAAAAAAATAAAAAAAATAGCTCGAGTTAACTTGGGTTAACCTGTCAAGCCTGAGTTAGGAGACCAGGAGAACTCCAAAGAAATAAAATAAAATAAAATTATAAAGTATAATTCTCAATCAATCCAATGTTGAAGGATGAGATTGAAAAAAATATATGCAATTAAAAAAGAAAAAAAAACTTGAGTCAACCTAGCTAACCCGCAAAACTCGTGACCCGAGTTATGAGACCATGATAACCCCGTAGAAAGCAAATCAAATAATAATTATGAATTCCAATTCCCAATAAACTCAATGTTGAAGGATGAAGTTGAGAAAAAAAATTAAAAAAAAAAGACAACAAAAATAACTTAAATCAATATAACTAACTTGCAAAACTCGCAACCCGGTTATAAGAACGAGATAACTCCATAGAAAATAAATCAAAATAAATTATAAATTCCAATACTCAATACATTCAATGTTGAAAGATAAAATAAAAAAAATAAGTTTGAAATAAAAAAAATCTTCAAAAGTTTTGAGAACTAAAATGAAAAAAATCTTGGTATTTCACTGTTCATTACAACAATAAAATACCAAAGCTTTTTAGTATATGTTAGTAATAAACTATAAAATTATAATATAATTATAATTATAATATATTTTTTCTCAAGCCTATATGGCTCATGATAATCTCACGTATCCCAATTTTCCATCATTGTGAAAATTAATCTTAGGATTATTATAATTTGCCCCCTTTTTTTCTTAAATCTAGTTGCAAATTAGAAAGGTTCACTTTGGATATGAGATTTATGAGTCTAACATTGACCCATGATGTGTATGGTATTTGTTACTATTTTTATAAAACTCGGCCAAATTTATGGGCCAACTCATAGACTCAAGATCTATTAGGCGACATTGTTTCAAGTACATGGCAAAAGCTTGAACAAAGTTGTTTTTTTGGATTTTTAAAAAAATTATTCAAAGCTTGGATTGATCCCCTAACTAATAAATCAACTCGACATATCCATGACCCGAGATTTGAATCATGCCGATACGAGTCTAGTCTTACAACAATAGTTGTTACCTAAAAAGAAAGGAACAAGAAAAAGAAAAAACTCAACCCAAATTGAGTTTACATTTTATTTGCATGACTAATTATGTTTTTTCTTTCGTGGTCATCAGAAGTTGTATCAAACAAATGAGAATTTGAAGTCCTGTCCTACTAAACACTATTGCTCCATCCTTGCTGAGCATTTTGGAATGGTAAACCAAATATTACGTGACCGTATAGCATAAAACAACCACCTCAAATCCCATCTACGAAAATGAAGGCACCTATTACAATGTCTCAACCAAGATAAGTTGTGACAGTCAAAGATACCCAGCCCATTCCTGGAAGAAAGGCTATCGCTGCTGCAAAAGGAGAAGCATAGGCAAGGTTTTGAATGAAAGGATGATCACATTCACAGTCCTTTTAATTCGTTCCGGGTGCCAATCAGTCTGTCTAAATTTTCTATTCTGAAAGGTTGTAGGGTTGACAGGTGCTACAAAGTGTGGATTTTGAACTTCGGAGTGAGCAGAAAATTGGAGGCAAGAAATTCAACTCAAGAATAGAACATGACTGTTACTTTTCTGGTCCATTTAGAACTTCCAATATTATTCAGCATGAAAGTGATCATCCCATGGTAGAAGAATTACAAGTTACCAGTATCCAAAACGACTTGAGATCAAATTCAGCTGCCACCTAGAATGAGATGAGAAAAAGAAAGGGTTCCCCTTGCTGAGCTGCTGCTGTCTAGTTCAAGACCCAATGAGCTTCCTAATGAATTATAAGAAAAGCAAAATCATATTTCACTGGTTTTAAGAAATTGCGAAACCAAAAGGTTAGCATTTTTGCGTTTAAATGAACTCAACTGACAAAGGCCTCTTGCCTGTGAAATAGCGAAATTACAATTACCAAGTTTTTTATGGTAACAAACAGTATAAATGCAAAAATACATCCAGGGGGGACAGAAAACCACACGAGGGGAAGGGGGTAAAAGAGGATAGAGTTGTTACAAGCACATGAAAGCTGGTGAAGATCAGGAACAACATCATCCCTACAAATACAATAAAGGAAGAGATTAAAGCCAATAAAGAAGTGCTTCCAATCATACGAGATGGTTCAGATAAATGGGCATGAAAACTGGCACAAAGGTGATACAATTATGTCAGAAGGGCTGGCTTAGCCGCACAAAAATCAGATAGATCATAATTCCAACAAAGATTGATGCTTTAAAATTGACAAAGGCAACATCCAGATATAATCATGTAATTGCTTTATTACATCAACCCATTTTCTCCCACGAGAAAAGTTTCTAGACAACAGTCCTCGCGGTGTCGGTATCTTGCGACATTACACAAACGCATTCGTTCAATTTTTCTGTCTTTTTGTGTTGCATTTTTTTTTTTAAAAAAAAGAATATTTCATTCATGAGAACAAGCATCAACATACAAAAGTTCCTCGAATTTTTGAGGATGACCTGAAAACCAAATTCATAGTGCACAAGAAAAACATTGTGTCCTTCTGCTAGCTAATCCACAATGCTATTGGAGATCTATGGATGTACAAAATCCTACAACCTATAGAGTCTGTATGACATCTAAATTCAGTCACAATGGAAGCAATTTCCCTGTGTATTTTCTGATGTAGAAGGGAAGAGGGATAGTCTTGCCAAATAGAATGCTCATGACAATGGTTTTAAGGTAAAAACTTTTTATGAAAAACCATAGAGCATGGAAATAGAAGAGCAATGATCAGGTAAAAAGACAAATGCTACGAACTTCATTTTTTAATTTTTAAACCAGGACAGTTATAAGAAACAACATCCTTACAAATCCTAATTTACTACTCTACAGCTACAGAGCTCTGAGATAAAAATACCCGATAGAGATCAGAAATATGCTAAATTATGCAGGGAAGAGGGGTTGAGTGAACAAAACAGCAGGATGAAAATAGTGGAAAATACAATACAAGAGCTCCAGAATAAAGAAAAGCGAATTTATGCAACAGAAATAACTAGCAGAAAGGGAACTGGAGATACTAATGAAATAAATTGTAAATGGAATTCACATTACCGCTATTAAAAGTATTGTATAAGAATGTGGAAAACATATAATACAAATAATACTTTTTTTAGATGGACAAGGAAATAAATTAGTCTGGATCACACAATGTAGTATAATTGAAAATTGACCGCGCATACACTTTGAAACAAAACAGGAATCCAGAGCCAAGGAAGAAAGGGAGGAGAGCTGTTGTTTATTTCCCTGATAGGCTGGATACTCAGCCTAATATTCCATGTTCAAAGATGCTCCCCAACTCAAACGCTAAACATGTTCTAGGGGAATATTTGTAGTGACACTCTCCTATCAGGCATCTGTCAGATTTCATACCCCATACATTAGCATCTAAGGCTGGTTAGGCTGGACATCCAGCCTGGGAATATTTGAGCACAAAAGAGAGAGATGAACTATTATATATACTTCAGCTTGTCTAGTATTCAGATGACCCAAAGAAGGAGAGGTGAATTCTTCTTAGTCCTGAGAATCTGATAAAGAAATACACCAAATTTGTCTCAAAAGTCAAAACAGTTGACAGACTTGTTATTCTGTAATCACAATCAAATTCATTATCATTAACTTATCAAGCAAATGACTTCAAAATACAGTCAGAATCCCTTGCTGCACCAAATAAAGCCACTTGCATGACTAGTGATGAATTTCCATAAAACCAGACTCAATAAAACATGTGAAGTACTCAAGAAACTCTTGGAATCTATTTCTACACAAAATACAGCACAGAAAATATAACAAATACAACTTAAACAGACAAAATGGTCAAGAACAAGCAGGACACAAGCTCACCTTTCAATTGTTTTGAAACCCAATTCTTGGTCTAATTAAGAATCACCCTTCAATTCATCCGAATCCGAATCCGAATCACTTGCATTATACCCTAACAAAGAACGATAAACCAAGGAAGCAATATCAGTAATGACCCTGATAGCCATACTAATATTTGATGAAAAATAAATGACAACACAGATCATAACCAAACCTGGTTGCTTATTAGAAACCTTCCAAACCCAAGACCTAGTCCTTGATGCTCTTGTCATCCAAATTCTTCCCTACAATCCCAACAAACAAACACAAAATAACCACTCTCAAATTCATCATCAATAACCCAACACAAAACCCCAACAACTCCAATTCATCAAATCATAAACAAAAGCAACACCAAACCATAAAAAGATTTTTTTAAAAAAAAGAGCATACCTTTTGTTCATCTTTAGGGACTCCATAACCACTATAATACATTTGACTAACCAAGACTTGCATATTGATATCTCCTGCTTTGGCTTCCTTGAGTGTGTCTTTAAACCACCTCTTAATACAATCAGACACAACATCTGACAAAGGCACACGTGTGTTGTTGCTGTTACCAGTACCGTTGTTGCTGCTGCTCTTGTCTAAACCAGAACTGTTTTCCATCTTCTCGAACTGTTTAATTATCGATGTGGTTCTTGCTTGTTTTTTTGAGTGATGATGAACCAGCTGCTTGGATATATTAGAAAGCGCTTTTCCCATAAAAGAATTGAAGAGCCCAAGATTAAATCTTTATAGATATCTACACACACACACCAAAGCAAAACATGAAAGATGGAAACTTTGTGCCTTTCTGGGCCTAAAACACTAATCTTTTCTATTTGGGTTTTGCTTTTAGGCCATTTTTGTGTGCTGTTAAAAGAGGGTTGAGAATGAAGGAGGGAGCATAAACAAAGGAGAGTGAAACGGCAAAAGCCGGCTACATACAGAGAGGAGAGGACTAAAGGAGACAAGAACGAGAAAAACGGTGGCGTTTAGGTTCCCACAGCTTTGTGTTATTTAAAGAATTTGTGGGCTACAAGGATGTCCTCTAGTGGTTTGTGTCTGATTTTAGTTTTGTTAAAGACTCGAGACACGTTAATTCAAGGGCCACTTGTACTTTGTTTGTTTCCTTCTTCTTCTTCTTTTTTTCCTCCAAAAAAAAAAGAAGATAAAAGGCATTAAATTACATGGTGGTTATTGAGTTAATCAACGATTCACCAATTAATCCGATATTAAATTATGTTGATTTTTTTAAATTATTAAATTAATCCGATAAAAGGCATTAAAACATATCCGATTCTTTTTTATTTAAAATTACGTTGATTTTTTTTAATTTCTTGATTTTAATCATATTAAATTTGAGCATAAGTCAACTAAATTATACATTAACTCATCGAATCATTAATATTTAGTTTGGTCAAAAAAAAAATAATTCAAAATACAGTCCAACTCCTATCAAGCTCCAAATCACCTGTTAGTGAATCAACCCAAGTATCAAAACTAGATTTAATAACCATGACAAATTATTCTAAACTTCAAACAAGACAAGCTGCATTAATAATTATTTTTATATTTTTTTTATTAACATAAATGTTCGGGTTAATTTGTGTATATCTCGATTAATTCAATGGATTCTAAAATTAACGACTATGTAAACCTTCTGTAGTCCTGAAAGAACTCAAATAATTATTTTTATATTTAGATAGATATGCTTGAGATTGTTATTGGATTGTATTTTTTTAAAAAAATAGTTTTTTTATCTTCAAATGAATTATTTTTTTTAACATCGTTTTAATATACTAATATAAAAATTAAATTTTAAAAAATAAAAAATATATATTATTTTAATATATTTTTTTAAAAAAATTTAAAATATTACAAATTGAAGATGTAAATGAAGTAACAGAAGTGTCTAACATAGATGAGTCAACATAATAAAATTACAGTGACCCGATTTGGACCCAAGCTTTTGTTTTTTTGTTTAGATGAATTATTCGGACCACCTTGCATTTATCTCAATTAAACCTTAAATATTAACTAAAAAAAACCCTTCGGTAGCCATCGCAAATTTGAACCCAAGCTCTTACACAGCATGGAGAAGGTGCTTTTACCGAGGAGAGGACGTCTTTTTTTTTTCTGGCACCACTTGTGGCCGTGGCTGTAAAAATTGCTGTCCAAATCAGCTGAGCTAATGGCTAAGATAAAAATTACATTAATAAATGCAATCTTTCTGGTTGTGAGTTTGTAAGAGAAGCCAAGAAAAAGAAGAGAAAATGTGTTGAATTAATTGATGTTACACTCTAGAAAAATAAATTTTAGTTTTCTTGCTTTGATTTTTAAACAAAATTATTAAATATGATGTCATTATTTGAGTTACATGCTACAAATATTGACTTAGATTAATTTAAAATGATATTATTTAATTTAATTTAAAATCAAGTATGGAGTAAATTTTAAGAGTTTTTTTTATTTTAAAGTAGCATATTAGAAAAGAAATTGGAAAAATATCAAAGTTAGAAATTTATTTTGAAAAATAACATAATTTAAAAAGTTACGTATCTCAAAATTACATGTGTCACATGCAAAACAAAAATTCAAATCAACAAATAATATTCAATGAACTTAGTAGATAAGATAAGATTAACTCAACTGTGTACGGATAAAAACTCAATATAGTTCATAAGATAAGGATTTAACAACTTGTAGATAATTAAGTTTAATATCTTATAGATTATTAAATCAAGTTCTCAACCTATCTAACATAAATATTTTACAACAATAATCTAAAAGTTCAAAATTTAATTATAAATCAAGTGCTGCCCGACAACTTCTTACCCTCTTTTTTTTTTCAAGACTTATGAATATTTTTGGACTTCAAATGTTATAAAATAAAGGGTTTGAATTAAAAAGAAAAAGAAAAAAAAAAGGAGAGAGTGATTATTGCTTACAATTATAGTTTTGAAATCTTGTCTGACCCGACAAATCAATCCGGGACCCGGCCAACTCGAGACCTGACCGACCTGGAGTTAGAATCGGGTCGGGTTTAAGAAAAAAAAACTCGGGGGTAACCCAGTTGACCCGGCAAGACCCAGTTAAAAACCAGGCTGCAACTTGTTGACTTTTATTTGTTTTTACTAAAACGACGTCATTTTAATTTAAAAAAAAATAAATTGACTCGGGCGATCCGGTGATCTGGTTAAAACCCGGACCTTAAACTGAGTGCTTACAATTGTGTTGACCCACAAAATGAGGCTTAGTTTAATAACAATATATTTATGCCGATTTTTTTATTTTAATATTAGAAAAGGAGTGAGTATTGCTTACAGTTGTGCAATCTCTTAAGATTTGATAATAGTATGACATAATTTGTTTATCCAAACCAGCTGGTTAGGACTTAGGGTACGCATGCGACCCATTATCTTTTATTAATTTATTCTATGAGTATTAGTGATCGTTGTCCTTATCCTAAACAGTAAAACTATGAAAATCAGTTGTATAATTATGAGAATATTTTTTTTTTCCCTCCAACCCACAGCTACATGTTGATTAGTCATGGTCTAATTGACCAAGTTTTGCATATATTGAAAAACAAAATTATTTATATAAAATTAGGTCTCGAAAGGATTTTTTTTAAAAAAAAAAAACATTGAGAGAGAGAGCATGGGATAAAATTGGAAAAAAATGAAAATGAAAAAAAAAAGCAACCAGTTTTTTTAGTAGTTTTGTTGATTGGTGAAATTGGCAAATGCATTTATAAGAAATTAATTTATTATAATCTATTTTTTAAATTCCAAAACTATATAATAACATGATAAATATCCTCTTTTTTTTTAACTAGTTACATGTATGTTGAGACTTGAGATGCGAGTTTTTTACTATTTGTTCACAAGTCATTATTAAAGCAGATTTTTGAAAGTAATACTAAATGAATATCATCATTTATATTTTAATTTATAATTACATATAAATAAATAAATAATCAAATTACAAATTTAGAATTCTTTTATGTTATACGTCTTCTTTATTAATTAAATTAGATTTTTAATTTCTTTATGCCACCTAAAAATCACCCCATTTTTAACCTCTTTAAATTTATCTATTAATATTGATTTTTGGCAATTCAACAAATATCATCTTTATAGTTTTCTCCAATATCTTATTTTAAATTTAGATTTTAATCACCATCTCTCAATCATTTTCATTTTGTTACGAGAGAAAGAGATATGATTTGTTTTATTCACCATCTATTTATAGAATATATTATTTTCTTTATGTGAAAAAGATCTCCATTTATGTGATTATAAATTGACATTTGATTTAATTAATAAAATTTGCCTAGTTTTTGGCACGGTAACTAAATGTTAGTTAAACTTAATTTTAGAATATTTGTATTTTAAGAGTAGATTTACAATTTTTTTTTTTTGTTGAGATGTCCATAACAGTGCAGAGGTTAATTTGTTGGTTATTTAATTGATTTAGAAATAAAACCAACATGACATTTCATTAAAGTTTGCCTTAGGTGGGAAAAAAATATGATTTGTTTCATGAATAAATCATTTATTTTTTTTTATTTTTTTTATTGAGTTTGCTTGAAAATGTGGGAGAAAATTTTGTGAGAATATATTTCTCTTCTTATAGTGTAAATTTAAATGAAAGTTTCATTTACTATGTTAATAATTCTCATGATGATTGATTGTGAGGTCAAGAGAAAAGAATTTCCATGGGAAATTAAAGTTGGTAAAGAAAAAAAAAGAGGGTCTTAATCCTGCCCCGTTTTGCACCCTATGAATTGCGTATGGTTAGCTTGTAGATTCAACATAAAAGAGAGGTTTGAACTTGTAAACATAAGACTAAAATCAATTGAATTACAACTTTTCAATAATTTATATCATTATTACAACTCATAAATTAAAATAAAAACACTAAATATGTAACAAGACTCATCTACATGAATTGCTAAGCTGTAATTATGTTTTCACTCTCCACAGTAGAAACCAAAAGAATTGAATTTCAAGGGTAAAATAATCTTTTCAAGAGGTGTATTTGCAAATTGAATGGGGTAAATTAATCTTTTTATATATTTGTTGTATAGTGGAGTTACTAATCTACCCTTAAAATAAATAAAAAAATGTAACTTAGGCAAGGCATGTTTTTTTTTTTTACTTTTCATCTTTTTTACATGGTATAATTACTTAATTATCCTTGAAATTTTATTTTCTTAAACTTCTTTCTAAGGATATTTTTTTCATTTCATTATGGTATTTCTTTAATTATCAAATAGACGAAAGGACAATTAAATCTTTTAACATATATAAAATATAATTTAAAAAAACAAGTGTATGGTGTATACAACAAGGGGGAGGAGATCATGCATTTTGGGCGACGAGTGCAAACTCATTCGGCAGTCAAACACCACCTTTTGGGGTAGCTTTAAAAGCGGCACACCAAGATCTTACTGGTGGCAGGGCGTATGTCAATGACGGACTAGTAATGTGGCTATAGTGGACGTTTTTCTTCTCCCTATGCTTTTCTCTCTCTTCTCCTTAACAAAATACAAATCTTTTCATTTATTTCATGTATACAATTTGATTCGCATTTTTTTTTATTTTTTTTAATCTTTTATGGGTTAATTTTTTTCTTCAATTCGATCTCTCATAATTTGCTTTCATTTAATTTTAATATCAAATTTAATTCTCATTCTTTTAATTACTATTTATTTTTTTATCATTTTTCTAATTGACTTTGATTTTTAATTTCATCTCTCAATATTTGATTTTGATTTTTTATATGAAATTCTTTTTTATCATTTCTCTAATTCACTTTGTTATTTCTTTAAGGTTTGTTTTCTATAGAGTCAGTCCCGAGATCATGACCAATATTACAGGTTTCGACTTTTAACACAGGTTATTATTATTGTTTTCTTTTTAATTTTTTTTTTAATTTCATCAATTGTCACTTGGTTTTATTTAATTTTTATATCAAAATTGATCATTGTTCTTTGAATTGCTATTTATTTATCCCTTTCATAATTGTTTATTTAAATTTCATTCATTAAAATTTGATCCTTGTTTTTTTTTTTCTTTTTTTTTTGTTATTCCAATCCAATGCACATAATCGCGAGGTTAACATGCTGACTTAGATCTTTTTTTCATTGCTTTTATTTAACTTTTTTATTTTAATTTCTCCCTTTAACAATGTGTTATTTAATAATTGAGTTTCATTGGTTTATTCAATTTGTTTTTAATAGAATTATCTCGGTATCATGACCAGGTTTTAGATTTGACAGATTTGACATATTAACCTGGATAGGTTAAAATCAATTTTTTTGAAACTATTATAATTGCTTTTTTTATATATTATCAAAATTGTACGAGTTAATTAAATTTAGTTAAGTCATTAATCTAAATCTCAATTTTTTTTTAATGATATGAAGATGTTTGCATCACTTTAATACTCTTTTTATGTGATAAAAAAAAATTAGACCACATAATGCAGGCCACATCTATTTAGGAAATGACCATTAATCATCTCACAATTGACGCCAGAAAAAAAATAATTTACACAAAGGATGATAAATTAACAAATCAATTGAATTCTTTAATCCTACTTGTTAGTTAACCATATGCACACCTAACTTCTCATTGAGTAGCCCTATCATTACATCTCAATTTGATTTAGGTTTATATATCTTGATGTCTATTTTTTTTTTAAAAAAAAAATCAAAGCCCAGAACGATAAGGTCATGAATTAACCTGGGTCATGCCCGGTTAAAAACAGTGATCTGGACAATTTAAGAGAAAAAAAATATTTCTCCGATCAAAAATCCTCCGATATCGGTTCCAACGCCGGAGTCCACTGCCTATAATTCAGTACTAACCGGCAACTGGTAGAGCTCGTAAGATCATTTCCTTCCAAAACGTTAACCTCGCCCTCTGATCCCTCCTCCAACTCCCTCATCTCCACAGCCATAGCAGGCAAAACCTTGGCACCATTTCTCTTCTTGCTCGACCTTTTCGCATAAGCAGCAATAGCAGACTCCATGATTGCCACCTCCGACGCAGAAATCTTACAGTTTACCTTACTTAAAGTAACTAACAAGTATACCTTTCCAGGCAAAAGCTCATCATCAGCTCGCATGGCTATTACACGACTCCTTTGCTTGAGCTCATGCAATGGACAAATTGCATGGCCAGGTTCTTCAAGCATAAGCTCTGCAGCTTTCACTGGGAGACTTACCTGCCTCAAGTTCCCCTGAGAATCCATAAGTTTTGCAGTCTTGGGTACTTTTCTTGAGCAGGTAAAAACAACACAACAAGAAGTGTAGTTTCCCATGTTTTTCTGTAGGGTTTCAAGTTTGAATTGAATATCAGCTTGCAGGATTGTCTTCAACACTGTTTCTTTGATCTGGTTGATGTTTTAGGACATTGGAGAACGGGGAGCGGAGGGTATATATATATAGAGAAGAAGAGTGGAGGAGCGGGTGGGAGTAAAGTAGAAGAGTGGACGGTCAAAAGAGTGTAAAAGAAGAGTAATATGGTGTTTGTTGACGGGAGTTGTGACGTGAGAGAGAGGTCGGTCAGCTGCGAGTAGGAACAAAAACACGCATTTGTTCTCTTTTTTGGCCATTATCTAGAATGCTGATTTTTGTGTGTCTACTTTTGTTAGAGACTGGTGCGGAGAAGCCACAGGCCAGAGCTAGAATTATTTCCATACGGTAGCAGGGGCGGAGCTACGTAGGGTAATTCCTTTTATATTAATATTAATAATATCTAAGCAGATTTAATTTTTTTTTTTTGTTATCAATTAATCTAAACTAGCTATTGTTAACTTTAGAGGTAAGAAAAAAATCGAAAAAATAATTAAATTGAAAAAATAAAAAAATATAACCGAAAAAACCAAACTGTAAAAAAAACCAATTAACCCAAGTTATTTTTTTCATTTTGAAAGTATTTTTACATTAATTTTATTTGATATGAGTTAATATATATATTTTAAATTAATTTCTCTATATAATGTATATCAACATATTACATAATATATAATATCAAATATTTATTAATAATTTGCCCTTTTATTTAAAAAATTATGGCTCCGTCACTGTACGGAAGAATAAAAATTCCTACTTGTACTTTTCTCTTTTTATATTTTAAAAATGCTTTTAAAAAATTTTAATTTTATTTATTTATTTATTTATTTTAAATTAATATTTTTAATATATTTTTAAATAAAAAATATTTTAAAAAAAAACCATAAAATAATATGAATTTTCAAGAAAACTGTTGAAAATTAGATTGAAAGATGGCCATAAACTTGATGAATGGTAGGACCTGGTGGGAGGGTTGACTGAGCCAGAGTGTTAAAGTATTTCTATTTCACCTCGTCATTGGATACGTCATAAGTGGATGTCGATGAGAGGTGAAGGCAATCAGTGGGCGGAAGGGAGAGTGTCTTATATTATTAGGCGAAGGAAGCATAGTTTTAAGATATAACTTTGAGGTAGATCCCACTCGAGTCTTGATGTTGTTTTGATAATAAATAAAAAAAAATTAATTTAAAGTAAAGATATGTTGGTTAATTTTAATTGTTGACTGAACCAAGGTTTAGAACTATTCAAATTAAAAATAAATAAATAAAAAATTCATCTGAACTAATCAAAACTCGAGTTGGCCCCCCTTAATTGACTCGAACTTAACCCAATCATTAATATTTTTACTTTTTTCAAAAAAAAAATTGTGAAAACAACATTGTCTAATTCTTTGTTTGAGAAAAAATTTAGATGAATTCTCGTAACCAAATCAAGTTTTAAAACTATATTTCCTTGAATGAAGTCACGTAGCTAAACTAGTAAAAAATAAAGATTCTGAGCAGTCAAGGTAAAAATTTGACTTAGTCAAATGAAGTGGCTATCAATGGATCATGCAGATAAATTAGTTGATGTATTTATGGACGAGTTGAATAAAACCAAGCCCAAGATGAGGCTGAATCACACCAGACGAACAAAATAACATTAAATTAAAAAGCCATAGCTTTTGATCCTCTCTCGGTTCTTGCCCCTCTTCTTCAACTTTACGTTTAATCAAGAAGGCTTTGAATCAGACTTAATTTTTTTCAAGGGATTCATGAGACCCAAATCTATGAAAGACATCGTTGGCCATAATCAAACAAGCTCCAAAACACCATCAAATTTGACCTTGAAGATATTGTTTGAATCACATTTGTTATTTTTTTTTTTCTGGATTTTATATAATTCTCTTTTTTTTGTGTGAGTTTTTCTTCCTTTTGACTTTAGGGTTCTTATTTTATTACCATGGAAGGTTGATTTTCTATCCTATTTAAAGTTAAATAGATTGTAAAAATCAGACTTTCTGCAACTTTGTTTTTTGCGTGATAACCTGATTCGTCGAATTCTGTCTTTTTATGCTTGTTGCTATTCTTATTGTGCTTATGTCTGTATCATGATGGGAAGGAACCAATGATGGGATTGTAGCAAATCAGCCACTGTGACAAAGATTGACTCAGTGAATTATAGAATCTTCAGAACATAAGTTTTGCAGAGAGCTTGAAAGAGTAGCCATCTAATAGCAGGAAGCATGGACCCTGATAAAGTAACATCAGGACTCTTCATCTTTATCCTAATAGGAATGTAGCTAATGAGGTCCGTCCTATTTCTGACTAATTTATTTAACGATTTTTGGTCCTATTAGAATTATGTTGGTTGTTTGTGTCAGCTGTAGCAGATATTTTTCTTCGTTTTTTAATCAATAAAATTTCTTCACTCATCAATGACAAAACCAGAAGAAAGAGATTCAAGTCTAGACTGTGGAGAGCAAAAGAATGCCAAGATTTGTAGTATTTTGCTGTTCATGGGAGAACATAGCATCTTTGAAGCATTTCACTGAAATGACCAACTCGAACAAGTTTTCCTCAACAATCACCCCACCCTGTCATCTTTGTCACTTCCAGCCAAGGGCTATTTCAAAATTGAAAATCATACTAGTGCTTAAATAGAGAGACCAGGTAATCTGCATTTGCCTTTTCCAAGATGGCAGCAATCTTCAGGTTGATTTTTGGGTCCTGAAAACTCTAAATGCTTGGCCTTGTTGCTGCTGCAGGCTTCAAGTAAACTAGCTATACGGATAAATAAGAAAAAAAGTCCCCAGAACAATAGATATGTAATGCCAAAATGAGAGATGACAGAAACGAATCAAGAAATGGAGTGGTAAATAAAGCACATAGAGGAAAAGCAGGAGGAGATCCAATCTCAGTTGATATCTATTCTAGCAGTGAATTTCTTGCTGCTAAATTTGGTCCGGTCTGGGGTCGAACTCATTCAGGATTCAATTACCTTTCTCACCTGCAAAAGGGCTAAAAATGTTGCAAAGAAAGGATTTTGCAGCCTATGACATCAGAAAAACCAGCCGAAGAACAGGACCCTGCAAAACACCATTACCTGGCTTTCAATCATGTGTGGCATCAAACTGGGGATTTTGAAGCAAAAATCCAAACCAATTGCATGTAATTGGCATGATTGCCTTGCTGCTTTGGTCCTGCCATAAAAAAATGTCAAAAACTGTTGAGCTACTCATCAAGACCGATTAACTGCTTATAAACCTCTAACATGGTGCAACAAATTAAGCAGCACAGAGGTAACAAACTTGATATAAGAACACATTTCCCAGATGTAAAATGACAGAAAATGCAGCAAAAATAACTCACTCAATTGGCATAATATTGCGGACATGGTTCATAACTTTTCATCTCTAGTTTATGAGGTAATGCCTGTACCAGTAAATGCTCCGGTACAGGCATTACCTCATAAAATGCAACTCGTTAGCAAGCTTCGGTGAGGTTCTCTTTCGAAGAAGAATGCCACGTACCAAGAGGATGTCCCAAAAATGAAAAGAAGTTCTTGCTTGCATCCTTTTTTCACCATTAAAAACTCTTAAAACTTCAAAAGTGCCATTATTTAATAAAAACAACCCACCCATTCACCATCTTTCTGTTATTATTATTTTTATTTCCTTGTTTTAAGGTTTTTTTTTCATTACTACATTCCTTTTCACTATTAGGCATTTCTTATTTTTATTAGCAAAATCTGAGAATATTCCCCTGATATTTTCATATATCTATATGATTTCAAGTTTTTATTCTTAATTTTTTGAACTCAATAATTTTAAATTTAATTGTTTACTATTATAAATAAAGTTCTATGCTCTTAATTCATATGAATTTATGATATTTTTTACATTTGCATGCATGCATACAAAAAGCTTTAAAAGTGGCCTAACTTGCCACCAGGAGGATTCCTTGCAGGCCAAAGCTAAAACATTTGAGAGATAGACAGCAGCCAGACTAGTGTTTTGCTCAAATAAAATCCTTGGATGAATCCTACATTGGTGAGATTCATAAAACTCTCTTTTTATATGATACACTCAAGAATTTTGATCCTATACATACCTTTGCTTTTCGGAAGTTTCTTCTCCCTCTGAGCTTCTACTGATTTCTATTCCAGCAGATGTTGTTTCATCTCTAAAGAATGGTGGATCAGTATAACACGTCAAACATGCCCCAGTGAAACCATTACCTCAAACAGTTTTCACCAATAATCTTTACACGAACACAAACCATCAGTAAAGCAATGGAATCGATTGTTATCTCTCACAATTATCTCTCTACCTGCAATTCTAGAAATGTGCTTTATTGCCTCATGACAATCACCACAAACACGAAGGTTTTTCACAACAAGAATTTTGTCATTTGGAGCTGTGCTTATCAAACCAAAGGCAACAGCCAGCTTCTCGCTGTGACAACCAATGAAATGCTCCTTCTCTTCTTCTTCTATGTCAAACAGCACATGATCTGTCGTGGGAACATAACCTGCTGCTTTTAAGTCCTTGGCCAATTCACCATGTTTTGCATATATCTTCTCTGATAAAGGATGGGACGTATCCCCCACAAGGAATTGATGAACAACTCCATCCACTTCAATCCAACTATACCCTGGTATTTTCTTAACCCCCCTCTCACTCATGATTGACCTAATCTTTGCTGCTTCTTCCCATTTGTGACTTGCTGCATATATATTTGACAAAAGAACATAATTACCTGAGTGCCACGGTTCTAATGCTATGAGTTTTTTCAGCACGACTTCCACCAATTGGGTGTCTCTATGCAGCCTGCATCCACCCAGCAATGCTCCCCAAACAATAGCATTGGCTTCCATTGGCATACTTTTGATAAGCTGATGAGCTTCATCCAAGCAACCTGCACGACCAAGAAGATCCACCATGCATCCATAGTGTTCAATTTCTGGAGTCAAGGTATAAACACACTCCATACTATTGAAATATCGACGACCCTCTTCAACTAGACCAGCATGAGTACAAGCACAAAGTAAGCCAACAAAAGTGTTCCTGTCTGGCTTGATCCCAGACTTCTCCATTTGGCCAAAAAGCCCTAATGCATCTTTCACATGTCCGCTCATGGCAAGACCTGATATAGCTGCATTGCAAACTACTCTATCTTTCTTCCTCATCCCCCTAAAAACTTCCCAGGCTCTATCCATTCTCCCACATTTTGCATACATGTCAATCAATGCCGTACCCAAGACAGAATTATCCAAGAACTCATTTCCATTGATCAAATTGCTAGCCCAGTCCCCTAATTCTAGCGCCCCTAACCTCGCACAAGAACAAAGAACTCCCACCATAGCATAACAATCAGGTTTCAAACCCTCATTCAACATTTTAAAAAAGAGGTCTAAAGCTTCTTTAGGCAACCCATTAGAAGCATAACCCTGAATCATAGAACTCCAAGAAACAATATTCTTCTCCAGCATCCCATCAAAGACGCTACGCGCTCTCTCCATGTTTCCACATTTTCCATAAAAATCCACCAAAGCAGTAGCCACAAACACATTCCTTGCCATGCCATTCTCCGTTATATACTCATCAATCCACTCCCCACTTCTCAAATCCCCAGTTCGCTTGCAAGCAGACAAAACTTCAACAAGACTAAAACTATCCGGCCTCAAACCCATCTCCAACAACCTACGAAACATATCAATCGCCTCCCTACATTTCCCAACACCAACATACCCACTTATTGTCGCCGTCCACGACGCAAAATTCTTGTCAGGAATATCATCAAACACCTTAAATGCATTATCTATAAACCCACATTTCGCATACAAATTAATCAAACTTATCTTAACGAACGCATCCGCTTCACAACCTGCTTTCACCACAAGGCTATGCATCTTGACACCCAACTCAGAATCCAAAACCCTCGCGCACGCTTTCAAGACAAAAGGGAAAGTAAAACTATCAGGAGAAAGCCCTTCTTTCCTCATAGAGTGGTAAATCCCAATGGATTCTTGAAAACAATCGTTCAAAACTAAGCCACGAATCATTGTATTGAAAAGGAAAATGTTGGGTTCTTTCGTTTGATCTAATATGCGAAAGGAATAGTTCGTGTTTCCAAAGTTGAAGCTGAAACGTAAGACCTTGTTAAGGAGGTAAGTGTCTTCATCGAGGCCGAGACGGAGAAGGGCTGCGTGGATGTGTTTTAGGTGTTTGAGACAGCTGAAGCCTTGAATGAGGCGGTTCTTGATGCCTGCTGATTTTGTGACGATTAAGGAAGACATACTTAGTTGTTATACACATGAATGAATTAGTTAATAAAACATGTGTTGGTAATCAATAAAGCAGGTGTTATTTAGTTAGACTGTATTTATTTTTCCAGTTAAACAGTGTTTTTGAAAAAAAAATATTTTTTAATATTTTTAGATATAATATCAAAAATAAATTAAATTAAATTATTTTAATATATTTTTAAATAAAAAATATTTCAAAAAACAATATATACCATACAATCTTAAACATTACGTAAATAAAATTTTATTAAGTAGTCACACAAAAGAGAAATTTTTGTACAAAAAAAAAACCTTAAAAGCTAAGGAATGCATATTCTCTTCTTTCTCCATTCTTTTCTTTAGAAATTTATTTTAAAATAATATTTTTAGATATAATATCATAAATAAATTTTTAAAAATAAATTAAATTAAATTATTTTAATATATTTTTAAATAAAAAATATTTCAAAAAATAACATATACCACACAATCTTAAACATTACCTTAATAGGTAAATAAAATTTTATTAAGTAGTTAGACAATAGAGAAACTTTTGTATAAAAAAAAACTTAAAAATTAAGGAATGCATATTCTCTTCTTTCTCCATTCTTCTCTTTTCAAGAATTTATTTTAAAATAATATTTTCTGATATTTTTAGATATATTATCAAAAATAAATTTTAAAAATAAATAAATTATTTTAATATATTTTCAAATAAAAAATATTTTAAAAAACAACATATATCACACAATCTTAAACATTACCTTATAAGGTATATAAGATTTTATTAAGTAGTCAAACAAGAGAGAAACTCTTGTACAAAAGAAAAGCTTAAAAGTTAAGGAATGCATATTCTCTTCTTTCTCCATTGCTCTCTTTTCCTTCTGGTTCTTCTTCTTCTTCTTCTCTTTTATTTCTATTCTACTTTCTATACTTCTTAAAGTTTCTTTGTTATTAAAGAGATATCCTTAATAATTGATATCAGAGTCGTTTTTCAAGGGTAAAGAAAGGTAGCTTGTGTTCAAGAAACAATTAATAATAGTGGAAAACAACATGGTGAAGGTTTTGGAGGAACACAACAAGAGATTTGAAGAACAAATGTGAAATATTCACCAATAACTTCAAGAAATCAATGTTGTGATTCAGAAGAAAAAAGAAGAAGAAGCTCAAAAAAATCATTTTTTGTGATTCTTTCATCCATAAAAGCAACCCAAGCATAAGAGAAAATGAATGAACCTTTCAAAGTTGTCCATGTTTGTTACTTGGGTTATGAAGTTTCTAAAATTGACTTGATTCAATTATTCAAGTCATTCAAGATTATAACAAAGCTTGTTATGCTTCATAATGAAAAATAAGTTTTACTTCAAATACAAGATGTTATTTCAGTCATCAATGTTCTCCAATATTATACAAGTATTCAGTCAATCATAAAGAAGATGAATGTTTATGTTCAATGCTCATCACATTAAGAACTTACTACAATGGATCAAAACACTTTCAAAGTGGTAAAATGTTATTCTTTAACTAAATCCGAGATTAGTTTTTGAGAGAAACAAGAAGTAGGTTTTCAAGAAAATAAAGTAAAGTTTGATTCTTTGAATAAAGAAAATATTGCTTATTATGAAATGATTTTTGTATCTTCTAAAAATGGAGTGTTTGATGAAAAGATTGAGAATTATAGTGTGAAAGTGAAAGAAGTTGAGAATTATATGGATGATGGATCAAAAAAGAAAAAGGAGAGTGATGTTGAGAAAATTGATGAGGAAAAAGAAACTAAATCCAAGAAGAAGAAGCTTAAGGAGGGTTCTTATGGGTGGTGGTTCCTTAACAAGCAAAACATATCTGGTTGTGCAAGTCTAAGAAGATCACTAAGGAGAAGTATGATTTTTCTACAAAAAAAAATTAATCAATGTTTGAAAGGATTATTTAGTTGTTAAACACTTTTCTCTTAAGCGTCTACTAGAGTTTAAGGTTATTCTCTTTATGAGAAAAAGAGTTTCATTTTATTTGTTTGATATTAGTAGAAAGATGAACAACATCAAGGTTATTAGAAAGAACCCAATGATTAATTTCAAAAAATTTGCACAAGATCCTTGAGGACAAGAATCTTGGGAATTGGCAAGAAAGAGGTGTGCACGTGAGTTAGTTAATAAAGCTTGTGTTGTTAATTAATAAAGTATGTGTTGCTATTAGTTAGTTGGTTACGAGGTAGATAGGATTTTGTTAGGTCTTTAGATGTGAAGAAAACTCTTATATAAAACAAAAGGTTGTAGAGAAGCTAAAGAGATAGGCAATAAGAATTACAATAATGCAAATTATCTTTTATTTTTTCTTCTTCTTCTTCTTTCAATCATTCTTAAAGTGTATATGTAGCTAACGAGAGATCCTTAACATTAGTTTAATAAAACTTAGAAGAATTCCATCCTAATTATCCATTAAATAAGTTAAAAGGAGTTAATTAAGAATGCTTAAAAGAGAATTAAGTGGAAGATTTTCTAATTAAGAATGCTTATAATTTTCTTTTAAGATAAAGAAATTGCTTATTAAAGGGTTTAAGAGAGAACTGAAAGAGAATATAGAAGTCACAAAATAAAAAGATGCCCCAAAATAAGAACATGTGTTGATGGATTGGTTTTATTTATGGGCTTTCTGAGTGTTAGTTTTTTTACTTTATAGGCTTTTGTTTGAAATATGTTTTGATAAAAAAAATTTGACCATTACATTGATTTATTCATGGGTTCTAACTTCTAACCATAGTTATTAAATTTAGCTCGATTGATAGGTCAACAAAGGAATCCCTTACCCTAAAACCTCACTCGAGTTGGTTTTCAAGTTGAAAAAAAAAACATTGACCTTATGAAACTTGATTGACTTGAATGGGTTATAATGACTTGATTGATCTTATTCAAACATGATCGAGTCAACTAAAAAAAAACTAAAAAAAACTAAACAACATTGTTTTAACTAAAATTATTAAATCATGTTAACTTGTTAGTTTGCAGGATGATCCAGTAACTCAAACATTTTTTCAAGTCAATTAGTTTAACAACTATAATTTTAACTTGAAATATTTTGGGATTGATTTTCATAAATCAATACAAATCTTGGATTTTAAATAAATCGTACATATTAAAATCTGGTATTTTTTATTTTTTATGAATTTCTTTTTGAATCTAAACTTGATATATTAGCATTGATATCGAATAAAAAATGTTGTATTAAGCTATGGATTTAGTGGTTGTCGAGTTTAAAATATAAGGCTAAATGATGATAATGGGTATTCACGAGTTGAATTTTTTTATATCTATACCCTACTCATTGTTCATTAAGTAAGAGATTTAAATATCCTTACCTTGTCCATTGAGTTTTAAGTATTCATATGAATATCCATTGTATAACTATTATTTATTATTTAATAAAAAATAAAATAATATATATGTGTGTGTTATGTCAATATTAAGATACACATATATTTTACATATATATTTATATAATACAAAAATATACTTCAGGTTAGGTTTGTGGCGAATTTAATAATATTTGAACTCTATTCATTAGTCATCGAGCAAAGTAATTATTAAAAAATATCCACTTATCAATTCACATTAATATCCATAAAATCTGAATTAAATAGTCATTCCTGTAATGAGAGAATGTAATTATAAAGAAGCAACATGGTATCAAGTATCAATCCATTTAATCAATTTGAAGGTCCCAAGCCACCTCCACGTAAAAAGTGCAACTATTTTGCAACTATCTCTTTCTTTCTAAACTAACACTGTGTTTTCCTATTTCTAGTAAGACAACATATTATTCATGCCTTCTTCTCGATAAATCAAGCTTTGTTCCATATAAATGATTACTTAAAATGGCTTCTTCTTCTTCTTCTTCTTCTTCTTCTGATAGTAAGGATTGGAGATTTATCACCATATTAAAGAAGTTGTGAGAATTTTATTGCATGATATGCAACGTTGAGGTATTGCCACTAGTTAGTAGTAATAAAATTTAGGATACATTTGATTCGCTTAAAATATTTTACTAAAAAAAAATTCCTTGTGGTTGTTTTTTATAAAATATTTTACAGCAAAACTGATTAATGAAAAATATTTTACAATCAACCTTCAAACTTAGTTCACTTACTAAAAAATATTTTCAACTAATAAAATTTCATAAAATATTTTACAAATAGTAATCTATATATAATATTATCCAACTATTTCAATCACCACCACCATCATTTTCTTCTCTTCCATCATTGTCACCATCACTTTCTTCTCCACCACCACTCACTATTACCTCTTCTTTTATCACCAAATAAATGGGCTTTTTGTGGTTATATTTTTTCAGTTTATAACTCATTAACATGCCAAAGTGATTTCAAGTTTGTTTTGAATTAAATATTTTATGAGGAATATAATTTTGTAAAATAAATTATTTTTTATTTATGATAATGAGATAAGAAAAGTTGCGACATTTGTGATAAAAATAATGATGATGAAGAAGAAATTACGAAGATAGCATTTGTAAAGGACACTATTCTCTGTTACCACAACATATTATTCATGCATTTTTCTCTATAAATCGATCGAACTGTGTTTCATACTAGTGATTATGTAAAATGGGTCCTTTCATCTTCTTCTCATCACAGGGTTTCATACTAGTTTTAAAATGGGTCCTTTCATTTTTCTCTATAAAGGACCTTGCATTTGAGTTTCTTTTGGAGCCAAGATATCAGCGGCTAGGTCCCACGATGCACCCGTATTAAACTTGTTCTACACAGATGGTCAGATAATATTTGCATCATTAACCTCATCAGTTTGAACAGAGCTCAATCATGGGATCGATATATGACCAGAAAGTTTGTTTGATTAATAAAGAGTATGAGCCAAGTATACATATATCAACTCGGTCTTATTGAGTCTATCAAAATTGGTCTAGTATCTGACCCGGTCTAAGACCCGAGTCATGGTTTTAATGGTTTTTAAAATGAAAGTTGTTTCGAACAAAAATAAATTACTTGAAGTTGACATGATCAAGTCTTAAACACGGTACACTAGTTAGATCTGGTTCTATCAACTAATCAAATTTTAGATGAGAATTTCTTTCATCACATATTTTGAACCTTACCGTGGTGTGAATTATCAGAAACGCATTCTGCTAAGAAGTGGAAGCTTGTTATCTTATGTTGTGAAATGCAATTGTTGAGAATGGATTGGCCAAAAATTAAATTGTCTGGCATACAAGCTTCAATTACTTTCTAGGTATGCTAGTAGCAGTCACCAACACAGATCAAGTCTCAAGATAAATCTAAGGCGCTCATACATGCGATCAGGCATATCCAATTTTTGGCTGCAATATAATATATTCAATCGTAAGTAGACAAAATCATCGTGCCAATTCAGTGATAATTACAGTAAAGAATCACCCAAACCATCAAGGGATCGTTCCTAAGCCAGAAACAAACAGCAATGTATGGCAGAAACTACGTATCGTGACAACACATACAAGGTTGCAAAATTTCATGATGTTCCTTGCACATCACAAATTATGCGACTCCAACAATTTACACCTGCTAATATACGTAGAGAAAGAACAATACAATTCTTTGGGTAGAGCGCTTACACGCTGACCCACAGTCAATCTTGAACCATTTCACCTCGACACTGGAATTCTAAGGATGCAGAGAGCAGCATACTGGCAAGTACATCTTTGTTGAATATATGTAGGGGTTGAAGACATGAGCGGGAGGGGGGAGGAAGAGTATATTATACATGATATAGTGCAGAGAGCAAAAGAACACCAAAAATTGTAGACGTTTGATATTTACTTTAAGGGAGAGGATATAACATCTCCGAAGAATCTCGAGGCAATATCTCCTGCAACCTTGACATGATGTGGACAAGAGTTTTGATTAAGAATCACTCCAGCTGTCTGAATCGTCATCTTCGTCGCTTCCAGTCAATGCCTGTTTCAAAAGTAGACATCATAATTATTATATTCATGTACACAATCACACACAAGAGTGAGAGAGACAGAGACAGGCAGACCTGGCGAATTGCATTTGCTTTTTCTAAGATGGCTGCAACCTTCAAGTTGGTTTTTGGACCCTGAACACCCTGCATGCTAGGCCTTGTCGCGGTTGCAGGCTTCAAGTTAAAGGACTAGAGTGAAAAGGGGAGAGAAAACAAACATCAGTCCTCAACACGAAGGGGGTAATGCCACCGAGAGAGGAAAAAATAAATAAAAAAGAAAATGCAGGATGGAACCTTGGTTCGTATCTGTTCCAGCAGTGAATCTCTTTCTTCTACCTTGGGTCCCAGCTGCGGTCGAACTCGTTCAGCCACCTTTCTCAACTGCAAAAAGGTTCAAATCATCACAAAGTAAGGACTGCACAGCATAAGACATCAGAAAACCGATTGCAAAGAAGAAACCGCAGATAACCACTGCACAGCATAAGACATCAGAAAACCGATTGCAAAGAAGAAACCGCAGATAACCATTACCTTGCTTTTATCAAGTGCAGCAACAGCATCAATGAGAGGATTTCGAGGGCGAGGAATCTTCTTTCCATTTGTCTTTCCAACTTCATATGTTGGTGGTGTCATACCTAATGTAGTTGGCGGCCATATTGGCAGTCCATGTGAAGTTACAAAATCATGGTGATGCTGCTCTTCTTCTGTATTTAGTGGTACTGCAGATTTACCAGAAGAATTCCCTTGTTCCCCTTCTGCATTTTGTGAACTCTGTCCGGGAAATTTCACCTCCAATCCTGTTTCGGGTGCTGATTGGTTAAACAGACGGATTGGTAGTCCCTGTGTGAGCATTGGATCATTTAAAGCAGCTGTATCGTTTATGCCCAGCTCTAGTGAGAATGGATTGGAACTGAATTGCGTGGATTCTCCTCCTAGTTGAAGGAAACCATGCTCATGCCTCTCATCAGGCATTTCTGATAAAGCCAAAGATGAGTTCACAGATTGTGTTCTGTCTGACAGGAGGTCATCCTGTTGATATTGTGCATCATTGTCAATGGTTGGCATTTCTGACAAGAGTCGAGTTGGCAGCAAGGAATTTCCCATTAACTCTGTTGTCAAGTGTTGAGACCTCTGACTGTCTTCAACAGGGAGAGACAAAAATGGGTTTGAAGGATGCACAATCTCTCTATCTAATGCTGGGAAATCAAACTGGACCTTCTGATCAAGAATAAATGTTTCAATTGGTTGAGAAGTGCGTTGACTATGATCCATCATGTCTCTGTCTGCATCTAGTGGACCAGGTTGAATTTTCCCCAACCTCCACTGCATAGGAGGTAGAGGTGGCAATGGTGGCATTGCCTCTGGATTGACCTGGCTTGTCTCAGGAACAGGGAGTACACCAAAGCTGGGAAAAGCAGAATCAAATGGATTTGTTGCTTGATCAGTAACATTATGTCCCTGACAGGCTGATTGCAGTAGAAATTCTTGACTGGAGAGATCTTTCAAACTGGAAGGGTCAGGGCATCTTTCCTCGGTTATGTTATGCAGATTCTGTATCTGTTCTGACTTAACATCTGCTGATCTAGAACTTGCTTCGCCTGACTTCAAGCATCTCCTGTCTAGTTGATCAGATTGCAATTCTGATGTGTGATCCAGAGGAATTCCTGGCCCTAAAAGGTAGCCAGCAGATGAAGTTTGACTACTCAACAAAGAACTTGCATCGTCTGCATGCATGGACTCTGAACTAATTTGATCAGCTTGCACCTCAATTGACTGTTCTAAACCATTTCCTGACTCTGGTGGATAACAGACAGGCGAACAAACAGTATTGTCACCAACCTCCCCACAATGACTCTGATGGTTATCTTTAGATTCAGACTCCTGGTTGCTCACTTCCGAAGAAGGGTTATGAACTTCAATTACCTCTTGATTTCGATAGTCTTCAGAAACTGGTTTGTATGAATTAGAATCCCAATCTGTAGAAGTCACTTCCATCTTTACCTGTGATTCTGACAGACATTTGGCAGAAGTTACCTCATCAAGGTTCAAAGTAGTCTGATTTGGATCCTCGGAGATTGAAAGAGATTCT
>Ga0307515_10000891_pt1 | contig 68755 bp, 61 predicted proteins | sample 17_EM_MG_FD_194513 | JGI IMG/M metagenome (GOLD analysis project Ga0307515, IMG submission 194513) | Populus trichocarpa ectomycorrhiza microbial communities from riparian zone in the Pacific Northwest, United States - 17_EM | ecosystem: Host-associated > Plants > Roots > Unclassified | place... | reverse complement strand
TTGATTACCTCACCAAGGGAGATCACCAGGAAAAGATTTTACCGCTGCTGAGCAAAGCTTCTGAAAAAGCAGTGTTGCAGCAGAAAGTGGTACAACTCGAATCTAAGCTTCAGAATAAATTCGGCTTCTCTACCATACTTGGAACCAACAAGCTCATTCAGCAAAGTATTGACCTGGCAAGAAAGGTAGCCGCTACGGATACTACCGTATTGTTACTTGGTGAAACCGGTACGGGCAAGGAAGTATTTGCGCAGGCTATTCATTATGAAAGTTCACGGAAAGCAAAATCATTTGTAGCATTGAACTGCAGTGCATTCCCGAAAGATCTTCTTGAAAGTGAATTGTTCGGTCATGCCGAAGGTGCATTTACGGGAGCTACCCGATCCAAAAAAGGATACATCGAAGAAGCGCACGAGGGGACATTATTCCTGGATGAGATCGGGGAAATGAACATCGATCTGCAGGCCAGGTTGCTTCGTGTATTGGAAACAGGCGAATTTTATCGTGTGGGAGAAAGCAAGGTGAAGAAAGTGAATGTACGTTTCATTGCCGCTACCAATCGCAACCTCGAAAAAGAATCGGAAGCCGGGCACTTCCGCATCGATTTGTTTTATCGCCTTTCTGTATTCACGATTTCATTGCCTTCCCTGCGCGACAGGCAAACGGATATTCCATTGCTTGCCACTTATTTCGTCAAACAGTTTTCGCTTAAAACCAACAAGCAAGAGCTGCTGGTGAGCGATGGTTTCATGAACGCATTACAGCATCATCCCTGGAAAGGAAACATCCGTGAGCTGAAAAATGTCATTGAACGCAGCGTTATTCTTTCCGACAACCGGTTGGAAGCAACCGTACTCCCCTCCGACTTCACGCTGGATGAGGAAAGTCATTCTTTTACTTTAGCCGATGCCGAGAAAGCACACATCCGCAAAGTGCTGGCGGCTGCGGGAGGCAATAAAACGCAGGCAGCAAAATTATTAGATATCGGGCTTACAACGTTGTATCAGAAAATCAAGGATTATAGTTTATAGCTGCTTACTACGAATTCGATCCTGCGATGAATTTGCCTTCTGCGCTTATCGCACATTTTAATCACTGCGAAACACACCCACTAAAGAATACAAGTCTCCCGCCCAGCGACCTTCGCCATCCATGGCAATGAGAGCATTCCCCTCTTTCATATAACCCATATAACCTGCTATTGTTTCAGGAGTTCGTTTACTGATCCTGTTCCGCGTGCACGCGCGCTTTCTTCCATTGTACGGGAGATGATCGATGCAAAATGAATATGTTTTTCGCCTGGCTACTTCAATTAAAAGCTCCGGATGGGTATTGTCCATAAAAAGGTCTTGTCTTTGTGACGTGGTTTATTGTCGGTGTGACTCACGACAACATTCATACCAACAGCATTTACAACAGCGGACAGCGGCTGATGCACCATCCACCCCTTCTGATTTGGTAAATACCTTTCGGAATCCGAAGGGTATGAAGCTCTTCCCCATCATTAACTAATTGACAAATAAGCATTTGTTGTGCAAGGCACGTGCATTGCCTCATGAGCTTTTAAAAATTATCCAAATCTATGATTACGGAACGAATAGCCCTGGTGATGCTGGACGGAGAGATTCCGAAAAGCGACAACGATCCCCATTATACAAAGCATTATTACCAATCGATTCAGGCTTTCGCTAACGCCACGATCACTTTGTGTGAACAGGAGAACTTTAAAAAGCTCGATCGTTATCTCAAGGTAGCGCTTAAATTATTCAAAGAAGGAAACGAAACCGTACGCAATGGTATCATCAATGTGTACCTGCATAGTTTCGCTCATTTTTTAGACACGCATCGTATTCATAAAAAATGGATGGAAGCCTACATGCCTGCCGAGCTGCAGAAAGAATATTCCAGACAACATTATGCCAGTGGCATTTAATAACTAAACTATTTATCAACTATGATGACTGCATTGATGATTCTGCTGGGGCTGACTGGCTTCTGGCTTTTGTACAAACTTATTGACGTCTTTGAAAAAATATAACCGCTATGATGATCGCTCTGTTTATTATCTGTGTGCTGCTGTTTGCCTACCTGATGTACGCACTCATCAAGCCTGAGAAATTTTGAAGCAGTTATTCGTTATCAGCTAATTGTTAAAAGTGAATAGGAGTACAAATCATTACAACTATACCCGTCAACCATTACGAATAACCGCTAACGAATAACCATTAACCGATAACCATTAACTTTTAACTATTACATGAACGCTGAAATTTTAGGAGTCATTGTACTCTTTATTGTTACCGTGATCCTGGCCATTCCTTTTGGCCGCTATTGTGCGAAAGTCTTCAAAGGAGAGAAGACGTTACTGGATTTTATAGCTCCCCTTGAAAATCTCATCTTCAAGCTGTGCGGGATTGATGCTACCAAAAAGATGGACTGGAAGGAAAATCTGAAAGCTTCCATGGTGCTCAACCTGATCTTCTTTCTATGGGGAATGTTGATTTTGCTTACTCAGTCCATACATCCCTTCTGGAATCCGGATGGAATAGGAAGCATGGAAGCGACTACTGCTTTTAATACCGCCATCAGCTTTATGACCAATACCAATCTGCAGCATTACAGTGGGGAAACAGGTGCTACGTACCTCACACAACTATTATTATTTTGCTTTTTGCAATTTGTGAGTGCCGCTACCGGTATTGCTGCCATGGCTTCTATTTTCAAGGCTATCATTCAGCGTCAGGCTTCTGACCTGGGAAACTTTTACAACTTGTTCTTAAAAAGCTGTACACGCATTTTACTTCCGGCATCATTTGTCATTGCTATATTGTTAGTCATGCATGGAACACCTTCCACGTTTGAAGGTGCCAAGCAAATTATAACCCTCGAAGGTGATACCGTACAGGTAGCCCGTGGTCCTGTGGCGGCTATGGTCGCCATCAAACAAGTAGGTACCAATGGCGGAGGGTTCTTCGGACCCAACTCTACCCATCCTTTCGAGAACCCCGATTACTTTACCAACTTTATCGAGAATTTCTCCATTCTTATTATTCCCATCGCATTGGTCTTTGCTTTCGGATTTTATATCAAAAAGCCAAAAGCAGGTTACGCTTTCTTTGGTGCCATGACGCTGGTATTCCTTGTGTTTGTTGCCATTACTGTCCATTTCGAAATGGCAGGTAACACGAAGATTACTGAAATGGGTATCGATCAATCCCTGGGAAGTATGGAAGGTAAAGAGGTGCGCTTCGGAGCGGCAGCCAGTGCCTTCTGGGGAGTGTCGACTACGTCTACTTCTAATGGTTCAGTGAACTCTATGCACGACAGTCAGACTCCTGTATCAGGGGGGATTTATATTCTGGATATGATGATCAATGCTATCTATGGAGGTGTCGGTGTTGGCTTCATTAACTTCTTTGTATTTGTAGTGATCGGTGTGTTCATAGCCGGGCTGATGGTAGGGCGTACTCCCGAGTTATTTGGAAAGAAGATCGAAGCGAAAGAAGTAAAGATCGCTGCATTAGTAGCCATCCTTCATCCCTTTCTTATCCTGGTCAGCACGGGAATTGCCTCTTCTGTTCATTCCCAAAATCCAGACATCGGCTGGTTAGCTAATCCTTCTTTCCATGGATTCAGTGAAATGCTGTACGAGTTTACTTCAGCAGCAGCCAATAATGGTTCCGGTTTTGAAGGGCTTGGCGATGCCACTCCTTTCTGGAACATCCTTTGTGGGTTGTGTATGCTCTTCGCAAGGTTCATTCCTATCATCGGACCTATGGCTATAGCCGGTTCATTGGCTTCGAAGAAATACATTCCCGAAAGCAGCGGCACGCTGAAAGTAGAAAGCCCCGCCTTCGTTGCCGTGTTGCTTTCCGTGATCATCATCATCGCTGCGTTGTCTTTCTTCCCTGCCCTGGTGCTTGGCCCTATAGCTGAATATTTTTCTTTATAACCAAAACAGGTAATGGGTAATCGGCAATTGGAGTACATAATCTATTTCCCATTAACTGATAACGATTAACTAACTGACTAAATCCATGAGTACTAAAAATAAAATCCGTTTGTTTGAGCCCACTCTTGTGAAAGAAGCCATCAAGCAATCTTTCGTAAAGCTGAATCCCTCCACGATGATCAAAAATCCGGTGATGTTCTGTGTAGAGATCGGAACCTTCATCATGCTGTTTGTAACCCTCTATTCGTTCAGTAATACCAGCCAGGGCTCATTTGCTTACAATCTCATTATCTTCATCGTGCTGTTACTGACGTTGCTCTTCGCCAATTTCGCAGAAGCGATTGCCGAAGCACGTGGAAAGGCGCAGGCCGATTCACTTCGCAAGACACGTGAAGAAACGCCTGCCAAAGTGATGGCCGACAACGGCATTATGACCACAAAATCCTCCAGCCATTTGAAAAAGGGCGATGTCTTTTATTGTGAAGCCGGTGACCTTATTCCTTCCGATGGAGAAATCATTGAAGGCATTGCTACCATTGATGAATCCGCGATTACAGGAGAATCTGCCCCGGTGATCCGTGAAGCAGGTGGAGATAAATCATCCGTAACAGGCGGAACTAAAGTGCTATCCGATAAAATAAAAGTAGTGGTGACTACACAACCCGGTGAAAGCTTTCTCGACAAGATGATCGCACTGGTAGAAGGCGCCAGCCGCCAAAAGACTCCAAATGAGATTGCATTGACTTTATTATTGTCGGGATTCACGATTGTCTTCCTGCTGGTAACAGTAACGCTAAAACCTTTTGGCGATTATTCAAACACCACCATTCCTATCGGAGCATTGATAGCACTTTTTGTTTGTCTGATCCCTACTACCATCGGTGGCTTATTATCCGCTATTGGTATTGCAGGGATGGATCGTGCATTGCAAGCCAATGTGATTTCCAAATCAGGTAAAGCAGTAGAAACCGCTGGTGATCTGGATACCATCTTACTTGATAAGACAGGTACTATCACCATTGGTAATCGTAAGGCGACAAAATTTTATCCGGCTACCGGTATCAATGAAGATGACCTGATCGAAGCAGCGACTATTGCTTCTTTATCAGATGAAACTCCCGAAGGAAAGTCGATCGTAGAGCTGGCAGCCAACAAAGGATATAAACATCCCGCCATGACCGGAGCATCCACCCTCCTGCAGGATGCCCTGCCACAGGCCAGGATCATTACGTTCTCCGCAGAAACCCGCACTTCAGGGATCGACATTGGTGAGCGCAGTATTCGCAAAGGTGCGTATGATGCTATTAAGAAGCTGGTAGAGAAAAATGGCAATGCTGTACCTGCTGAAATAAAAAAGATCATCGAAACCATCTCCGGCAATGGAGGCACCCCGCTGGTGGTTGCTCAGGATAACAAAGTTCTTGGCGCGATCGAGTTGCAGGATATCGTGAAACCTGGTATCCGCGAACGCTTCGAACGCTTACGCAAAATGGGTGTGAAGACCGTGATGGTAACAGGTGATAATCCATTAACAGCAAAATATATCGCAGAGAAAGCCGGAGTAGATGATTTCATTGCCGAAGCAAGACCGGAAGATAAGATGCAATACATTAAAATGGAACAGGCCGAAGGAAAACTGGTCGCCATGATGGGCGATGGCACTAACGATGCACCTGCATTGGCACAGGCAGACGTAGGTGTCGCCATGAACAGCGGAACACAGGCTGCCAAGGAAGCTGGCAACATGGTGGACCTGGATAATGATCCTACCAAGCTGATTGAAGTGGTGGAGATCGGAAAGCAATTGCTGATCACCCGTGGTACACTCACTACTTTTTCCATTGCCAATGACGTGGCCAAGTACTTTGCTATCGTGCCTGCTTTGTTCATGGTATCCATTCCTGTATTGCAGGCATTGAATATCATGCATCTTACCAGCCCGGAAAGCGCAATCTTATCTGCCATTATTTTCAATGCAATCATTATTCCGATGCTGATCCCACTGGCGCTTCGAGGTGTGGCTTACAAGCCAATTGGTGCAAGCGCATTACTTACACGCAATCTTTTGATCTACGGAGCAGGTGGTCTTATCGCCCCCTTTATCGGAATCAAACTGATTGATATGCTGATTACTCCTTTGATCAGTTAATCGTTATCCGTTATTGGCAACCAGGTAATCGCAAAAATCATTTGCCAATAACCTTTCACTTTTAACCATTAACTAATAACCATTAACTAACACAATAATGAAAACGTATTTCGTGCCCGCATTAAAAATCACCTTCGTTACATTGATTTTATTCGGAGTACTCTATCCTTTATTAATAAATCTGATTGCCCTGGTCGTAGCTCCTGACGGAGGAAAAGGAGAACAGGTAATCGTCAATGGAAAAGTAGTGGGCTTTGAGTTGATCGGACAAAAATTTGATGACGATCGTTACTTCAACAGCCGTCCTTCCGCGATAGATTATAATGCCGCCTCTACCGGAGGATCAAACAAAGGTCCGTCCAATCCGGAATACCTTGCTGTTGTACAGGCGCGTATCGATACTCTTCTGGTTCATAATCCTTCTGTAAAAAAAGAACAAATTCCAGTTGACCTCGTGACCGCTTCTGGTGGTGGACTGGATCCTCATATCAGTGTAGCCGGTGCTCAGCTACAGATTGCACGGATTGCCAGGATCAGAAACATCAAACCAGAAGTAGTGGCGGAATTGGTGAAGAAGCATACTGCTGGCCCATGGCTGGGAATGTTTGGCACTTCAAAAGTACACGTGCTGCATTTGAATATTGCGCTGGATGAAACGGGGAAATAGAGGTTAGTCCCGATAGCTATTGGGACTATAAGTCAGAGATATAGAAATTAGATACGTAGGAATTTGTTATATGAAAAAATCGTTAATCGTTCTCGTTGCATTTTTTATCAGCACCATCGCTATCGCACAAAATACGCCCTCACCTTTTACCGTGAGCGGATATGTGGATACGTATTACATTTATGATTTCAACAAACCCGCTGATCATAACCGCCCGGGTTTTATCTATTCGTACAATCGTAGCAATGAAGTTAATCTGAACCTGGGATTCATCAAAGGTGCGTATGCTACCGACAACGTTCGCGCCAATCTGGCTTTGATGACAGGAACCTATGCCAACGCAAACCTGGCTACAGAACCAAGTGTATTGAAAAATATTTATGAAGCGAATGTGGGCGTCAAGTTATCATCAAATAAAAATCTTTGGGTCGATGCCGGCATCTTCAGTTCGCACATTGGTTTCGAGAGCGCGATTGGAAAAGACTGCTGGAACATGACGCGAAGCATCCTGGCAGACAATACTCCTTACTACGAAGCTGGCGCCAAAATCTCGTACACTACCGATGATGGCAAATGGTTCCTTTCCGGTCTTGTATTGAACGGATGGCAACGCATGCAAAGAGTGGATGGAAATTCACTACCCTCTTTCGGAACACAAATCACCTTTAAACTCAATGCTAAAATAACATTGAACAGCAGCTCGTTTATTGGTACAGATAAGCCCGACAGTGCGCGGCAAATGCGGTACTTTCATAACTTCTACGGCATATTCCAGCTGACCGATAAGTTGGGCCTAACGGCAGGCTTTGACTATGGCGTTGAAGAAAAATCTCCGGAGACCAATTCAACGAATGCATGGTACTCTCCTGTTATCATCGTACGTTATGCCGCTACCGACAAACTCACACTTGCCGCCCGCGGAGAATATTATGATGATCAGCACGGTATTATCATTGCCACGGCAACACCGAATGGATTCAGAACCACAGGGCTTTCCTTCAACCTGGATTATGCCCTATACCCCAATGTGCTGTGGCGCGCGGAAGTAAGAAACTTTACCAGTAAGGATAAAGTTTTTGAAAAAGAGGAACAGGCGACAAAATCAAATACATTTATAGGTACCTCGCTTGCGGTAAGTTTTTGAAGCATGGAAGAAAAAGAAAAATCAGCCGAACATTTTCTGAATCTGATTCGCAAATCAAAACGCGGCAAGTTCAAGATCTATATTGGCATGAGCGCAGGGGTGGGCAAAACATACCGCATGCTGCAGGAGGCACATCGGCTTTTAGAGAATGGTGTGGATGTAAAGATCGGTTATGTCGAAACACATAGTCGTAAAGAAACAGTAGCCCTCGTAGAAGGGCTGCCGTTGATTGAACGCAAAAAAGTATTTTATAAAGGCAAAGAGCTGGATGAGATGGATGTGCAATCCATTTTGAGCATACATCCGGATGTGGTGATCGTAGATGAATTGGCACATACCAATATACCGGGTTGCAAAAATGAAAAGCGCTGGCAGGATGTGATGGACATCCTCGAGGCAGGCATTAGTGTGATCAGCGCTATTAATATTCAGCACATTGAAAGCATCAATGCAGAGGTCCGTATCATCACGGGTATCGAAGTAAGCGAACGTGTTCCCGATAAGGTAGTGCAGCTGGCCGATGAAGTGGTGAACATCGACCTTACTGCCGATGAGCTGATTACACGACTGAAGGAAGGCAAGATCTATCACCCAAGTAAAATCGAGATTTCACTGCGTAATTTCTTTCAGCCTGAAAAAATTCTGCAGCTCCGGGAATTAGCGTTGAAAGAAGTAGCTTCGCAGGTAGAACGGAAAGTAGATGCCGAGATCACCATGGATACACGCCTCCGCCATGAGCGATTTATGGCCTGTATCAGCAGCAACCCGGAAACAGCCAGGATGATCATTCGTAAAACAGCGCGGCTGGCAAGTTATTATAATTCAAAATGGTACGTATTGTATGTACAAACGCCAGACGAAGACGGAGACAGGATTAAGCTTTCCCTGCAGCGGCACCTGATCAATAACTTTAAGCTGGCCACCGAGCTGGGTGCCGAAGTCGTGCAAATAAAAAATAAAAATATTACCAGGACCATGGTACGGGTGGCAGAAGAAAGACAAATTACTACAGTATGTATTGGCAAGCCGCACTTCGGCATCTGGCAGGTGATCCTGAAAACCAATTCGTTCAATCAACTGCTGAATAAACTTTCCAAATCTGACACTGATCTTATTATCCTGTCATGAGTATTAAAACAAAAGTAGCACTGGGTGTAGTCTTCCTCTTCGCGGTGATTCTCACCATCGGAGGCATCGGTCTCTACTACCTGAATGAATTGTCGGCCGACTCTCAGAATATCATTAAGAACAATTATGAAAGCCTTCATTACATGAAGAACATTCTGGGCCTGGCAGAAAAAAGGAATGTGTCCGCTCTGGATTCCATGGAGCGCTACTTATCGAAGCAGGAACTCAACGTAACAGAACCCAATGAACGCGAATTGACAATACAATTGAGAAGCTCTTTTGAAGGGTACAAAAAGGATCTGACTGATAGCCTGGCCAGAACAAGGCTTAGGCAAACAGCAGTAACGATACAGGAAGTCAACCTGCAAGCCATTATCAGGAAGAATGAAGTAGCACAGCGCACGGCATCACGTGCTTCTACGTATGTGATCATTGTTGTTACCATCTTTTCCATCATTGCTTTTACATTCATTGTCAACTTTCCAGGTTATGTAGCTAACCCGATCATCCAGCTTACGAATAGCATCAAATCCATCGCGAATAAAAATTATGAAGAGCGTTTGCATTTCGACAGAAAGGATGAGTTTGAAGAATTAGCCGAGGCCTTCAACCAGATGGCGGAGAAGATGGATGAATACGAACACAGCAATCTCTCGAAAGTGATGTTCGAAAAGAAACGGATTGAAACCATCATCAACCGGATGACGGATCCGGTTATTGGCCTGGATGAACATAAGAAGGTAGTGTTTGCCAATGATCAGGCATTAACTTTTCTGAACCTTTCCAAAGAGCAGCTGATCGGACGTTACGCACCGGATGCAGCGGTAGAGAATGATCTGCTCCGCAACCTGATCCGTAACGAAACAACAGAGAGCGACAGCAAGGTGATCAAGATCGTGTTTGCAGGAAAGGAAAATTATTTTTCCAAAGAAAACATCCTCATTCGTCATACTCCTACCGGGGAAAAGAATGAGGAGATGATCGGGCAGGTAATCCTGCTTAAGAACATTACTCCTTATAAAGAGCTGGACCTCGCGAAAACCAATTTCATTGCCACCATTTCGCATGAGTTGAAAACACCCATTGCTTCGATCCAGATGTGCACGCAGCTTCTACAGGACAAACGAATAGGCGTACTGAATACCGAGCAACACGGAATTGTAAAAACGCTGAGCGATGAGATCGTGCGACTTTCCAAAATCACCAATGAGCTGCTTGATCTCTCGCAGGTGGAAAGTGGCAATCTTAAACTGAATATCAAGGCCACTGCCGCCAGTGACATCATCGGCTATGCGCTTGAAGCCGTGAAGTTTCAGGCCGAACGCAAGCAAATAAAAATAGAAGTACAATCCCCGGATCAGCCCGCTCTGCAGGCAGATGTGGATAAAACTACGTGGGTGTTGGTGAACCTGCTAACGAATGCCATTCGCTACAGTCCGGAGAACGATCGCATTCAATTAAAATGCGTGGAAGAAAATGAGAGTGTTATTTTTTCCGTGAGCGATTCCGGACCAGGTATTGAAGAAAAATACATGGGCAAGCTCTTCGGAAAATTCTACCAGGTACCCGGCACCCCATCGGGTACGGGCCTCGGGCTGGCTATCTCCAAAGAGTTTATCGAAGCACAGGGAGGAAATATCAGCGTGATGAGCGAAACCGGAAAAGGAAGCACTTTTTCATTTCGTCTGAAGAAAGTGTGATTTGAGATATCTAATCACACTAAATTTCTGGTGCTGAAATATTTCTTGAAAGTAAAATGAGCAGATGCGTATATACATAACCATCGTGCGCGGGGAGTGTTGATAAAAATTTTGTGCGTATTGCTGCTGTTAAGCGCATCACCAGATAGAATCTACAGTCTGCACTTTAAGCACAATCCATCAATGCATGCTTTCCGGCTTTCGTTGAGATCATTGAAATCCCGTACCAGAGATGTTCACGGGGCTACGCGATGAGCTATTAATACCCTAACCGATTAAACCAGTAGCTAACAACCTGCTCCTCAGACTTTGCTTTCAAACAACGCCTGTACGAATTCCTGTTTTTGAAATTTCTCGGTGGCATTGTTGGCCAGGTCGGAATATACGTCCATCTCATTGACGGCCGGGTCATGACGGAATACAAAATCATGCAGAGCTTTCTTCTTTGTATCATAGGTGTTACCCCGAAGATCAACCACATAATCATCAAAAGAAAGTTCGGTCAATACCAGCAGGCGTGACGGTTCTATCTGCTGGGTATGCAGGATTTTATACTTACCGATGGAAGGCACCGACTGCAACTGTGAACAAACGCGGTTGAACGCCTCGCTGCCAATACCTTTCTTTTTCGTAAACGGCATGTCCAGCGCATCGGCATGGGTGATGGCCCGCTCCGGATCCTTTTTCATGCGCCCGATAGCGAAGTGTTGTGAAGTTCGCGAGGCGCCATGCAGTGTTTTGCGAAAGAAGAAACGAAACACAATCAGAACAAGGCCGAGCAGAGCGAGAATGCCAATCATTAGAAATAAAATTAATTGCTGCGAAAATAACACGGCAACGGTCTGTGCCAGGTGCTACTTACTTCATTATCTCTTCCATGTAATTTTTTGGGAGGAATTGAATTACTTCTGCTAACCTACTACAATGCCCGGGTAAGGCCTATAAAACTGATGAGTGAATGGGCCTGCTTATATAGATCGCGCGCAACTGTTTTGAAGAAGTTCCTGAGCACACCAGGAAATGATATTGCATGACTTAACTGAAAAAGGTATTCGCAGATCAGTGGCAATACCTCACTTCGTATTATGACGTGATGTGCTGTCGAACAACGGATTGCTTCGTCATGTGAGACACATTCCTCACAATGACGGTTAATTGAGCCCCGTCATGTGAGGGAGGCACGACTGAAGCAATCTGTGTTACGAAGCATGGAGTTCCCTGCTCTGTATTCAAGGGTCTGTCCCCCTCGAAGCGGTTATTACTGTGGTTTTACGTAGTATATCGATTTACTCCAATGGACGCGATAATCCAAAAAAAGAAAGAAAATCTGACAACAACCGTTTGAAATACTCTTTTTACGTTATATTAACCGAATCTAATATACATCGATTATGAAACAAACCATTTTTGACCTCGACTATCTCACCTGTACTTTGGATGATGAGGCGGCCGTATTATTTCATTCCTGGAAAAGAAAAGCCACCGCAGAAGAATTTGAAGCCGGGCTGCTGAAAGTGTATAAAGTGTACCTCGAACAAAAGCCGAAATTTAAAAAGCTGCATTGGCTGGGCGACACGCGCAATGTAGGTGTGCTGTCGCTGAAGACTCAAAAATGGCTGGATGAAGTCTGGAACGAAACACTGTTTGTGAAAGCGGGTGTCACTTCGCATGCTGTGCTGGTAGGTGAAGATGTATTCGTGAAATATGCCATGCAAAAATTTGCCGCCCATGCAGAGAAGTTATACAGCGATCAGCACCTGAAGATGGGTGTGTTTGCTACGGAGAAGGAAGCTTATGATTGGTTTGCTGACCATAATTAAATCTTCGCTCTGGTCCTGATAGCTATCAGGACCAAGTGACGTGCTCCTCACAATAACTACTGCTATGACTACCCATACAGGTTAGGAATCTTAACAATAACCGTAGTCCCCTGGCCGGGCACTGATTCAAGTTGAATACTTCCTTTCAGGCGGGTAATGATTTCCCTGGTAATGTATAATCCCAGACCAGCGCCTTCGCTGATTTCTGTTCCTCTGAAAAACATATCAAATACTTTTGGCATCACCTCTTCCCGGATACCGGTACCATTATCTTTCAGCGTAATGATCGCTTCATCGGGTAAGGTGATTATTTCTATGTATACTGTTAATTCTCTCTGCCGGTCACGATACAAAATAGTATTCGACAGCAGGTTGGTAAAAATAATGTTCAAACGTTCAGGATCGGAAAAGAAAACGCTAATGGCCTGTAAGTGAATCTGCTTATTAAACCGATCCGGAGGAAGCAGGTAACTGAGTTTGGAGAAACACGCTTCAATGATCTCATTCCAGTTGATTTCCAAAGGCGCTACCTCACTGCGTGAGTTCCTCGAGTGATCCAGGATTTCTTTTAGCGTAGCGTCCAGCTTCAAAATGCTGGAGGTCATCATCTCATGCATGGCGGCCACGTCTTTATCCACATTCATTTTCTTTGCCACATTGAGCAGGCCCATTACCGAAGCCAGCGGACCACGAAGGTTATGGGAAACGCTATAAACAAAATGGTCCAGCTCTCTATTTGTTTTCAACAGCTCGGCATTCTGATGTCTTAACTCATGCCGTGCGCTCCGTTTTAATTTTTCGAGCGTGCGCTTCTTCATTGCAGCGCGAATGGCGATCGGAAGACGCGAAAGATTGGATTTCAAAATATAATCATCCGCGCCTTCGCGGATACATGAAATGGCATATTCATCCGACACCATGCCGGTTACTAAAATAAAAGGCGTAGCCGGGCGCTCGCGGAGACTGATCTTCAATGCTTCGCGCGAATTGAAACCCGGCAGGCCATGATCGGATAAGATCACATCGGGCTGAAAGCTTTCAATAGCTTCCATAAATTCTTCCTGCGTGTCTACACAGTGATGCTGGAAAGGAATATCCCCTTTTATCAGCACGCGTTGAATAAGCAGCGAATCGTCATAATCGTCTTCGAGCATTAAAATCTTAAGCTTCTTTTCCATTTCCATTGGTGCACGCTTTTAATAACTGAATTAAGGTCATGATGTTGCACAGGAACAAGATTCAGGTAAAAAGACTGGCAATAAGCCTGCGGGTGTGGCTTACTAAAAGTAATCACTTTCTTTTTTATAAAAGAAACAATGCCAGCACTTTTTTAAGCTTAAATCGATAAATGGACGGATTTGGATTTTTTTTCATAAATCCGGGTAAAGCATAGCTGCTTAACCAGCCTCAGACAGTTGCATTGCGGTTTTAAAAAATACGTATTTTCAGGTATATCTTTTGTGATTGAAATTTATTATTTAGCGACTTTATCTTGAGGCGTCATGCGAGGAATGTGTCTCACACATGACGAAGCAATCCGTGGTTCGACAGTATATCACTTCATACTACGAAGTACTACTCTTCAAATAAAGACCACAGTCACACCGCTTCGTGGGAAAGACCTTTGTATACGGAGCGGTGAACCACATACTCCGTAAAACAGATTGCTGCAGTCGTGCCTCCTTCGCAATGACGGGCTACTTCAAAAGCTTCCTTGTGAAATAATCGGCTATCGCTGCATCTACTTTCAAAGCGTTACTATGCTTCATCCAATGATGCGTATCATCTACAATGACTAACGTTTCCATCGACACTCCTTTCTTATCCAGCCTGCGCACGAGGTCGGTGCTCTGGTTGAAGCGGACGTTACGATCATCGTCTCCATGGATGATGAGCACAGGTGATGTCCAGGTACTGACATACGCAACGGGTGATGACTGCCATGCCACATCGGTTGCTTTTTGCAGGTCGGGCACTTTCTCGTATTTATCGGGAGCAGGCATCAGCACCGCCCTGCCGGTAACAAAGTCATGCACACCATGAATGTCCACACCGGCAGCAAACAACTTGCTGTCGCGGCCCAGTGCCAGCGCAGTAAGGAAGCCGCCATACGATCCTCCATAGATCCCGATCTTCGATGCCTCCACATTGGATTGTTTGCTCAGCCACTCTCCTGCCGCCTTAATATCCAGGTACTCCGATGCACCGGACATCCCTGCATTGGCAGGCTGATGAAAATCAAACCCATACCCGATACCCAAACGGTAATTCACAGACAACACCACGAAGCCAAGACTGGCAAGGTATTGATTGACGGCATACGCATTGGAGTAGTAATCGGAGTAATTCCATCCCAATAACATTTGCCGTGGTGGGCCTCCATGCACATATACAATAGCAGGCTTCTTTGACGTGTTAGTGGCAGGCTCAAACAAATCAGCATGAACAGTAACACCATCGCTTGCCCTGAAGGTCACTTTCTTTGGTGTCACCAATTTATCCTGAGGAAAGCTTTTTGGAACAAGATCCGCAGCAACGAGCTGAATGGTTTTCTTCCCCGTGGTATTCAATGCCATCACGGCTGTAACTGGAGGGCGTTGTGCGGTAGCACTGATGAAAGCAAGGGTTGCTCCATCACCGGTAATCACAGGCGTCCATTCCAATCCGCTCCCTGCTGTCATCACTTCCATTGCTGCTTTGTCAACCGGTACGCGTACGGCATGCCTGCGATCCAAGTCCAACGCATCAGGCCCGGTGTTGGCGCTGAACGTCAGCCATTTTTTATCAGCACTTAGCTTAATGTGTTCGGCCATGAAATTACCGGCAGTAAGCAGCACTTCTTTTCCGCCTTGCGCAGCAACCGAATACAGGTGCGGCCAGCCATCCTGGTAAGAAAGAAAAACAATACGATCTCCTGCTGCCCAGTGAAGGTTGGTGCCTCCATGGGTGGAAGGATACGAACCGCGTAACGTCTCGGGTGCTTTCCATAATTGTGTTGCTTTGCCCGTGGTAACATCAGCCGTCCAGATCGACCATGGTGTAGGTCTGCGTGCCAGCAATGAATCGGGCGCACCGCCTGAACCGGGAGTGCGCACAAACACTACTTTCGATCCATCGGGTGACCAGCGTGGGGAGCCATCACGCGTGAAGCCGGGAGCAATCCATTGAATGGGCGCATCTGCACTGGCATACACACCGATGATGGAATGATCTCCGCGCGAAGACGCAAACACTAAACGGTTGCCATCGGGCGACCATTCCAATGCACCCACACTTCCCCGTGTGGTGAATAAACTTTTCGCTGCCGCTGATCCATCGATGGGTGCCGTGAATACCTGCCCTCCTTTTATGAAAGCAATCACATCACTCTTTGGTGAGATCACCGGCTCATCTGCTTCTGCTATGGACTTAGGTTCACCTCCTGCAAAGGGTATGCTCATGATCTGCACTTTGAAAGGAGTAGCTGCAAAGGAAGGATTGACGGGAAGCGCATCATCCCAGTTGGAACCATGATCACCACCACGTACAAACACCACCCACTTGCCATCATCGGAGATGGAAATACCAGTAAGTTCCTGCCCTTCGTCCAGTGTATAGTTTGTTAATTTTCTTGGCTTGAAGTCAGGGCCTTCGGCCACATAAATATTTCGTTTGCCTTGCTCATCGACCGCCCAGGCAATCTTTGATCCCTGTGAAGAAGCCGTAAGCTCCGTGGGGAAAGGATAACTCTTCACGGATTCTAATGTAAAAGATTGGCTGTAGCCCGGAATGCTGAAAGCAAGACCGGCAAGAAGCAGAATATTTTTTATCATGAGAGTAAGATTTTAACTACGAAGTCAGATCGCTATCGAACGCGAAAGGTGTATCACGTTAGTTATTGAAAGATAAGAACATCACCGGAATTAAGATGATGCAGGAGGACGAATTGAATGAGAAATTGTTTAAGCGGCAGAACCATAGATAATTTGATGATGTGCCGATTTGAAAATGGGATGTGAGCCGAAACTTATCTGAAGCTAAACGATTAAATCAATATAATCTGCATTCATTATCAAATTAACTCATTATCAAATTTTCAAATTCCCTCACAACTTCCGCAACTCGTTGATCTTTTCCGAAGCTTCTTCTTCTGACATAGTAGACATGAGTACCCAGTTCACATCTTTGATCTGCAAAGGCGTATAGGCGCTCAGGAAACTTCCGCGGCTGCCCTGGTCTACCTGTGTGCCGGATAATCCCCGCAATGCTTTGGCAGAAGATTCATTCTTTACTTCTTCCAGCAAAATACTGGTACTGGCTTTACGAATCTGGTTGATCACGGAAGAAGCATAACCGGTAGCAGCAAGATCAGCAAGGTAACGCTCACGATGCTGAAGAAGTCCGCGCGAGATGGAGCGCAGCTTGTGGTCGGCACCAACCATGAATGTCTCCCCGGTGGCGCCAAGGCCGTCTTCTTCCCAGTTATTGTTTCCGGTAAGGATCTGGTTGATGCGATTGATGGGCATCTGAAATACAAGTATCCCGATCTTCACTCCATGCTCGTACACCGGGCAGGCAATGAACGAAGCCGGTGCACGGTAAGAAGGATCGTACGGTTCGAAGTCCACAAGTTTCACAAAATCACTGTCGCTGCTTTCTACCGCCTGCTTCACCACGCGGCCGAAGTTAGTGGTGGAATAAATTCCGGTAAGCAAACTGGTGGCATAATCCACTTCTTTAAAAACGGAATAGATCATATCACCCGTGAGGTGATCGATCAGAAAAATATCATAGTAACCGAACTTCTCGAGGAAGTTTCGCACTAACGGATGATACTCGGCATGGGTACTGCTGTAAGCGCTTCCGTCTTTCGCATCGTTAAGCAAATGCTTCTCGCCTGTAGGATGCGGGTTGGAAGAGATGTAGCGATACTGCAGGATAAGCGGCCGTACATCTCCGGGTAAATAATCGGCTACGGCTTTAACAACCGTTGCACTGTCATTTAACTTTTGCAGGAAGTCATTTTGATAATAGTTGTGCAGGCTTTCTTTCATCATCGCCAGCTTGCCGGCATCGTGCTCATCGATCTGGTAGAAGGAAGTACGGAAAGCTTTCATCGCTTCGATCACCGTTTTATTTTCCGAAAAGGTGATGATCTGGCTGCGGATGATATCGAAATAATATTCCAGGCTGCGCTTCTTGGTGAAGTTGATCGACTTGAGCTGATCGAACTTCGAAGCATTGTTCAGTTCTGTAAGCTGGCGGAATAATACGTTGTACTTGCGGCTGATCTCTTCCTGTGTGGCCTGCAGCTCTTCCTGGTTTTGACGCAGCTCTTCTTCCTGTGCTTTCATCTGCTCGGCCTGAAACTGGCTTTCACTTAAAAGCTTCGAGGTATTTTCATTGATCCGGAAGGAAGAGATGGAATAGGCAATGTTCTCTCCGAGCTTCTCCACAAAATCAACCTGGTATTTTTCAAACTCTGTAAAGGAAGCAATCTCCACCAGCCCCACAATATTTTCGGTCACCATCAGTGGCACCACGATCAGGCAGGTAGGCGTAGCTTCACCAAGACCTGACGTGATGCGCACATAATCTTTGGGAATCTCTTTCAGGTACAATGTTTCCTTTTCCAGGAACACCTGTCCCAGAATCCCGTCTCCGATCTCCACGCGTTGTGTAAAGGTCTTCGCCCTGTTATACGCATAGCACGATTTCATTTCGAGGAAAGGGTCCTGCGCCTGGTCGTCATTTAAAATATAGATCGCTCCCTGGTTGGCGTTCAATACCTTCACCAGGTTTTTGATGATCTCATCCGAAAGTGTTTTCAGGTTGCGGTTCGATTGTAATACATCGGCAAAGCGCGCAAGGCTTTCCGTAGCCCAGATGCGTTTCTGATCTTCGGCTTTAATCGCCACCAGATCATCCTTCATTTTTAAGAGCGAATGTCCCAGCAAATCCGATTCGCCCGCGGGCTGAAACGCGGCAGCGAGATTTCCGGCACCGATCTGGCGTGTAAACTCTGCCGTATGCTTTAGTCCGGTAGTCAAGCGATTGAGCGAGACAGCAATATCAGTCACTTCATCTTTCCCTTCCACCGGAAATGGATTCAGCTTTCCTTCGGCCAGGTCGGCCACACTATTTTTGATATGTATGATGCGAAGGGACAAACGCTGAACGTAATAGATGGCGAACACCACAGCAAGCAGCAGCACGGCAACCAAAATACCGGTGAGCACCAGCGGTGAGATCAACTGCTGGTCGTTATTCAGGTAGACCAACACAGAGACAGCAAGCAGCACGGGAACAGATACAATGGCTGCGAACAACTGACGCGAAAACTTCAGCTGCTGTAACATCGAGAACACATTCATTTTAGTACGTTAAAGCCGACAAGGGACAATAATACTTTTTGCAGGGCAAAAAAGATAGGAATAAGAAATAAGAAATCCCCGTAAACGAATGCATAAATTAAAAAGGGCTTTGGACCTCAGGCATCAGGCCCATCTTCCTGCAGGGCCCTGGGATAATTCAGGAATGGGAGGCGGAGGACGGAAAGTGACTCACGAATTTGACGGTTACGAATAATTGCCCCGTATGACGCATGGTATGTTCGGCTGCGTGAATAAACAATCCAATCACTGTAGAAGGAACCTTAGCACGACCCACTCCTCTTGTTTCGGTAAGCGTAATTTCAGAAGTAGTCTTTAGCTGCGCTATGGCCCGGTCTACCTGCAATTGAAAAGTAATCACCAGGTCTTTTACTTTGATAGTTATGTCCACCTGTCCTTCGGCCAACAATGACTTCAGCTGTTGCGCACTCAGTGCATGACCCTGCGCATACGTAAACAGGCGATCGAGCACACCGGTAAGATGCTGCAAATGAAATCCTGCCGATGCCACTCCTGCAGGACGTTCCCAAAGTAACTCCTCCGGAAAGTCTTTCATCAGCGCACTTACTTCTTCGCGCGCCTGCAACAGCGCATGAGCAACCGGCTGCAGCAACGCAGGCACACCAGGCAACGGCCCGCGCAACCAGACTTCAGGTAAAATGATATCCCGTCTATTCATAATTAGTAAAGCAAATGATACTGAATCGTGATCCTTCTTTGTGAATTCTTCGTGTCGTAGTGACTTGGTGGCTCAATACGGAACTTTCAACCACAAACATAGGAGGCGCAAAGCCACGAAGAATCCACAAAGGTCTTTAATAAGTTTACCTTGGTATCTTCTACAGTGTGAAATTCTCAATATCTTGTTGACGTAAATCTAATTCCATAATCATGTCCGGCAAAACAATTTCTTTCCTCCTTCTTCTGCTCACATTCGCCTCATCCCTATCTGCACGACAGCTCACCAAAGAAGAAAAACAGATCATAAAAAATGTAGAGAAGAACCACGAAGAGTCGGTGACGTTTTTGGAGAATACGGTGAACATCAACAGCGGTACGTACAACGTGGCGGGCGTAAAGAAAGTGGGCCTGATCTATAAGGCATTTCTCGACCAGCTCGGCTTCACCACCCAATGGGTAGACATGCCTTCGGACATGAAGCGTGCCGGCCACCTCATCGGAGAGATCAAAGGCAAGAAGGGAAAACGGCTGTTGCTGATCGGACATATCGATACGGTGTTTGAGCCGGAGAGTCCGTTCCAGGTATGGACAAGGAAAGATTCCATTGCCTCCGGGCCTGGCACCAACGACATGAAAGGAGGAAACATGGTGATGCTCTATGCATTGAAAGCATTGAAGGAAGCAGGTCTGCTGCAGGACCGGCAGGTGATTGTGATTCTGCATGGCGATGAAGAAAGCGCAGGACGCCCGCTGGATATCAGCCGCAAGGATATTATTGAAGCTGCAAAGCGCAGTGACGTGGCGTTGTGTTTTGAAACCGGAACCGGTTTTAATTATGCTACCGTAGCACGAAGAGGAAGCAGCAACTGGAAATTGACTGTCACCGGCAAGCAGGCTCACTCATCCGGTATCTTTTCTGAACGCGTGGGTGCAGGAGCGATCTACGAAACGGCACGCATACTTCATCGTTTTTACAGTGAGCTGCAGGAACAATACCTTACCTACAATCCGGGAATCATCCTGGGAGGCACACAGCTGAGTACCGATTCGACAGGAACGGAAGGTACCGTTTCCGGCAAAACAAACATCATCTCTAACACTACGATTGTGAATGGTGATCTTCGTTTTATCTCCGAAGAACAAAAGAACACCACACGCGAAAAGATGAAGGCTATTGTAAAAGAAAGTCTACCCGGAACAAAGGCGGAGATCACGTTCAGCGATGGTTATCCATCCATGCCTCCCACCGATGGCAATATGGCGGTGCTCAAATCACTAAGTAAAGTAAGTGTGGATCTGAGGCAGGGTGAAGTGAAGCCTTACGATCCGGGACTACGGGGCGCAGGTGATATATCCTTCGTAGCGCAATACCTGGACTGCCTGGACGGATTGGGCGCCATGGGTGGCGGAGCGCATGCCCCTCAGGAGTTTATCAACCTGAATTCGTTGCAGAACATAGAGAAGCGGGTGGCATTACTTTTCTATCGTTTATCCAATGAAAAAGTAGTCGCACAAACCAGATCAAAGCAATAGGTAAATTGAAGTCATTGGATTTACGAATCAATCATGAGTTTAAATCGTATTTCGTCATTCTAAAATCGTAATTAATCCGTTCTTTTGTCACTTGCCTAGAACTTAATGACTGATCTCGCTATCGAACCGGAACATCATACCTGTAAAAGTTGTGGAAATAATTTCACCGGGCTCTACTGCAACCGGTGTGGCGAAAAAGTAATTATTCCTGCCGAGCGTTCCTTTCGTACTTTTATTGACAATCTGATTACAGCCGTAACGCTGGCCGATAACAAGTTCGTAAAGACGTTATGGCTGATCATTAAAAAACCGGGCTTTATTTCCAAAGAGTTTGCCAACGGGCGCAGGGTAAAATACATGAAGCCCATTTCGGTCTTCTTTGTGCTCAACCTGATCTATTTTTTCTTCCCGGTAATTCAGTTGTTTAATGCTTCGCTCAATACACAGCTGCAATCTCCGCATGGCGTATTTATCAAAGACTTCATTGCCCTGAAGATGGTCAAGCTGCACATGAATGTCACTTCCTTCAGCCTGATCTACGATTTAAAAACAGTAAGCCTTGCCAAACTGATGGTGATGGTATTTGTGGTGCTGGCTTCCCTCCCGTTAAATGTTCTCTATCGCAAAAAGAATCGCTTCTTCACCGATCATGTCGACTATGCGATTGAACTGGCGTGCTTCAATTTATTTATCAACACCATTGTGCTTAAACTGATCGCCCAGTTCCTCGGCTTTGGTCATTATATCGATGAAAAAGTACTGGCCGGAATATTCATTGCCACTAACCTTTATTTCCTGATCCGCTCGGGCATCAATTTCTATAATGAAAAAGGCTGGCGCCTGATTGTGAAATCCGTGCTGATGATTTTCTGTCTGATTCTATCGCTGGAAGTGTACCGGATCATTTTGTTTTTTGTAACGCTGCGCATGCTATGATACGCACCTGTTAACCATGCTGCTTAAGCACCGCCACAAGACTAACTTTATTGACACGCAGTACCTGTAGCAGGGAAATAACCGCCACAATAGAAGTACAATATCCAAGCGAGATCAACGGATCGGACCAGTTGAAGTCGGCAGCATACACAAAGTTGCGCAGCCACTCTTTCAGAAACAGGTAAATACAAGGACCAAAAAACAGAATGGCAATCAGCAGTTGCTGTACAAACTCGGCTACCAAAAGAAAAATGATATTTAAAGTGCTTGCTCCCATGATCTTGTGAATAGCAATCTGCTTTTGTTTATCGCGTGCACGGCTCAGGCTAAGACTATAGATGGCACAGCAGGCGATGATCCCGGAAATAATCGTAAGTAGTTCTGAAAAACTGTTCAGCCGGTCTTCATAATGAAGTGCGTCTTCAAAGGATTTATTCATAAACGAAACCGGACCCGGTTTACTACTCCTGGTTTGCATATCGGTGGAAAGCAACCCGATCGTTTTACGTATATCCACCTCCAGCACACGAAAGCAAATGAAATGGTAATCGGTGGAAGAAGGGGCGAGCTGCACGACCATCGGCTTCTCACTTTGGTTGAACATACTTCCAAAGTCCTCCACGACTCCGATAACGTGTTTAGCGTAACGCCCCTGTCTGATGGCTTTCTGATTCACCACCATCGAATCCATGTCATTAGGTCCGTACCATCTTCCCTTCACCATCTGTAAATGAAAAAAATCACGAAAGCTATAATCAGCATTGATGTAATACAGGCGCGTATCCAGCTGTCTTCCCGAAACATGGTCCGGTAAGGCAGATATCGCGGTGACATCCATAATGTTAGGGTTCTTCTTCCATTGATTCCGGCTTTCCTGGAATTGCTGGGTAGTCATTCCTTCCGGATAACGGACATACACCACCTGATCATAATTTAGTCCCGGCTCTTTGATCAGCGAATAACTAATTTGTCTTTTGATCACCAGTCCGGCTATAATCAAAGAGATACTGATTCCGAGTTGTATGATGGTGATATTTCTTTTAAACCGCGGAAATGAAATGGCTTCTGTGCTTAATAGTCTGCCTGCAGAAGCGCGTACAAATCGTAATGACATCCACAAGGGTGCTATTCCTATCAATACGAAGAGACTGACGATCGACAGAAGTAAAGCAAAATCGGCATCATAAATAAAAGCTGTAATGTCGACAGACAGATAAGCATGTATCCAGGCAGAAGTAAAAAACAAAGCAAGTAATGCCAGTACGAGTGAAATGAAGCTTACATAAAAGGATTCATGACAAAGTACCGAAACCAAATGCCAGGGAGTACCTCCCGCTATTTTACGAATCCCCAGCTCTTTGGAACGCTTGGGCAAAGTGAGTGTGGTGAGATTAACAAAATTAGTTATAGCGAGCAGGAAGATGAATGCGGCAATACACAGAAGAATAAGTACGCTGTAATAATCGCCATGCTTTGCTCCTTCGCCTGTTACCCGCGGACCGAAGTAAATGGAGGGCAATGGTTGAACACGATAGTGCAAAGTCGTATCTGCACCTTTTTGAATTCGGTTGAGTGCTGCTTCCAGTTGCAGTAAACTGCTTCCACGAAGAAGCCGTCCGTAAAGGCGGGTTTCATCCGTGGTAAATCCCAGCTGATGAATCACCGTGCTGTCATACTTTAAAACGATATCCAAACGCTCACTGGCATTTTTCGGATAATCGGTAAACACACCGGCAACCGTAAAAGTGAGCGTATCATCATTAAGTACGTTTATCTTCTTACCCGATACCTTTGTATCTCCCAACAGCCGCCTGGCCGCTGATGCGGAAAGCAAAACTGTTTTCTGTTCATGAAAATTTTCAACTGACCCATCGATAAGATCAAACCGAAGAACGGAAGTAATCTGATCATCGGCAGCATGAATATGATCCATCACTACCTTTTGACTGTCCGTCTGAATGATCATCTGATCCATGGCCTTCACACGGGAAAGCCGGATGGAATCGTTCAGTTGTAAACGAAAATCCTGAAATGCTTTACGCGCTATTCCATCCGAAAGACGATTGCCTTCAAAGGAAGGATTCTCATTCTTCTTTATGATTCGTACTACAGAGGTCGCATTGTGATGAAACTCATCATACCCAAACTCTCCCCAGGCAAATACCAGTATAAGAACAGTGCTGGCCAATGCGATGGCGAGCGTTACTATTTTAAGGAAATAGATGTCCGCATTACTTCGGAGAAGGCGATGAAATAATTGTAGGTGCTGCAAGAGGTGAAGGGGTTAGCCGTTCATTGACAACAACTAAGCCAATCCGCTAATCAGGAGTAATCCTGCTGATAATACAATGCTTCTCTCCGGAAATGAAATACGGTTGGTCGATAGCGGGCAGCTCAGATAGTTGTAAAAAATGACAACTACTTATCTAATCTAAAGTTCCTCTATTCCGTATCTCCTTCATGCGCTGCTGCCAGGCACTTACTGTTTCCGTTTGGTTAAGCCCATTCAGAGCAGCCAGTGACAACGTTGGATTGTAGTAATAGCCTTCATTAACATCATCCATAAACGTCAACACCTCGTCAAGAAAAACGACCACTGCTGCAGGTGCCTTACTGGCCAATGAGTGATGCATATTTTTAATCTGACGGTCGATACATAATTCAAAAAGCAGTAACAGCCTGCAGAGATGATAAATGGCTGTTTCCGCATCCCCTCTGTCTATAGCCAAACGTGTCTGAATCATACCCGGACCGCTGTAGTAGCCTTTACCCAACTCTTCGGCTTCAACAGCCAGGACAAGGATTGCTTTTATCGCTGGTCGCTCTGCGATTTTATCATTGAAGTAAAGCCGCTCAAGGAATTCCGCATAATGAAGTAAAGATGAAAAATTCAGCCGCACAATGTCTTCGTGTTTCCGGTAGACATCCCTGGCCGCTGCCAGATACTGCGTACCGCTGCGCCCTTGCTTTTCGTTAAGCAGCGCCCAGTCTTCCCATACATTCGCCATGTAGTACACTTCCATGGCGTGGGCTGGCTCTTTCAGAATAAAGCGCTCAAAGCATTCAATAGCTTTGGCAAAGCAGTCTGATCTCGACCGCGCATTTCCCTGTTTATGTAAAATCATTCCTGCCTTACGTAGCAGTGCCGGTTGGGCATCGATGTGCGGCCAGGCAAGAGCAGACTGCAACCAAACAGAAACCCATTTTTCCAAATCAGGCAACGGCTCGCGCTCCAACATCCGAATGCCTTCTTCCAGCAGCTCCCAAATCATATCGGTGTTGGTCGCCATCGCAAGATTCACCCGGTGATGAAATTCATCCCGGGCAAGTTGCTGTGCTTCCGGCATACCCGGAATGGATTGCTCCCATGCATGGTAAAGAATCCATAAATTAAATTCACCTGCGGCCTTAAGGTCTTCAATAGCCGCCTGCCAGTAGCGTAAGGCATTCGCTGCATCGAACTGAGCTAACTGGTCATATAACCGGGCTCTGAATTTCAGTGCAGAATGATAGACAGGAATTTCCTGACTTAATTCATGGATGGCTTGCAGAGCAAATTCTTTAGCCTGTTCAGCATTGGTATCTTTTACTTCATCAAAACGATGGCTTAAAACTTCAGCCCGCATCTCTCTCAATGGTGATCCATGGAAAGTCTCTGTCGCAGCAACTGCGTCAGCGAGCAGATCCAATCCTCCCTCTCCCAGTTTACCGCACATTTGGTCATACAAGAGATAGGAATACAAAGTCATAAAACCGGATTCCATGATTTCGTGATGCCAGACATCAGCATCACTTTCCGGTACTTCCTGCGAAAGCGCGATCAGGCCAACAAGGTCATAGCCTTCAATCAGAGCCGACAGTCTGGGTTCAAGCGAAGGATTGGTAGTATTCATCAGTAGTTTTATTTCCTGTGTGGATCAAAGAACACATCATTCCTCTTTCCAAAGTGGTGAAGTCTTTTATGCTTAAGTGAGGAAAGGAGAATGCAAAGGGAAAGAACAGGAAAAACAATATCAATGTTTGTTGACGCAATAATGGAAGCGCTGCTGATAATAAGTCGTTCAGTTTCTCCCAAAAATAAGCACACAAGGAAAGCTCAGCTTTGTGTGCGATTAAGCACGGCAATCAGTTCTTCTGCCTGTGCACGATCGGCCTCCGGTGAAAGACGGCAGTAGCTTCTCAGCGATTGTATGGCCTCTTCTACTTCTTTGTTCATTGCCAGCGTCAATGCCAGGTTAAAGTAGCTGTTGGGAAACTCCGGTTCTACTTCAATAGAAATCTGGTAGTGAATTTTAGCCAATGGAAAATTACCTACCTCCGCATACAGGTTAGCAAGATTATAGTGCGCTTCAAAATGACGGGGCTCTTCTTTCAGGCTAAGTGTAAAACAATCGATGGCCTTGCTGTAGTTTTTTACTTCCGACTCCAGTATACCGAGATTGCAATAGGCATCGGCAACGGAATCTTTTTCCTGGATGGCCTTCGTATAAAGTTCTCTTGCTTTATCCTTCTCCGACTGATCGTCCATCAAAAGCGCCTCCTCAAAAACGGTAAGCTGATTCATGCGCACCACCTTACCACCTGTAAACAAATTGAGCTGCCCCTGCTTGTGAGGCGTTGCAGGTTTCGTTTTGCGTACAGGCTTAAAGCCGAATTTCTCCGGTGAGGGAACAGGAAACTGGATCACCTTAGCCATGCTGCAAAGATAAGGGTTATTCAGTAGATGGAAAAAACGTGTCCTGATCGCGTTGATGTTAAAGCAATTCAGGATTACCTGGAGCCGGTCATTACGAACACGGTCAAGACAAGTCCTGACTTAAAGAACTTTCGTGCTATTATAATGTAACTCTTGCCCACAACTATAAAGATAAATCGTGCACCTTTCTGTTTAAGCTTCTTGTAACTCCTGAGAAGTACGCGAATTGATTCCGCTGGGTATTTTATCTTAAGCAGCCACACTGCTCTTTCCGGTTTGGAGAGACTTGTTTAGGGAATAGATTGTCCCGCGTTTCCTGCCGGAGGCGTACAGGAACATTGATGGAAGAATGGCTTACCGGTATAGCGGCCACATTTACTGTTTCTCCGGCTATTTGTTCTTCCTGGTCATACCTCGAGCAGGCAGCGTAATAATAATATTCGATGGAAAAAATCAATGTAACTGCCAGCACCACAGAAAATGCTCCCTCCCATTTTGCTTTCATAGCCATCTTTGTTTAACAAGTAAAATGAATAACTCCTGTTATAGAGACAGGCAAAAGCCCGGATACTACTATGGCATTATTTAAAATTTATTCGCACCAGTATACTGGCTTCATATCCTATCCACGACTTCACCGACTGGTACGAAGAAGGTCTGATCGCATACACTTCCATGGCAGCTCCGGGGGTAGCAGAATGGTAAGAATTAGTGGGCAGGGCTAAAGCCATCTCCGGTGTCCAGGTCCTGAAGAAAGCCCGGTCAGCTTCCGTAAACCGGTAGCGTGTATACGCCCTGTTGAAGGTAGGCCCGGCCTGAAGCTGCAGAAAAGACGTTACCGAATACTTCATCATGAGCTTGAACTGGTGATGGTGGGTGGCTATCGTAAGCCGGTAAGCAGGCTGACGCAAACTTGCTTTCGCAAATTCATCCGGGAATTTCCAGTTCACATTGGCATACGTATAAACCGGGTTGATCGAAAAATTACGTCCGATCAGGATAGAGGTTCCCATTCCATAAGCTCCGTGAAACTGATTCCCCTGCATCCACGAAGGATTAAATACCGCGTAGACGGCACGAACACCTGCCTGCAATTCCATACCCGATGAGTAATCATTGAACATTGTGCCCGCAGCAACAAACCAACCCCAGTGCTTGTTGTTCCGATTCAGTTTATTTACATACTGAACCGGGATTCGCTTGAGCCAGGTGGAATCAAAATACGGTTGCCATTGCTTCATGTATTTGTGAAGACGGCTGATGGAATCGGGCTGAAGAAAATTGACCGCTCGGATAGTGACCGGCTGGGTGGCCGGAAAGAAGGTGGTGAGCGAAGCGGTAGCCTGGATGGATCGCTCGGGCTGAGCGCCACCAGTAGCTTTTGCCAATAACGGTGCATGCGCTTTCGCCTTAATAATCACATACGCGCCTTGCTGCTTAAACTCCAGGTTCATTTGCGTGCCCGCCACCGACAGGGCTTCGCGTACCGATTTGTTCACTATATCAAGTGAAAACGGACCATTGGATTTGATCTTATCCGAGCTGTAAATAAAATGCAAACCAGTGGCAAGAGAAAGCTGATCGATCACCTCGTGAAGGGAGGCCCGGTCGATGGAAAAGGAAATGGTTTTCCTTGAAGCAGCAGGTTGCGAAAATGCCGTTAAAAAAACAAAAGCAAAAAGGAAGGAGAGACAATTACGGACAACCTGATCCTTGAAGCATATACCCGTTGTCATTTTTTGTCAGCGACAGATTAAGTGATTCCGCGATGAAAGTTAAGAGTTTTTCTTCAGAAATAGTATCGAAGGAAGCGGTGAGTTTACAGTTCCTGATTTGCTCATTGGAAACAGTAACGGGCTCCGTGTATGTTTTTTCAATCACCCGTAGCACTTCACTCATGGAAGTTTCACGGAAAACCAGTTTTTGCGTGGCATAGGCCCAGGTATTCACATCTACCGAATCGTTTACTTCAATCGTATGTGCATGAATGCGCGCGGTAATCCCGGCCATCACGTACGCAGTATCCGTATCGGTATAGATCATCACTTTTCCTTCGCTCACCCCTACTTCCAGCTGACCTTCTTTCAGCGTAAGGTTAAAAGCAGTACCGATCACCCGCACAGTACCTGCCGGGGTGTGAATAATAAACGGATGCTCCTTGTCGGGAGCAATGGTGAAGAAAGCTTCCCCCTTCTGCATCGTTACCTCACGATTTTCTTTTGCAAATTTTTCAGGATACGAAAGAACCGTCTGGTGATGGAGAATAGCTACTGACTGATCCGACAGCTGAAGCCGCTTTGAACGCTCTTGTGTAGCCACTACGCTATCCGGTTCAGAGAACGAAAACCGGATGTAAAATAACGCACTTGCCGAAACGATCAGCACTGCAGCCGCTATTTTCCAGGCAAACGAATTTCTGAAGAGCGGACGAACCGGTACCTCACTTTGTATCGGCTTCATAGAGCGTTCCACTTTCGCCCATGCCGTTTGCTTATCGATGGCACGCGGATGAGCGGAAGGCCTGGCTGCCTGCCACGCAGATTCCATCTCTTCAAAGTACACGGCATTCTCTTCCTTCTCCATCCAGAGTGTTAACGCCTCCGCTTCCTCTGGCGAGGCTTCACCACCGAGGTACTTTACCAGAAGCTCATCGTTCACCACTATTTCCTTGCTATTCACTTCTTTCATTTTTAATATCTTCCTAAAATTAATCAAACCCGATCTTTTAGTGCAGTGCGTAGTATACCCAACGCTTTGCTGATCTGGTTCTGAACGGTATTGACCGATATACCCAATTGATCAGCAATCTCTGCATGTTTCAGTTCCTCATAGCGGCTCATCACAAAAACAGCACGGCATTGAGGAGGTAACGTATTGATAGCGTTATTAATATTGTCTTCCAATTCATCTGAAAAGGCAACGGACAGCGCCACTTCACTTTTCATCTCCTGCTGTCCGTATGCCTGATGTTTCAATTGTACCTCCCGGTGCTGCAGCTGATTGAGGCACTGGTGATAAATGGTTTTGAACAGGTAAGACCGCAAGGCAAAGCGAATCTCGATCTCCGCCCGCTTCTCCCATATTTTTACAAATGCAGCCTGCACAATATCCTCCGCATCGTCCATGTCTTTCAGCAAAGTGAAGGCATAACGACACAACCCTTCGTAGTGTGCATCAAACACTTCACGAAAGGTATCCTGCCTGCCCAGGCGCATTTCGGCTATAATCTGCTGCTCGTCTTTTGGCACTGATTCGGTTACCCTATTGATCTTTTAAAAGTTTTGCCTGACTGCTACCCGTTATAAGACAGGGTAAAGCCAGGCAACTACTATGAGGTGAGATAAAATATTTCCTGATGACGAAAGTGGCGTCAGCTCGCCTTTCTTCTGACCGTCTTGGTTTCTTTTTGCACTTTCTTTTCTTCCTTGGCAGCCGTTCCTTTGGCTTTTTCCATCGGTTTCTTTTTGGCCTGATCAATACTCGCTTTCAGGGCAGTCATGATATCTACTACTTTCGGCACCTCTTCGGTCATGGTCACAATTTCCTGACCCGCTATTTTGGCATCGATAATATTCTTGAGGGCATCGAAGTAATGATCCTTCATTTCAATGTTGGCAAACTTCGTGGTCATGGAATCGACCAGGGTCTTTGCCATCTTCAACTGTTCCTTATCTGTTTTCACTTCAAGCAACTGAGGTACTTCGTTGATACTCCGCACTTCATTGGGATAACGAAGGCGGTACATCAGTATTCCTTTTTCATGGGGAGCAAGCAGCACCGGAGTTTCGCGGTCGCGAAGCACCACTTTACCTACCCCTATCTTGCCGCTGTCTTTTAACGTCTGGCTCAGCAAGCCATACGTCTTGGCGGCCATGTCCCCATCCGGACCAATAAAATAAGGAGCCTCGTACAAGGTAGGATGCACTTCTTCGGTTTTCACGAAGCCTTCAATCTCGATCACTTTAGTACTCTTCAGCCGTACCTTGGCCAGATCTTCTTCTTCAATAATAACATACTGACCAGGTTCGTACTGATAGCCTTTCACAATGTCTTCGGTCTTTAATGTTTGCCCGGTGACTTTGTCCTTTTTCTCATAGCTCACCGGATTATGTCCTTCTTTAGTGAGTAGATTGAAACTAACCGACTGGCCGGTATCAATGGCATTGTAGATACGAACAGGGATAGTAACTAAGGAGAACTGAATGTGACCTTTCCAGATAGCGCGCATAAAATCAATATTAGATTAAAAAATGAACTCAGGGAGGCTAAGTTATTGGAAATGTTTGAGTTTACAAACTAATTTTAATACTGAACTCCTACTTTTCGATGATCAGATGATCTTTTACTTCAGGGTTTCCAAAAGCATTTCTCTACTCCCTTTTTTCTATGAGGTAAAAATTTATTATCCGAAATCAAGGGATTACATAAGACTACTTTCCCGATTCGGGAAGCAATCAATAAGCGAGGTAAAGAAAAACCGTACTATTCACTTCAGAAATCCATTTTATATCAAGAAGAGCAATGACGGCACTGTGCTTGTAAATATGCTTTGCATGATTACAACTCACATGGATACCATGAAACCTACTTATCTTCCTGTTGATCTGCTTTGGAAATACCGGGAATTCAAACGTGATGAAATTCCATCCCCCAAAGTGTCGTCCTTTAATACTCGGGATGTGGATGAAGTGATGGAATACATCCGCGCGAATGGACTGGAACCTGTGGAGCTATCCATCGTAGGCAAGAAAGCACTGCTCACAGATGGGAATCACCGGATCGTTGCAGCAAGAAGACTTGGGTATTGTGTAATTCCCGTCAATGTTACAAAGTATGCCGGCAATGGTGAAGAGAGCTTTTATGAACACACGCTCCAGCGCTTTAAACCGATCGATATCCATTTGAACTTAGAGTTACGAATAGCATTCGATCCGAAATGCTGAACCGGAAATCACGATTTCACTTCACCACCTTCTCCATAATTTCCACCTTCTTCTCGCGACTGATGGGCAGGCGCTTTCCTCCTATAATGATCTCATTGCCATCAATGGAGCTGATCTTTTTTATAGCTGCGATGTAGGACTTATGGGTCCGCATGAATTCAGCTACCGGCAGAATTTCTTCAAGGTTCTTCATCCGCAACAGCGTCACGTATTTCTGAGCTACCGTATGGATCACGACATAGTTCTCCATGCCTTCCACGTACAGCACATCGTTGAAGTGGATCTTCTCATAGCGGTAATCGCATTTCACAAAGAAGTAATCTTCACGCGCTTTAGTAGCTGATTCTGAAGCAGAACCATTCTTCAGCTCAAAGTAATCCCTCGCTTTGTTCGCAGCCTTTAAGAAACGATCGAAAGGAAAAGGTTTGACGAGGTAATCGAGCACATCCAGTTCGTAACCCTGTAAGGCAAAGTTGGGATAGGCGGTGGTCATGATCACCATGGGTGGATTTTTGAGTGACTTCAGAAAGTCGATGCCGGTGATCCTCGGCATCTGTACATCCAGGAACATAAGATCGATACTTTCAGCGGCCAGCACACGGTTCGCTTCCAACGCATCTTCACATACGCTTTTCACTTCCAGAAAGTCTACGTCTTTAATGTAATTGAGCAAGCCCTCACGCGCCAGGGGTTCGTCTTCGACAACGATGGTCTGAATCTTGATGCTCATTCGGTTTCGAGAGTTAATTCTACCGTAAAAATTCCGGATGCTTCTTTAATGAACAATCCATGTCTGCCAGGATAAAGCAGATCCAGTCTGCGCTTTACGTTTTTCAATCCAATGCCTCCTACCTCATACCTTACCAGGTTATCGGAGGTGTTCCGAAAAGCCGCCTTAAACTTACTTCCTTCTTTACGAAACTGAATGTGTATAAAGTTCTCTTTATCAGAGAAGGTAGATACGTGCTTGAACGCATTTTCTAAAAATGGAATCAGCATGAACGGAGCAACGGCAAACCCATTGGTTCCTTCCACGATATCAAAATTTACTTTCACCTTATCCCCTTTCCTGATCTTTTCCAGCTCCACAAAATTCTTCAGGTACTCGGTTTCTTTTTCGATAGGAATCTTTTCATCGGTACAATCGTACAGCTGAAACCGTAACAGGTCGGAAAGCTTGATCAGTGTTTCTGCCGCCATGTCGGGATCTTTCTTGATCAGGAAGTACACACTGTTAATGGCATTGAAAAGAAAATGCGGGTTGACTTGTGCCTTCAGATATTGCAGTTCGCTTTCCAGGCGTTGCTTATCCAGTTGCTGATTTATTTTATCGGAACGGAGTTTGTCCAACGTAAGCTTTACTGCACTTAAGGCTCCCACCATCAATGCTATAGAAAGTATGGCAATCTGAAATACATTGGAAGGATTATTGGCGATCTCCGGTACATAAGGTGCCAGCATAAAATAGAGAACAACTGACAACCCCAGCGAAGCCAGCACAATAAGAGACAGAAACAGGAGCACAAACATGCCATTCCTGCGCTGATACAGAAATTGAGGAAAAAGATAATAGATGGTGATGTAGAAGGGTATGGACTGGAAAATGAAATAAATGCCAACCATTGCCGCCAGCTTCATCAGCGATGGATAATATTTTGCATAGTACATCATCCAGAAAGCAAAATAGCCTGCCCATAAAAGAACGTGATGCGCCTTCAACCGGTAAAGTGTACTCCAGAATTTCTTCATAAAGCATTAAAGTAACTACTCTTCGCCCGAAGTTTTGAAAAAGTATTGACCAATGGTAGTAATTTCTTTATCAACTGCAGACGGGAGGTAAATTGACAAGGAACAAGCTTCAATTGACAAAATTTGTGTCATTTGAAACGAAATACTTTGCCAATTGCCTGTTGTCTTTTTGTCAATTCCGTGCTTTACGTAGTTCGTCAACTCTCCGTACCAGTTGGTCAATAAAAATTTACCCGGGCTGCATAGCTGCGTTCATTTGATCAAGTTTAAAAAAACAAACATTATGAAACGCTTATTCAATCCTGCTTCACTTGTCCTGTTCCTTATCGTGGTCTTTGCATCTGCTACCGCACAGGCGCAGACGTATTTTAAAGTAGACGTAAAAGGGAAAGGAAAACCGATGATCCTTATTCACGGGCTATATTGTACCGCGGATGTATGGAAAGAAACCGTAGCCCGCTACGAAAAAGAGTATGAATGCCACGTGCTTACACTCGCTGGGTTCGGAGGTAATCCTGCCAACCTGAACGATCACTTTCTGGAATCCGTGAAAGAGGAACTGCTGGCATACATCAAAACAAAAAAATTAAACAAGCCAGTGGTGATAGGCCACAGCATGGGCGGTTTTATTTCCTTCTGGGCAGCAGCAAGTGCTCCCGGTGTTTTCAGCAAAGTGATTGCAGTAGACGGCCTGCCTTTTCTCACCGTGGTGCAGATGCCGGGAGCTACCGCAGAGACCGCCAGGCCTATGGCTACGCAGATGAAAAACCGAATGAATATAAATCAAACCGAAGAAGAAACGGAAGCTACCCAAAAGATGATTTTAGGTTCGATGATAACTAGTCCTGAACGTATCAATCAAGTGGCTGCTATCGGTAAAAAATCGGATAACAAAACCCAGGGTGAAGTGATGTATGAGATGTTCACCACGGATCTCCGCCAAACGGTAGCTGCGATTGACTGCCCGGTATTGTTATTGGGTGCGTGGATCGCTTACAAAGATTATGGAGTAACCCATGAAAGCATTACAGCTGCCTACACCGCTCAGGTAGCCACCGTAAAGAATGCGAAAGTTGAAATCTCCGATATGGCAAAGCATTTTATTTTCTATGATGATCCGGCCTGGTTCAACGAAAAAGTAGATGCGTTCTTAAAGTAATCTCATCTCCACCCCCACACTTACCCATCTTAATCCCACAGCAAATGGAACTGAACGAACTTCTGGTCATCGAAAAAAGAAACTTCCTCATTAAAGCCAACGGAGGCATAGGATTACCTGCAGCAGGTTGCATCTACTGGCTGGCGGCCGGCATTGCAGGATACTACCTTGAGCCACGCACATGGTACAGCGTTGCCTGCTTTGCCACCGGGCTTATTTTTCCTCTTGGGCTTGTTTTGGCCAAGCCACTAAAGTCGGATGTATTGGCTAAATCACACATCTCAAGTGTACTCTTCCCGGCATTGATATCTATGCTGATGTTCTGGCCTTTGGCTATTGCAGGTGGCACACTTGATGTGAGCTTTGTTCCGCTGGCGATTGGCGTGGGTATGGGGCTTCACTGGCCGGTGATCGGCTGGATGTATGGAGGCAAAAGCTTTATGGCGCATGCGTTCTTCCGCACCATTGGCTGCACGGTGATCTGGTTTGTGTTGCCCGATCATCGCTTTACTATTCTTCCGCTCTATGTCGCCTTCGTCTACTTCATTACCATCTTCGCGATTAAAGCGGAAGTAGAGATGGCTAAAAAACAAGTGGCAACCGCAACAGTATAATCCAGCAAATCGAATGAACACAAAAGTGATCATGACACTGAGCGCTATCGTGATGGGAGGAGTAGGAATACTCCTCTCCTTTTTACCTCATGAGCTACTTGCGCAGTTTCAATCCGCATCAGTGCATACCATCGATGCGCTGATTATTCAGTTGATGGGCGCGTTGTATTTTGGGTTTGCCATGATCAACTGGACCGCCAAAGCCAACCTGATCGGAGGCATCTATAGTCGTCACTGTGGCCATTGGTAACTTCACACATTGGTTAGTTGGCGCTCTTGCCTTGCTGAAAGGTTACATTTCAGCAAGGCAGGAGTTACTGCTGGCACCTACGCTGATCTATCTGCTGTTCGCAATTGGTTTTGGAATGGTGCTCTTTACGCATCCGGTTAAAGAAAAGGAAGCTTAATGAATCTGGTTTTCTAAGTCAGGTCGTGCGATGTGCCTTTAATTTTGTTCGTCAGGTTCTTAATTACTTGCTTGCTTTTTCTACGTAATAATTGTCAAAACTTGTGTACATACGGGTTTCTTCGAGTTCTCCATGATCATATATTTCAACTTTTGTTTTGTCAGATGATCTTTTGTCAAAATAGGTTATTTGTGTAAGTCTTTTTTTACTGTCAAAAAGTTCTACTTTTTTATTTCTGCCATCTTCCATGTAATGGATTGCTTTCAACTTTCCATTACTTTTATAAAAATAACTTTTTGAATTGTAGAAATCTCCGCTTTTATTAATTTGACCTTCATAGATATATTCATTAGTATATTTTCCTTCCAAAACTAACTTCTTTTCATTGTCGTAAATAAAGTAATAGGCTTCATTTATTGGCTTTAGTAATTCATACCTCATTGAAAATTCAGGATTACTACAAGGACGGGTTAGCATAACTTCTTCCTGCCTGAAAACAGTTGTGTCGTTCTGAGAAACCCACAAAGTATCTATTTCAGCAGTATTCTTTTTGTATTTTATTCTTGAAATGATAGTATTTTCCTTTTCGTTATATTTTTTCTCTGTATTAAAACCACAACTGATTAAGGTCAGTATAAATAACAAATTAAAGTAGGTTGTTTTCATTCGTCTTCTTTTTTGCAGTGCTGGTTTAGCATATCGCACAACGTTGCGGGTTTAGAAACTGCTTCACTGTCCACATTACAAAATTAAAATTAGGCAAAACTTATTTACTTAAACCGAACCCGCAATTGCTTTTGGCTTTTGTTAGCAGCTGGCTTGTTTATGGAAGCTCTGCGTTGGAGAGATTTTGTCGACTGTCCCAAACTCTAATGATTTGGATTTTATCAACTTCGTTTATGTAGAAAAGCTTATAACTCTTAACGACCTTCACTCTTAAATCTGGATAATCTGTTTCTGTGCCAATCTCTGGAAATTCAGAAATCAATTTGGCTGCTTCATTAAAGAGAATTTCTAATTTCTTACTGTAGGAGTCCGATTTATTATTGTCAATCCAAAAATGATATATCCTGAATCTGTCCTGAAGTGAAGTATGAGTCCATTCTATCTTCTTAGCCATTCCTTGATCATATTGTCAGCGGCCTCTGATGAATAAACCCTATTCTCCTTGATGTCCTTAAGCCCAATATCAATTGCCTTACGTTCATCAACAGTCAGCCGGTAAATGGAGTCCATTCCAGATTCCAGGTCTACCAATTTATAAATTTCCTCAAGTATCAACTCGTCCTCAATGGTCGTTATTTTGTTGATTATCTGCAATTTAAGCTCAGACGCTGACATGTCTTTAAATCTTTTTAGTCACCTAAATATCGGTCATCTCTTTGTCCAAAACAAGCTTGCTGCCTAGTCGAGTCACCTCTGGCACTCGTAACAGATGCAAACGTAATCACCTGCTTTCAACATCGTCTCTTTTAGCTTACGAGGAATCAGTCGCGAATTCACTCTATTCAACTCTTCAACACAACAATGACATGTAGGGCGCCATTCCGACTTTGCCGTTGATGTTAATTACAGGTCCGAAGATGCCAGTTCGGTCTTCATGAAATTCCATATACATCCCTTGTACTTGTCCATTATTCACAGATTTTATCCAGCTTCCGACAAGATTTTTTTCATTTTCATAAAGTGATGATGTAGTTGTGGTGCAAGCTGCTAGTACAAATAAATAAAGAAAGGAAAGGTGTTTCATAAATGTCGTTGTCATTATTGGTTAGTCGTCAACCGACTAAAAGTCAATGTTCGCATATAAAGCGTGCCGGCAGTCCAAATTAATGATTAATACTCAAACTCTGCCGGCATGATTTACATGCATTGTTGGTGGTAGCTTTTATTCTTTTTTCGGTTTTGGAATGCTAATAGACGGAAGTTCTTCTCCCATTTCCTTGACAACTTGGTAATGCGACCAATTTTCAATTTCCTGCTCTCCATAAATAATCATCCTGACAGCAGTATCCTTTATATCCATATCGCCTACATACATTCTCTCGTGTTCAGGAATATTTTCATAAGCTTCTTTTAATTTCTCTTTTAGTGTTTCTGTAGGATCATTCATGTATTGTTGATATATCTCTCGACATAACTCAATAGTTGATGGTTCACCATTTAATACTTTAATTGTTTCTTTTACCTCAAGTAGCTTTTCCGATACTTTTGCTGAATACCGTTCCTCTTTAATTTTGAAATTCCCTAATCCAAAGATGTTTACTTGTGATCCAATAGGTAATTCAGTTAGTATTTTTCCATCCGAAATCATTTGTTCAAATCGAGTCAATGATATCTCAAAAGGTTTTTCCAATCTGTTTATCAATATTGATTCTTGGTCATAAACATCAACCCTTACTAGATGATATTCACCTTTCTCATCCTTAAGAAAAAGATTAATTCCCATACCTGTTATTTTTTCGGGAAATGGGTCGTTTGGGATTCTTTCCTTTTCCTTGTAGATTTTTCCTTTTCCACTTTCACCAATTGTTACACCATTAACTTTTTTCTCTACGTAACTATGAATGTTATTCAGACTTGGGTTTAGATGTTTAACAATTGACCATACGTAATCAATAAATGAATCTTTATTGTAAATCCATGTACTATCACTTATAGTCCAATTACCGAGACTATGAATTGAAATTTCCTGTCCATTTGGGATGCTGACTGATACCCAACCTCTTTTAACATCTTTTTTGAAATGTTCAAAGTCTTCAAAGTTCCAACATTCCACACGACCATCTTCATATACTTCTAAATCAACAAAAAAGTATGTTCCGTTGCTGATTATACCTGGAATTGATACTCCCTCAATCACTTTAGTTCGATATGCCCTTGGAAGGTTAAAATCCATTTTATTTTTTCTAAATAGATTAAGTTTCATTTTTATTCAATTACCACCAACGTTTAGCTATAAGACGTATGCGTATAAATACCTACATCTTCATCCCGCGTTGCTGACGAAATTTAATAGCACACACTTTAAGAACCTACGATATAGCCTATGTTTTATAGCTGTTGTTGGTGGCCTGTGCTCATTCTCCACTCTATATAGAATACACCAGTGTCCCCGTTGTCGGGCTGGGGTAATGTTGAATTGAGTCCCGCGTTTTCTTTTTCAATTCTTTATAGTCCAAGGAGAATTTGTCGGGTGACAAGTTAAGCTTTGGCCACGGGTCAGAGTGATTTAAAAGAAAGTTTAATACTTTTTGAGATAGCCCTCCTGAGATTTAATCGATGGTTCATCGAGGATTTGAATCGAGGAGCCTGGGCCGAGGTCAGGGGCTTGCCATTGACTCAACGCCCATACCAGTTTCTTATCGGGTGTTATTTCAAAATACTGAACCGAGGACGGCCAGTCTTCTGGTTTTTTGATGCCGTTGACGCACCAGTTGCTGATCACCGTATTTCCATTTTCCAACCTCACGGCCACCTGCATCTAATACAACTTAAAAGAGGGAAGGTCTTTCTGACTAAACTCCCAAACGGTTTCTCCCTTTTTGTTGACTTCTATCACGGTGCCATTGCCTGTAGCCGTAATTAACGTATTTCCATTCTTTAGCCGAGAGGCAGACCAGGGCTTGGAAACATTTATAGACCATATATTTTTCCCTTTCATATCATACTCGGCCACCATTCCAGAATCCAGATGTGCTGCTACAAAATTTCCATCGGGAGTCATCCTCACCCTCCGAAACTGCAGGTGTGGACCTGGCTTGCCTGTGGGCAGTGTCAACTCTGTTTCCGTTGCCCCTGTCTTTACATTTATCACCTTTAGCTGCGCGGGTACACCGTTGATGACCATTAAAGTCTTGTCATTTCCAATTGGCTCAATGGAGTGTATCTCTGTACCTTTTGGCGCATCGTAGTTCCAAACTGTTTTCTTGCTGGGGGTAACCTCCCGTGCACCAACCTTTGTACTAAACACAATATTGCCATTTGGGCGCATAGATGCATCTCCCAATTCTGATGTTTCTCCAGACGGCAGCTTGAATGGAATCTCATAACTCCAGAATAGCTTGCCATCTCGGACGAGAAAGATCGTTTGAACATCCTTCCGATGGTCCCACTCCCCTGTCATCAGGAAGTCATGACCCGCCATTCCATTGCCAGGAAGTGATTCATTTGTGTTTTGTGATACAGCATCAATCACTATTGATGAAACAAGGATCAGTAGCAGAAGAATTTTTCTTCGGTAAGACATAAATAAATATAATACTAATGTGTGGCGAAAGCAAAATTGATCTAACAAAGCTGCGATTAGTCCACCTCAGAAATGGTTGTCTAAAAGATGTCAACCGTGGCGGCCAACGTTCGCATATAAATCATGCCGGCAGTCAAATTAATAATTAATCCGTCAAACTCTGCCGGCATGATTTATATGCTTTGTTGTAGGCTGTGGTTTTTTTGTACGTCATTCAATTTTTGTATGCGTGTTATGTATTTTATCACAGGCTCCAATTATTTCTTCAATATTGTTTTTGACTCCGATTTCTTTGTCCAAAATGTCAATGATGTTACTCATATTCTGGCATTCTTTGAAATATTTTACAAAGTCTTGAGGCGTATTGTAGGTATAAAACTTGTATCTGTCTTGATTTATAAACTCAACTGAATACGAAGTCCCATCTGCAATCGTAACACCTAAGCTGTCCCACGAGGAAATATCTTCTTGATCAGGGAGATTGTAAATATTCTCTTTTTCAAGAGCCGCAAACAGATTTTTCCATCCAGACACAGGCTTGTGTTTATAGACAAGAATCGTGTCTATTGTAAAACCTGTAGCGTAATCAAGCGTATTTTGAACACTGCCAAATGGAACATCTTGAACAATGTATTGATATTCTAAACATGTCCACTCTTCGTTCTGTTTTTTGAAGACTAACATTTGACCAAGTCCACACTTTAATACACTTATACGCGTGTTAAATCTTAGCTCGAAGCTATCAACTCCGTGTTCAAGTCTTTGGAGATTAAGTTCGTCAACCAGTCGGTTTTTGTATAAATATGGAAAAATGTCAAGGTCCGATTCTGTCGTATCAGGAATCTCTATGGTCAATTTTCTGGAGTCGTCTTTCCGTTGTCCACAGCAAAAGAGTCCAGCGATAATAACGACTAATAAAATTTGGTGAATCTTCATAAAAGCATTGCCTACAACGTTTTGCTATAAGGCGTGGCGGCACACCCTAATATAAAAATGAATCATCCAAAGTGCCGCCACGCCTTATAGCTTTTGTTGTGCACCGTTTTTCTACTCGGTCATTATTCCAGCCGAGTCAATATACTGTCCGATGTAAAAAGAGGGAAGTCTGATCTCAAAACCAATTCTATAAATCCCAATTCCTTTGCTTGTCTCATTGTTCGCTGATTCCTGAATTCTTTTAGCTTTCCAAATCAGTTCTTCACAGTCAAAGTAAGATCCATTGTCGGCAGTAACAATTGTTCCTTTTTTTAGTCCGCCCTTAATTCCGTATGGTAGTAGAACTATTTTGTCGGCTTCGAGCCTTTGCTTCAAGAAGTCATTGCCTGGCAACTCCGTTAAGTTAGAAACCTTAAAATCATTCCAGCTTATTAATTTTGACCTACCTAGCCTCATTGGTAAGTCTGGTCTGAATGCTTGTTTTTCCTCAGTGGTCAGTGGTAGAATATGTTGTTGGACCGACTTTTCCTCAAAGGCCTGCCTTGAAGTCCGATAGAAGTAACATTTCCTTTTAAAATTTCCTGAGAAAGTCCAACTGTTGTCATGAGGCCAATAGCCATCATAAAATACTTCAACATCGTCTAGTCCAATTATTCTAGCCGTACTGTTGTCCCAGTTGGTCTTGTAGATTCCTCCTAATGTTAACTTGTCTGTCATTGAAAAATGGTGCACAACGCTAGGCTATAAAACGTATGCGATTAAATACCTACATCCTTGTCCCACATTGCTAGCGAAATTTAATAGCACACACTTTAAGAACCTACAATACAGCATATGTATTATAGCTGATGTTGTGCAATGTAATTTTTACTCGAATATTTTTACTGGGTTGTATTCAGTCACTACGTAATTGTCCGTGGTGAAATCAATATAGTAGTAGTGAAATTTGTCCTTGTTGTTTAATTCTCCGTCTTTGTTTTTATCCTCCAATGTTCTGAAGTATACCTTGTTCTCACCTTTAATTAAATTGTAGTCATAAAACTCATGCAACTCCTTTGAAATTTTCTTGAAGTCCGTCCCGTCAATTTTACTAAGGTACAATGCCTCCAAGTCTGAGTGATTTAATTCTTTGTCCCCATTCGAGTCTCTGTCAGATATAGAATACAAAAGGTATCCGGTCTTAGTCCTCTTAAATATATTTCTTAGAAAATTTACATTCCGAATCACAATCATTTTATCAGTCAATTTTCTCTCGTTCCTTTCTTTGTCTTGAAATACCATATTTATGAAATTTCCAATCAAATAGTCCTGATTAAAATAACTTGAAGCAATGTCAGAACTACCGTACGAACCAGATCCAATCTTACTATAACCACCTCTGTCCTGAAGGTCAACAAGTCCAATGGCAAAAATTAAAATATCAGTGCTATCAAATTTTATAGGTAACTCTGAAACCAAAATCTTTGTTGTGTCTTTTACTCTGTCGTCTACAACCGAAGTCGTGTCAATTTTTTCCTCATAGTCAATCTTTGGTCGTTGTCCACAAGATGCGAACAGAGTCACCATCACAATACAAATAACTAGTTCTCTCATCGTTTAATTGGTTGACTACTCTTTCCTAAAATTACATAGCACAACTTTTATGTTTATGACGGCTCGGGTTTTCGAAGCGCGTCACTGTCCCACGTTGCCGAACGAAATTAAGAAAACTAAACTTCAAATTTACACTGAACCCCAAGCTGTCATAAACATTTTGTTGTGTGCAGTTTTTTTAGCACGCTCTTAATTCTGTGGGTCAAACGTCTTTACCACTTTTGGGTCTTGAGCGTCTTGAAACATTTTAGTCCGTCCAAACAATGAAATCTTTCCTATTCGGTCAAATTTGTTTGCTTCTCCTTGGTCATTCATTAAAACCTCTGACGTACAAAGTCCATCAAGATGATTTTGTTCAATATAGTCCCAATATTTTTCAAGTTCGTCTTTAAATACTATTGTGAATGCTGGCTGACTATACTCAATAAGATAATTTCCATCGTCCATTGTCATTGGATTAAAGTCCGGATGAAAATTATAGATTCTGTCCAAGGTGGTTAAACCTTGTTCAGCTATGTTGCCAACTCTGTCAGGGAAAATCACAACAGTCCCATGACTAAAAACAGCCAACTGAAGTTTTTGTCCTGTATAAAATTTAGCTCTGTCAAGAATCAAGTCAATGTTAATTGGTAGGTCAGGTTTCCACTTTGGTTTAGGTGGAAAATCTAAAGTCTCTTTTTTCTTATTAAATAGTTTGTCAAATAGTCCCATCTCAAATCTTAATTAAAAAATTGCACACAACGTTTGGCTATAAGGCGTTGCCGGAATAGGAGCGCTAATAAATGCAGCGAAGCGGAATGTTTAGCGCGACCTGCCGGATCTGTCCCACGGGACCAAACGTGAATTGAAAGATAATACTTTTAGTTTACACTAAACCCGGCAATGACTTATAGCTTGTGTTGTAGGCCGCTTTTATTCGGCAATCTTTTTATCGCAGTCCTCCCAGTAAATAAACTTTAAGTTCTCGTCAAACGTAAAAGAATATTCTGTCGGCCCGTCTTCGTTATTCTTGATAATAATGTAATAGTGTTTTAAGTCTTTATCTGTCCAAGACCTGCCTAGTACAATGCTGTCGCCTTCGTAATTAAGTTTCTTGTCGAGTTTCACCCCTTGTCGTCCATTCAAAAACATGTCAGGATGAAATATAAGTTTTGGTTTGATGAAACGACTCATTTGATAAAGTGAGTCGTTTCGCCTTACGAAAGTCGTTTCGTGCATATCAACCAGTTCCACTCGTCCATCGTCACCAACAGAGTTAATGTACTGTGTTCTCCCAAATTTTTCATTTTTAATGTTTTCTGTTAATTCGTCCAGTTCATACCATGACAGTGTGCGGGCTGTCCAAATTTTGGTCGTGTCGTTATGTGTCCTCTTGAGGAAAAGAGCAGAATCACAGTTTTGGTGTAACCTAAATCCGTCCAGGTTTAATTCCTTAAGCCTCATGTTATTGTCATGGAGAAATTGCAATGTCAGAGATTTCTTGTCTACAGGAGAATTTTTTCTTCCACATGAGGACAACCCAATGAGAGTTACAATTGTTAGTACGAAGATTACTCTGTCCATAAAAGTGGCCTACAACGTTTGGCTATAAAACGTATGCGTTTAAATACCTACATTTTTGTCCCACGTTGCTTATTAAATTTAAACGTACAAACGTTAAGAACCTACAATGCAGCATATGTTTTATAGCTTTTGTGTGCGCCCAGTATGACGCAGGCTTATGCATGGAGCAGAACACGGATGGGTGGATGGGCAGTGGCACAAAGCCCAATCATGATCACCACCATTACACTGGAACGGTTACTGAAAAGAGGATACGAGCCGTTGCTCTCTTACTATGAAAAGACTGCTCCTCAACTCAATGAACCGCTGTATACGAGACCCGTACGTACAGTGGTGTGAGAGCCTCTCCCTGCTAGCTCATGCTAGTGGGGCGGGCTACTCGATTATGTGCCACGTTTTCTTCTCCGATCTATCTTATCTTGAATTCTATCAACGATGGTTGTTTTAAACTTACTTATCTCTCGTTTATTGGCAAAATACCAATAGTCCCTATTGATAAGTTTATTATTCAGACTCACTAAAGCTAATGTTGTTACTGTAGAGTCAAAGTCAGGTCTTGTCCAAGTATGAACAATTTCTCCTGTGTCAGAATAATAAAAGTCTATATACAACCAGTATCCAGATTTTGTATTTGTCTTTGTCTTAGGTGGCAATGGTAGTAAAGAATCTAACTCCGCTCTTTTGGAATACTCAATCATTTCTTGGGAATCCCAGTCGTATTCAGAATTTCTCTCAGGGACTAATTCATTTTGATACTGAGGATGTAAAAGAATATCCTCTTGCTTTAGTTCTTTTATAGCTTCTAGAACTTCATGTTCTGTTGCTTTTAAGTCCCAATATTCAACAAATGGATAACTACCTGCAAACCCTCCAATCTTCCTTCTCAACAATTCTTCACAACCGAAAAGAACCAAAAAAGATGAAATACATATTAAAATAATGTTTGTGACTTTTTTTCTCATATAGTGCTTTAAAGTGGCACATAACGTAAGTGTATGTGCAGTTTAAATTTACCTTTAAAAATAATTAATCAAATTTAAATTGCACATACACAGTGTTGGGTGCCGTACGTACTGTCACACGTTACCTTTTTCTTTTAGTCTTTTGTATTCTTCTTGTATTACTCCTTGGTTCACAAATCTTAGGTCAGTCAGTTCATGAGTGTCCCGTATGAATGTAAGTGCTTCGTCCAGAGTCGAAAACTCTTTCGTTTCAAAAGGCTGATCTGGGTCCACGTACTCAAATGAGTAAATGTCGAGATGGTCTATGTCCCCATCGTCAAAAACCGAATGTGTCGAAAGTTCAACCTGTTCAGTTTTATTTTTTACCAAACTAATCCAATTTATTATCTCGTTGTTGTCGGCTGGTCGTCCAAGAAAGATTTCCAAAGTCTTTCCTGAGTTTATTAAAGTTCGAATTTCAATGTCAGTCAGATATTTCATTTGAAGTCCGAGTATGGCACCCAACGTTCGCATATAAAGCGTGCCGGCAGCCCAAATTAATAATTAATAATCAAACTCTGCCGGCATGATTTATATGCATTGTTAGCGGCTGGGCAAATCACCGGAAATCTCATCCTTATGGTGTCGCCATTGTTCAACTACTATTATCACCAGTTTTGAAACTTCAATCATTGTATTGACAAAATCAATCTTGTCATCTTCAGTAAAATTATTTATTGCTGGTCCCACAGCCATTTGAATTGTCCTGTCCTCTTCGTTCACCTTCGCTGTAGTGGCAAAAAAATGTCTGTCGCTTAAATGAATATGTCCCGAAGTGTCGTTGTACAATTTTAATGCTCCTGGAAAGTGGACGTCTAATGTCTTCGCCAAGTAATTATCCGTTAGTTTCTGTCCCTTTGCATCTTTGTACTCTCTGATCGGTTTTCCGTCAAGATAGTGTAAGAAGAAGTCGTTGTAATTTGAGACTAAGGTTGTTGCAAAAAATCGCAAAGCGTTGTCGAGCTGTAATCTTATTAAAGGAATCGCGGAAATAAAATTGTTCTCTTTGGCTAAAACAAGAAATCCTTTTGTCAACTGAAGTGCACGGTTATTGACCGCAGATGACAACAAGTCAATGGTGTACATATTTCCATTTCCTGCTTTTAGAATCCTCAACGAACTTTGAATAAATTCATCGTCCAACTTGTCAAGGAATTCAATCAGCTTGTTATATTTCTCTTGTTTACTCATTCTAATTTGCCTTGCCGCTAACGTTTGTGTATGTGACGTGGTGCTGGCAAAATTAAAAATAATTCTCTCCGCTCCAGCACCATGGCACATACACGGTGTTGTGGGTAGTGCCACATTCAATGAAATTTTTCTAATAAAATTATTTTCTTCTCCGCTTTGTCAGTCCACTCTGTTGCTAAATATGCGTAGGCGCCAGGAAAATTGTCCAATTGTATTTTGTCATTCTTGTCCCAAAGATGCTTTTGCAAATCAGTCTTCCAGAAGTCAAATACTTTTTCCTTTTTAATCCAATTCAATTTTTGTCCCACGTCAGCTACCACAAAGATGACGTCATTCAAAATTTCTTTTAAGTCGCTAGTTGATAGTTGTCGTCCCCTTTTTGCGTCAACGAGTCCTTCGTCTGTCCAGAGTTCCGTCAGCGGTGTCGTTGTCACCACTTTTAATTTGAAGTCCATTGAATCAATTTGATTTACTGTTACTCTGTCCTGTGGCATTACCCACAACTAGCGAATATATGCCATCAGTGGCATATACCCAGTATATATCGGGAAAACAGTGGCACAATACTGCCCAAAACAGGCGGTATTGTGCCACTCCTGGATATCAAGATTATCCAGTGGGCACGGGTAACCTGCCAACGGGTGTGCATCTTACCAACGCCACCCACAGCGGGGAACACTTACATCCTCTCTATTTAAAAAAAAACACATTATTTTCACTCCGTGCTTCCTAAGTGTGACCTAAGTCTTCCCTAAGTCTTGCCTAAGACTTTCTGTCAACCGCACGTGCTGAAACATAGTGGACTGGTGCTGCGTTACAGGTTCTTTTATTACCAGGTTTGTCCTGCTTACCGCCAATACGTAGAACGCGTTTACGCCACCTCCATAGCGATGAATGAGACTCCTATAGAAGATAGCTAACCCCGGGATACCCCCTATATACTCCCTATACACCCCCTATCTGCTCCCTACATTGTCCCGTCCTAAAATAAGACAGGTTTTGAATTAAGTCCTGTTATAAGTTTACACGTACACTTTCGCCCGAATCCGGCAAAAGCAACACAGGCTTTCCTGATCACATCGTTAATAGAATTACCCCCCATTCTCAATCCGGGAATGGATGAAGTCATGCACGTATCGTGTTTTGTGGTTCTAAAGCGCTCATGACCAGGCAAGGCTTATCCTCGGTCTGCGTCCCCACAGACCGAAATGCGCTCTCAAACAAAAGTGGTCCGTGAGGACACAGACCACGGGATAAATAACAAAAGGTCATTGTATAATTAAGCTATCCTCACCTTCGCCTTCAGATCATGCAGGAGCGTATATAATCCAAAGTAAGTTCGATTGATGTACACGGCATCGCGCACGCCTCTTGCCTTCTTCGAATTACGAAGCTCTTTCAAGTTCGTCAGCTCTTCACCAAATTTATACAGCTCATCGAAATAGGTCTTGTCGGAAAAATCAAAGACCTCACTTTGAAAAGGACGGCTCAGTAATTCTACCAGGCGCGCAAACAGGTCTTTGAAGAATACTTTGTCTTTGGCACTATCATCCGGATAAATGAAACGCAGGTCGGCAAAAGCCTTCTCCATCTTTTTCTTGCTGGAAAGAAAATCTTTATCCAGCAACTGAAAATAGATTTTATAGAAGTCAGCAGGAATGACTTTCACACATCCGAAGTCAATAATACCTAATTGATAATCGGGTGTGATGATAAAATTGCCGGGATGCGGGTCAGCATGTACTTCTCTCAGCTGGTGCATCTGGAAATGATAGAAATCCCACATGGCCTGCCCCAGTTTGTCTCCTTCTCCTTTGGGCAGCTCTTGTTTTAGTCGCTCGCCCAACGGCATTCCCTCAATCCAATCCATAGTGAGAATCTTCGAGGAAGAAAACTCCGGATAGTATTTAGGAAACACAATATTTTTGATATGACTGGATTTGGAGGACAACTCTACCGAACGCTTCAACTCCAGCGTGTAGTCAGTCTCTTCCATCATGCGCTGTTCCACTTCCTGTATGAACTCATCGTATTCCACCGGGTTGAGTTTGAACATGGTTAACGCAATCGGCTTTACCATGGCCAGATCGGATTTCACACTCGATCCCACTCCCGGATACTGGATCTTCACTGCCAGCTTCTTCTTACCCAGCGTTGCCTGATGCACCTGCCCCATGGAAGCCGCATTGATCGCATTCCTGGTAAACGTATCGAACAGCTCGGAAGGGGCTTTTCCAAAAGAGCTTTGAAAGGTTTTGACTACCAGCGGAAAGGACAATGGCGGAGCGCTATACTGCGCCATCGCAAATTTATTCTGATAGGCGGTGGGCAGCATGTTCTTATCCATGCTTAACATCTGCGCCACTTTCAGCGCACTGCCTTTCAGTTCGCTGAGTGAATTATAAATATCGGTGGCGTTGTCTTCGTTCAGCTCATCACGGTTCTTATCCGGGTTCACCAGTTTCTTACTATAATGCTTGAGGTAGTTACCTCCGATCTTGGCACCGGTGGTGATAAACTTGGAAGCACGCTGCACTTTGGTTACCGGGATACGATCAAATTCTTTCATTCAATTTCTATGATTTATAATTTACGATAACGGGCAATGCGCCATCTGATTGAGCACATCGTACTGCCGCCATACTGTTGGGGCTAAAGCCACTCTGTGCTTTTTGCTCTTGTTAACCACGGGCTTAAGCCCGTGGTTAACTTCATTACTCTCTCGCAGGGCTTTAGCCCCAATACATTTATAACAGAGACTTACGGCTTGCTTTGATAGATAAACTTGGCAAAATCAATGGCTGAATCCAGGGCACCTTTGCCAACCAGATCAAAAGCGAGGTTAAGCGATTTCTCGATGGCAGCATCGGTCTTTTCAAAATCGGCACTGGTATCTTCTTTCCAGAACAACAAAATAAAACCAAGGTGAAACCAGAACAGCTGCGGATAGCGTTTGTCAATAAAAGGACGTGTGGCTATTTCTCCTTTTCCCTTGCCTTCATTCATAATTTCTTCAAAGAACAGATCGAACGATTTCCTGAACTCTTTCAGATAAGAAGGAGTAAATTCAATTTTCCTGAAAGGCTGAAGATGAAACAGCACATAACTGCGGTTGCCCTTCAGTTCTTCAAATAAGGTATAATAAAAAGAAAGAATCTTTTCGCGTACGCTGAACGAAGCAAAGGACTCATCACTTTGCAGGCGTTCGATTGTTTTGTCAATGAATGTTTTCCAAAGCTGGCTGTCGATGGCATCAAAAGAACCAAACCGGCTGTAAAAATCGTTTTCCTTGATACCGAGATCAAGGCAGAACTTGTAGACCGAAGCAGGCTGTTTGCCTTCCGTAAGCAGGTAATGTTTATAGGCCGACCCGATCTTCTCCGCGGAAGAGGAAGTGGCAGACTTGCGCGATGATTTTTTCGTTGTTTCCATATAGTATCTTTAACACCATGAAGCAGGTTAAGTTTCAATTTTCGGCTTTTTTCCTGACAAATAACACTATTCACAGCATCGCGCGGTCTGTTTTCATCGGACTGCTGCTCTTTATTTCTGTATGGACCCAGGGACAGAAGAAAAAAACAGCTTCCTGGTACTTTGAAGAAAGTGATAAGGCAATCCAGGCGGGCGACTGGCAGGAGGCCCTTGCCGACTTAAATGAATGCGTACGTTTATCCCCAGGTTTTGCCGAAGCCTATTATTCCCGTGGAATGACACGCGAGCAGCTGGGTGACGCCCAGGGAGCAATCACCGATTACAATATCTACCTCGACCTGGTGCCCAATCACTATGAGGCGCTCTTCAGCAGGGCGGTGCTTCATTACTATCTTGCCCACTATGAAATGGCCAGGATCGATTTCCTGAAAATCCGGAAGCTTCCCCACCAGGAAACCACTGCCATCTTCTTTAAGCAGGATGCCTTTGAGAAGGGGGTAGATCAGGTCTTTACCATGCAGGGCACCGGCCCGCATTTTATCTTCAACTACCTCGGACTTATTTATACCCGGCTTACCGACTATCCACGTGCTATTCTCTACCTCGACTCGGCCATTCAAATCAACCCGCTTGAACCGGATTATTTTATCAACCGCGGCCTGGCAAAAGAAGAGGCGGCAGACTATAATGGAGCCTTGATGAACTATCGTTATGCCCTGAAATTAGATCCCGACCATGCACTTGCCAAACGAAACATCAGTACCATCACCGAACGGACAGAACAAAAACAAGAAGCCACCGAACCCTTGCTCAACGAAGCCATTGCCAGCGCACCGCACCTTCCTTACACCTATGCAGCACGGGCGTACAAGCGGGCACAACAAAAAGACTGGAAAGGAGCGATCGAAGATTACTCCCAGGCTATTCGTATTGATTCCGCAAATAAAGATTACTATTATAACCGTGGCATCGTAAAAGAAAATGTCAGTGACTGGGAAGGTGCTTTGCACGATTATATCAAAGCCATTTCCCTGCAGGAAGATTTTGTGAAAGCCTGGCTCAATCATGGCAAAGTATTAATCAAACTGAACCGGGTGAGCGAAGCCATTGAAGATTATACCGTAGCGATTACCTATCATCCTGACTATGCACTGGCCTATTATAACCGTGCGCTGGCGTACTATAAGCTAAAGCAGCTGCCTGAAGCATGCAATGACTTAAGCGAAGCAGAGCGATTAAAGTATCCGGTGGATGCAGCGCTTAAAAAGAAAATCTGTATTCAATGACCTGTATGTCAGCAACGAACAAGGACGTTTTTTTTCTTATCCCCATATCCGTAACTTGAAATCTCAATTGGCCGTACATGAACCTCTCTACTTTGTTCTTTTCGTTTAATGGCAGAATAGGACGCACTTCTTTTTTTCTCTCCACACTCTTCCTCTGGACTTTTCTTTTTAATATACTGTTCTTCATCGAATCCTTCGCGGCAAAGACAATAGCGTTATTCCTGGTCATCCCGTTCCTGTGGTGCCTGAGCGCAATAACTGTAAAAAGATATCACGACATTGGGAAGACCGGAAGAAACATGCTGCTGATGCTCCTTCCCGTTATCGGGCCGGTATGGGTGTTTCTGGAACTGATCACCAAAAAAGGAATGCGGGGAAGCAATCGCTATGGCGAATCGCCCAATGCAGAGCTAATCAACTATGCTGCTGTCAGCCTTGATAAAGAAGCGCTTATTGTAAACGATGTAACCCAAATCAATCCGGTAAAAGTAAAACAGATCTATACTCCCGTCACCATAGAAGAAATTCAGGACATTGTAAAAAACTCCACCGGCCCCATTAGTATTGGCGGTGGTCATTTCAGCATGGGCGGACAAACTTCCAGTCCGGACAGCATACATATTGACATGCGGCAGTTCAATAAGATCATTCACTTCAGCGCGCTCCATAAAACGATCCGTGTGCAATCCGGCACCCGCTGGTGCGATATACAGCGTGTGATTGACAATCAGCATCTCTCTATTAAAATCATGCAGACCTACTCCAACTTCACGGTGGGCGGATCGCTTAGTGTCAACTCACACGGGCGCTATGTGGGCATGGGGCCGGTGATTCTTTCGGTGCGATCGGTTACGTTAATGAAAGCCGATGGCCAGCTTATTGAAGTGAGCCCTGTTCTTCATCCGGAATTATTTTATGGTGTGGTGGGAGGTTATGGTGCCTTGGGTATTATTATCGAAGCAGAGCTTGACCTCGCAGAGAACGTTCGCGTAGAGCGTGATGAAGTGAAGCTGAAAAGCAATCAGTACCTCTCCTTCTTTAAAGAAAACATCCGCAACAACGAAAGTGCTGTATTTCATAATGCCGATATTTATCCTCCCCACTATACACGGCTGCGTGCCGTCACCTGGACCAAAACAGAAAACCTGATTACCGAAGCATATCGTTTAATGCCATTGCAGAAATCGTATCCCATCCATCGCTACTTCTATTGGGCGTTTTCGGAAACACACACCGGCAAATGGAGACGTGAGTTTATTATCGAACCCATTCTGTATTCCAAAAAGAAAGTGCATTGGCGCAATTATGAAGCAGGCTATGATGTAGCCGAGCTGGAACCTTCTTCGCGTAAGAAAAGCACCTACGTTTTACAGGAATATTTCGTGCCCATCGATCGCTTTGATGATTTCGTACCAAAGATGGCAACGGTATTTAAAAAGCATAAAGTAAATGTGATCAACGTATCGGTACGTCATGCCTTGAAAGACCCAGGTTCTTATCTCGCCTGGGCACAGAAAGAAGTGTTTGCCTTTGTGGTGTATTACAAGCAGGGAACTTCCGATCACCACAAAGAAGCAGTAGGGCATTGGACACGTGAGCTTATTGATGCGGTTCTATCCTGCAATGGCACGTATTATCTTCCGTACCAACCGCATGCTACAGCCGATCAGTTTCACCGTGCTTATCCGCGAGCCAAGGAATTGTTTGACATTAAAAGAAAGTTAGATCCCGATTTCCGGTTCCGGAATTCGTTGTGGAATAAATATTACGCACCTACTTTAGCATAAACGATCATTACTATGACTACTTCTGAATTTCATGCCGTGTATGGCAAACCGGATACCAAAGAAGCCTTCTATCTTTTCCTTGAAAACGTCTTTCATCTTTATCCGGAAGCAAAGTTTCATCAGCTCATTGCAGAGGCAACGAATAAATTCCAGGATGATGAAAGCATTTATAAATACATTGTGACTTCGCTGCCCGGCATCAAACCCTTTCTTTCGGAGGTGACCTATGCGCTGCCTGCTTTAAAAAAGCAAAAGAAAGAAATGGCGAAACAAACACTGGATATCACCGGAGATCGTCAGGTGATCAACGGCTGTGTAGAGATCGGATCGACCGGGCGTTATGTAAGTGAGTTCAGGAAACACGTCAAGGTCAAAGAGCCAGTTTATCTCGTAAATGATGTAGCGGCTACCAATTCACTGAATGATATTTTTGAACGGGGTGGTCTATTCAAGATCGGAAAGTTTGTACCTCTTAATGAATATGCTCCTATTCCTGAAAGTGTGATCGCCAGCAATTCGGTGGATATGGTGACTTGCTTTATCGGATTACATCATTGCCCTCCGAATATATTAGATGGCTTTGTGAAATCGATCTATCGCATACTTCGCAAAGACGGAGTTTTTGTATTGCGTGATCATGATGTGCAGTCCAAAGAGATGCACACGTTCGTGTCACTGGTGCATACGGTATTCAATGCGGGTACCAACATCAGCTGGGAGTTTGAGCACAATGACTACAAAAGGTTTATCGCTGCCGAAGAATGGAGCACTTACCTGACCGGCTTTGGATTTACGGATACGAAGAAAAGAATTCTTCAGGTGAAGGATCCTTCGCTGAATACGTTAATGGGTTTTGTCAAATAGTTTCGTTGCATGAAACTGCTTCTCCTTACCATCGCCAGTGTTTCTATTTCTATTGTTATTATCATGAGTTCTTCTTCCGGTTCATCAAAATTAAATACCGTACCATCACCAGATCCGGCAACGATCATCAGCCCGCCTGAACACCGCAGGCCTGCCGATCAGACTTTTCTGACTTTCCCGGAATGGTTCCTTGTTTATAGCCCGGAAGAATTTGCCACATTCACTAAAACCACTACTCCCGATCAGTTTCCTTTCTTTGGTCACACCCGTCAGTTCTGGCAGGCCTACCGAAGTGTATACCGCATCATCAAAGACAAGTATGCCTTTAACACCGGCTATCACGTCATGATCATGGTGATTGGCACCAGCACTACAGTGGAATATGTGTTGCGCTCCTGCTATGAAAATACCATCGGCAGGTTATCGGCATTAACGAGCAACCGATTCACCGAAGAAGATCACTATGCGGCCAAAGTAGCACGTGAGTACGTGGACTTTATTAAAGTGACACCCTGGTACGAATTTGATTTTGTAAGCGCATTGAAAGGAGTATGGAAAAGCAATCCCGCTTCCGGAAAGAACATGATCCGCAAGTGGGAACGCAGGTACATCCTCACATCCGAATATGCAATAAAGGCCGCCTATGGCTGGATCATCAGGAAGATGACCAAGGCTTCGTACGAAGAGCCTTTGTTAGTCACTTCGGTGGTGACGAATCAGCTGCCACCAATCGATTTAACAAAGTATTCGCAAATCAAAATAGTGAATCAGTTACCCGATCAGCGGGTTCAGCTTCTTCTTCCCCGTTACGATGCCTTTAAAGATCACACTTTATTATTAGCCAGGGCAGGCGTTAACTTTTCAGAGATTGCGGGCAATACCGATGTCATCATGATGACGCTGATCGTTCCTTCAACCTGGAAGGAATCAGACGCGGATAAGGTTGTGTTTATTCAACCGATCCTTACCAATCCTTCGCACAAGCGTGTGGCTTTGGTCGTTCCCATCAAAGACCTGAGTGAAACACTGCGAAAGTATAGCCAACCCGATCTAATCCTGGAGCACGTCTATGATTTCTGAAGCTGATCAGAATCAGCACATCAAAAACGATCCCGGTGTCATCAACGCCTGGTGTTCCTATGACTGGGCCAACAGCGTTTACAATCTGACAGTAACAGCTACACTCTTTCCGGTTTATTACAGCGGAGTAACACGCAGCGCCTTCGGAGGCGACATCGTTACCTTCTTTGGAATGGCTGTAAAAAACACCGTGCTCTATAGCTATGCGATTTCACTTTCCTTCTTAATCATCGTCTTTACTTCCCCCTTGCTCTCGGGAGTAGCGGACTATAGCGGGAAGAAAAAGCTTTTCATGAAGTTCTTTACTTACCTCGGTGGCTGCTCGTGTATCGCGTTATCTTTCTTTACAGGAAAGAATATTGAGCAGGGAATCATCTGTGCGGTGCTGGCAAGCGTTGGCTATGCCGGATCAATCGTTTTTTACAATGCCTTCCTTCCGGAAATCACCACTCCCGATCAATCGGACAAAATCAGTGCGCGCGGCTTTTCAATGGGGTATGCGGGAAGTGTAGTGATGTTGCTCATCAATTTAGTAATGGTTTCTTTTTATGAAACATTCGGCTTCGACAGTAAGTCGACCGCTATACGCGTTGCTTTCATTTTTGTCGGACTGTGGTGGATTGGATTTGCACAGATTGCGTTTCATTACCTAAAAGATCGTCCCGGCATTTTTCTATTGGAGCGCAAGGTACTTGCCAAAGGTTTTGTTGAGCTGATTCGCGTCATCCAAAGCATAAGGAAGCAAATTTCCACCTCACGGTTCCTGCTATCGTTTTTCTTTTACAGCATGGGTGTACAAACCGTTATTCTTCTTGCACCGCTCTTTGGTGAGTCGGTCATCGGTTTAAGCAGCGAGAAGTTAATCGCCACCATCCTGTTATTGCAGGTGGTTGCCGTACTGGGGTCATTCTTTTTCGCTTATCTTTCTTCAAAGAAAGGAAACAAGCTGGCGCTTTCCATTATGCTGGTCACCTGGATCGGTATCTGCATCAGTGCGTATCTCCTGCAAACCGAAACGCAGTTCTTTATCATGGCCGCCTTTCTTGGTTTTGTGCTGGGTGGCATTCAGGCCATCTCACGTTCTACGTTTTCCAAGCTAATCCCAAAAGATTCGAAAGACACCGCTTCCTATTTCAGCCTGTACGATGTATCGGAAAAAGCGGCCATTGTAATCGGCACGTTATCCTATGGCCTGATCGAGCAACTTACGGGAAGCATGCGTAACAGTTCGTTGGCTATGATCATTTTCTTCTTCTTGGGTTTGATCGCTTTGCTGATGACACCTCTTCACCGTTCATCACCAGCTTAATAACCATCAGCTTAACCAATCCTACCTGTAGCATCGAATGATCTGAGGCTAAAGCCCTGTCTGCTATGATCATGGTAACTACGGGCTTAAGCCCGTAGTTACCGGGTCTGTATTTCTATCGGGCTTCAGCCCAATACGATATCTGCGATGCGCCCCTCATCACAAGCCGCTCATTGATCTTGAAATTTTTAATGTAAATTGGTTTCACTAATTATTCCATCATGAGAACCTCCATTTATATCTTCTTTCTGTTCCTTGTACAATCTGTCTTCGCGCAGGAATTGCAAAGCAACAGTCAACATGAAATTGTTTTCACTTCCGTGAATGTAATTCCCATGGATACTGAACGTATCCTTGAAAATCAAACCGTGGTGGTGAAGAATGGAAAGATCACCGCGCTGGGCAATGACGGGAAAGTAAAATACAGTAAAGATGCACAGGTCATTCCTGCTAAAGGCAAGTACTTAACACCCGGATGGTCAGAGATGCACGCGCACGTTCCTCCCATCGATGACATTGAACCGATGAAGGAAGTGCTGATCCTTTATCTCGCCAATGGGATCACTACGATCCGCGGTATGCTTGGCCACCCGAAGCATCTTGAACTGAGAAGTAAAATCAACAGCGGTGAACTACTCGGGCCTCACTTCTATCCTACCGGCCCTTCCTTCAACGGACAAAGTGTAAAGACACCGGAGCGTGGCATTGAAATGGTGAAGGAACAGAAAGCGGCAGGTTACGATTTCATGAAAATGCATCCGGGGCTGACGAAAGAAACCTTTCCTCCTATCGTCAAAACAGCAAACGAGCTGGGCATGCCCTTCGTAGGTCACGTTTCTTTCCAGGTGGGCGTTTGGAAAGCCATTGAAGCGGGCTACTCTTCCATCGATCACATGGACGGATTTATTGACGCGATCACACCGGGAGCAGATACATTGACCGAGCAACAAATCGGTTTATTCGGAGCGTGGATTGGCTACCGGGCTGACATGAGCAAGGCACCAAAGCTGATCGCGGCTTTACGCGACAAACAGGTGAGCGTAGTTCCTACCATGGCGTTGGGCGAACGCTGGCAATCGCCTTTGCCGGCAGAGGAATATACCAAAGCACCGGAGATGAAATACATGAAGCCGGAGGAAATCAAAAACTGGGTGAATGCAAAGAATAGTTATTTGAATAATCCACTCTTTACCAAAGAGCACGCAGCGAAATACCTGGAAGTAAGAAGGAAATTAATTTATGAATGTCAGAAAGGCGGGGTTCAGATTTTATTAGGCTCGGATGGCCCGCAGGTGTTTAATGTCCCCGGCTTCTCTATTCAGCATGAAATGAACTACTTAGTCAACGCAGGACTTACTCCATACGAAACGCTAAAAACAGGAACGGTAAACGTAGCTTCCTATTTAAAGAAAACAGATTCAGGGACTATCAAAACCGGAAATGTTTCCGACCTGGTTTTATTAAGCGGCAACCCGTTGAGAGACATCAGTCAAACTAAAAACATCGAAGGTGTGATGATCGGCACACAGTGGCTTTCGAAAGAATTTATTCAGAAGGAATTAAAGAAGCTGGAGAAATCCAAGTAGAAAATCATTTCATGTAATGGAAATGGCCAATAACTTTGTACTCCATGAAAGAGGTAAAGCGGCAACATAACAATGGCCAGGAAAACAAGCTGATACGGATCTAATTTAAAAACGATTATTCCTTCTGTAAAAAATCAACACCCCCAACTATGCGTAAACCGCTTACCGGACTTTTCATCGTTCTTTCTTTAATATCATTCGGGCAAACCGTCAAAACATCGATTGCTTTTACGCTAAGTGTTACCGACCCTTCTTCTCAGAATTATCACGTAGAGATGGTTGCTTCCGGATTTAAAGAAGACATCATGGAATTCAAAATGCCAGTATGGACTCCGGGCTATTACCAGATTCTCGATTATGCAAAATATGTATCGGCATTTAAAGCTACTGACGAAGAAGGAAAAGAACTGAAATGGGAAAAGAGCGCTAAAAATTCGTGGACGGTAACGAAGGGGAAAAGCAAGCAGGTCAGACTTACGTATGATTCCAAAGCAAGCATTGGCTTTGTAGCGAACAGCTTGCTGGATACCGGACATGGATACATTATGCCGGCAGGTGTATTCGTTTATCCTCAAAACTACCTCGTTCATCCGCTTACACTCACTATTCAAAATTTTCCGCAATGGTCTTCCATTGCCACCGGGCTTGAACACATCAGCAACGAAAAAAATGTGTTCACGGCTCCTGACTTTGATACCTTTTATGATAGTCCCATTCTACTCGGTAACCTGGAAGAGCTTCCTTCTTTTAAAGTCCGGGATATTCCGCATTACTTCATCGGCTACCAGCTGGGTGACTTCGATAAAAAACAATTCATGGCTGATCTCGAAAAGATAGTGGCCACTGGCATTTCCGTTATCGGAGACATTCCGTACAAACACTACACCTTCCTGGCTATCGGCCCGGTACCCGGAGGCATTGAACATCTCAATTCCACAGGGTTTGGATTTTCGTCCAAAGGTTTGAATACACGTGCAGGACTTATGCGTATGTATAGTTTTCTTTCGCACGAATATTTTCATCATTATAATGTAAAACGAATTCGTCCTATCGAGCTTGGTCCGTTTGATTATGATAAAGGCAGCCCTACCACCCTGCTCTGGATATCGGAAGGATTCAACAATTACTATGACGAGCTCATTGTAAAACGTGCAGGTGTCATTTCCAAAGAAGAATACCTGCAGGCAATGCAGGCGCGGATCAGTGCTTATCAAAACAAACCCGGACGCCTGTTTCAAACGGCATCCGATGCGAGTTACAACACCTGGGCCGATGGACCATTTGGCCGCACCGATGAAGAAGCCTACAAGACGATCTCTGTGTATGAAAAAGGAAGCCTGCTCGGAGTTGTTCTTGATCTGAGTGTTCGTCATCTCACGCAGAACAAAAAATCACTCGATGATGTCATGCGTACACTTTACCAGGAGTACTATCAAAAAAAGAAAAGAGGATTTACCGAAAAAGAATTTCGCGAAGTAACCGAAAAGATAGCCGGTGAGGAGCTACCTGAATTCTTCGACTATGTAAATACAACAAAGGAGCTCGACTTCAAAAAATACCTTTCCTATGCAGGTCTTGATGTCAATGAAGAAACCGTAACCCGTCCGGAAGCTTACTTTGGATTAACGGCCCGGCAAAAAGGAGATACCCTTACCATCAGCAAAGCAGATTGGGATTCCCCCACCTGGAAGAGCGGCCTTCGTGTGAAAGACAGGATCATTACAATCAATGGGAAACAAGCAAGCCTTGAGCTACTCAACGACCTGGTCGCTCATGCGCAGAAAGAAGAATCATTGGCATTCACTGTTCAAAATAAAAACGGTATTAAGGAAGTAATTTTGCAGTCAGGAACAAAAACAGAAAGAGTGTATACGCTCACACCTGCACCCAATCCTGATGCCCTGCAGTCCGCCATTTTAAAAGACTGGTTGAAAGACTAAACCAAATTACTTTTCTCTCCCGGGGAATTGAATTGTTTTTACAGCGTTACATCCGTCCTCAGCCTGATAAACACCGGTTCACGAAGCATCTCATCCGGAGTGATCCGCGCATAGCCAATCTCAGCAACGACCTCCGGCTCCACCCACGTGGTGAGTTTCTCATCAATCACCTTCCCTCCTTTCAAAGAGGGCTTCTTAATGACTTTATATTTTTTCAGCTCCCGCTGTATTTCTTTCATGGTATCTTCATCAAAGCCTGTTCCTACCTTACCCCGATACAGCAATTCTCCATCAATACGCTCCGCTATTTGCAAAGCGCCAAACATTTTTTCCCGCTCTCCTTTACCTTGCGTGTAACCCAACAGAATGCATTCCCTCGATTGCCGCACCTTGATTTTACACCACAGGTCAGTACGTTTACCCGGCACATATTTGCTGTCCTTCCGTTTGGCCATGATTCCTTCCAGTCCGAATTCTTTGGCGGCATCAAAAAGCAACTGTCCGTCTTCTTCCATTTCGCTTAACCGATACGCTGAATCATTCTTCAACGCATCTTTCAGCCATTCTTTTCTTTTCAGCAAAGGTTCATTAATTAATGGCCGGCCATCGAGGTAAAGACAATCAAATACGTAACAATAAGCCGGGTTGCTTTTCGTCTGCTTTTGAATCGATGTTTCTCCTTTTGCATTCATGCGATGGATCACCTTTTTAAATACCGGTTTACCACCGTCATCGAGGCACACAATCTCGGCATCAAACAATCCACAGGTAACGCGGAAGGATTTATCCACGTTGTGCAGTTCAGGAAACTGAGCGGTGATATCGATATCATTGCGTGTACGAATACGCACCTGTCCGTCTTCTACGGCAATCAACGCACGAATACCGTCCCACTTCAATTCAAAAACATGATCTTCATTTTTAGGTGGTTTCTCAGCCGTACCTGCCAGCATGGGGGCAACGTTCTGCTTTAAAAAATTCACCTGCGGCTCATCCACACGTTCCAGCAACCACTCCTTTGCTTTCATGTTGTGAATGCGGTACTCTCCGGTAATCTCTTTACTGCTCAGGCGAAAGTAGAAGCCGTCTTTCTTATCTTTTGTAATCTGGTATTTACCCAAGGCGTAGATCCACATTTCACCTGCTCCGTATTGCCCTTTAGGAATCACACCATCAAACTTTAAATATTCCATAGGATGGTCTTCCGTTTGCACGGCCAGTCGTTTTACACCGGGATGCGGGGGAAGTCCGCGTGGCACTGCCCACGATTTTAAAACTCCGTCCTTTTCCAATCTCAGATCATAATGAAGCCGTGATGCATGATGACGATGTACCACAAAGTTATTACCACCTTCATCGATCACCTTTGCTACAGGTTCCGGTGTTTTTCCGAAGTCACGTTTCTTTGCGTAAGTCGCTAGCTGCTCGGGCGACTTATGTTTTTTATTCGCAGGAAGCGCTTTTGCTTTCGATGATGCTGTTTTCCGATGTGTGTGAAGCTCTACGGCATAAGCGTCAATACCTTCCCATGCATCTCCATCGGTATTCACTTTTTCAAGCGCGGTTTTAATGTTGTATTCCAGCGGACTCTTTAACTCTGCGATCTCTTCCCATTTCAAAGGCATGGATACGGGGGCTCCTGCTCTTCCCCGTATGCTGTAAGGAGAGACAATGCTTTGACCGGAACGAATGCGATAGATATCAATCAGTACTCTGCCCTTGCGTGCTTCTTTTTTAATCTGAAGTGTCGTATCGGCATGGGCATCGACAAAAGGCTGCGCGATCAGCTGTGCCGCTTCAAACACGGTATGAAAATCCCATTTCGCCTCAATAGGGCAACAGATATGAATTCCCTTTCCCCCTGTTGTTTTTGCAAATGCGGTATAACCAAAGTTTTCGATGTGTTCTTTCAGCTTCAGGGCAATGGGCACCACTTTCTTAAAATCATATCCTTCCGGTGGATCAAGATCGAAGACCATGTAATCCGGAAAATCAAATAAAGGTCTTCGGCTATGCAATTGATGTACTTCCAGCGAAGCCAGGTTAGAGAGCCAAACCAATGTTGCCGGCTCGGTAGCGATGATGTAATCTTTTTTCTCTTTACCCAATTTTTCAAACTCAATCCAGTCGGGTGCCCATTCGGGTCTGTTTTTCTGATAGAACATTTCTCCATGAATCCCGTCCGGAAAGCGAATCAGCGTAAGCGCCCTTCCTTTGATATGATGCAGCAGCGTAGGCGCTATATTTAAATAGTATTCGATGATCTCGGCTTTAAGAATACCATCTTCCGGAAAAAGAATCTTGTCCAGGTTGGAAAGCTCTACTTTTCGCTTGCCGATGGTAACCCATTGTGATTTTTTTGCCATCAGTTATTTACTTTGATGACCGGATAATGAGAAAGTGGGAGCAACCCTGCAATAAACAGTGCCACACCAAAGCCAGTCATGGAACTGATTACGCCAAGTACGAGATTAATTGGTTCGTTAGTCAAGTAAAAACGAAGGAATACAATGGTGCAGGTCAATCCGGTAACGCAAACCCAATACAGAAGGTGAGGCCGTACCAGTTCCGCTTTTGGATTGGGTTTCATTAAAAAGAAATACAGCAGCAAAATAAAGAGCCCGGTATACGAACTGACATACTGAAGAAAATAATACAGGGGATACCGCACTCCCCGAAAAGGAACTACCGTTTCATAGATCGAAAAAGAATTTACAATAATTGTACGCGGATGGGTAAATGCATCCCAGAGAAGATGGGAGGCCGAACCGATCACAGCCGAAGCAAGAAACACGAACCAGTGCTTTCTGATGTATTCTTCAAATTGAAATTGTTTCAGTTCATAAAATCTCCGTTGGGCAAAGTAAGGGAGACTGTTAATTAAATTCACTTTTATAAACCGGTGAAAAAGATAAGCGGTCAATAAAGTTAACGGCACATCAAAATAAAAGATTCCGGCCAGCGTATGTCCGTACACCGACTGATCATTCATAGCAAGAAAATATTCCAGGTCGGGAGCCATGCTTCCGATAATTAATGCGGTAGCAGAAAAATACCCCGATCGTAGCAAAGGGAGAACAAGGGTAGCATGTGAAGGCGTGAAAGGCATGGCAAAGGTTACTGGTTTCCAGTTACGCGTTACCGGAAACCGGAAACCTCATAACCGGCAATTGATCAGGCTTCCATTATTTTATTTTTGTTTGATAAAAAGAGCATACCGATAACAAAGCATACTCCGGCAACGATGATCGGATACCAGAGGCCTGCTACAGGATCTCCGGATGGATTCTCATTTGACTTGCTGAGCTCAAAAAGAGATGTCGCAATAAGAGGTGTAAGTCCGCCAAAGATTCCGTTACCAATATGATAAGGTAACGACATGGAGGTGTAACGAATCCTGGTTGGAAACAACTCCACCAGGAAGGCGGCTATTGGTCCGTACACCATCGTCACTAAAAGCACCTGGATAAACACCAGACCACCTATCCACCAGCTTGCATGATTATTTAATATGACTTCTTTTTTTATTTCAGGTTTTGTAGTTCCGTTTTTTCCTGACACTTCTCTGGTGATTTCTTTCAGTACAGTTTGATCAGCGAAAATATGCGACTGCGTGATGGCATGCACGGTATCGCGTTCTTCCGTAAAATAGGTAGACCGGCTTAAGCTTTTCAGTTCCGTCAGTTCGGTTTTAGCAGAAACATCCGCCAGCGCGTACATTTTTTTATAGATGGGCATGTATAAAATTACCGCCAGCAGAAGCCCTGTCATCATGATGTACTTCCTTCCTATCTTATCCGACCACGCACCGAACACAATAAAAAAAGGTGTAGCGGCCATCAGTGCGATCGCAACAATGGTGCTGGACTGAACAAATTCAATGTTGCATGTTTTCTGCAAAAAAGACAGGGCGTAGAATTGCCCCGTGTACCAGACTACCCCCTGTCCTGCAGTCGCTCCGAACAAGGCCAGCAAAACCATTTTCAGGTTTTCCTTTTTTCCAAAACTTTCTTTGAGTGGGTTAACAGAAGTTTTTCCTTCGGATTTCAGTTTGGCAAACAACGGAGATTCGTTCATGCGAAGGCGGATGAAAATCGAAACACCTACCAGAATAGCGGAAAGTAAAAAAGGAATCCGCCATCCCCATGCTGCGAACTGATCCACTCCTATCGATTGCCGTACGGCAAGAATCACTCCGAGAGAAACAAATAGTCCAAGCGTAGCGGTCGTTTGAATGAAGCTGGTATAGAAGCCTCTTTTTTTATCGGGTGCATGCTCGGCTACATAGGTGGCCGCTCCTCCGTATTCTCCACCTAAAGCCAGACCTTGCACAAGACGAAGTAAAAGAACCAGCAAGGGAGCAGCGATTCCAATCGTTTCATAACTGGGTACGAGCCCGATGGCAAAGGTAGAGCCACCCATCAACACAAGGGTGACCAGGAAAGTGTACTTCCTTCCTACCTTATCGCCCAGGCTACCAAACACCAGCGCTCCGAAAGGTCGAACAATAAAACCAACGGCAAACGTAGCGAGCGTTGAAAGAAAGGCAATAGTAGGATTGCCCTTCGGGAAAAACTGTTCGGAAAGAATGACCGCCAGACTTCCGAAAATATAAAAATCGTACCACTCGATTAATGTCCCCACCGAAGAAGCGGTGATGACCGACCAAAGTGTTTTAGAATCAGGAGCCAGCGCAGGAGATTTCTTCATTAAGCATAATAATTAATGCGAGAAATATAGTCAGAAAAAACCCGTTGAACCAAGAACATTACGTCTATCGCATTATATTAAACACCGATTGCCATCAGTAAGCCTGATGATACACACGTAATATTGAAATAATGATCGTCTATCAGGTCTAATTTAGAAAATCACAAAGTATTTATAATAATTAACTATTAGACAATCATGTAAAAAGACAATTATTGAGCCTTAGATTATCCGATCTGAATATAAACCGAGCAATCTCGTTAGGGAATAGTTTATTCCTTATGCATGCATAATTTGTTCCTTTGCAAATAGAATGTATCGACCAAATATCCTAATTTTAGAACCCCAATTTATCAATCCAATAATGCGCAACTTTTTCTTTGTATCAGCAGGCATCCTGGCTGCTATAGCTTACTCCTCCGCACAAAGTGAATCCGAAGCCTTATATATTAAAAAAAACACCTCCCTTAAGATCACTGTAGATAATGATAAATTACGAATTACAGAATCTCATTTATCCGAGAAACAATTCTTCACTAATTTCGAAAAGCATGCGAATGCAGCTGTCTATTATTCTGCCTTTGATCCGGTAATTCATCTGGAGGCGGTAACATTAGTTCCTTCTAAGTCAGGTTTTAAAAAACAAGTGGTGACTTCTATAAGCACAGAAGACATTTTCCAATCGGGAGTCTTTTATGCAGATTACAGGCGCAGACGATTCGTATTTCCTTCCCTTATTAATGGCGCAATAGGAAAACTGGAATACACGAAACAAATTACTGATCCGCATTTAATCAACACCTTTTTCTTTGATGAGACTATACCTGTTACAAAGGCAGAATTTTCTGTGACTTTTCCACAAGAAGTATCACTGAGATACAAATTACTTGGAGCCGATACTGCCAAAATAACAATATCCAAAAAAAGAAATGGGGACAAAACAACAACCTTCACCTGGACACTCACGGATATTGCCGCTTATCAGCATGAGACTGACGCACCTTCACATTCCTACTCGGCACCTCACATTGCCATTTATATCGAGTCTTTCCAAACCAAGGCAGGAATTCAACATATTATCGCTAATGTATCTGATCTTTACCAGTGGTATGAAAGCCACATCAGGCAGATTCCGGCAGGCAATACAACCGATTTAAAGAAAATGGTAGCTGACTTAACGCATGCAGCTAAATCGGAAGAAGAAAAAATTCGGGTCATCTTTCAGTGGGTGCAAGCTAATATCAGATATATCGCATTTGAAGATGGCATGGCAGGTTTTGTGCCTCGCTCTTCTGCCGATGTATTGACGAAACGTTATGGCGATTGTAAGGATATGGCTAATCTTCTTAAAGATATGCTTCGCTTTGCTGATGTAGATGCTTATCATACATGGATTGGCACACGATCAAAACCGTATACAAGTGAACAAATACCTACTACAGTTCTTAATAATCACATGATATGTAGTGTAAAAACAAATGGTCAATATATTTTCCTTGATGCTACCAATCCATTTCTTGCATTCGGCAAACCTTCGGAGATGATTCAAAACAAGGAGGCACTGATCGGATTTGATCATGATACCTATGAGATCGTAAAAGTACCCGTAGTGAATCGTCTGGAAAATCAGCGTAGAGATACGGTTCGTATAGCACTTCAGCCTGACGGCCTAAGAGGGCAATTCAAAAGTTCACTTACTGGTTTTCGCAAGGACGATCTGGAAATAATCCATTTGCGTGCGCTGGTTAAAAATGATAATGAGTATCTACGAGACTTCTTTGAAATTGGAGGAAACAATATATCAATTGACCATTCATCCATAGATGGTTTAGGTAATAGCAATATACCTGCGTCCATCTATTTCGATTTTTTACAACCAGGTTATTATAAAAATATAAATGATAAAATTTACATTAACCTTCATCTCAATAAAACAATTAAAGGAGAAAAAGCAGACCTGCAAAAACGTACACAACTCATCGAACAGCAGTATCAATTCGAAGATCATTTTACAGCAATACTAACCATTCCTGAAGGCTGTACGGTTTCTTTCATTCCCAGTGATGCCTCCAAAACATGGCCCGAGTTTGGAGTTAACGCTCACTATAGAAAAGACGGGCAAAAGATTATTTTAGAACGCACTATTTATTCTAATTTTCTTTATCTGGATAAGACTCAATTCGAGCAATGGAATAATTTTCTTGCCGCCATCAATGCCGTTTATCAACAATCCATAACCCTTATAAAATCAACTCAATGAAAGTAAGTCTTCTTATCGGGCTGATAATTTCAACTTTCTTATTTTCTGTATGTGCTCAGGATCCCGTTTTTAAAACTTATACATGGGAGGCTAACCCTAAACTGCATGATGTATCTAAAGATCCAAAAAATTATCCTGCCATATTTATTCTGCATAATCGATTCTTGGAACTTCGTATAGACGAAACTCCACAATCGTATTTTACTGAGCATAAAATCATTCACATTAACAACGCTGCCGGTATTGAAAAATTCAATAAGGTTTACATTCCACTGAGAGCAGATCAAAAATTAGTTTCTTTAAATGTACGCGCAGTGGATCCGGACGGAAGAATTACCCTTCTTAAAAAGGAAAATCTGAAGGAATTGAAGAACGTAGAGGGATACGGCAATTTTAAAATATTTGCAGTGGAGGGACTTACTGTCGGTGGCGAAATGGAATACTTGTACACCACCAGATCAAATCCTCAATCTTACGGACGATATATGATTCAAAGTGAAATTCCTGTTAAAGCGACAAGTGTCATTGTCTTGTACCCACCAAAATTTAAATTTATAGCTCGCAGCTACAATGGACTTCCTCAACCGGAGATTGGCACTTTCAATACCCACCTCGGAATGATTGAACTTACAGCCATCGACATTCCCGCACTGGCAGACGAACAGTACTCGGCTCACCGGGCCAGCCTAATGCACATCGATTTCAAATTGGACAACGATATTCCGGTCAATACACTTGATTGGGACGGATTATCAGAACGTATTTTAAAAAGCAGCTTTGATCCAGGAGGATATAACAAAGTGAAAAGAATGATCAAATCACTCTCTCTTGACAAGTTGAATGAACTCCAAAAAATTCAGGCAGTAGAAAAAATTATTAAAACCGATTTCACAGTTAAAGAAGACGGCCCAGAGGAATATGAAGACATCAAAACAATTCTTGAAAAACATGTTGCCAATGAACGCGGGATTCTAAAACTATATTTAAGTTGCTGGGAGGCACTAGGGCTGGAGCCTCAGTTAGTGATTGCCACCAATCGATTCACAGGTAAAATAGATCCGCAGTTTGCTTTGCCTTCAGATATTACTGACCTACTGTTCTACTTTCCTAAACTGAATTACTATCTTACTCCTACCGTTCCTTACCTCCGTCTGGGCGCTGCACCTGATTATCTAGCCAGTGGCAAGGCCATTTTTATCGATTACCATTTCTCCGATAAAGGCATCAGTTATAGTCGCCATCACGCTAAAACAATCGAGCCCTTAAGCTATGAACATAACCATCTTGGAATACGCGCGAAAGTGACATTCAACAATGCACTTAGCCTCCCCCAAATCAGTCAAGAAACATTCTGGCAAGGTTACAGGGCATCTTCGTATCGGGGCATATACCGTTTAATGCCGGAAACGAAAAAGGAAGAATTTCTGAAAAATGTAACTCTTTTAGGAATGGAGGACGCTACTATCATCAAGCGCGATCTGGAAGGTGAGGACATTAACCTTTCATCTGATCCAGACTCTTACTTCAAAATAAAAACAATCTATACTTCTCCAGTTGTAATTGAGCAGGCAGGTGGGGATTACCTGCTTGCTGTAGGCAAGTTAATTGGTACTCAATCCGAATTATATCAGGAGAAAGAACGCCAGACAGACATTGAGTTTACCTCTATTGCCAATTATAATCATGAGATTATAGTGGAAATTCCGGAAGGTTATTCCTGCAGCGGTCTGGATGCTATCAAAATACATAATGTAGTAAATGATAAAACAGAAGATCTTATGAAATTTGATTCTGATTACACACTGAATGGGAATACACTCACTATAAAAATAAATGAAGTGTATAAAGTTTTAAAACTTACGAAAGAAAATTATGAATCTTTCAGGAAGGTGGTAAATTCTGCAGCTGATTTTAATAAGGTGGTATTGGTACTTAGTCCAAAGTAGTTTCTGATGAAAAATGCTTCTCTTACTCAATCTTTAAATCATAACCGCTTGTACCCTGCTTTACGCACCTTCTTTTCTCCAGGTCTCCTTCGGGTTGTTATTAGGAAAAATCCTTCGCTACTGAAACGAAACTTCGGCATGAGTCACTCCATCTAAGATCCATTGCTCCATGTTCCCAACAGTAAGAGAAAACCTATCTTTCAACACGAAACTCAATCGCTGATTGAAGCGCCCGGATCATTTCCAGCAATGGCACAGGTTTGATCAGGTGATTTCGGATTCCCATGCTTCTTGCCTTTTCTGCATCGCGCGGATCACTGGAGGAGGTAATTAAGATGATCACTACCTTGTCGTTACCAGGGAGATTCATTTT
>Ga0307515_10000890_pt1 | contig 68786 bp, 66 predicted proteins | sample 17_EM_MG_FD_194513 | JGI IMG/M metagenome (GOLD analysis project Ga0307515, IMG submission 194513) | Populus trichocarpa ectomycorrhiza microbial communities from riparian zone in the Pacific Northwest, United States - 17_EM | ecosystem: Host-associated > Plants > Roots > Unclassified | place... | reverse complement strand
GGGGTGCGGGGTGCGGGGTGCGGGGTGCGGTTCGGCACTGGCTTGGCCGTGGGTTTTCCGTCTCGGGATGGGCTGTTGACAGAACACACCGGACACTCAATGAACAAGGTTTCGGGGCGAACCTGCACAAAGGACGCGCCGATGGCAGTGCTGCCGCTGGGCCACACGTCAGCCTGGTGGGTGTTGCCGACAGCAAGCGAGGCACTCCCGACTACGCGTCGTGGCTGCTCGGCGGGCGGCTGGGCAGCGTGACAGTGAACGTGGTGCCGCCGTCCGGGCCGGCCGGTTCTGCCGTGATGGTGCCGCGGTGGGCGTCGACGATGGCCTTGGTGATGGCCAGGCCGAGGCCGGTGCCCTTGATGCCCTCGGATACGGCGTTCGAGGCGCGGAAGAACCGGTCGAACAGGTGCGTACGTTGGCCGGCCGGGATGCCGATGCCGGTGTCGGTGACCCGCAGCGTCGTGGTTTCGTCGTCGTGCTGGCCGGTGACGGTCACGGTGCCGTTTCGGGGGGTGTATTTGACGGCGTTGGATACCAGGTTGTCGAGCACCTGGCGCAGCCGCACCGGGTCGGCGTGCACCGGCAGGTTCCGGGCGACGTCGACGGCGACGGTGATGCCCTTGGCAGTGGCGTCGGGGCGGCGGGCGTCCACGCTGTCCGCCACCAGCCGGATCAGGGAGACCGGCCGCGGGTCCAGGCGCAGCTGGCCGGCGTCGATCCGGGCCGTGTCCAGCAGGTCGTCGACCAGCCCCTGCATGTGTGCGCTGTGCCGGTCGATCACCGTGGCGAGGTGGCGGTGGTCGCCGGTCAGGGCGGGGTCCTCGAGCAGCATCTCGGTGTAGGCGCGGATGGTCGCCAGCGGGTTGCGCAGCTCGTGGCTGACCAGGGCGACGAGTTCGTCCTTGAGCCGGTCGAGCTCCCGCAGGCGTTGGTTTTGCTGCTGTTGGTCGTGCAGCACCTGTTCGCGCCGGTCGGCCAGTTCCCGGCGGGCCGTGACGTCGGTGGCGATGCCGTCGATGTAGAGCCGGCCGTCCTCCGGGCGGGGCACGGAGCGGATCCAGACCCAGCGGGTGACGCCGTCCAGGCCCAGCACGCGGATCTCGGTGTCGGCGGCCGTGCCGCCGAGGACGGTGCGCCGCAGCCGGGCCATGGCGGGGCGGTCGTCCGGGTGCACCTGCTCGGCCATGGCCCCCGCGAGGTCGGCGTCCGTCGGCAGTTGGCCGCCGAAGATGCCGGTGCTGTCGGGGCTGGCGTAGACGGCGGTGCGGCTGCCGTCGGCCTCGATGGCGAAGGTCCACACGTAGTCGTTGACCTGGGCCACGACCCGGTCGAAGGCTCGCCGGGTGGCGGCCAGGGCCAGGGTGAGCTCCTCCGCGCGGCGGCGCTCGAGATATCGGCCGAGGTGGGCGCAGACGCCGTCGAGCATGGCCAGGAGTTCCGCGTCGGGTTCCTCCACCGCGGTGCTCACGAACAGCAGGACGCCCAGCACCCGGTCGTCGCTGCGGACCGGCAGCCCGATGGCGGTGTGCAGGCCGGCGGCGCGGGCCTGCTCGCGCCGCAGCACCGTACGGGGATCGTCGGCGATCTCGGGGATCCACAGCTCGGCGCCGGTCTCCCAGACGATTCCGGCCAGCCCTGTGCCGCGGGGCAGCACGAACGGCTGGTCGTTGGTCACGGTGCTGAGCGGATGGCCGGGGTCGGCCCAGAAGCAGACCCGGCTGATGGTGTCCGTGTCGTCGTCGGTGCGCCAGAACTCGCCGCAGGTCCAGCCCAGGGCGGTGGCGATCGCGGCGACCGTGCCGGTGGCCGCCTGTTCCGCGGTGGCGGCGTCGGCCAGCACGCCCGCCACGGCGTGCTGGGTGCGCTGCAGGACCGTGGCCCGGTGCTGGTCGGTGATGTCGTGCAGGGCGGCGACCGCGCCGAGCTGGCGGCCGTCGGCGGTGATGATCGGGCGGGCGTTCGCGACGAACCGGCGGCGACGGCCGTTGGCCGCGCGGACGGTGAGTTCCTGGCCGTCGACGTGCTCACCGGCGTACGCCCGGGCCAGCGGCACCTCGTCGGGCTCCAGCGGCCGCTCGCCGTCCGGGTCGTACAGCCGGGTCGAGATGGCCGGCGGGGACTCGCCGGGCCCGTGCAGGCTGCGCAACGCGCTGTTGCGCAGCACGAGCCGGCCGTCGGCGTCGCAGGCCACCACCCCGGTGTCGAGGCTGTCCAGCAGCGTGTGCAGGAACGTCCGGTCGTCGGCCGACTGCTGCTCGGCCGCCTTCCGGGCGCTGATGTCGTGCAGGAAGGCGTGGCAGACCAGGGCGTCCTGCTCCGGCACCACCCGCAGGGTCATCTCGATCGGGAACTCGCGGCCGGACCGGTCCACGGCCGTGAGTTCGAGGCGCTGCCCGGACAGGGCCGACACGCCGGAGTCCCGGATCCGTCTCAGCCCGGCGTTGTGCGCGGCCTGGAACCGCAACGGCAGGATCAGCTCGCCGACCGGCCGGCCGATGGCCTCCGCCGGCGGGTAGCCGAACAGGCCGGCCGCGGCGAGGTTCCAGGCGGTGACCACGCCGTCGGCGTCGGTGGACACGTACGCGTCGTTCGCGGTGTCCAGCACCCGGTGCATGCGTTCGGTGGTCAGCAGCAGGTCCCGGTTGACCGTGCGCAGCGCGATCTCCGTCTCGGCGGCGGTGGCCAGCGCCTGCACGATCGCGAGTTCCTGGGGCGTCCAGTGCCGGGGCACGGTGTCGATGACGCAGAACGCGCCCAGCACCTCGCCGTCGGGCGAGTGCAGCGGATAGCCGGCGTAGGCGGCGACCCGCAGGTCATCGATTGCCTGGTTGTCGCACAGCCGGGCGTCGGCCCGGGCGTCCGGCACGACCAGCGGGGCGTCGTCGGTCACCACGTACTGGCAGAAGGAATGCGACAGCGGCGTCTGGCGCAGGGTGGCCCACGGCTCGCCGAGGCCGGCCTGGCCCGCGAAGACCTGGCGGTCGGCGTCGACCAGCACCACCAGCGCCACCGGCGCGCCGGTGTGCCGCGCGGCGGTGGCCACCAGCCGGTCCAGCGACGGGTGGCCGCCGTCGTCGTCGAGCAGGCCGGTTTCCCGCACCCGCCGCACCCGCCGCACCCGCCGCAGCCGCGCGGCGTCGCTCAGCCGGCGCTGATCGACGGCCGACGCCGCAGCCGCCCGAACGCCGTCCTTGTCCACGTCTAACCCATCGTCCGGTTCCCGGCGGGAATGAGCGTGTGGTCGGTCACCGGCGGCGGTGCCGTGACTGCGACCGCGTTGCGCCGGTCTGGGAGCATGGGCGCGGCCCGCCGAGCGGCGGGCGTTCCCGATTTCGGAGGTCACCGTGCGGTTCGCCCGGGCATTGTGCGGCATCGCGTTCGTTGCGGCCCTGGCCGGCTGCACGGGCGAGGAGCCGGCCGCGCCGCCCCAGCCCAGTTTCGTCGCGCCCGCGTCGGCGCCGGCCTGGACCGAGCCCACGGATTACGCGTTCGTTGCCGACCGGCAGTGCGAGGGCCGTCCGTCGCTGGGCCGATATCGGGTGACCGTCACCGCCGGCGAGGTCGCCGGCGTCGAGCGGATCGACGGCAAGACGGCCTCCGGCGAGGAGGAGATCGAGGTGCCGACGCTGGGCGGACTGATGGAGCTGGCTCAGACGGCCGCCGACGACGGCGGCGCGATGACCGTCAAGGCCGACCCGGCCGACGGTCACCCCGTCCTGATCTCCTTCGACGTCTCCGACGGCAGCGAGGCGGCCGGCGAGGAAGGCGCCAGCTGCTTCGTGATCTCGGACTACGCGCCCCGGGCCTAGCGCGTCGCCGCTCCTACTCGGGCAGGCGCGGGCCGGCCTCGCGCTGCGCCGCCAGCCAGGCCTCGACCTCGTCGGACGAGCGCGGCAGCCCCGCGGAGAGGTTGCGGTAGCCGTCGGCGGTGACCAGGACGTCGTCCTCGATGCGGATGCCGATGCCGCGCAGCTCGTCGGGGACCAGCTCGTCCTCGGGCTGGAAATACAGGCCCGGCTCCACCGTCAGCACGTAGCCCTCGCCGAGCACGCCGTCGCGGTAGTTTTCCTTGCGGGCCGCCGAGCAGTCGTGCACGTCGATGCCGAGCATGTGGCCGAAGCCGTGCAGCGTCCAGCGGCGGTACACCGTGGACTCCTCGCTCATCGCCTCTTCCACGCTCACCGGCAGCAGGCCCAGGTCGTGCAGGCCCTCGGCGAGCACCCGCATGCAGGTCAGGTGCACGTCGCGGAACTTGACGCCGGGCTTGATCGCCTCCATGCCGGCCTGCTGCGAGGCGTGCACGATGTCGTAGACCTGGCGCTGCAGCGGGGTGAAGGCGCCCGAGACCGGCAGCGTGCGGGTCACGTCGGCGGTGTAGAACGTGCGGCCCTCGACGCCCATGTCCATCAGCAGTAGCTCGCCCGGCTTTGTCACCCCGGTGTTGCGCACCCAGTGCAGGATCGTCGCGTGCGCGCCGGCGCCGACGATGCTGCCGTAGCCGACGTCGTTGCCGTCCATCCGGGCGCGCAGGCCGAAGACGCCCTCCAGCAGGCGCTCCTTGACGCCGCGGTCGGCGGGCAGGATGCGGGCGACGTCCTCGAAGCCGCGCACGGTGGCGTCGACGGCGTCCTGCAGCTGGGCGATCTCCCACTCGTCCTTGACCAGCTTGAGCTCCGAGATCACCCCGGCCAGGGCGCGGTCGCGGCGCTGCGTCGGGTCGGGCTCGTAGGCCAGGATCGCGCGGTCCACGTTGGCGTCGTGGCCGCGCAGCACCCGGGTGCGGGCCGGGGCGGAGTCGGCCAGGGCCCCGCCGAGCTGGGCCCAGGGCGCGGTCTCGAGGCCGAGCTCCGTCGACTTTTCGGCCAGGGTGTGCCGGCGGCCGACCCACAGCTCGCCGTCGCGGCTGCGGAAGAACTCGTCGGTCTCCTTGGAGGAGCGCTGGTGGCTGTAGAGGACCGCGTCGTGCCCGGAGCCGCTGGGGCGCATCACCAGCACGCTGCCGGGGTCGCTGTCGCCGGTCAGGTAGACGAAGTCGCTGCCGGGCCGGAACGGGTAGTCGGTGTCGTTGGCGCGGACCTTTTCGCTGCCGCTGGGGATGATCAGCGTCTCGCCGGCGAACGCCTCGGAGAGCGCGGCCCGGCGCTTGGCGTAATTCGGCGATTCCGGCCGCGGGGTCACGCTGAGGGCGTCATCGCGCCAACCGTCGCGCATGAACTGCAGGAACGCCTCCGGAAAATCCGGGTCGTGCGACTCGGTCTTCGGTGTCGTGCCCTCGCTCTGCTCGGCCATTGCCGGCCCTCCCGTCATCCGCGCGGCGTCCCTCGTCCCGCCCTGACGTTACCTTCTCGTCAAGATCAACTGCAGCCCGGCATCACCGGGTGCCCAGGGTGAGGCACGCCACGCGCGGTCCGGCCGTCCCGGCCTTGCCCCCGACGGTACGGGTGTGCTCGGCGTGCACGATCAACGACCGCGGCGGCTCGACCTCGTCGAACGTCCAGTCCTGGCTCGCGGTGACGGCGGCGGCGCCGCGGGTGTCGGCGGTGAAGTCCAGCCACACCTCGTTGCGCGGGTTCGCGTACGCCGGGTCGACCGAGGGCGGCGAGGCGGCGGCCATCGGGTCGGGGCTGTGCTGGTAGTGCGGGCCGGCGTCGGCCGGTGTCTCGGTGCAGGGTCGGGTGTGCAGGTGCGCCCCGTACGCCCGGCGTGGCACCAGGCCGGCGGCGGTCAGCCGTACCGTCGTGCCCTTGGCTGTCCGGGCGATGCTGACCTGGACCGTCGCGCCGGGCGGGACCACCTTGGGGTCGTAGGTGATGGCCCGCGAGCTCTGCGGGAAAGGCAGGAAGGTGCCGGTCACCGTGCCCTCGGTCAGCGGTGCCGCGAGCCCGCCGGCGGTGTCCGCGGACGACGGCCGGGCCGGGCTCGGGGCGCCGCTGACCAGCCACGGCGTCGAGCCCGGCGGCAGGGAGCCGGCGGACCCGGTCGGCGTGCTGGCGGGACCGGCACAGCCGGCCAGGGTTGCGGTGAGCAGTAAGGGCAGGACGAACGCGCGCGGATGCATGGCGCAAATAATGCCAAACAACCACATAACAGACAGGATCTGGGAGTGGCTGGATTTCTGGTGTCCCGGGCGTAAGGCTGACGACATCAGGACGGCGTTACGTGGAGGGATTCCGGATGGGCTACGCGGTGGTGCTCGGTGAAGCGTTGGTGGATCTCCTGGAGACCGGGCGCGACGGCGAGTTGATCTACCGCCAGGCGATCGGCGGCGCCCCGCTCAACGTCTCGGTCGGCGTCACCCGGCTCGGCGGCGAGGTGCGCTATTTCGGCTCGCTGGGCAACGACACCCTCGGCGACCGGATCGCCGCGTTCCTGCGCCAGGTCGGCGTCGGCACGGACGGGCTGACCCGGGTGCCGGTGCCGACCACGCTGGCCGTGACGACTTTCGACGGCGCCGAGCCGACGTTCCAGTTCTACGGCGAGCCCCCGTCGTACGCGTTGCTGCGCCCGGAGGACGTCGACGAGAAGGTGGTCGCCGAGGCCGCGGTGGTCTACACCGGGTCGATCAGCCTGATGCGCGAGCCGTTCCGGTCGGCGGCCCGCAAGGCGTGGGCGGTGCCGGGGCCGCTGCGCGTCTTCGACCCGAACGTGCGCCCGAAGCTGCTGCCCGACGCCGCCGCGGTCGCCGAACTGCGCGACCTGGTCGAGGGGTTCTTCGCCACCGCCGACCTGGTCAAGCTGAGCTCGGCGGACGCCGAGGTGCTCTGGGACGGCCTGGGCCCGGCCGCCGCGGCCGGGCGCATCCTCAAGACCGGTGCGAAGGCGGTGGTGGTCACCTGCGGCTCCAAGGGCGCGTACGTCGCGACGACGGAGGGCGACGGGGTCATGCTGCCGGCGCCGGCGGTCGAGGCGGTGGACGCCACCGGCGCGGGCGACTCGGTGATGGGTGCCCTGGTCCGGCGCCTGCTGGCCGACGGTGTGCCGGCCGGGCCCGAGGGCTGGCAGGGTTACGTGCGGTTCGCGCTCGCGGTGGCCGCGCTGGTCTGCGAACGCCCGGGCGGCGCGGTGGCGATGCCGACCGCCGACGAGCTCACCGCCCGCTGGGGCGCGCTGATCTAGCCGCCGTCACCGGTCTGCGGCAGCCCGGCGGCCGCGGCGATGCCGGCGGTCGTCTCGTCCAGGGTCGAGGATTCGGGCACGACCTGCTCGTCGTCGACGCCGAGCAGGTCGCGCGGGACGTACCAGGCGCGCATGTTCGCCGGGGTGAATTCCGTGGCCTGTGGTCTGGTGGCGTGCCGGCGAAGGGTCTCGGCCAGGGAGACGTCGAGGTAGAACACGGATGTGCGGCCCCGGTGCGCCCGCCGCAGAGCGGTGAGCATCGGGCCGTACTTGTCGCGGAAGAGGATGCCTTCCAGTACGGCGTGGTAGTGGTGGTCGAGGGCGAACCGTACGGTCTGCTCGATCAGGGCCGGCGCGATGCCGCCGGGCACGTCGCGCTCGCGGAGCACGATGCGGCGCAGATAGTCCTGCTCGACCAGGGCGCAGCCACGCCCGTACCCGCGCTGGAGCCGGCGGGCGACGGTGGACTTCCCTGAGCCGGAGTTGCCGCGGATGATGATGAGCCTGGTCGATGATGTGCCTGTGGGTGGAAGCTCCGGCATCCGGTCATCCTCCTCGGCCTCACGCCCACCATGTTTCCCGGCGACCACATCTGTTTTGCCGAGGACGTGGCGGCGTTCGAGATTCGCTTTTTCAGCGCTGAGTATCGGGCACAATCCGTGGGGTGAGTGACACCCGCGCCGACCTGGTCCGGGCGCGTAGTGGCGACGACGACGCGTTCAATCGCGTCGTCGGGCCGTTGCGCCGGGAGCTGCACGCGCACTGCTACCGGATGCTCGGCTCCACCTATGAGGCCGACGACGCCGAGCAGGACGCGCTGCTGCGCGCGTGGCACGGGCTCGCCGGCTTCGAGGGCCGCGGCTCGCTGCGCTCCTGGCTCTACACCGTGGCGACCCGGACCTGCCTGGACGCCGTCGAGGCTCAGGGTCGGCGGGCACTGCCCGTCGACGTCGGGCCGTCAAGTCCCCGGGCGGTGTTCTGCGACGTGCCGTCGCATGCGGTCGCCTGGCTCGGGCCGTACCCGGATGGTGAACTGCCCCGCGCCCGGCCGGACGCGCGCTATGAGCAGCGCGAGGCCGTCGAGCTGGCGTTCGTCGCCGCCCTGCAGCACCTGCCGGGCGACCAGCGCGCGGCGCTGCTGCTCTACGAGGTGCTCGGCTTCTCGGCGGCGGAGATCGCCGAGGCCATGACGACCTCGACCGCGTCGGTGGACAGCGCGCTGCAGCGAGCCCGGGCGATCGTGGCCGAGAAGGTGCCGGCCCGCAGCCAGCAGCAGACGCTGCGCACGCTCGGCGACGCGCGGCTGCGGCAGGTCGTCACCGGCTACTCCGCCGCACTGGAACGCGGCGACGTCGACGGGCTGCTCACCCTGCTCACCGACGATGTCACCTGGTCGATGCCGCCGCTGCCGCACTGGTACCGGGGGATCGAGGCCGTCACCGACTTCGCCGTCCGGCTGCCCCTGAGCTCGTGCGGCTCGTGGCAGCACGTCCCGGTGACGGCGAACGGGCAGGCGGCGGTCGCGCAGTATCTGGACGGCCGGGCGTGGTCGATCACCGTGCTCACGCTGCGCGGCGAGCGGATCGCCGAGATCATCTCGTTCCTCGGCGCGGAGCACTTCGCGCCCTTCGGGCTGCCGGGCACCGTCCCCGACGGTCCAAGATAGGGCATGACGCGATACGCGATCGACGCTCCCACCGCGATCCGGCTGGTCCGCGAGGACGCGACCGTGGCCGACGGGCACCAGCTCGTCGCACCCAACGTGCTCCGCTCGCAGGCGCTGTCGCTGCTCTATCGGCAGGCGAGGAGCGGCGAGATCACCAAGGCGGAGGCCCGGGCGCTGCTCGACGGGATCACGACGATGCGGATCCGGCTCCTGGGCGACCGCGTGTCCCGGGCCGTCGCGTGGCGGGTGGCCGAGCAACTCGACTGGGATGACACGGTCGCGGCCGAATACGTGGCTGTTGCTCAGCTTCAGGCGGATGCGCTCGTGACCCTCGACCCGCACCTGGCGCGGCGGGTTGAGGGTGTTGTCACTCTTGCCCCGTTCGAGGCGTTGCTGTCCGCTGGCTCGGGTGGCGTCTGATCTTGCGCGATTGAGGGTCCCGTGGAACTGGGGCGCCACCTTCGCGCTGCTGCCGCCGATCGGTAAGCGTGTCCTGGCAGTGGTCACCTTGTGGCGTTCGTTCGGGCCCGCTGTGAGTGTTGTTCGGGACCCTGGTGCGCGGCGGTGCGGGGCGTCCTGCCCGATGCGTGGGTCGTCTGTTCGGCGCGCTTCGGATGTGGTTCCGCGCGGGTGTTTTGGACCTTGGTGCGCAGCGGTCTGCTCCGCACCCGCGCGCATCAAGGTCGCGGGGTCTGGCGGCGATATGCGGTGTTATGTGGGGTTGTCGCCCAGGATGTGGGACGGGATGCCCGGGATGTGGTAGCGGTGCCCGGTGGGTGGGATCGGGGTCCACCAGCTGGACAGTCGCCCGGCGTCGCCATGCTCTCGTCGCCCAAGCAGCGTCGATCATGGACGACCTACGCCGCATCCTTGGGAATGGATCAGCTAGTCGCCGAGGGCCTTGGCGATGAAGCGCTGGCGGTCCAGGAGCATCCGTTCGACGCGGACCTCCGCGACCAGGAGGTCGCCGTCGTGGACGGCGACCTCGAAGAGGAGCTTGCGCCCGTCCACCTTGGCCAGGGTCGCCAGCGCGGTGACCCGGTGGCCGAGCGGGGTGGGTGCGCGGTGCTCGATCTCGGCGCGGACGCCGACCGTGGTCAGCCCGCCGGGTATCTGCCGGGCCGTCGCGGCGACCGTGGCGGCCTCGGCCAGCGCGAGCACCCGGGGCGTGCCGAGCACAGGCACATCACCCGAGCCGAGCGACTGGGCGGTGTCGGCGTCGGTGACGGTCAGCTCCACCCGGGCGCTGAGCCCGGGGGAGAACTCCGGAAGCTGCATGCGCACAGCTTAAGACCGTGGCGGCCGTCTTAAGACCGGGGCGGCCGTCGCCAGTATGTGTCGTCCTCGGGCGCGCCTGGCTGGTCCGGCTCCGGGCGGTGCAAACCCGGCTCCACCGGGGCCGGCTCCGCCGAGGCCGGGTGCGGCGGGATCGGGTGCGGCGAGGCCGGGTGCGGCGGGACCGAGTGTGGCGAGGTCGGGTGCGGCGGGATCGGGTGCGGCGGGACCGAGTGTGGCGAGGCCGAGTGTGGCGGGGACGGGTGCGGCGGGGACGGGGTCGCGGCGCGGGCCTGGCGGGCGCGGGTCGATAGTTGGTCGGCGATCCACCAGGCCTCCGCGACGTCGCGGTCCTGGGCCACCCCGGAGCGCCCGCCCGCCGTGTCGCCGTAGACCGTCGCCAGGCGCAGCAGCCGCTGCAGCGGGCCCTGCACGACCCGGACGCTCTGCAGGCGCGCGTACGGGACCATGGTCAACTCGCGGGTGAGCAGCCCGGACCGCGACACGAAGACCTCGGGTGTCAGCCCCGCACCGAACGACCGCAGCGCGATCGGGTGCAGCCAGCGGGCCCGGGACGGCGGCGGCAGGGTTGCGAGGGTGGCCAGGTCCACGCCGGGCAGCACCTCCCACACCAGCTCCCGGCCGGCCGCGAAGACGCCCACCGGCAGCAGCCGGTCCGAGCGCTTGTCGTCGTTCGACTGCGGGCCCGCATACCCGGCGATGTCCATGCGCATGTGCAGCCAGCCCTTGACGCGCCAGAGCAGCGGCCAGGTCACGCCGATGGATTGGACCCGGTGCGGCGGGACGATCTGGCTGCGGGTCTCCAGCAGCCCGTAGCTGACCGCGAGCCGCTCGTCGGGGTCGCGGGCCAGCCGGAACTCCCAGTCCTGCAGCACCCGTCGGACGGGTTGCAGCAGCACGCCGGCCATGGCGGTCACGGTGCTGGCGATCCCGACGAAGGTCCAGGTGCCCTCCAGCACGAACTGCATGACCACGAAGGCGACGCCGAACGGCAGCAGGAAGGCCTGCGGCGTGAGCAACTGGCTGATCAGCAGGTCGCGGTTGCTGACCCGGAAGAGCGGTCGTTCCAGCGCGGGTGGGCCGGCCGCCGGCTGCGCGGCGGGGTCCGGGGCGCCATTGGTACGGCCGGCGAGCGCGAGCAGCCGCTGCCGCAGGGCGGAGGCCTCCCGGACGGTCAGATAGGCCAGCGGCGCCTCGGTCTTGCCCCCGCCGACGACCTCGAGCCGCAGCTCGGCGAGCCCGGTGAGCTGGGCGAGCAGCGGCCGCCGCAGCTCGACGGCCTGCAGCCGGTCCAGCGGGATGGCCCGGTTGCGCCGCCAGAGCAGCCCGTCCTGGATCCGCAGCTCCCGGCCGACCACGTGATAGCCGGTGTTCAGCCAGCCGATCACCGAGAAGACCACCACGGCGACCGCGATGACGGCGACGACCAGGGCGAACCGCTCGACCCCCACCTCCGACAGGGTCTGCCAGCTCAGCGCGGCGACGATGACGACGATGGACTTGGCGCCGCTGAGCAACGGGCTGAGCGGGTGCAACCGTCGCCGCGGCTCGTCGACCACCACCTCGCTCGGCGCGGCGGCACCGGCCGGCTCCACGCCGGGCGGCTCCACGCCGGGCCGCGGTAGGCCCGGGTTGGCGGCGGCGCCGGGCCGCGGCGTGCCGGGCTCGGCGGCGGGGGCGTGCGCGATGTCCGGCTCCGCGGCAGCGGGCCCCCCGGGCTCCGGCTGGGGGTGGGGGTAGGCGGCGGTCACAGGCCTTCGGCCCGGTCCTCGCCCAGCGCCGTCAGCCTGTCCCGCAGCCGGGATGCTTCCTCGGGCGGCAGTCCGGGGATCTTGGCGTCGGTGGCCGCCGCCGCGGTGTGCAGCTGGACCGTGGCCAGCCGGAACGCGCGCTCCAGCGGACCCGCGGTCACGTCGACGAACTGCATGCGGGCGTACGGGACGATCGACAGCCGGCGGATCACCAGGCCGTGGCGGACCAGCAGGTCGTTGTCGCGCTCGGCGTACCCCCAGGCTTTGACGGCCCGGACCGTCACGACGGAGCGCCAGGCCGCGAAGACCAGGACCACCGCCATCCCCGTCGGCCAGCCCCAGTGGCCGTTCAGCACCCAGCCGACGGTGAGCCCGGCCAGGACCGCGACCACCCAGATCGCCCTGTTGATCAGCTCCACAGTGATCAGGCTGCGGGAGACCGGCCGCCAGTCGACCGTGTCGGGCCACGGCTCGAGCGGGTCGGTCGGGGCGGGCGCCGGGGCGCTGGGCTCGGTCACGCTGAAAGCCTATGGGGTGCTGTCGCTCTGCGGCGTCCGGAACGAGGTCACCTCGCGCAGGAAACCCCGCGCGGTCAGGAACTCGCTGAGATACTCACGGTGATCGTCGCAGGCCAGCCAGGTCTTCCGGTACGCCGGATCGTGCAGCTTGGGATTGTTCCAACGCAGCGACCAGGCACCGGGCGCACGACAGCCCTTGCGCGAGCACTGCGGGGAAAGCTCCTCGGCCACGGGTGAACAGTAGCCGGTCGGAGTGGAGTAAAGCGCCGGGCGACCACGGGGGAAGTCGCCCGGCGACGGGCTGAATGTTACACGTCCAGCCCGGCCTTTCGTCTACCCGCTGCGGGTGCCCGTTCGAGCGCATCGCGCAGAAAGATCGACTTCTCGGGCCGGTCCCCGACGCCGAACAGCCACGTCCGGAAACCCGAACCGCAGAGTGGAGTCGGGGCTCTGCCCGACGGCTCCAAGCATGGTCGTGTAAGTCTTGAGCGTCGGCACCCGTGCCGGCGCGACCCGGATACGCAGAATCTCGATGGAGGACCGGTGGCCGAGCCGACCACGCCCGAGGGCACGAGCAGCGCCGATCCGGGCAGCCCGGTGCCGCCCGCTCAGGACGCCACCCAGCTTGAACGGGCCATGTTCGAGGTCAAGCGGGTCATCGTCGGCCAGGACCGGATGATCGAGCGGATGTTCGTCGCGCTGCTGGCCCGCGGGCACTGCCTGCTCGAGGGCGTGCCCGGCGTCGCCAAGACGCTGGCGGTCGAGACCCTGGCCCGGGTGGTCGGCGGTTCCTTCTCGCGGATCCAGTTCACCCCCGACCTGGTGCCCGCCGACATCGTCGGCACCCGGATCTACCGGCAGTCGAGCGAGAAGTTCGACGTCGAGCTCGGCCCGGTCTTCGTCAACTTCCTGCTCGCCGACGAGATCAACCGCGCGCCCGCGAAGGTGCAGTCGGCGCTGCTCGAGGTCATGGCCGAGCACCAGGTGTCGATCGGCGGCGAGACCCACTCGGTGCCCGACCCGTTCCTGGTCATGGCGACCCAGAACCCGATCGAGCAGGAGGGCGTCTACCCGCTGCCCGAGGCGCAGCGGGACCGCTTCCTGATGAAGATCCTGGTCGGCTACCCCACCGACGCCGAGGAGCGCGAGATCGTCTACCGGATGGGTGTCAGCCCGCCGGAGCCCAAGGCGATCTTCACGTCCGCGGACCTGCTCGCCCTGCAGCGCCGCGCCGATCAGGTCTTCGTGCACAACGCCCTGGTCGACTACACGGTCCGGCTGGTGCTCGCCACCCGCGCGCCGGCGCAGCACGGCATGCCGGACGTCGCCCAGCTGATCCAGTACGGCGCCAGCCCGCGCGCCTCGCTCGGCATCGTCCGGGCCACCCGGGCGATCGCCCTGCTCCGCGGCCGTGACTACGCGCTGCCGCAGGACGTGCTGGACATCGCGCCGGACATCCTGCGGCACCGGCTGGTGCTCAGCTACGACGCGCTCGCCGACGACATCCCCGCCGACCACATCGTGGCGCGCATCATGGCCAGCGTGCCGATGCCGTCGGTCGCCGCCCGCCAGGGTGCCTCGCCCAACGGCCACCAGGTGTCCGGCGTGCCGGCCCCGGCCAGCGGCGTGCCGGCCAACGCGCACCCGCAGCAGCCGGCCTGGCCGGGACAGCAGTGACGGTCAGCCCGTGACGACCCCCGGCCTCCCGCCCACCACGAAAGACGCGAGCACGACCCGCGCCGAGGCCGTGCTGTCGCGGCTGCAACTGCTGGTCACCCGCAAGCTGGACGGCCTGCTGCAGGGTGACTACGTCGGGCTGCTGCCGGGCCCGGGCAGCGAGGCGGGGGAGAGCCGCGAATACCGGCCCGGCGACGACGTGCGCCGGATGGATTGGCCGGTCACGGCCCGGACCACCCAACCACACGTACGGCGTACGGTCGCCGACCGTGAGCTGGAGACGTGGATGGCCGTCGACCTGTCGGCCAGCCTCGACTTCGGGACCGCGGCCATGCTCAAGCGCGACCTGGTGCTCGCGGCGGCGACGGCGATGGCGCACCTGACCGTGCGCGGCGGCAACCGGATCGGCGCCGTCGTGGGCACCGGTTCCGGCCTGCCCGCCCCGGAGCAGGGCGGCTTCAGCTGGCGCCGGCGGCGGGAGAGCAGCGCCCCCGTGCCGGTGGGCCACCCGATCGTACGGATGCCGGCCCGCCCCGGCCGCAAGGAAGCGCAGGGGCTGCTGCGCGCGATCGCCCGTACCCAGGTCAGACCGGGACGCGCCGACCTCGGTGAGCTGATCGACATGCTGAACCGGCCACCGCGCCGCCGGGGTGTCGCCGTGGTCATCTCGGACTTCATGGCGCCGGTGGAGGGCTGGTCCCGGCCGATCCGCAAGCTCGGCGTCCGGCACGACGTGCTGGCGATCGAGGTCGTCGACCCGCGCGAGCTGGAACTGCCGGACGTCGGCGTGCTGGCCCTGACCGACCCGGAGACCGGCGTGCTGCACGAGGTGCAGACCGCCGACCCGGCGCTGCGCGCCCGCTATGCGGAGGCGGCCGCCAACCAGCGCGGCGAGATTGCCAGGGCGCTGCGGGCCGCCGGTGCCGCACACTTGAGGCTACGCACCGACACCGACTGGCTGCTGGACGTCGTCCGTTTTGTGGCCGCCCAACGACACGCTCGCACCCGAGGGACAACGCGATGATCCGCTTCCTGCAGCCGTGGTGGCTGCTCGCCGTCCTGTCCGTCCTGCTCGTGGCCGGCGCCTACGTGCTGCGGCAGTTCCGCCGCCGCACGTACGCGATGAAGTTCACGAACGTGGAGCTGCTGCGCAGCCTGGCGCCCAAGGGCCTGGGCTGGCGCCGGCACGTGGCCGCCGGCGCCTTCCTGCTGAGCCTGCTGTCGCTGGCGTTCGCCATGGCCCGCCCGTCGATCGACCGCGAGGAGCCGCTGGAACGGGCGACCGTGATGCTGGCCATCGACGTGTCGCTGTCGATGGAGGCCGACGACGTCCAGCCGAACCGGATCGAGGCGGCCCAGGAGGCGGCCAAGGCGTTTGTGCAGGAGCTGCCGCCGACGTACAACCTGGGCCTGGTCTCCTTCGCGAAGGCGGCGAACGTCCTGGTCTCGCCGACCAAGGACCGCGCCGCGGTGATCGCGGGCATCGACGGGCTGACCCTGGCCGAGGCGACAGCAACCGGCGAGGCGGTCTTCACCTCGCTCGACGCGATCCGCACGGTCCCGGCGGACGGCGCCGACGGCGCGCCGCCGGCCCGCATCGTGCTGCTCTCGGACGGCTACCGCACCTCGGGCCGCTCCGTCGAGGACGCGGCCGCGGCGGCCGAGGCGGCCAACGTGCCGGTGTCCACGATCGCCTTCGGCACCGACAGCGGCGTGGTCGACATCCGCGGCCAGCTGCAGCGGGTGCCGGTGGACCGGCAGTCGCTGCAGCAGCTCGCGGACAAGACCAAGGGTTACTTCTACGAGGCGGCGTCGGTCTCCGAGCTCAAGCAGGTCTACGAGGACATGGGCAGCTCGATCGGCCACCGCGTCGAGCCCCGCGAGGTCACCCAGTGGTATGCCGGGGTGGCCCTGCTGCTCGGACTCATCGCCGGAGCGATGAGTCTGCTGTGGACGTCGCGACTGCCCTGACCTCGGTCAGGGTGCGCCGTGCACCAGGACGAACAGGACGACGACCCAGGCGGCGGCGATGGTGAAGGTGAGAGGGGCGACAAACTTGCTCATGGCAGTGACTTTCCGGTGGGTGACCGACAGGGAAAGTGCGCACACGGAGCGTCGCGGCCGGCACCCCAGCTCCGTCGCGGCGCGGCACGACGCCACCGGGCTTCGGCCGACAGCGCCGGGGCCACGAAGGCAGGGGGAGCGGGGTGGGTTTTCGTGTCAGCGGGTCGGATTCGGGCTCGCGGCGGGCGCGGAGCGGTCGAGGTCAGAGCGGCTGACGAACGGCCCGGCCACGACTAGGAGGATCGCTATCTCGCACAGCGATCACCTCCGTAAGTAGTGCGGCTCGGGAACCGTCCAAGAGCGTACCTCTTAAGCCGGACCTAAGGTAATCGGGATCGTCAACCCGTTCGGGGGCGTGTCGCGCCGCTGGTCCCGTGACCCGACGCTATTCGGCAACACCCGTTCGGCTGGCGGGGATCCACCCGCATCACCATCGGCCCCAGGTCGGCGACCCCCGCGAGGATCTGGCAGCGGTCGCGCGTCGCCAGGCCCCGCCGCCGGCCTCGGTGACTCCTCGGAACTACGTCTCGCCCTAACCCGCGCCGGTAGCAGTCCAGCTGATGGACCCCGATCCGCCCACCGGGCACCGTCACCACATCCTGGGCATCCCGTCCCACACCTCGGACACAACCTCGCATTACGCCTCATATCGCCGCCTGACTCCGCGACTTTGATGCGCGCGGGCGCGGAGCAGGCCGCTACGCACCAAGATCCAACGGCCGCGGTTGTTGCCGCACCGCCGCAGCCCCATGCCCTCGCCGACCACATGCTGCGGACCCTGATACGCGCAGGCGCCGACGGCGGAGTCACCAAGATCGCCACCCCGCACCCGCAAACCCTCACCAGCCACCGACCACCCACACCCCACGTGAAGGGCCCCGGATACACCGAAGGCGACCGGGCCGGCACCATCCGATCGCGTAGCCGGAGATCCTCGGGAAGCCGGAGCGCTACAGCCCGCCCGGCGTCACCCTGACGGGTGTTGCCGACAGCAAGCTGGGGGCCACTGGCTACCAAGATCCGCGCGGCGCCTCGCCTGAGTGGTCGGGGATCGCATGCGTCGTACGCGCAGTCACTCAGCCGGGGCATTGCGGATCGACTGCGGGACAACCAGAAGGGCCAGCACGCAGCCGAGCACGGGTAGCCAAGCGAGCCGAAGCCAGATCCAGTCCGTGCCGCCGGGAGCCGTGAGCAGGCCGGGCATCGCCGGGTCGAGCAGCGCGGCGGCGCCGGCTACGGCGAGGAGCACGCTCTGGTGGCCGAGGTAGACCGGCACGGCGACCCGGTTCAGGGCGGCCACCGGACGCCAGGCCCGGTCGTGGCGCAGGAGCCGGGCGAGCGGTTTTCGCAGCATCAGGAAGACGCCGATCTGGGTGACGGCCAAGGCGACGGCCGCCAGCGAGGGCGGATCGAGGTTGGAGCGACCCTGACCGGGAACGCCGACCGCGCTCACGGGATAGCCGGCGAACAGGATGAGAGCCGCCAGGACCATGGCCCCGTTGCAGACGAGCGCGGCGCCGATCCAGCCACAGGCACCCGACGGCGGCGCATCGGCCGGGCCGCTGGCGCCCGGGGCTGGTGTGTTGGTCGGGTGGCTGGCGCCCAGGGCTGGTGTGTTGGTCGGGTGGCTGGCGCCCGGGGCTGGTGTGTTGGTCGGTCTGCTGGCGCTTCGGGGCGGTGTGTTGGTCAGTTCGCCGGCGCTTCGGGGTGGTGCGTCGGTTGGTCCGCTGGTGCTTCGGGTTGATGTTTCGGCCGGCTCGCCGGTGGCGCGTAGCGTTCGGCCCTCGTCCCTGGCGGCCAGGGTCATGCCGAGCAGCCAGGGAACCGCCCACGCCGCCGGGAGCACGACCGGCCCCGGCAGCAGCCCGAGGTCACCGGCCGCGACCATCGCGATCGGAGGCAGCACCGCGAGCACCCCGACCCGGCTGACGACGCGCCGCAGCGGGCCGGCGGCGGCGCGCAGCCCGAGGTAGGGCACCAGGAACCAGAGCGGGCTCACGACCAGGCCGGTGATCGTGCGCAGGGTCGCCGCGGGCACCCCCAGCGCGGCCCCGGTGAACAGGACGAGCGCCAAGCCGGCGAGCAGGGCGAGCGCCGCGCGCACCAACCGGGCGACCCCGCCGCGGGTGCCGGGCCGCCGGATGGGCCGGCGGGCGGCGGCGTACCCGCCGGCGAAGAAGAGCAGGCCCAGTGTCTGCAGCAGCCAGGTGACCGGCGCCAGCGCGGGCATGGTGCTGAGCGGGCTCGCGGTCGTGACGCCGTCCGGGCCGGGGACCAGGCCGGTGATGAGCCAGTGCCCGGCGACCACGCCGGCGATCGCACAAGCGCGAGCCGCGTCGATGGTCCGGTCTCGCGGGGAGGCGTTCATGCCGATCCGACCGCTGTGTGCTCGGCGCCTCCGGCTTTGTCGCCCTCGATATCAACGCCCGTGCCCGAAGCCGAGACCGAGGCCACACCGTCGCGCGAGGCCATGGCGGAGGCCGAAGACGGAGCTGCGGCCACGGATGAGGGGTGGCCGAGTACGACCGCGGCAATCGCTTCCAGCGTCGCGGAACCCGGGCACAGATAGCCGTCGTGCCCGGTGACGCCGGTGGTCGGCAGGGGCCGGGCGCCGAAGGCTGGCGTGGACGGCCGCCGGCCGTGGCCGAGGTGGCCCACGTGCAGTTGCGGTATCCGCCGGATCCAGTCGTCGGCCGCGAGCGCCGACCAGACCCGGGCGCCGCCCAGGTCGGCCGCGGTGCGTGCGCCCATGCCCGGCGCGCCCAGCGCGATGACGTCCGCGACCCGGGGCAGGTGCGGCGCGGCGAACCCCACGACCAGCGCGCCGTAGCTGTGGCCGATGAGTGTCACCGCGGCCCGGGTGGGCAGCGCCTGTACGAATTCCGTCAGCGCCGCCGCGCCGGTCCGCGCACGCAGGTCCCGCGCCGACTCCAGGGACAGCCCTTCCGGCGGGTCGTAGCCGAGCCAGGCCACGACCGCAATCCGCGTGTGGGGGGCCGCGGCGTGCAGCGCGGCGTACACGGTGCGAGCCTGGACGGCGGGCGCCCGGCGGGAGACACCGCCGAGGCCGCGGTCGAAGTCGCGCAGCCGAGTGTCCACGCCGGGGACGAGCACCGCGATTCGCTCGGCGGTGGCCGGGTCGCCAAGCACCTCGACCGCCTTGCCGTCGCCGCGCGGGTCGAAGGACAGGAACCTCCGCCCGGACCGCGCCCAGGACGCATACGGCTCGCCGGCGCCGCCCATCGCGACCGTGGCAGGCGGCGCGGCGGGCGCGATCGGGGTGGGTGGCGCGGCGGGCGCGATCGGGGCGGCCGGGGTGGGTGGCGCGGCGAGCCGGATCGGGGTGGGTGGTGCGGTGATGGCGACCGGGGTGGGCGGTGCGAGGTCCGGGAAGGACGTTCCGAGGGGCAGGGCCAGGGGCAGCAGCAGGAGCGGCAGGGCGATTCGCATGGCCCGTACCCTGCGGGGCCGGGGTGGGCCGGGGCGTCACTCCACGGTGCTGACCTTGGGGCCCTACCGTGGGGCTACTCGCCGGCGGCGACCAGGCCCGACTCGTATGCGAACACGACCGCCTGGGCCCGGTCGCGCAGGGCGAGCTTGGCCAGGATGCGGCCCACGTGGGTCTTCACCGTCTGTTCCGCGACCACGAGCTCCGCGGCTATCTCCTGGTTGGACCGGCCGCGGGCGATCAGCCGCAACACCTCGGTCTCGCGCGGGGTGAGACCGGCCAGGGCGGTGGGCCGCGGATGAGGGCTGCGCGAGGGCCGGGCCGTGAACTCCGCGATGAGCCGGCGGGTCACCGAGGGGGCCAGCAGCGCCTCCCCGGCGGCGACGACCCGGACCGCGTGCACCAGGTCCGCCGCCGGGGCGTCCTTGAGCAGGAATCCGCTGGCGCCGGCGCGCAGGGCCTCGTAGACGTAGTCGTCGAGGTCGAAGGTCGTCAATATGAGCACCCGGACCGAGGAGCCCGGCGTCAGCAGCCTGCGGGTCGCCTCAAGGCCGTCCATGACCGGCATGCGGACGTCCATCAGCACCACGTCCGGGTCGAGCCGGCGGGCCTCCGCGACCGCCGCCGCGCCGTCCGGGGCGTCGCCGACCACGAGCAGGTCGGGCTGGGCCGCGAGCAGCGCTCCGAAGCCCTGACGCACCATGGCCTGGTCGTCGGCGATGAGGACCCGGATCATCGGATGCCCGGCGAGGTCGAGGCCGACGGCAATGGCGATGGCAGTGGCAGCCGGGCGGTGACCCGGTAGCCGCCGCCCGGGTCGGGACCGGCCTCCAGCGTGCCACCGAGCAGGTTGGACCGCTCCCGCATACCGATCAGCCCGTGCCCGGGCCCGCCCACCGCGTCCCCAAGCTTGCCGGTCCCGTCGGCCGCGGCTCCGGGCGTGCCGGCTCCGGGCGTGCCGGCTCCGGGCGTGCCGGCTCCGGGCGTGCCGGCTCCGGGCGTGCCGGCTCCGGGCGTGCCGGGCCCGCCCCCGGGCGCTGTCGTGGACTTGGCCGGGCCGTTGCCGATCTCCACGTGCAGCTCGTCTGCCGTGCCGCGGAGCGAGACCAGCACCGGGCCGCCGGGCGCGTGTCGGGCGGCGTTTGCCAACGCTTCCTGGACGATGCGGTATGCCGCCAGCCCGACCGCCTCCGGCACGTCGCCGATCTCGGTGGCGGCGAGTCCGACCTCGATCCCGGCCCGTCGCGCCGTTTCCACCAGCGCGGTCACGTCGGGCAGGCCCGGTTGCGGCGCGCGGGGCGACTCGTCGGTCTCCGCCCGCAGCACGCCGAGCAGCCGCCGCATGTCGACCAGCGCCTCCCGGGCGCCCGCCGCGATGGCGGTGAACTCCGTCAGGGCCGGCGGCGGCAGGCCGGTGATCCGGTAGGGCGCGGTTTCGGCCTGCACGGCGATCATCGACATGTGGTGGGCCACCACGTCGTGCATCTCGCGGGCTATCCGGGCCCGCTCCTCCAACACCGCCCGGCGGGCCTGCTCCAGCTCGGTCAGCTCGGATTGCCGGGCCAGCTCCTCGCGGCTGCGCCGGCGCCGCGACACCACGTCGCCGGCGAGGGCGATCGCCACCAGCAGCATGGCGGCGCCCCACGCGTTGGCGCGCGGCGCGAACAGGAACACCGGCACGATGTTGAGGGCGGTCACCCAGGCGATGACGGCGGACTCCTCGCGCCCGACGAGCGCGGCGAGCACGAGCAGAAAGCCGAGGATCTGCACCGGGGACCACGGCCAGGACTCGCTGGGGGCCGCGCCGAGGGTGCCCAGGAACAGCAGCGGATAGGACAGCCGCCAGGCCAGCAAGGGCTGCCGCACGGCGAGCACGGCCGGCAGCACCGCCCAGACCGCCAGCAGCGTGGCCATGAGCTGGCTGAGGTCGCGGCTCTCCAGCAGGTAGGTCCCGTTCGCGATGGTCAGGCCGATCAGGGCGAGCAGGCCCAGCGGTACGCCGTACAGCCGGATTTTGGCCCAGCGGGGCGACCGGGCCGGCGGCGGCCGACGGTCCGGACCGAGCACGACCCGGCGCAGGGGACCGGATAGCTCCATCCCGGCAGGCTACGGCGACCGGCCCCGGCCCGTCGTGCCCCTGAGGGATGATCTGGATGCCCTACTCAGGTATGACCGGGGCGGACTTCGTGCTACTCGGAGGTAACGCCTAGTCTGCGAACGATCTGTTCTCGAGCGAAGGAGTACGCGTGGCCCGCACCGTGTTGGTGACCGGAGGTAACCGCGGCATCGGCCTGGCCATCGCGCAGGCGTTCGCCAAGCAGGGCGACCGGGTGGCCGTCACGCACCGTGGCAGCGGTGCACCCGCGGGCCTGTTCGGCGTCGAGTGTGACATCACCGACTCGGCCGCCGTCGACGCCGCGTTCACGACGGTGGAGCAGGAGCTGGGCCCGGTCGAGGTGCTCGTCGCCAACGCCGGCATCACCGACGACACCCTGCTGCTGCGCATGTCCGAGGAGCAGTTCACCCGGGTGCTGGACACCAACCTGACCGGTTCGTTCCGGGTCGCCAAGCGCGCCAGCAGCAAGATGCTGCGGGCCAAGTGGGGCCGGATCATCTTCATCTCCTCGGTCGTCGGCCTGTACGGCGGGCCCGGCCAGGTGAACTACGCGGCGAGCAAGGCCGGGCTGGTCGGCATGGCCCGCTCGATCACCCGGGAGCTGGGCAGCCGTAACATCACGGCGAACGTGGTCGCACCGGGCTTTATCGACACCGAGATGACCGATGTGCTGTCCGACACCCGCAAGGCGGAGATCCTCAAGGCGATCCCGGCCGGGCGGCTCGCGGCGCCGGACGAGGTCGCGCAGGCGGTGACGTTCCTCGCCGGTGACGGCGCGGCGTACATCTCGGGCGCGGTCATCCCGGTCGACGGCGGCCTCGGCATGGGTCACTGAGCTCACCCGCGGCGGAAAACCCATGCAAAGTCGTTGGATGACCCAGCTCTGCGAAACGGAGAACAGAAAAGTGTCTGGACTGCTGGCCGGCAAGCGGCTGCTCATCACCGGCATCATCACCGACGCGTCGATCGCGTTCTCGGTGGCGAAGATCGCCCAGGAGAACGGCGCGACGGTCGTGCTGACCGGCTTCGGCCGGATGTCGCTGGTCGAGCGGATCGCCAAGCGGCTGCCGGAGCCCGCGCCGGTCATCGAGCTGGACGTGACGAATCCGGAGCAGCTCGCCGGCATCGCGGACAAAGTGCGCGAGCACGTCGACGGCCTGGACGGCGTCGTGCACTCGATCGGGTTCGCGCCGCAGAGCTGCCTCGGCGGCGGATTCCTGGACGCGCCCTGGGAGGACGTGGCCACCGCGTTGCAGGTGTCGACCTTCTCCTACAAGTCGCTGGCCACGGCCTGCCTGCCGCTGATGGGCCGGGGCGGCAGCATCGTCGGCCTGACCTTCGACGCCACCAAGGCGTGGCCGGTCTACGACTGGATGGGCGTCGCCAAGGCGGGCCTGGAGTCGGCGTCCCGCTACCTCGCGCTGCACCTGGGCAAGCAGGGCATCCGCAGCAACCTGGTGTCGGCCGGCCCGCTGCGCACCATGGCGGCGAGGTCGATCCCGGGCTTCGAGCAGTTCGAGGAGGCCTGGGCGGAGCGTGCGCCGCTGGGCTGGGACCTGGCCGATCAGGAGCCGGCGGCGCGGGCGGTCTGCGCCCTGCTGTCCGACTGGTTCCCGGCCACCACGGGCGAGATCGTGCACGTCGACGGCGGTTACCACGCGCTGGGCGCCTGACCGGGCGCCGCACGGGCCGGGGGCGCATGTGCGATCCCCGGCTCGGCGAGGGAGGATGGGCCGGTGGCGTACGACGCGTTCCTGCTGCTCTCCTTCGGCGGCCCCGAGCACCCCGACGACGTGATGCCGTTCCTGCGCAACGTGACGCGCGGGCGGGGCATCCCCGAGGAGCGGCTCGCGGAGGTGGCCGAGCACTACTACCACTTCGGTGGGGTCTCGCCGATCAACCAGCAATGCCGGGACCTGCTGGCGGCGGTGACGGCCGACTTCGGTGCGCACGGTGTGACGCTGCCCACGTACTGGGGAAACCGTAACTGGCAACCGATGCTTGCCGACACCCTCGCGCGGATGCGCGACGACGGCGTCACCTCGGCGCTCGGCTTCGCCACCAGCGCGTACGGCGGCTACTCATCCTGCAAGCAGTACTGGGAGGACATCGCCCAGGCCCGCGCGATGGTCGGCCCGGGCGCGCCCGCGGTGGCCAAGCTGCGCCAGTTCCACGACCACCCGGGCTTCGTCGCGCCGCACGTGGACGCGGTCAAGGCGGCCCTGGCCGAGCTGGACCCGGCCCGCCGGGCCGGCACCCGCGTCGTCTTCACCGCGCACTCGATCCCGGCGTCGATGGCCAGGACCGCCGGGCCCGACGGCGGCCGCTACGAGGCCCAGCTGCACGAGACCGCCGCGCTGGTGCATGCCGCCGCCGCGCCCGACCTGCCCTGGGACCTGGTCTGGCAGAGCCGCTCCGGCCCGCCGCAGGTGCCGTGGCTCGAGCCGGACATCAACGACCACCTCACCGCGCTCGTCGACAAGGACGTCACCGACGTGGTGGTGAGCCCGATCGGCTTCGTCTCGGACCACCTCGAGGTGATCTGGGACCTGGACAACGAGGCCCGCGACACGGCCGCCCAGCTGGGCCTGGGCTACGCCCGCGCGGCCACCCCCGGCACCGACCCCCGGTTCGTCACGATGGTCCGCGAGCTGGTCGAGGAGCGCACGAGCGGTGCGGCCCGCGCGCGGCTCGGTACGCTGCCGGTCTGGGACCAGTGCCCCGCCAACTGCTGCCCGCCCCCGCAACGCCGAGGAGCCTCATGACCGAGCGTAAGGCCGTCGAGAGCTGGCTCACCGACATGGACGGGGTCCTCGTGCACGAGGGCGAGCCGGTCCCCGGTGCCCCCGAGTTCGTCAACCGGATGAAGGCGTCGGGCAAACCGTTCCTCATCCTGACCAACAACTCCATCTACACACCCCGCGACCTGCAGGCCCGGCTGGCCCGGATGGGCTTCGACGTGCCCGAGCAGTCGATCTGGACGGCGGCGCTGGCGACCGCGCAGTTCCTGGCCGACCAGCGCCCCGGCGGCACGGCGTACGTGATCGGCGAGGCCGGCCTGACCACGGCGATGCACGCGGTCGGCTACGTGCTGACCGACTACGCGCCGGACTACGTGGTGCTCGGCGAGACCCGCACCTACAGCTTCGAGGCGATCACCAAGGCGGTCCGCCTGATCAACGACGGCGCCCGGTTCATCTGCACCAACCCGGACCCGACCGGACCGTCCAACGAGGGCGCCCTGCCGGCGGCCGGCTCGGTGGCGGCGATGATCTCGAAGGCGACCGGCGTCGAGCCGTACTTCGTGGGCAAGCCGAATCCGATGATGATGCGCTCGGCGCTGAACGTGATCGGCGGGCACAGCGAGAGCACGGCGATGATCGGCGACCGGATGGACACCGACGTGCTGTGCGGCCTGGAGGCGGGCCTGGAGACGATCCTGGTCCTGACCGGGATCAGCACGCGGGCGGAGAGCGAGCGGTATCCGTACCGGCCGTCACGCATCGTGGACAGCGTCGCCGACCTGATCGTGGAGATCTGACCGGGGTCACCGCCGCTGCGTACGGGGTTGCTGGGAACCCGTAACCGCCGGTGAACGTCTCAGCGCGATGATGCGACTCACGACCGGACTCCTCGGTCTGACACTGCTGTCGGCTTGCAGCCCCGCGAAGCCGCCGAAGTCCGCGGTCTCGTTCACGAGCCCGTCCCCGGTGGCCTCCGGGTCGTCACGGGTGACGGTCGCGGACTACTTCTCCCCTCCGGCACCTCATCCAGGACCGGCGTGGACCAGGAACGCCCGATCAGTGAGTCCGGAGGAGCTGAAGGCCAGTGCCGGGCCTGGACACTGCGATTGGCAGAGCGCGGTGTTCATGAGTGTCGGATGGCCCGTGGGCACCGTCGCTCGCAGGGCCACCGAAGCGCATCGGTTCATCCGAGACCCCAACGGGGTCGTCAGCCGAGAGCTTCGAAACGCTCTCACGACCGCCATCGACCTGCCCGCTGACGCCCGAGACACCGGATATCGCAACGGCGACCTCGAACTCTGGCTCTCGCCGACCGATCCGGACTCGGCATACCTGCGAGTGAATGAGGACGTCGAACGGTGGCCCCGCGCCGATCAGATGGTCTGTTCCTAGCGGAGTCAACTGATCGTCGAGATCTGACCGGGTCGGTGGATCAGGGACGGGCCGGCCGGAGCGTCGATCCGGCGGCGATGGTGGCGCCCCAGGCGCCCGCCCAGACGCCGAGGGCGGCGGGCACGATCGGCGGCAGCCGGTGAAAGGTGGCCCCGTCGACGGTTTTGCGCACGGCGGGCTCGAAGATCCACTCGTGGGCCTGGGCGAGCCCGCCGCCGACGATGATGAGGCCGGGGTCGAGCAGCGCTATGACGCCGAGCAGGCTGCGACCGAGCGCGGTGGTGGCCCGGTCGAGCAGCGTGACGGCCCGCTCGTCGCCCGCGGTCGCCGCCGCCACCAGGTCCTTTGCCGTGCCTCCCGCGGGCACGCCGCCGCCCGCCTCGTGCCACCGGGCGACGAGTTGGTCCCCGCCGATCTCCGATTCCAGGCATCCGCGCTGCCCGCAGCCGCACTTGCGCCCTTCGCCGGTGCCCATGTGCCCGATCTCGCCCGCGGCACTGTGGGCGCCGCGGCGCAGCACCCCGTCGACGATGTGCGCGCCAGCGATGCCGGTGCCGAGGGTGAGCACGAAGATGTCGTCGATGTCGCTGTGGGCGCGGGCGGCGCCGAGGGTCACCTCGGCGGTGGCGGCCGCGTGGCCGTCCTGGACCGCGACCCCGGCGACGCCGAGCAGGCCGGTGAGATCGCCGACCGGGTCGGTGCCGTCGAGCCAGGGCAGGTTGACGCTGGTGACGACCCGGCCGGTGGCCTCGTCGAGGATGCCCGCAATCGTCACCCCGAGCGCGGCGGGCCGCTCGCCGGCGAGGAACCCGTCGACCTGTTCCGCGAGCCGTCGCAGGGCGCCAGGCCCGCGGTGGGTGGGCAACCGCGCCTGCCGCACCGCGGTACCGTCGTGGGCCAGCAGCAGCTTGCTGTGCGTGCCGCCGTAGTCGATGCCGAGCAGCAGGGTCACAGCATTCTCGCCGTCAGGTCGGGGCGCTCGGCGAACGTGTCGAACGGGAACATCGGCCGGTTGATGCGGTGCTGGCCGAGGCGTTCCAGGTCCTGGTCGACCGGGCCCGGGGTTAGTGCGAGCGTCCAGTCCTGCCCGCCGTGGGCGAGGTCGTACAGCGTCGGCTCCAGGTATCCGATCTTGGTGACGATGAGGTCGGCGGCGGCCGGGCCGAGGCCGATCGCCGCGAAGTCGCTGGTGGCGTGGTAGGCCTTGCGGAACTCGGTGACGACGGCGTGCAGCCCGCCGACCCGGATGACCGCGATGCGTCCGGCGTCCGGGTCGCCGGTGTAGCGGCCGGCGAGGATCCCGCGCACGTCCACCCGATCGGCGCCCACGGTGACCGCCACCTTGGCGCCGGCCTCGGCGGCGAACAGCACGTCGATGGCGGCCGCGTCGAACACCGAGGCCACGTACGTCACCGGCGCGCCGGGGCCGGTCAGCTCGGGGATGCGCAGCAGCTGCCCGAGGGTCCAGCTGACGTCACCGCTGCCGCCCGCGCCCGGGTTGTCGCCCGAGTCGCTGACGAGGTAAGGCTTTCCGGGAGACCGCAGGGCCCGGGCCACGCCCTCGGCGAGGGTGCCGGCCGGGCCGACGAACCCGAATTCCTCCCGTACGTCCCACAGCCGCGCGGCGAGCGCCTCCGCCTCGGCCGCGACGATGGCCGGGTCGTCGCCGGTGACGATGACGGTGGCGTGGCAGCGCGGCTCGTCCGCCCACGCGTATCCGATCCAGATCGACGCGTCGGTCACGCCGTCCTTCGCTTCCACCGACGGCAGCAACCCGTACAGGCTCTTCGCCGGTTCGACCCGGGTGGACGTCTTCTCGCCCGGCAGCAGGATCGGCACCGGGACCCACGCGCGGTGGATCGTGCGCGATCCGCCGGCGAGCCGGTCGTCCAGGACGTCGACGAGGTTGCGGGCCGCCCGCTCCCGGGTCTCCCAGGCGTCCTCGTGCGGGGCGAGCCGATAGCAGGTGGGCAGCTCGACGGCGCGGGCGAAGACCTCCGAGACGTTGCCGTGCAGATCCATCGGCGCGGACACCACCGCGCCCGGCGGGATGACGGCGCGGACGGCGGTGACGAGGTCGCCTTCGGCGTCGTCCATGCCCTCGACGCTCATCGCGCCGTGCACGTCGAGGTAGAGCCCGTCGACCGGCCCGGCAGCCCGCAGCCCTTCGACGATGCGGGCCTTGAAGTCGTCGTAGACGGCCCGTTCGACCCGGCCGCCGGGGATGGACCGGGCGTAGCACACCCCGACCCACTCGGCGGCGTCGCCGAGCGGTGTGCCGGGCGCGAGGAACGCGTACCGCTCTCGCACCTCGTCGGCGGTGCGAACTTTGAAGTCACGGTATCCGGCCCGGTGGGTCGCGTAGGCGCTGGACTCGATCGCCAGGCCGGCGATGGCGATCCTCATCGGCCACCCAGCCCGGAGGTGGCGATGCCGCGCACGAGGTGCCGCTGCAGCGCGATCACCATGATCGTGGTCGGCACCATCGAGATGATCGTGGCGGCCATCTGCAGGTCCCATCTGGTGCCGGTCTGGCTGGAGAAGCTGGCGAGGCCGATCGGCAGCGTGCCGAGCGACGCGTAGTCGTTGATGGCGATCAGCGGCCACAAGTAGCTGTTCCAGTAGTTGAGGAAGGTGAACACCGCCAGGACCGCGAGGGCGGGACGGGCGAGCGGCAGCACGATGCGCAGGAACGTGCGGGCCGGCCCGGCGCCGTCGACGCGGGCCGCCTCCTCCAACTCGTACGGGATGTTGCGGAAGAACTGCCGCATGAGGAACGTGCCGAACGCGGTGAACGCCCACGGGAAGATGAGCGACGGGTACGAGTCCACCCAGCCGAACCACTGCATCACCACGAACATCGGGATGACGAGCACCTCCTGCGGCACCATGAGCGTGCCGAGGAAGAGCACGAACACAACGTCCCGGCCGGGCCAGCGCAGCCGGCCGAACGCGTACCCGGCCGTCGCGGAGACGAACAGCACCACCAGTACGCCGGCGACCGAAACCACCAGCGAGTTGCCGATGTACGTGGTGAACGGCGCGTAGTCGAACACGTCGAGGAAGTTGTGCCAGCGCACCTCGCTGCCGAACAGCCGCGGCGGGCTGAGCAGCACCTCGCGCGACGGCTTCAGCGCCGACAGGAACGCGTAGGCGAGGGGCGCCACGAACACGAGCGCGGCGACGGTCGCCACCACGTAGCCGACGGCCTCGCGCAGCCGCGACCGTTCAGTGTTCATAGTGCACCCACCTCTTCTGCGCACGGAACTGCAGGGCGGTGACGCCGATGATGAGGACGAACAGCAGCCAGGATGCCGCGGCGGCGAGCCCGAGGTCCTGGAACTGGAAGCCGGTCTCGTAGATGAACATGACCAGCGGCAGGGTGCTGGTGCCGGGCCCGCCGCCGGTGAGCAGCTGCGGCTGGGCGAACACCTGCAGCGAGCCGATGATGGTCATCACGGCGGCGAAGAACAGCGCCGGCGAGATGAGCGGCAGCACGACCTTGCGCAGCATCCGGAAGCCGCCGGCCCCGTCGATGCGCGCGGCCTCGATGACCGCGGTGGGCAACTGTTCCAGCGCCGCGGTGAGGACCAGCATGTTGTAGCCCATGCCGGCCCACACGCTCATGACGACGATGGACAGCATCGCCCAGTTCTTGTCGACGAGGAAGTTCGGCATGGTGACGCCGAGCCATTCGGTGGTCAGCCCGTTGAGCAGGCCCTGCGGCTGCAGCACGAGCTTCCACACCAGGGCGTTGGCGACCATCGGGGTGACGACCGGGATGAAGAACAACACCCGGAAGATCGCCCGGCCGCGCATCCTCGGCCCGAGCAGCAGGGCCAGGCCGAGGGACACCATGAGGTTGAGCGGCACGTACAGCACGGTGAAGACGATGGAGTTGCGCAGCGCCGGCCAGAAGTCGGGGGTGTCGGTGAGCAACCGGGTGTAGTTGCCGATTCCGGCGAACTCGCGTTCTCCGAAGATCGGCCAGTCGAACAAGCTCATGACGATGGCGAGGACGGTCGGCAGCACGGTGAACACGCTCAGGCCGATGAGCGCCGGGCTGATGAAGGCGTACGCGGAGCGCCGTTCGGCCTTGCGGAGGCTGCTCATCGGCCGTCCTGCAGGAGCAGTTCGATGACCGGCAGCGCGACGTCCGGCTGCTGCGTCGGCAGGGTGAGGGTGAGCGTGCCGGGCGGCGGTGCGGCGGGGTTCAGGTTGAACGCCTGCTGCGCCTGCGGGATCTCGCGCATGCGCAGCTCGGACCCGTCGTGCAGCAGGCGGGCGAAACGCACCCGGCCGGCGAGGTCCGGCAGGTGCAGCAGGCCGAACGGCCAGTCGAACAGGCAGGCGTAGAGCCGGTCGTCGCGCTGGGTGTAGGTGACGCCGGAGGGCGCGGTGAACGCCGACGGCCCGGCGCCGTGCACGGCCCGCCGGTGGCGGTGCATCCACTCACCGATCGCGGCGAACAGGGCGGCGTCCCGGGGCGCGATCTCTCCCCGGCCGGTCGGCCCGACGTTGAGCAGCATGTTGCCGCCCAGCGCGACGGAGCCGACCAGCATCCGCACGAGCAGTTCCGGTGTCTTCACGTCGAGGTTGTCGCGGTCGTAGCCCCAACTGCCGTTGACGGTCTGGCACGCCTCCCACAGCACCGGCGCTCCGTCGCGTTCCAGGGGCCGGGAAGGTTGGTACTGCTCCGGCGTGACCAGATCGCCGGGGATGCCGAGCCGGTCGTTGACGATCATGTGCGGCTGCAGTTCCCGGCACATCGCCATGAGCGCCTCGGCGTCCCAGTCCCGCGCTGAGCGGCCGGGCAGTGCGCTGCCTTCCGGCGCGGCCTCGGTGAAGTCGAAGAACAGGTAGTCGATGGTGCCGTAGCCGGTGAGCAGCTCACGCACCTGCGCCTTCAGGTAGGTGCGGTATCGCTCCATGTCGCGGGTGGCGTTGCGCTCGGCGACGTCGGGCCGGTGGCGGTCGGGGTGATGCATGTCGATGGTGTAGTCGGGGTGATGCCAGTCGAGCAGCGAGAAGTACAGCCCGACGCGCAGCCCCTCGGCCCGCAGCGCGTCGACGAACTCTCGTACGAGGTCACGGCGGCACACGCGGGCGGCGCTGAAGTCGGTGGTGGCGGTGTCCCACAGGCAGAAACCCTCGTGGTGCTTGGCGGTCAGCACCACGTACCGCGCGCCGGCCTGCTTCGCCGTGCGGGCCAGCGCGGCGGCGTCGAACAGGTCGGGGTCGAACACGTCGGCGTACCGGGCGTAGCGCCCGGCTTCGATCTCCTCCCGGTTCATCACCCATTCGTGTCGGGCGGCGACGGCGTACAGGCCGAAGTGCACGAACATGCCGAAGCGGTCGTGGACGAACCAGTCGGTCCGCACGTCGATCCCCTCCCATCCAGCGGCCGGGCGGTCGCACACCTGCGTGACACCGCCCGGCCGAAACGTCACTTGCCGAACTTGGACTGCAGGTTGCCCAGCGCGTCCTGCATGGACGACTGCCCGGTGTAGACGCTCACCAGCTCGTTGGGCATGGACGAGGCGACCTTCGTCCACTCCGCGGTGACCCGCTGCGCGTTCACGCCCTCGAAACCGGCCTTGAACGCGGCGGTCAGCAGGTCGCGATTCTCGGCGGGCAGGGCGGCGAAGTAGCCGGCCTGGTTCTCCAGCCGCGCCGGGTAGTTGCCCTGCTTGGCGAGCAGATCCTCGGACTTCGCGCCGGCGAGCGCGCCGAGCACCTTGAGCGCTGCGTCCTTCTGCTCGCAGTTCTTGGCGATGCCGTAGCCGGAGCCGAGCACCACGCCGTACGGGCCGGACCCGCCGGCCGGGATGCGCACCGCGCCCGCCTTGAAGGGCAGGTCCTTGGCGGTGTATTTGGCGGCCTGCCAGGTACCGTCGATGATCATCGCGGCCTTGCCGTTCTGGTACTGGGTGACCTCCCAGCCGGTCTCGGAAGCCGATGGCACCACGTCGGACACCTTCGCGCCGGTGACGAGGTCGCCATACCACTTGGCGGCGTCGACGAACGCCGGGTTGGTCAGGTCGAGCTTGCCGCTCTCGTTGACCGGCTGCAGCCCGGAGCGCGCCATCGGCAGCGTCAGCCACTGGAACTCGTCAATGGAGACGGCGAAGCCCTTGACGCCGGTCTTCGCGGTGATGGTCTTCGCGGCGTTCTCGAAGTCGTCGATGGTCCAGGTGTTGGTCGGCACCGCGACGCCGGCCTTGGTGAACAGGTCGGCGTTGTAGAAAAGGAACATGGTGGCGGTGTCGTAGGGCAGGCCGTACAGCTTGCCGCCGCTCTCCATGACGCTGAGTGCGCCGGGGTTGTAGTCGCCGCGGGCAAGGCCCGCCTTCTTGAGGTCGTCGTCGGTCAGGGGTTGGAAGGCCTGGGTGTAGTCGGCGAGGCGCTGCCCGTTCATGGCGGTGACGCAGGCGAGCTTGCCGGAGGCCATGTTGCCGTTGAGCTTCGTGAAGAAGTCCGCCCACGGCGCGGTCTGCAGTTCGATGGTGATGTCGGCGCCGACCGCCTCCTGCGCGACGGCCATCTGGTCGCGCAGTTTCTTGGAGGACTCGGTGTCGCCCGACCACATGTTCCAGACGATCGTCGTCTTGCCATCGGCGGACCCCTCGTCGCCGGAGCCGCACGCGGTGAGCCCGAACGCGCCGACGACGATCGCTACCAGTGCCGCAGCCATCCTGTGCATGGTGTCCCTCTCCTATGGAGATTCGCTGAGGCCGCGATACTAGGCACGAGGAGAGGCTTTCCTGCGATCCCGTAATAGCCTTGTTACAAGAATCGTAGGCTATTTACGATTTAACTTCGATTCTCGAAGAAAGATGCGCGTCGATCTGAACCGGATCCAGCAGTTCGTCCAGCACGATCGCGGCAACCCCCCGCGCGCCCACGTCCGCGCCGCCGACCGACACCGCGATGTCCAGACCCTCGGTCGACATCGGCAGACACTGGTCGTACACGCTGGAGCGCACGCTGGCGACGAACGCGTCGCTGGAGGACAGGCTGCCCGCGAGCACCAGGCGCTCCGGGTTGAAGAACCCGACCAGCGTGGCGAGAACGACCCCCGTCCGCGAGCCGGCCTCGCGCAGCAGCCGGGTGGCGAGGGGGTGCGCGTCGTGGGCCAGGGCGGCGACGTCGGCGACCTCCTCGACCGCCACCCCCGAGCGCTGCAGTGCGAGGACCATCGACCGGCCGCCCGCGACCGCGTCGAGGCAGCCCAGCCGCCCGCACGAGCACAGCATCTGGGAGCCGCCGGAGACCGCGGTATGGCTCACGTCGCCGGCCATTCCCCGCATGCCCCGGTGCAGCACGCCGGAGGCGATGATGCCGGTGCCGATGCTCGCGCCCGCCTTGAGAAGGATCATGTGCCGCGTGACCCGCCCGGTCGCGACGAACTCCCCGACGGCCATCGCGTTGGCGTCGTTCTCGACCCGGACCGGCACGCCGGCGAGGTCCTCCAGGATCACGGACGGGGCGAGCCCATTCCACCCCGGCATCCGCGACGGCGAGATGACCCGTCCGTCCGGCGCGCTCACGGGCCCCGGCAGCGCGAGGCCGATCGCCGCCAGGCGCCCCTCCCCGGGCAGCGGCGCGATCATGCTGGTCAGCTCATCGTGGATCTCGCGCAACACGACCTCCGGCGGCCGCGCGATGTCCAGCGCGACCCCGCGCCCCGCCACCTCGGCCCCGCCCAGGTCATAGACCCGCAGGGTGGCGTGCCGCGCGCCGAGCTCCACCCCTGCCACCAGCCGCGATCCGGTCGCCACCTGCAGTTTCCGCGGCCGCCGGCCGCCCTGCGAGGGCCCGTCCCCCGACTCCAGGACGTAACCGAGCCGGATCAGCTCCTCCACCCGCAGCGCAACCGTCGACGCGGCCAGCCCGGTCAGCCTGGACAACTCCGCCCGCGACGCGGCCCGCCCGTCCCGGATCAGCGAAAAGATGCCACCCGCGCTCGCGAGCATCGCGTACGGTGCCGCCATGGTTACTCCCTCGAATGATTCAGGCCAAGTTCCTCCGATCATCGCACTTAGTCGGTCGTGAATCGAAGTCGCCGGACTGGCGGAGCGCGCGCGGGGTTACGACTGCCGGTGGGTCGCCCGCCTCGACCATCCGACGACTCCCGCTATCTGCTGCCGCGTACGGCCGCCGACCGCTGCCGGGTGACGTCCGGCGAACGCCTGCCGGAGACCCTGGATGCGTGGCTGAGCGCCGCCGGTGCGGACGAGCAGATCTACGCCAAGGCCGCCTGCCGAGTGAGCCGATGGGCAGACCGGCACGGCGGCCCGCAAGCGGTGCTGGACCTCATCGACAGCCTCAACCGCGGCGAGCCCTTCACGGCGACGGTCTCGGACTAAGGGCTGTCTGGCAGGGTGGCAGCATGGCACTGTCGTGGGACGAGTCCTATTTCGGGCAGTTGCGTGCGCTCGCCGGCACCGGCCGCACGCTGATCAGCGTCGGCGCCCGCTGCGTGCTCCGCGACGACACCGGCCGGGTGCTGCTCATCCGGCGCTCCGACAACGGGACCTGGGCGCTGCCCGCCGGGATGATGGAGCTCGGCGAGTCGTTGCGGGACTGCGCCGTGCGCGAGGTGCGGGAGGAGACCGGGCTGCTGGCCCGGGAGCTCACCCCCTTCGCGGTCTACACCCGGGCCCCGGCGGCCGGGCCCGACATGTACGGCCACACCTACCAGCACATCACCATGACGGTGCGGATCGACGCGTACGAGGGTGAGCTGCTGCGCGCCACGGACGAGACGACCGACGCCGGCTGGTTCGCGCCGCGGGCCCTGCCCGAGCCGCTGCGGGAGGGCGTCCGCCGTTCCCTGACCGACCTCGCGGCGTTCGAGACCGCGGGCACCTTCACCCTGGAGTGACGACAGTGGGATTGTCCTGGGAAGACTCGTACATCGGCGGCCTGCGTACCCTCGCCGGCGACGAGCGGGTGCTCATCTCCGTCGGCGCGCATGGGCTCGTCCGTGACGCGGACGGCCGGATCCTGCTGATCCAGCGCTCCGACGACCGGACCTGGGCGCTGCCCGGCGGCACGATGGAGCTGGGCGAGACGTTGCGCGAGTGTGCGATCCGGGAGATCCGCGAGGAGGCCGGCCTGCTGGCGCGCGACGTCACCCCGTTCGGCCTCTATACCCGGGCGCGGGACTGGTTTCCCAACCCCTACGGGCACCGGTATCAGTACATCGCGCTGATGTGCCGGGTCGACGGCTACGACGGTGAGCTGGAGCGGGTCACCGACGAGAGCGTCGATGCCGGCTGGTTCGCCCCGGACGCGTTGCCTGCGGGCTCGGGGGGACTGGTCACCCGAGCGCTGCGCGATCTGGCGTTGTTCGAGGCGAAGGGCACGTTCGCGCTGGACTGAGCCGAGCAGCCGGAGCCGCCGCTACATGCTCGCGGCGACCTGGGCGAGGTAGCGGTTTGCCACCCGGGTGTGCAGGTCGAAACCGAGCGGCTCCGGCGTGCGCAGCACCTGCCAGCCGAGGGTTTCCTTGTTCGGCACCACGGGCGGCAGGTCGTCCTCCGTGGACAACGCCGGGAGCAGGCCGAAGATCAGCAATGTGCCGTCCGGTGCGCTGATCGTGTCGTACAGCCGTACCGAATCGGGGTCTGTCTCCAGGCCGACCTCCTCGCGTAGCTCGCGCGCCGCCGCGTGCTCCCAGGTCTCGCCCACCTCGATGAATCCACCCGGCAGGGCCAGGGTGTCCCGTGCCGGCGGGATGCCCCGGCGCACGACCAGCAGGCCGCCGCCGACCGGCTGCACCGCGACGGCGACCGGTTTCGGGTTCAGGTAGCTGGTCTCGCCGCAGGCGCCGCAGCGGCGCGGCCAGGACTGCTCGGGTCTGAAACGCGCGCCGCAGAACGTGCAGTGCGCATATCTGTCAGGCATGCAGCGGGGCGTTGCAGGCCGCGACCAGCGCCTGGCGGCAGGCCGTGGTCAGCGGGCGCAGGGCGGCGTCGCGTTGCTGGGCCTCGTAGCCGTTCACCGCGCCGCCGGGGGCGTTGTGCTCGGCCAGCACCAGGACCTGGTCCAGCACGCTGGCCCGGGCGAAGAGCCGGCGCGAGCGCGGGTCGAAGCCCGGCGGCAGCGTGGCGGTGCTCTCCGGGCGGCGCAGCGCCTGCAGCGCGCCCGCCAGCTCCGGGCGCCAATGCGCGACGTCCAGGCGGGTCAGCTGCGTGGTCGCCTCGGTCAGCGCCGTGGTCAGCTCGGCTTCTGCCTCGGCGGCACCCATCTGGAACGTCGGCTTGAAGGCCTGCACCGGGTAGAAGCGCCACAGCACGGTCTCGAACTCGACGCCCGAGCCGGAGGTGTGCCGGCGCAGCTCGGGCACCACCCCGAACGACGGCGTCACCAGGGCCTCGCCGGCCAGCAGAGCCGCGCCGGTCAGCTCGCCCGGGCCGGGCAGCCCGCGCGGGTCGCCGGGTGCGGGCAGCACCAGCCGGATGTCGTCCGGGTGCAGCTTGGCGAACGCGGGCAGCGCGTGGGCGATGGGCACGTCGGTCCACGTGCCGGGGGCATCGGCGACGAGGTGCTCCTCGTCGCCGGCGATCTCGTCGGCCAGCTCGTCGAAGGGCACGAGACCGGCCCGCCAGGCGCGTACCCACGCTACGAACCGGGTCGACCGGCGTGCCGTGAGTGTCGCCGCATCTGCTGCGGGGGACATGCGAGCAAGGGTACGTGCCGTCCGGCGAGCTTGTCTCGGCCGGAGCGCCGGAACCGGCGTGCCGCGCCGACAAGTTAACGTGCGGGACATGTATTCCGAGGATGTGCTATCAGGCGATTGGCGGCGCCGCAAGGTGGTGCCTGAGGTGGACGCCGAGCGGGATCTGGTGGTCGAGGACGTCGATTCGGGGTTCTGCGGCGCGGTCGTCGGCTTCGAGCTGGGCGCCGTCGTGCTGGAGGACCGGCGCGGCAAGCGCCGCAACTTTCCGCTGGAGCCGGCCGCGTTCCTGCTGGAGGGCCAGGTCGTGACGCTGCGCCGGCCGGCGGCCAAGCCCGCTGCGGCGGCACGGCAGCGGACCGCTTCCGGGTCCGTCGCGGTCGCGGGGGTACGCGCCCAGGTCGCCAAGGCCAGCCGGATCTGGGTCGAGGGCGTGCACGACGCCGCCCTGGTCGAGCGGATCTGGGGCGACGACCTGCGCATCGAGGGGGTGGTGGTGGAGCCGCTGGACGGCATCGACGACCTGGCGGGTGCGGTGCGCGAGTTCCAGCCGGCCCGCAACCGCCGGGTCGGTGTGCTGGTCGACCACCTCGTCGCCGGTTCCAAGGAGAGCCGGATCGTGGCCGCGGTCAAGGACCCGAATGTGCTGGTCACCGGGCATCCGTACATCGACGTGTGGCAGGCGGTGAAGCCGGAGCGGGTCGGGCTGCGGGCCTGGCCGGTGATCCCGCCCGGGCAGCCGTGGAAGGAGGGCGTCTGCCGGGCCGTCGGCATCGCCGAGCCGTACGAGATGTGGCGGCGCATCCTGGCCGGCGTGAACAGCTACAAGGACGTCGAGACGCCGCTGATCAACGCGATGGAGCGGCTCATCGACTTCGTCACCGAGCCGAGCTAAATCATTGTCGCGATCGTCGGCGCCCGTCGAGACTGGGGCCCATGACCGACTTCCGTGACCTGCACGTGCCCGGCAAGCCCCTGATCCTCGTGAACGCCTGGGACGCCGCGAGCGCCCGCCTCGTCGAGGCCGCCGGTGCGGCCGCCGTCGGCACCACCAGCGCCGGGGTGGCCTGGAGCCTGGGCGCGCCGGACGGCGACGCCCTCGCGCTGCCCGCCGCTGTCGCGGCGATCGAGCGGATCACCGCGGTGGTCTCGGTGCCGGTGACCGCCGACGTCGAGCGGGGGTACGGCGACGTGGCCGAGACGGTACGGCGGGTGAGCGCGGCCGGCGCCGTCGGCGTGAACATCGAGGATGGCGCCACCGCCCAGCCCGACCGCATCGCCGCAGCCCGGGCGGCCGCCCCGGGGTTGTTCCTGAACGCCCGCATCGACACCTATCTGGCCGGCGTGGGCGGCCTCGACGAGACGGTCGAGCGGGCTTCGGCGTACCTGGCGGCCGGCGCCGACGGCATCTTCGTGCCCGGGGTGACCGACCCCGCCACCATCGCCGCCCTGGTCGAGCGGATCGACGCGCCGATCAATGTGATGGTCGGGCCCGGCGCGCCGGGTGTCGCGGAGCTGGCCGCGCTCGGTGTGGCCCGGATCAGCCTGGGCTCGTCCGTCGCCCAGGCCGCGTACGGGCTGGTCGCCCGGGTGGCCCAGGCGGCCCTCGGCGGCGACGGCTACGGCGAAGCGGCCGGCGCGGCGGACTACGGCAGGCTCAACGCCCTGCTCACGCCAGGTGCCTTGGGTCGCGGCTGAACACGAACGTGGCGATGTCGAGGTGGGTGACCGTGCCGTCCGGGTCGCGGAGCACGGTCAGCACCTCGCCGGCGTTTGTGCCGGCCGTGCCCCGCCAGCGGTCCCGGGCCTGCTGGACGAACCGCCACGGCGACCGCGCGGCCGGCCCGACCGGCCGCATGACCAGGTCCGGGCCGTCGGCGGCCACCTCGTACTCGCCGCCCATCCACCACCAGCGGCCGCACAGCTCGGCGGCCTCGCCCTCCGGCGGGGGAGCGGGCCGCCACGGCTCGGGCATCACCGGCTCGGCGTCCAGGACCGTGGTCAGCACCTCCAGGCTCAGCGTCCGGATGCTGGTGCCGCGCAGGCCGTACGAGTTGGCGAAGGCGATCACGCCGGTGCGGCTGGGCCGGTGCACCACCAGGTGGGACACGTAGCCCGGCATCGAGCCGCCGTGGCCCGCGTACACCCGCTCGCCGACCCGCATGAGCTCCGGTCCCAGGCCGTACCCGGCGGTCCAGGCCTCGTCCTGGATGACCACCGGGGTGCACATCTCGTCGACGGTCTCGCGGCTGAGCACGGCCGGCGCCGGGTCGGCCAGGAACGCCGCCCACTTCGCCATGTCGGTAACCGTCGACCAGAGCTGGCCGGCCGGGGCCATCGCGCCCGAGTCCAGCCGCGGCTCCTCGTGCAGGCTGTCGTCCAGCGCGTGCACGACATAGCCGCGGGCGTACGGCTCGACCGGGGCGTACGTGGTCCGCTTCATGCCCAGTGGGTCGAGCACCCGCTTGCCGACCAGGTCGGCCCAGGACTCGCCGGTCGCGCGCTGCAGCACCGCGCCGAGCAGCCCGTACGCCAGGTTTGAGTAGTGGTAGGTCCGGAACGGCGGTCCGGAGATCTTGTCGAACGCCAGCTCCGCCAGGAGCTGGTCCACGTCGCCGCCGGGGTGGCGCTCCCACCACGGCCCGTCGGGCTCGCGCTGCAGCCCGGAGACGTGCCCGAGCAGCTGGCGCAGGGTGACGCCGCCGACCGGGGTGCCCGGCAGGTGCCGGTAGAGCAGGTCGTCGAGGGCGAAGAAGCCCTCGTCCCGCAGCTGCATCACCAGGGTGGCGGTCAATGTCTTGGTGATCGAGCCGAGCCGGTACTGGGTCTTGGGATCCGGCGGCGGGGTCTGCCCGGCGCCGGTGAAATGCAGCAGCGAGCGGTCGCGGACGACCGCCAGCGCCAGGGACGGCGCGCGGCCCGCGGACTGCGCGCGGGCGACGATCTCGGTGACGCGTCGGCCGGTTTCCGGCAGCAGGGACACGGTGAGCCTTTCTCGGATGGGGACGGTCCATGGTCTAACTGAACGGCGCCGATCTGGCTACGCGAAGAAGTCGACATGACGCGGCGTCGCCGGGAGAGCGCAGACGTGTCACGATCAGAGGGTGGAAAGCGTTCTCTGGATCGTCCTCGCCATTGCCCTCGCGATCGCCGAGGCCTTCACCGCGTCTTTCCTGGTCATTTTCTTCGCCGTGGGCGCCCTCGCGGCGGCCGGCGCGGCGGCGCTCGGCGCCCCCGTGCTGTTGCAGGCGATCGTCTTCGCCATCGTCTCGGGTCTCTCCGTCGTCGCGATCCGCCCGATCATCATGCGGCACGCGCGGCCGGCGTCCGAGACGGGCGAGACCGCCTTCGGCATCGAGGCCATGGAGGGCTCGCAAGCGACCGTCCTCGAGGAGGTCACCGCCGAGCACGGCCTCGTGAAGATCGACGGTGAGCTATGGACGGCGCGCTCCTTCGACGGTGACGAGACCTACGCGCCGGGCGACCGGGTCCGGGTCATCAAGGTGAAGGGCGCCACCGCGATCGTGTGGCGCGACGAGCACCCCAACCTCTGAGCAAACCGACTCACATAAGAGAAAAGAAAAGAGGACGCCATGGACGTAATAATCGGTGTACTCATCCTCGTGATCGCCCTTTTTGCGGTGATCACCCTGGTCCGATCGGTCCGCATCGTCCCGCAGCAGCGGCACGACGTCGTGGAGCGGCTCGGCAAGTACAAGCGCACCCTGTCGCCCGGGCTCAACCTGCTGGTGCCGTTCGTCGACGCGGTGCGCACCAAGGTGGACATGCGGGAAAATGTCGTCAGCTTCCCGCCGCAGCCGGTGATCACCTCCGACAACCTCGTGGTCTCGATCGACACGGTGCTCTACTTCAAGGTCGTCGACCCGGTCCGCGCCACCTACGAGATCGCGAACTTCCTGCAGGCCATCGAGCAGCTGACCGTCACCACCCTGCGTAACGTCATCGGCTCGCTCGACCTGGAGCGCGCGCTGACCAGCCGCGAGGAGATCAACCGGCACCTGTCCGGCGTGCTCGACGAGACCACCGGCCGGTGGGGCGTCAAGGTCACCCGGGTCGAGATCAAGGCCATCGAGCCGCCGCCGAGCATCCGTGACTCGATGGAGAAGCAGATGCGCGCCGAGCGTGACCGCCGCGCCGCGATCCTGACCGCCGAGGGTGTCAAGCAGTCGCAGATCCTCACCGCCGAGGGCGACAAGCAGTCCGCGGTGCTGCGCGCCGACGGTGACCGGCAGGCCCGGATCCTGACCGCCGAGGGCCAGGCCAAGGCCATCCGGACCGTCTTCAACGCGATCCACGAGGCCAACCCCAGCCAGAAGGTGCTGGCCTACCAATACCTGCAGGCCCTGCCGCAGATCGCCAACGGCTCGGCCAACAAGGTCTGGATCGTGCCGGCCGAGCTGACCCGCGCGCTGGAGGGCATGGGCGGCGCGCTCGGTGGGCTGGCCAACATGGTCGGCGACCTGCCGAAGTCGACCGTCGACGCCGCCGCGGTCGAGCGCGAGGCCGCCGAGGCTGCCGAGTCCGCGGCCCGGGAGGCAGCCGCCGTCAACGCCCAGGTCCGTGCCGCCGAGGCGCAGGTCTCCGGCGACAGCGGCCCGAGGAGCCTGCCGTCCCCGCAGGCCGTGCCGCCGTCCGCGGCGCTCGGCGGCGCCGACTACAACGGCGTGGGGGAATCCGAACGCGCCTGACCTCCGCCACGGGAGGTGCAAAATTGGAGCGAATGCCGCAAAACCCCGCGTCCCGCGCGGGGTTTTGCCATGCTGACCGAGGACTCCGACCGGTACCCCCGGGCCGCTCGGCCAGAGCTCAGACGAGGCATGCGACCCCTCGTCCACCTGCGCCAACGACGGTCATCGCCGGGGCGCCACCGGAGGCGATGACATGAGCACCAGCCAGCAGCACACCGCGAGTGGCCGCCCGCTGCGCGTAGCACCGGCCTGGGTCGGCGGCGCCCGCTCCCACGCCGCCGCGAACCATCTCCTGCCGGTCCACGAGGCCGTCTGGATCTGGTCGGTCCGCCGCTACGCCCGGGTGTCGCTGTGGGCCCTGCCCATCGGCGCCGCCCTGTACGGCTGGGCCACCCTCGGCGTCGCCACACCCTCCCCGCTGCTGCTCGAGCTCGCCGCCGGCTGGTTCTGCGCGGTCGCGATGATCGGCCTCGCCGGCCTGCTGGCCGGCTCCCGCACCCGCCGCCCCGCGCTCGCGGGCCTGCTCATCGGGCTGGCCGGCTTCGTCATGATGCTGCCGTTGGCCGCACTGCCCGCCGGCGCCGGCCTGACGGGCGCGGGGATCGACGCCGGCCAGGTACACACGGCCGCGCTGATCGCCGCGGCCGTGACCGGCACCGGCTGGCTGCTGCTGGGCTGGGCGGTGTTCCGCTCCAAGCTGGTCAACCCGGCCGACGGCGTGCTGCTGATGCTCGCGGCCGTGTCGATCGGGGCCGGCTCGTACGCGGTCCGCCCGCTGCCGACGGTCGGCGCGCTGCTGCTGCTCGCCGCCGGCATGGGGCTGGCCTGGACCGGCTCGCGGCTGATCCCGCCGGCCTGAGCCTTCGGTCCTGCCTGAAATTTCGCTGTGCCCGGGCTTTCCCTCGTGCCCGGGCTTTCTGTCGTACCCCGGTGGCATGCTCGGCTCGAAGTCGCAACGAGCCGAGGAGTGCACATGGGCAAGGTGATCGCCGACATCTCGATGTCCCTCGACGGGTTCGTGACCGGCCCCGCGCCCGGCCCGGACAACGGTCTCGGCGACGGCGGCGAGGGCCTGCACACCTGGGCGTTCAGCGCCGACCCGATCGACCGGGAGGTGCTGGCGTCGACCACCGACGCGACCGGGGCGGTCGTCATGGGCCGCCGCCTGTTCGACATCGTCGACGGCCCGCACGGCTGGAACGACGAGGTGGGCTACGGCGCAGGCCTGGCCGCGGCGCCGCCGGTGCTGGTGGTGACCCGCCAGGCGCCCGCCACCGTGCGCCTGGCCGACCGGTTCACCTTCGTCGTGGACGGCGTGCGCAGCGCGATCGACAAGGCCAGGGCGCTGGCCGAGGACCGCGACGTGGTGGTCATGGGCGGTGCCGAGGTCATCCGGGGTGTGCTGCGGGCCGGTCAGGTCGACGAGTTGCGGCTGCACCTGGCGCCGGTGCTGCTCGGGGGCGGCACGGCGTTGTTCGCCGGCGGTGTCAGCCCGCGTGCGCTGCGCCAGGTGCACGTCCGGGTGTCAGCGCACGCCACCCACCTCACCTATCGGGTCGACTGACCGCCCGAATGACGTTTCGTGGCGGGGGCGTCACGTTGTCCGGCTGTGCTACTCATTGGCCCTCGCGCAAGATGCCGGGGCGTCTGCACACTCGGGGGATAGGCAGTGCAAAGAGCAGGTGCGGGCGACCTCACGCCCGAGTTGATCAATAGTCCACAGTGGGATGACGAGCTCGTCGCCGCCTCGGGGATGGAGGTGCGTGATGTCCCGTTCGTGACAGTGGGCGGCGGCATCGGCTCGTTCGTCACGGTGGACTACCTACGGATCGCCGGTGTGCCCGCCGACCAGATCCGGGTGCTGTCCAACATCGACCAGCCCTGGCAGACCTACGAATATCTCACCCGGGTGTCGCAGATCCCGCGGACCGAACGCATCCGCTCCGACTCGTCGTCGCGGCCGGACAACATCTGGGGCTTCCCGTCGTACGCGCTGGCGGAGGCGTGGCGGGACCGGACCCTGCGGCCGCTGCTGCACGTGCTCGGCGAGCCGCTCTTCGCCGACTACTGGACGCCGCGCGCCGGCGCCGTCTTCGCCAGCCTGGAGCGGGAGTCCAGCCGCATCGGCTACCAGGAGATGCAGGTCAACGGCGTGGTGCGGATGGTGCGCCGCCGGGCCGGCGGCGGCTACTTCACGGTGCTGACCCCGCCCGCCGGCAGCGGCGGCACGAAACGGGTCGTGTACAGATCGCGTTTCGTGCACCTCGCCGTCGGATATCCGGGCCTGCGGTTCCTGCCCGACCTGCAGGCGTTCCGCGAGCGCTATGGCGACTTCCACCACGTCGTCAACGCGTACGAGCCGCACGAGCACGTCTATGAGTATCTGAAGACCAGCCCCGGCACCGTCGTGGTGCGCGGCGGCGGGATCGTGGCGTCCCGGGTCCTGCAACGGCTGATGGACGACCGGGAGCGGCACGGGCTGTCGACCGAGATCGTGCACATCTTCCGCACCTTCGTCACGGGCGCGCACGGTCCGCATCTGTGGTCCCGGCGCAAGGGCGGCCACGGCTTCGCCTACCAGGGCTTCAACTACCCGAAGTCGGTGTGGGGCGGGCAGCTGAAGGCGAAGATGCGCCGCCTCGACGGCGACGAACGCGCCGCCGAATACCGCCGGATGGGCGGCACGAACACCCCGAAGCGGCGCCGCTGGCAGCGGCAGATGCGCGCCGGCCGGTCGGCCGGCTGGTATCGGCCCATGCAGGGCACCGTGGATCTGGTCCGGCCGGGCCCGGAGAACAGCCTGGTCAGCGTCGTCACCGGCGAGGGCGGCAGCCGCGAGATCGAGTCGGCGTACGTGATCGACTGCACCGGTCTGTCGGCCGACATCGCCGAGCACCGGGTGCTGGCCGACCTGCTTGAGCACGGCGGCGCCGGGCGCAACCCGCTCGGCCGGCTCGAAGTGGAACGGCACTTCGAGGTGAAGGGGACAGCGAGCGGCGCCGGCGCGCTCTACGCTTCCGGCGCGGCCACGCTCGGCGGCTATTTCCCCGGCGTGGACACGTTCCTCGGGCTGCAGGTGGCCGCGCAGGAGATCACCGACGACCTGTCCAGGCGGGGCTTCGCGCCCCGGCTGGGACCGGTGCGGTCGACCGCCGGTTGGGTCCGTTGGGCCCTCGGGCGCCCGGTGTAAAGGAGATCGACATGGTGCCCATTCTCTGGGGACGGATCCAGACCCGGATCCTCCTGACCGCCGTGGTCGGGGCGATGGTGACGCTCGCCGTCGTGCCGCTGCTGCCCGGGGATTCCCCGCTCACCGACCGGTATGCCGGCGCGTTCGTCGTCCTCGCGGCGGTCGCCGTGCTGGGCATCGGGTGGGAGCTGCTGTACCACCTGCTGATGCAGTTCCGCTGGGAGAAGGACTGGCCGTCATTGTTCGGCCTGCTGACCGGCGTGCCCGAGGCGCTGCTGCTCTGGCTGCTCATGCAGGGCGGCGTGGTGCCGCTGCTGGAGACAGTGCCGACCGGCGGCGCCTACGCGGTGCACTTCGCCTCGGTGTGGGTGGCGGTCTGGCTGGTGGCGAACGGGCCGCTGCGGGTGCCGTTCCTGCGCTGGCGGTTCCGCGGCGGGAGGCTGGTGTGACCATCACCGTGCGCCCGGTGCCCGGCGCGGGCCTGGTGATGCGCTCCGGTGACCTGCTGGCCGTCTGCGCGGAGGCCGGAGCCGACGCCGTGATCGCCCTGGTGCGGCGGGTCGCCGCGGCCGGTGGCGACGGCGCCGACCTGGTCGGCGCCCTGCCTGCCGACGCGCCGGACTGCGCGCTTGCCGGCCCGGTCGCCGGCGGGATGGCCGTGGCGGTCCGCGGCGCGGCCGTCGCCGAGGTCGACGGGTGGCCGGTCGCCGGCGGCGTGCACGGTCCGGTCCGCACCGTGCATCTCCGGCTGACCGGCGCCGGGACGCCGGATCCGCGGACCAGTCTCGACGGTGGTGTCATCGCCGGCGCGGGGCTGGTCGCGGAGTTCGCCGCGCGGCAGCCGATCGTCCGGGCCCCCGACCGCGGGGCGCCGTTCGAGGCGGTCATCCTCCTCCCCGGGTTTGCGGCCCAGCCGGCCCCGGTCGCCGTCGTTCCCGAGGCGGGCAACCACGCCATGGTCGAGGGCGTGGTCTGCCGCAACAACCACTTCAACGACCCGCTGCTGCCGTACTGCCAGATCTGCGGCATCTCGATGGCGCAGCTGACCAAGGTGACCCGGCTGGGCCCGCGGCCGTCGCTCGGGGTGCTGCTGCTCGACGACGGCAGCACGCTGCGCCTCGACAGCGACTACGTGGCGGGACGCGAGCCCGACCAGCACGCCGACGTCGCCGCCGGCCGCGCCCGGCCGCTGCGCCTCGCCGGCCCGGTGAGCGGGGTGTCCCGCCAGCACCTGCGGGTCGGCCTGGTCGGCTGGCAGGTCGAGGTGGCGGACCTGGGCTCGGCGAACGGCACGCATGTGCAGCTGCCGAGGGCCGGCGGCACGAGGCGGCTGACCCCGGGCGAGCCGTTCGTGCTCCGCCCCGGCAGCCGCGTCGAGCTCGGCCGGCGTTGGTTTCAGTACGAGTCGCACCGCAATCCGTAGAGGAGACCAGGTCAGGTGCAGGGCATCGCCGACTACGACTTCGTCCGGCCCTTGGGGTCGGGCAACCACGGGCAGTTCTTCCTCGCCAAACGCCCGCGACGGCTGCCCGTCGACGCCGAGTTCGTCGCGGTCAAGGTGCTCGTCGCCGAGTCGACCGAGACCGCGTTCCGACGCGCCACCCGGGAGCTCGCGGCGTTCGCGGCGGTGGCATCGCCGTATCTGGTGAGCCCGTTCGACGCGGGCCAGCAGGACGGCGTCTTCTACTACTCGATGGGGTACGAGCCCGGCGGCTCGCTGGCCCGCCCGGCGGAGCCGGTGCCGGTGGAGCGGGCACTGCGGGCCGTCGCCGACGCCGCGCGGGCCGCCGGCGCCCTGCACGGGGCCGGGATCGTCCACCGCGACATCAAGCCGGGCAACGTCCTGGTGAACGCCGCGGGCGGCAGGCTGTCCGATCTCGGGCTGGCGCAGGTCTTCACCGAGGGTGTGACCGTCACGGGAATGGGCGATCTCGACGCGATCGAGTATGTGGATCCCGAGCTCCTGGTGGGCGGCAGGCCGGGCCCGGCGACCGACGTGTGGTCCCTCGGCGTGCTGCTGCACCGCATGGTGGCCGGCAGCGGCCTCTACGGTGAGCTGCCGGAAGCCGACGGGCTGCTGGCCCTGCGCCGGGTCCTGTCGACGCCGCCGCGGGTCAGCGCCGCCCTGCCCGGGCCGGTCGCCGAGCTCGTCCGCGACTGCCTGGGCCCGCCGGATCGGCGGCCCGACGCTGCGACGGTCGCCGGCCGGATCGACGCGGTCGCGTCGTGACCGCGCACGACGTGGGCCGGCTGCTGCTGGGGCTGGCCGTTGTGATCGTGCTGGCCCGCCTGCTCGGGGCGCTCGCCAAGCGGCTCGGGCAGCCGCCCGTCGTCGGCGAGATCCTCGCGGGCATCCTCATCGGACCGAGCATCGTGGGCGGGCTGGTCAGCGACCGGCTCTTCCCGACGGAGATCCGGCCCGCGCTCGCCGGGCTCGCCAACGTCGGCCTGGTGCTGTTCATGTTCATCATCGGCTACGAGCTGGACCAGTCCCTGGTGCGTGGGCGGCAGCGGGTGGCCGTGAGCGTGTCCGCCGGCTCGGTGCTGCTGCCGCTCGGGCTCGGCGCCGGGCTGGCGCTGTGGCTGGCCGGGCGGCACGGGGTGACCGATGTGCTGCCGTTCGCGCTGTTCATCGGTGCGGCGATGGCGGTCACCGCGTTCCCGGTGCTGGCCCGGATTGTGGCCGACCGCGGGCTGATGCGCACCGAGGTGGGCGGCCTCGCGCTGGCCAGCGCCGCGGTGGACGACGTCCTGGCCTGGTCGCTGCTGGCGGTCGTGGTGGCGATCGGCGCCGCGGACGGCGGGGCACCGTGGCACCTGCTGGCCGCCGTGCCGTACCTGATCTTGATGTTCGGTCTGGTCCGGCCGCTGCTGCGCCGCCTGCTGGCGGCGCGGGACCGGGCGGGCCGGCTGACCCCGGACGTCCTCGCGGTGATCCTCGTCGGGCTGCTGCTCTCCTGCTACGCCACCGAGCTGATCGGCCTGCACGCGATCTTCGGCGCCTTCGTCTTCGGCTCGGTGATGCCGCGGGCCGGCGGCGAGGCGCTGCGGCACGAGATCCTGGAACGCCTCGAGCAGGTCAGCGTCCTGCTGCTGCTCCCGGTGTTCTTCGTCATCGCCGGCCTGCAGGTCGACCTGTCGACGGTCGACGCGTCCGCGCTGGTGGAACTGGCGCTCATCCTGGCCGTGGCGATCGGCGGCAAGTTCGTCGGCGCGTACGCCGGCGCCCGGCTGAACCGGGTCGGCCGGCGCCAGGCCGGCGCCATCGCCACCCTGATGAACACGCGCGGCCTCACCGAGATCGTCATCCTGACCGTGGGCCTGCAACTGGGCATCCTCGACGGTCAGCTGTTCTCGATGATGGTGGTGATGGCGCTCGTCACGACCATCATGGCCGGGCCGCTGCTGGCCTGGATCTACCCTCGCCGGCAGGCGGAGGCGGACATCGCCCGGGCGGAGCGGGCCGGGATGGCCGACGCCGCGGGCTTCCGGGTGCTCGTCCTCGCGCCGGACGGGCCGGCCGCCGCCGCGGTGGTGGGCCTCGCCGCCGACCTGGCCGGGCCGTCCCGGCCCGCGACGGTGGCCCTTGCCCGCCTGGTGCCGTACTCGGCGTCGCCGCTGGAGGTGGGCAGCGGGCTCTCCGCGGACCTGCTGCTGATGAACGCGGCGATGGCGGAGCTGGCCACCCTGGCCGCATCGGTGCGCGACCGGGGCCTCGCCGTGCCGGTCGTCGCCCGCTTCACCCGGGACCCGGCCGCCGACCTCGCCGAGCTGGTCCGGACTGGCGAGCCCGACATCGTCGTGCTCGCGGGTGCCGTCGCGCCGCCGCCGGGACTGCCGATGGCCCTGGTCAGCGTGCTGGAGCCGCCGATACACATCGGCGCCGTGCTCGCGCGGGTCGACGGCGCCGCAAGCGCCGCGGTCGTGCTGCGGGTGGCCGCGGCGGTCGCGGTCGCACGCGACCTGGCGTTGTTCGTCGATGCCGGGCCGCGGGCACCGCGCGAGGTGACGGCGGCGGTCCGCGAGCTGACCCGGTACGGGGTGCCGGCGTCCATCGGCGTGCCGGACGTCGCGGCGTTGATCGTGGCCGGTGATTCGGGTGACCTCGTCAGCGGGGCGGAGCCGGCACACCTTATAGTCCGATCCGGATCGGAGCGGTCCGTACCGGAGCAGTGGGTCGAGCAACTGGTGATCCGACCGGACAGGGCACTGACACGGGCGGAGACGACATGACCGAGACGGGCCGGCCATTGCTGCCCGCGGACCCCACCGAGATCGGCCCGTACGAGCTGACCGGCCGCCTCGGCGAGGGCGGCATGGGCACCGTCTACCTGGCCAGTGACGAGTCCGGCCGGCGGGTCGCCGTCAAGATCATTAGAGCGGAGCTGGCGCACCAGGACGAGTTCCGGTCCCGATTCCGCAGCGAGGTCGAGCGCGCCCGCGAGGTGCCGCCGTTCTGCACCGCCGAGGTGCTCGACGCCGACCCCGACCACGAGACGCCGTACCTCGTCGTCGAATACGTCGACGGGCCCAGCCTGGCCGCGGTCGTCGCCGAGCGCGGCCCGCTGACCCCGTCCAACCTGCACGGAGTCGCGATCGGGGTGGCGACGGCACTGACGGCGATCCACGGCGCCGGTGTCATCCACCGCGACCTCAAACCCAGCAACGTGCTGCTCGCCCCCGGCACCCCCAAGGTGATCGACTTCGGCATCGCCCGGGCGGTGCAGTCCGCCGACGGCCCGACCCGCACCAACCAGATGATCGGGACCATGACCTACATGGCGCCCGAACGACTCGAACCGCAAGCCGGCCGGACCGTCACCCCCGCGGCCGACGTGTTCGCCTGGGGCGCCGTCGTCGCGTACGCGGGCACCGGCCGGACCCCGTTCGCCGCCGAGATGCCGTACATGGTCGCGGTCCGCATCCTGACCGCGGAGCCGGACCTCGACGGTCTTACCGGCCCGCTGCGTGACCTGGTCGCGCAGACGCTGGCCAAGGACCCGGCGGCGCGGCCCTCCGCGCGTGAGGTGCTGGACCGGCTGCTCACCATGAGCCCGCACCGGGTCGGCAACTCGGCCGCGGTCCTCGACCGGCAGCCGGCGCTGCGTCAGGCGGTCGCCGAGGCGCGGGCCGCCACCGACGTCCATCCGGTCCGCGAGCTCACCGAGCAGGCGGACCCGGCCCCACCCGTCTCCGAGGAACCGGCCGGGGGCGTGCCGGTCGCGCCGGGTCAGGGCGTGGCGACGACACGGTTCCACGGCGTCGGATCCGCGTCGGCCTCGCCTGCGGAATCGTCGGCCCCGCCGACTGTTCCCGTCCCCGCGCAGTCGACTGGACCCGCGTTGTCGGCTGGGCCGGCGTTGTCGGCTGGGCTGGCGTTGTCGGCTGGGCTGGCGTTGTCGGCTGGGCTGGCGTTGTCGGCTGGGCTGGCGTTGTCGGCTGGGCCGGCGTTGTCGGCTGGGCCGGCGTTGTCGGCTGGGCCGGCGTTGTCGACCGGGCCCGCGCTGTCGACCGGGCCCGCGCCCGTTCCGGACCCACCTCGGCGGCCGCGGCGCCGGGCCCGCTCGGGCGCGATCGTCGGCACTGCGGTGATCGCTCTGATACTGCTCGCTGGAGTCGTCTTCGACAGGATTCCGCTGCCCTGGCCGGCGAACAAGGATGAGGCCGTCGGGAGCCCGAGCACGCCCGCCAGCGCCACCGGGCCGCAGCCCAGCACCAGCGCCGACACCGCCGGCACCGCCGCGCCGCTGTTCACGGAATCGCTCACCGAGGCGGGAAGAGACTGGCCGCTGGACGTGAACACTGCCGAGAAGGCCACCTGCCGTATCGACGAGGGGCTCATCGTGGAGAAGCAGAAGGCCGGGCCGTACCGGTGCAAGGGCACGCGCCGGGAGTTCGGTGACCTCGCCGCGACCGTGAAGGTGACCCTGCACAACACCGCGAGCTGCGCCGGCGTGTGGTTCCGGTTCACCCGGTCCGCCAAGACCGGTGAGGACGCGGGATATCTGCTGCGGGTCTGCGACGACACCACGACGCTGCTGGTGCACGGAGACCCGTCGCCGAGCACGATGTCCGTGCTTGCCACGTTCCCGAGCGCGACCCCGGCCACCGCCGACGAGCCCATCACGGTCGGCGTGACGGCGCGGGGCGACCAGCTGACCTTCACCCGCGACGGGCAGCCGGCCGGCGAGTGGGAGGACCCGACGTTCAAGGCTGGACGAGTCGTCCTCGGCATCGTAGGCAAGAAGTCCGCCGAGCCGCCCTTCCGCGTCTCGTACACCGACCTGGCGATCGGCGCGGCGTAGCAAGGCGCTGCGAGATTTCATGGCCCGGGGCGCCGGGGCATTGTGGAGGCAGCCGGTGTCGTACCAACCGGATAGCGGACACGGTGAAACTATGAAACGAGGTAGTTGGCCGCTGGTCGGACTGGCCCTGGGCGCGGTGATCGGTGCGCTCTGGGGCTGGTTCGGCAGCGGTGGCTATGAAGCGATCGACTCGGCGGTCGGCACCGCTCTGATATGTGCGCTGCCCGGTCTGCTGATCGGTGCCGTGGCGGCCGCCTTCGCCGGCCGCCGGGACAGCCACCGATCCTGACGACCGCCGGGCATCTCGGGCATGGCTTGGGTGGGCCGGCCGGGTCCCGGCCACCTGTCGGAGCGCAGCCCGCCGGAGCGTGGGTCACGGTGGATCTTGAGTTATCGTGGTCGGCTCCGAGGCCTGGCCTGAATTGTCCGGTGTGTTCTGGCGATATGCCCATCCCCGTGCCGGAAAGCCGCGGTTCCGCCATTAGCTGGATCCGCATCCGCGGCGAGGCGCCCGTCTCCGTCCTCGACGGTCCACCATGCGGGCACCACGTCCAGCTGATGGGCTCCGGTCTCGCATGTTGGACGCGGTGACCATGTCCTGGGCATCCGGTCCCACATCCCGGCACCAAACCTCACAAACCGCGTATATCACCAGGGGCGGTCGTGACCTTGATGCGTGAAGGTGCGGAGCACGCCGTAGGTCTTCAAGGTCTATGAACGCCTGCCCGCGGCCAGGCGTGCGCCTGCCCGCGGCCAGGCGCCAGGCTGTGCGCGGTCAGGCGTCGGGCTGTGCGCGGTCAGGCGTCGGGCTGTGCGCGGTCAGGCGTCGGGCTGTGCGCGGTCAGGCGTCGGGCTGTGCGCGGCGAGGCGTCGGGCTGTGGGCGGCGAGGCGTCGGGCTGCCCGCGGCCAGGCGGCAGGCTGCGCGCGGCGAGGCGTCGAGCGGGCGCTTCGAGTGGCTTGACGGCCAATGTTCCGAATTGCGCGCACGCTCCATCGCGGGGCCGGACAAAGATGCAGCGGCTGCTGTACCGGACGAAATGGGACGACGGTGCCGGGGGTGGCGTCGTCCGCGCACCTGCCGCCCTCAGTAAAATTGTACAATCAGGGCCGGAAGAGTCCTTGTTCTGGAACTCCGCCGAGAACGACGCAGAACACCGGGTCGTGCGACCAACGGCGTTTCGTGCAACCGGAGCATGTGACATAGTACTGCCGTGTCCGTTCACCTCCGGGTCCTCGTCGTGGGGGCCGGCATCGTCGGCGCCGCGATCGCCAGGGTGCTGGCCCGCGCCGGCTGCGACGTGGTCGTTGTCGACCGCGGCGGCACCGCGGGTGGCACCTCGGCGAGCGGGGAGGGCAACATCCTCGTCTCGGACAAGGGCCCCGGCGCCGAGCTGCAGCTGACCTGGCGCACCCTCGCCGCCTGGGACCGGGTGCGCGAGGAGTTGCGCGACGAACTGCCGGCCGGGTTTCCCGATCTGGAGTTCGATCACAAGGGCGGCCTGGTCGTGGCGACCACCCCGCAGGGGGCGGAGGACCTGCTGGCCTTCGTGCGGACGCAGCGCGCCGTGGGCGTACGCGCGGAGAACGTCGACGACGCCCACGAGCTGGAACCGGATCTCACCCCCGGCCTCACCGCCGCCGTCTTCTACCCGGAGGATGCCCAGGTTCAGCCGGTGGTGGCGACCGAGGCCCTGCTCGCCGCGGCCCGCCGGTACGGCGCCCGGGTGCGCCAGCAGGTCGAGGTGACCGGCCCGCTGCTTGCCGGCGGCCAGCCGGCCCAGGGCGCCGGCGAGCAGCGGCGGCTCATCGGCGTCCGCACCACGGCCGGCGACCTGTTCGCCGACGCCGTCGTGGTCGCCGCCGGCCCGTGGTCCGCCGAGGTCGCCGGGCGGCTCGGCGTCGCGCTGCCGGTCCGGCCCCGCCGGGGCACCGTGCTGGTCACCTCCCGGATGCCAGTGCGGGTGCGGCACAAGGTCTACGACGCGGACTACGTGGGCGCGGTCGGCTCCGGCTCGGCGGACCTTCAGGTGTCCAGTGTGGTCGAGTCGACCGCGGCCGGCACGGTGCTGATCGGGTCGTCCCGGGAGCGGCGCGGCTTCGACGACCGGATCGAGGCCCGGGTGCTGGCCGCGCTCGCCTCGAAGGCGTTGCTGCTGTTCCCGTTCCTGGCCGATGCTCAGGTGATCCGGGCGTATGGCGGGTTCCGGCCCTACGTGCCGGACCATCTGCCGATCATCGGCGCCGACCCGCGGCTGCCCGGCCTGTGGCACGCCACCGGGCACGAGGGCGCCGGGATCGGGCTCAGCCTGGCCACCGCCGACCTGCTGCACGACCTGATCCTGGCGCCGGAGAAAGCCGACCCGCTGACCGACGCGTTCCGGCCGGACCGGCCCGGCCTGGTGCAAGGAGGTCCGGCCGGGCCCGGCCTGGTGCAAGGAGGTCCGGCCGGGTCCGGCCTGGTGCAAGGAGGTCCGGCCGGGTCCGGCCTGGTGCAAGGAGGTCCGGCCGGGTCCGGCCTGGTGCAAGAAGGTCCGGACGGGCCCGGCCTGATACAAGGAGGTCCGGACAGGCCTGGCCCGGTGCAAGGACGACGGGAGGGAGCCGCGTGATGATGCCCGACCCAATCGCGCCCGCCACCGCCAGGACCGTCCGGATCGAGGTAGCCGGTGAGCCGGTCGACGGCCTGGCCGGGCAGACCATCGCGGGCATCCTGCTGGCCGGCGGCCGGCTCTCCTGGCGACGCAGCCGCACCGGCCGCCCGCGCGGGGTGTTCTGCGGCATCGGTGTCTGCTTCGAATGCCTGGTCGTGGTGAACGGCCTCCGCGACGTTCGAGCCTGCCAGCGGCGCGCCGTCGACGGCGACCGGGTCGAGTACCAACAGGACGACGTGGCCGAGCACGCCAACGGGCAGGGGCTGAGCATCCCGGACGGACAGGGAGGTGATCATGGCTGAGCGCAGCGTCGAACAAGTCCCGGTGCTAGTGGTCGGCGGCGGCCCGGCGGGCATGGCGGCGGCCCGCGCGGCACGCCGAGGCGGCGCTCGCGTCGTGCTCGTCGAGGCGGGCGACGACCTGGGCGGCCAGTACTGGCGCCGCCTGCCGGCCGAGCGGCAGCCGGCCGGCGAGGACCTGAAACACCCCCGGTTCCGCCGGATGCGTGACGACCTCCTGCGCGACGCAGGCTGCGAGGTCGTGCTCGGCGGTCACGTCTGGTCCGTGGACCGCCGGGACGGGGCTCCGCCGCTGGTCCATGTGCTGGTCGGGGTGCCGGACGGCAATGCCCGGCAGCCGCGTGCGTTCGAGCCCGCCGCGCTGGTTCTCGCCACCGGTGCGCACGAGCGCACCCTGCCGTTTCCGGGCTGGGATCTGCCCGGGGTGTTCACCGCCGGCGCCGCGCAGGCGCTCGCCAAGGGGGAGCGGGTCGCCGTCGGTCGCCGGGTGCTGGTCGCCGGGTCCGGCCCGTTTCTGCTGCCCGTGGCGTCCAGCGTGGTGCGCACCGGGGCCCGGGTGGTCGGCGTGGTCGAGGCGGCCGGCCGGGCGCAGCTCGCGCGTGGCTGGGGCAGCCGGCCGTGGCGCCTGTTGCCCGCCCTGGCCAAGGGTGGTGAGCTGGCCGGATACGTGCGGGATCTGGCCGCGTACCGGATTCCCTATCGCACCGGCGCGGCGGTCGTCGCCGCGCATGGCACCGATCGGGTCGAGGCGGTCACCGTTGCCCGTCTCACGCCGGGCTGGGCGCCGGTGCCGGGCTCGGCACGCCGGGTCGCTGTCGACGCGGTCTGTGTCGGCCACGGTTTCGTGCCGCGTGCGGAACTCGCCACGTCGGCGGGGTGCGCGCTCGGGGTTGACGGCTCGGTTGCGGTGGATGCCGGGCAGCGTACGTCGGTGCCCGGCGTGCTGACCGCCGGCGAGGTAGCCGGCATCGGTGGTGTTGATCTTGCCCTCGCCGAGGGGGAGATCGCCGGGTCGGTCGCGGCCGGCCGCATCCCGCCGCCGTCGGCGGTCCACAGCCGCGACGTGTTCCGGGAGTTTGCGGACCGGCTCGCCGCCGCGCATGAGATTCGGCCCGGCTGGCAGTCCTGGGTGGACGATCACACCATCGTCTGCCGCTGCGAGGATGTCACGGCCGGGGAGTTGCGGTCGGTCGCCGCGCTGACCGGTTCTCGGGGGTTGCGTTCGCTGAAGCTCACCACCCGGGCGGGCCTGGGCATCTGCCAGGGCCGCACGTGTGGCCGCTCGGTGGAGGAGATCCTCGGGCCGGCCGGGCTCGTGGACGCCGGCCGCACCGCCCGCCGCCCCCTTGCGGTCCCCGTCCGGCTGGGAGAAATAGCCACCGCTGCAGGAGAGGACGTCGGATGAGTATCGATCTTCGTGGAGTCATCGTCGCCACGGCGTTGCCGTACAAGGAGGATCCGGCCGCGCCCGCCGGCCTGGCGGTCGATTTCGACCGGTTCGCCGAGCATTGCGACTGGCTGGTGAGCAACGGTTGTCGCGGCGTCGGGCCGAACGGTTCGCTGGGCGAATACTCCTCGCTCACCGACGCCGAGCGGCGCCGGGTCGTGCAGGTGGCGGTGGAGGCGGTGGCCGGCCGCGGCATCGTGGTGGCCGGCGTGCACGGGCCCGGCTGGCATCAGGCGCGGCACTGGGCCGAGTTGGCCGCCGAGGACGGCGCCGACGGCCTGCTCGCGTTGCCGCCGACCATGTACCGGGCCAGCCGCGAGCAGGTTGTCGAGCACTTCGCGCGGATCGCCGAGGTCGGCCTGCCGATGATGATCTACAACAACCCGATCGACACCAAGGTCGACCTGGTGCCGGACCTGGTGGCGGAGATCGCGCGGCTGCCGAACGTTTCGGCGATCAAGGAGTTCAGCGGCGACGTCCGGCGGCTGTTCGAGATCTCCGAGAAGTGTGACATCGACTTTGTCGCGGGCGCCGACGACGTGCTGTTCGAGCTGATGGCGGACGGCGCGGTGGGCTGGTTCGCCGGCTTCCCGAACGTGTTCCCGCGCGAGTCCGTGGTGCTTTACGAGCACCTGCTGGCGGGGCGTTTCGTCGAGGCGCGCGAGCTGTACCGGCACCTGGTCGCCGCGTTCCGGTGGGACTCGCGCACCGAGTTCGTGCAGGCCATCAAGCTCGGCATGGAGCTGGTCGGCCGGTACGGCGGCCCGTGCCGCCCGCCGCGCGGCCCGCTCACCGCCGAGCACACCGCGCAGGTCCGCGCCGACGTGGAGCGCGCGATCGCCGGCCTGGAGGCGCACCGAGCGGCGGCGGTCTAGGTGCGGGCGTCGCGGCTGTTCTCCGCGGTCGACTCGCACACCGAGGGGATGCCGACCCGGGTGGTCACCGGCGGGTTCGGCGTCATCCCCGGCGCGACCATGAACGAGCGGCGGCTGCACTTCATCGCGTACCTGGATCACCTGCGGCGCCTGCTCGTCTGCGAGCCGCGCGGGCACTCGGCGATGAGCGGGGCGATCCTGCAACCGCCGACCCGGCCGGACGCCGATTTCGGCGTGCTCTTCATCGAGGTGTCCGGCTGCCTGCCGATGTGCGGGCACGGCACGATCGGGGTGGCGACCGTGCTGGTCGAGACCGGGATGGTCGCGGTGACCGAGCCGGTCACCACGATCCGGCTGGACACCCCGGCCGGGCTGGTGGTCGCGCGGGTGGCGGTTCGCGACGGGCACGCGGAGAGCGTCACCCTGGAGAACGTGCCGTCCTATTGCGACCGGCTGGACGCGACCGTCAAGGTGCCCGGGTATGGCGAGGTCGGCTACAGCCTCGCGTTCGGCGGCAACTTCTACGCGATGGTCGACCTGGCCGCGCTGGGGCTGCCGTTCGACCGTACGCACCAGGGCGAGATCCTGCGCGCCGGGCTGGCGATCATGGAGGCGATCAATGCCGGTGCGCCGCCGCGGCATCCGGAGATCGACGGCGTGGACCACTGCCATCACGTGGAGTTCATCGCGCCCGGTTCGGACGCCCGGCATTCCCGGCACGCGATGGCCATCCACCCCGGCTGGTTCGACCGGTCGCCGTGCGGCACCGGCACCTCCGCCCGGATGGCGGAGCTGCACGCCCGCGGCGAGCTGCCGCTGGGGCGGGATTTCGTCAACGAGTCCTTCATCGGCAGCCGGTTCACCGGCCGGCTGGTGGGCGAGACCACGGTCGGCGGCAGGCCCGCGGTGCTGCCGACCATCACCGGCCGGGCCTGGGTCACCGGCATCGGCCAGTACATGCTGGACCCGACCGACCCGTACCCGGCCGGTTTCGAGTTCTGAGAGGCGTACACAGTGGACCTGGAGCAGATTCTTGCGGCGGCGGACGAGGCTCGGCCGGCGCTGCGCCGCGGCGATCCCGCCGATCGGGCGGGGTGGTTGGCGGCCGTGGCCGCGGCGCTGGACGCCGCGTCCGCCGAGCTGGTCGCGCTGGCCGGCACGGAGACCCACCTGCCGGCGGCGCGGCTGACCGGCGAGCTGCGGCGGACCACGTTCCAGGCCCGGCTGTTCGCGCAGGGTCTGCGGTCGGGAGAGCTTCTTCCGGTACGGCGGGACGCCGCCGACCCGGACTGGGGCATGGGACCGCGGCCGGATCTGCGCCGCACCGTCGTGCCGATCGGGCCGGTGCTGGTGTTCGCGGCGAGCAACTTCCCGTTCGCGTTCAGCGTGTTCGGCGGCGACACCGTGTCGGCGCTGGCGGCCGGCTGCCCGGTGGTGGTCAAGGCGCACCCGGGCCACCCCGAGCTGTCCCGGCGCACCGCCGCGGTCGTCGCCGGGGCGCTGCGCGCGGCCGGGGCGCCGGACGGCGTGTTCGCGCTGATCGAGGGCGTCGAGGCGTCGCTGGTCGCGCTGCGCGATCCGCGCATCCGGGCGGCCGCGTTCACCGGGTCCACCGCGGGCGGCCGGGCACTGTTCGACATCGCCGCGGCCCGGCCCGACCCGATCCCGTTCTACGGCGAGCTGGGCAGCGTCAACCCGGTGGTGGTGACGCCGGCGGCGTGGGCCGAGCGGGGGGCCGCGATCGCCGCGGGCTGGGTGGGTTCGCTCACCCTGGGCGCCGGCCAGTTCTGTACGAATCCCGGCGTCGTCCTGGTCCCCGAGCCGGACGCGTTCCTCGCCGCGGTGGACCTGCCGGCGCCCGGGCGGATGCTGACCGAGGGCATCGAGCAGGGCTTCGCGAACGCGGTGTCCCGGGTCGGCGCCCTGCCCGGCGTGCGCGTCGCGGTGACAGGCCCGGAAAACGCCGAGGGGGTACGGGCCGGCGTGCTGCGGGCCGACGCGGCCGAGGTGCTGGCCGACCCGCGGGCGCTGGAGATCGAGATGTTCGGCCCGGCCGGCCTGGTGGTCGGATACTCCTCGACCGACGAGCTGATCGGCGTGCTGCGCCGGCTGCCGGGGCAGCTCACCGGGACGGTGCAGGCGCACAGCGCGGCGGCCGACCCGGTCGCGGCGGCGGCGGTCGACGCGCTGACCGAGACCGCCGGCCGGATCGTCTACAACGACTGGCCGACCGGGGTCACCGTCTCCGGTGCGCAGCAGCACGGCGGGCCGTACCCGGCGACCACCGCGCCGACCACCACCTCGGTCGGCCTGTCGGCCATCGCCCGGTTCCAGCGGCCGGTGGCCTACCAGGGCGTTCCGGCGTCGGTGCTGCCGGCCGAGCTGCGGGATCGATAGGTGGGTGCGCGGTGTGACATTGTATTATCGCGCCGAGGTGCGCCGCCTGAGCCGCCCGCGGGTCCGGGAGGTCAGCCGGTGAGCCAGCCTTCAGACCGGGTGGTGGCGGGGCGGTCGGACGGGCGGTCCGCCATCCGGCCGGTGGTCGTGAGCATGAGCCTGCGCGGCACGGTGGAGGATGCGGTCGCCGTCGCGATCGTCTCCGGCGAGCTCGCGCCCGGCACGCTGGTCAGCGCGCCGACCCTCGCCGTGCAGTTCGGGGTGTCCGCCACCCCGGTCCGCGAGGCCCTGCTCAACCTCCAGAAGCGCGGCTTCGTCGACGTGGTGCGGAACAAGGGTTTCCGGGTCACCGAGGTCAGCGAGCAGGACCTGTGGGAGATCGTCCGGCTGCGCCAGCAGCTGGAGGCGCCGCCGATGCGGGAGATCGCCCGCATCCTGCAGCCCGAGGCCGCGGCGGACCTGCGGGCCAGGGCGCAGTCGATCGTGGACGCGGCCGCGGCCGCCGACCTGTCCGCGTACCTGGCCGCCGATATGGCGTTCCACCTGCGCCTGCTTGAGCTGCACGGCAACCGGCGGCTGGTCGCCCTGGTCCAGGAGCTGCGCCAGCAGACCCGCATGGTGGGCCTGGCCGACATGATCGGTACGGCCCAGCTGACCCGCTCGGCGGCCGAGCACCACAGCCTGGTCGACCTGCTCGAGGCGCGCGACGGCCGGGGCGCGGAAGCCCTGCTCACGGCCCACATCGGGCACGTGCTCGGCTGGTGGAACGGCCGCGCCGAGGATTGATCGGCTAACAACTCGCCCAGACCCCTTCGCTGGCGAGGTGTGACATACTACTGTTCCTTTCATCGACTGGCATCGCTCCGTCGAACCGGAAGGCAGACTCTTGACCAGAACCTCACCCCCGGTGGCCCTGGCCGGGCTGCTCGTCTCCGCGCTGGCCCTGCACGCCTGCTCCGGCTCCGGCGGCGCCACGTCCGGCGACAAGAACGGCGGCGGCTCGGCCGTCAAGGGCGGCACCGTCAATGTCCTACAGGTCAGCGACTTCTCCTACCTGGACCCGGCGCGGGGCTTCGACGGCGGGGTCAACGCGTTCTACCGGCTCGTCTACCGCACCCTGGTCACCAAGGCGGCCAACGACGCGACCGACCCGAACGCGATGGTCCCCGACCTGGCGGAGGGCCTCGGCACGGCCGCCGAGAACGGCAAGACCTGGACCTACAAGCTCAAGGCGGGCGTCAAGTTCGACACCGGCGCCCCGATCACCGCCAAGGACGTCAAGTTCGGCATCAGCCGCGGCTGGGACCCGGAGATCGGCATCGGCGCCCCGTACCTCAAGCAACTGCTCGCCGCGCCGGCCGGCTATCAGGGGCCGTACCGCTCGGGTGAGCTGTCCGCCATCGAGACGCCGGACGACCGCACCGTGGTGTTCCACCTCAAGGCGCCGTTCCCCGAGTTCGACGCGGTCCTGTCGATGCCCAACGCGGTCCCGTTCCCGGTCGGCACCGGCGGCGGCGACAAGTTCATCAAGGACATCGTCTCCTCCGGCCCGTACGACCTGGCGACGTTCACCCCGGGCAGCACGATCGAGCTGAAGCGCAACCCGCAGTGGGACGCGGCGACCGACCCGGTCCGCAAGGCGTACCCGGACAACTGGAAGTTCTCGATCGGCATCGAGGGCGCCACCATCGACGAGCGGCTGATCGCCGGCCAGGGCGCCGACGTCAACGCGATGTCCGGCAGCGTGCAGACCGCCACCATCGCCCGGCTCCAGACCCCGCAGCTGAAGGAACGGGTGGTCAAGGCCCCGTCCACCTGCCTCACCTACATCGGGCTCAACACCACCAAGAAACCGCTCGACGACGTACGGGTCCGGCAGGCGATCAACTACGCGGTGGACAAGAGCTCGGTGCTCAACGCCACCGGCGGCAACCAGTTTGCGACCGTCGCCAACACGATCCTGCCGGCGTCGGTGTCCGGGCACGCCGACTACGACCTCTACCCGAGCGCCGGCGGCACCGGTGACGTGGTCAAGGCCAAGGATCTGCTGTCGCAGGCGGGCCACCCGAACGGCTTCAAGCTCACCCTGGACATCCGCGCCAACCCGGTGATGCAGCGCCAGGCCGAGAGCCTGCAGCAGAGCCTCAAGCGGGTCGGCATCGACCTGGCGCTCAACGTCATCGACGTGTCCACCTACTACGAGACCATCGGCACCCCGTCGCAGCAGCACGACGCGGCGATCACCGGCTGGTGCCCGGACTGGGCGTCGAGCGCGTCCACCTTCCTGCCGCCGCTGTTCGACGGCCGGCAGGTCGCCGCCAAGGGCAACCAGAACCTGGCCCAGCTCAAGAACGACGCGGTGAACGCGGACATCGACCGGATCCGGGCGATGACCGACCTGGCCGCCGCGAACAAGGAGTGGTCCGCGCTGGACCGCAAGATCATGGAGCTGGCCCCGATCGTCCCGCTGAACGTGGAGAACCGGATCTACCTGCCGGGTGCCAACCTCGCGGGCGTGGTGGCGCCGCAGGGCGACGTCGACTACGGGATCATCGGGCTCCGGGACCCGTCGAGGGGCTGACGTGACGATCTCGTCGACCCCGCTGGAGGCGGCGGCGGCCGATCCGGTCGCCGCCACCGCGGACCCCCGGCGCAGCGTGGTGCGGGTGCTGCTGCGCGACCGGGCGGCCGTGGCCTGCCTCGCGTACATCGGGCTGGTGGTTGCGATGGCGGTGTTCGCGCCGCTGATCGTCCGGATCAGCGGCTGGGACCCGTACGAATTCGACCAGAGCGCGATCGACCCGAACCTCGGCAGCATCCCGGTCGGATCCTGGGGTGGCATCTCGGCCGAGCACTGGCTCGGCGTCGAGCCGGGCAGCGGGCGGGACGTCTTCGCCCGCATCGTCTACGGCGCGCGCTCGTCGATGCTCATCGCGCTCAGCGCCACCCTGCTCACCACCGGGCTGGGCGTCGTGTTCGGCCTGCTGGCCGGCTACTTCGGCGGCCGGGCCGACACGCTGATCTCGCGGGTCATGGAGTTCCTGATGGCGTTCCCCGCGCTGATCTTCATGATCGCCATGCTGTCCGCGCTGCCCGCCGACGACCGGCAGTTCCTGCTGGTCGCGGTGATCTCGGTGTTCGGCTGGCCCTACCTGGCCCGGATCGTGCGGGCCCAGACCCTGTCGCTCAAGCAGCGGGAGTTCGTCGAGGCGGCCCGCGCGTCCGGGGCCTCGCGGAGCCAGGTCGTGTTCCGGGAGGTGCTGCCCAACCTGCGCGCCACCATCCTGGTCATGGTGACGATGGCGGTGCCCGGCTACATCGGCACCGAGGCCGGGCTGTCCTTCCTCGGCGTCGGGCTGGTCCCGCCGACGCCGTCCTGGGGCCAGATGATCGCCAGCTCGGTGAGCTGGTACGCGGTCGTACCGACCTACTTCCTGGTGCCGGGCGTCTTCCTGGCGCTGCTGGTGCTCTCCTTCATGGTGCTCGGCGACCGCGTCCGTGCCGCGGTGGACCCGGGCGGCCGCTCGTGACCCGCTACCTGGTGCATCGCGTCGCCGGGATGCTCGTCGTGCTGTTCCTGGTGTGCCTGTTCACGTACGTGGTGTTCTTCGTCCTGTCGCCGGACCCGGCGGTGCAGATCTGCGGCAAGAACTGCACCCCGGACCGGATCGACCAGATCCGCGCCAACCTCGGCCTGGACGATCCGTTCTGGGCGCAGTTCTGGCACTTCCTGCAGGGACTGGTGGTCGGCCGCAGCTACGGCGGCGGCACGTCCGTGGTGGAGTGCCCGGCGCCGTGCCTGGGCTACTCGTTCCAGACGTCGCAGATCGTCACCGACATGATCGTGCAGCGGCTGCCGGTGACCGCGGTGGTGGCGCTCGGCGCGGCCGTGCTGTGGCTGTCCGCCGGGGTGATCGGCGGCCTGGTCAGCGCGGTCCGGGAGGGCCGCTTCGCCGACCGGTTCATCGCCGGGCTCACCCTCGGCGGCATGTCGGTCCCGAACTACGTGCTCGCGCTCGCCCTCCAGTACGTCTTCGTGGTCCAGCTCCAGTGGCTGCCGTTCCCGCAGGCCGTCTCGTTCGCCGACGACCCGGCACAGTGGTTTCTCAACTTCGTTCTGCCGTGGACGGTGCTGGCGATCGGGTACGCGTCGGCGTACACCCGGCTCACTCGGGCCAACGTCATCGACACGCTGGGCGAGAACTTCGTGCGCACCGCGAAGGCCAAGGGGCTGCGGCCTGACCTGGTCTGGCGGCGGCACGCGCTGCGCCCGGCGCTGACCCCGGTGGTCACCATCGCCGGCATGGACTTCGCCGGCCTGCTCGGCGGCGCGCTGATCACCGAGACGGTGTTCGGGATCAACGGGGTGGGCAAGCTGGCCGCCGACTCGATCACCAAGAACGACCAGCCGGTGATCATGGCGGTGACGCTGCTCGCCGCGTTCTTCGTCGTGGTCGGCAACATGGTCGTCGACCTGCTGTACAGCGTGATCGACCCCCGGGTCCGGGTCGGCGCCTCATGAGCGACACCCTGCTCGCCGTACGGGAGCTGTCGGTCTCCTTCGGGGACGCGCGCGTCGTCGACAGGATCGGCTTCGACCTGCCGCGCGGCGACGCCCTCGGCATCGTCGGCGAATCCGGCTCCGGCAAGTCGATGACCAGCCTCGCCGTGATGGGCCTGCTCCCGGCCGGGGCGACCCGCGCCGGCGGCATCGTCTTCGACGGCGTCGAGCTGACCACGCTGACCGAGCGCCGGATGCGCGCGATCCGCGGCGACCGGATCGCGATGGTGTTCCAGGATCCGCTGTCCTCGCTGAACCCGTACTACACGGTCGGGACGCAGATCGCCGAGGCGTACCGGTCGCACCGCTCCGGGGTGGGCCGCCGCGCCGCCCGGAAGGCGGCGATCGCGGCGATGGAGCGGGTGCACATCAGGGAGGCCGGCCGCCGGGTGGACGACTACCCGCACCAGTTCTCCGGCGGCATGCGGCAGCGCGTGATGATCGCGATGGCGCTGATCACCGAGCCCGAACTGATCATCGCGGACGAGCCGACCACCGCGCTCGACGTCACCGTGCAGGCCCAGATCCTCGACCTGCTCGCCGAGGTGCGCCGGGACACCGGCGCGGCGCTCGTCCTCATCACCCACGACCTGGCCGTGGTCAGCGCGGTCGCGGACCGGGTGGTGGTGATGCACCGCGGCCGGGTCGTCGAGGCCGGCGCCGCCGAGCAGATCTTCTCCGATCCGCGGCACGAATACACCCGCGCGCTGCTCGACGCGGTGCCCCGGATCGACGACGAGATCGGCGAGCTGCACGGCACGGGAGGAGACCGATGACCGGCGAGCCGTTGCTGCGCGCCCGCGACCTGGTGAAGGACTTCCCGGTGGCGGGCCCGGCCCGGCTGCTGCTGCCGGCGAAGAAATTCACCGCCGTCGACGCGGTCTCCTTCGACCTGTACGCGGGCCGCACGCTCGCGCTGGTCGGCGAGTCCGGGTCGGGCAAGTCCACCACGGCGCGGCTGGCCGCCCGGCTGATCGACGTCACCTCCGGCACCGTGCACCTGGACGGCCGGGACATCACCGCCCTGCGCGGGCGCGACCTGCGGGGCGTACGCCGTGCGGTGCAGATGGTCTTCCAGGACCCGTTCTCGTCGCTGAACCCGCGGCACACCGTGGAACGGATCGTCACCGCGCCGCTCGTCTACCAGAAGAGGCAGGTGCCCGGCGGCACCCGCCGGTTCGCCCAGTCCCTGATGGAACGGGTCGGGCTGGAGCCGGAGCACGTCGACCGGTATCCGGCGCAGTTCTCCGGCGGCCAGGCCCAGCGGATCGGCATCGCCCGGGCCATCGCCATCGGCCCCCGGGTGCTGGTCTGCGACGAGGCGGTGTCGGCGCTGGACGTGTCGGTGCAGGCGCAGATCATCAACCTGCTCCGCGGGCTCCAGCGCGAGGAGGGCTTCGCCTGCCTGTTCATCGCGCACGACCTGGCCGTGGTCCGGCAGATCGCCACCTCGGTCGCGGTCATGACGGCCGGCCGGGTGGTCGAGGCGGGCGCCCGGGACGAGGTGTTCGACCGGCCGCAGCACGAATACACCCGCAGGCTGCTGGCCGCCGTGCCGCGGATCCGCCCCGAGTGGGAGGCCGCCCGGCGCCGCAACGCGCGTGCCTACGCCACCAAGGAGAGCGCCTGATGACCCGTGACACCCGTCCGCCGTACGCCGGAACCCGGCCGCCCAAGCTGGCCGACGACAGCCCGGGCTTTCTCTCCCGGATCGGCCACGGCTGGGCCGACCGACAGGTGCCCGCGCCGGTCGACGACGCGGCGGCGCAGGCCGCGGCGGCGCACCGCGCCCGGCTGAGCGCGAGCTTCCCGGACCGCACGCTGGTGCTGTCCGCAGGCCAGGCCCGGCACCGCAACGGCGACGCCGACTACCCGTTCCGGCCGGACAGCGACTTCGTCTGGGCCACCTCGTGCCAGGCCGAGGGCGCGATCCTGGTGCTGCGGCACCGGCCCGGCGGCCACGACCCGGTCCTCTACCTGACGCCGCCGGCCCGGCCGGGGGAACGCGACTTCTTCGCCAGCGCGGCGCACGGCGAGCTGTGGGTCGGCCCGTCCGCCGGCCTGGCCGCCTGGTCCGCGGCGCTGGACCTGCCGGTCCGGCCGGTGCGCGAGTACGCGGCCCCGGCCGACGCGGTGGAGCCGGCCGAGCTGTCCCGGGTGGTCTCCGGCCTGCGCATGATCAAGGACGACTGGGAGATCGCCCAGCTGCGCGAGGCGGTCGAGCACACGGTCGGCGGCTTCGCCGCGGTCGCCGCCGAGGTGCCCCGCGCGATCGCCGGAAACCTGGGCGAACGCTGGCTGCAGGGCACCTTCGACCGGCACGCCCGCACCTTCGGCAATGGGCCCGGCTACAGCACCATCGTCGGCTCCGGCGAGCACGCCCCGGTGTTGCACTGGGTCCGCTGCGACGGCCCGGTCCGGCCCGGCGAGGTGCTGCTGCTCGACATGGGCGTCGAGGCGAAATCGCTCTACACCGCGGACGTCACCCGCACCATCCCGGTCGGCGGCGGATTCACCCCGACGCAGCGCGCGGTCCACGACCTGGTCGAGGCGGCCCACCGGGCGGGGATAGACAGGGTACGGCCCGGAGCGCAGTATTCCGACTTCCACTTCGCGGCGATGGAGGTGCTGGCGCACGGGCTGGCAGACTGGGGACTGCTGCCCGTGTCGGTGGGCGGGGCGCTCGCCCCGGAGGGCCAGCAGCATCGCCGCTTCCTGGCCTGCGGCATCGGCCACCACCTCGGCCTGGACGTGCACGACTGCGGCAGTTCCGAATACGAGCAGTACCACGGCGCGCCGCTGGAGCCGGGCATGGTGCTGACCGTGGAGCCCGGCCTGTACTTCCACGCCCACGACGAGACCGTCCCGCCGGAGTTGCGCGGCATCGGCGTCCGCCTCGAGGACGACCTGCTGGTCACCGGGACCGGCCACGACGTGCTGTCCGATGCGCTGCCGATCGACGCGGCCGGCCTCGAACGCTGGACCCGCGAGCAGACCCGGTGACCTTCAGCGCAGGAGTCGCGCGACGCCGAAGGTGAAGCGCTCCTCGAAGGACTCCTCGGCCAGCACCGGGGCCACCCGCCGGAGCGCGGGGCGCTCTCCCACGTCGAGGTTGCGGGTGAAGCGCCCGGGCAGCGCCTGCTCCTCCTGGGTGAGCCCGACGACGAAGTAGACCAGGCTCCAGCAGGTCCAGGCCGCCTCCCGCTCCGCCAGGCCGCCGTCGAGCAGCGCCGTGACCAGCGCCTCGGCGAAGTCCAGGGTGGCCGGCTCGGCCGCGTAGGTGCCGGCCACCACCACCGCGCCGTCGCGATGAGCGAGCATGGCGGCCCGGTAGCGGCGGGCGAGCTCCGTGGCGCGCTCCCGCCACTGCTCCGGCAGGCCGTCGAGCGAGGCGCCGCCGACGATCGCGTCGGCCATCAGCTCCAGCAGCCGGGCCTTGCTCTTCGCGTGCCACAGCACGGTGTTCATCCGTACGCCGAGCCGCTCCGCGATGGTGCGCATCGAGACGGCGGCCGCACCGCGCTCGTCGAGGATCTCGAGGGCGACCCGCACCACGTCCGCTTGACTCTTGGTCACTGACCTAGTCTACTCGACATGGAATCATTGGTCAGTGACCAAGAGAGGGTTGACGCATGGAAGACGTTGTCATCGTCGGAGCCGGGCCGACCGGGCTGTGGCTTGCCGGAGAGCTGCGGCTGGGCGGGGCCTCCGTGACGGTCCTGGAGGCGCGCGAGGAACGGGACCCGAACTCGAAGGCGCTGACGATTCACCCCCGTACCATCGAGATCTTTGACTGCCGCGGCGTCGCGGCACCGTTCCTGGCCGAGGGGCTGCGCATCCCGAACGGGCACTTCGGCGGCCTGCCGGACCGGATGGACTTCTCGGCGCTCGACACGCCGTACCCGTTCACGCTGGCGCTGCTGCAGGCCCGTACCGAAGAATTGCTCGAAGCCCGCGCCGACCGGATGGGCGCGACCATCCGCCGGGGTTGCGAGGTCGTCGGCCTCGCGGCCGACGGCGTGGCGCTGGCGGACGGAACGGTGGTCGAGGCACGGTATGTGGTCGGCTGCGACGGCACCCGCAGCACCATCCGCACCGCCGCCGGCATCGACTTCCCGGGCACGGACGCCACCACGTGGGGCTGGCTCGGCGACGTCGTGCTCGACTCGCCGCCCGAGCGCGGCTTCGCGCACCTCGCCGGTGCGGCCGGCGGCCTGATGGCCGTGCCGCTGCCCGGCGGGATCCACCGCCTGGTCGGCGGCGATCCGGGCACCGACCGGCCGGAATGGCCCGGCGAGCTCACCCTCGACGAACTGCGCGCAACGGTACGGCGGATCGCCGGCACGGACTTCGGCATGCGCGACCCGGTCTGGCTGTCCCGCTTCGGCAACGCCACCCGGCAGGCGGCGGCCTACCGCAAGGACAACGTGCTACTGGCCGGGGACGCCGCCCACATGCACTTCCCGACGGGCGGCGTCGGCATGAACGTCGGCATCCACGACGCGCACAACCTCGGCTGGAAGCTCGCCGCCGTCGTCACCGGGCGCGCGGACCCGACGCTGCTCGACACGTATCACGAGGAACGGCATCCCGTCGGGGCCGACCTGCTGGAACACACCCGCGCGCAGACCGCCCTGATCACGGCTTACACGCCCGAGGGGCGGGCGCTGCGGGCGGTGCTGAGCGGGCTCATCGCCACGGTGCCGGAGCTGTCGCGGGAACTCGCCGAGCGGTTGTCCGGGCTCAGTGTCGCGTACGGGACCGGCAAGCGCGTGGCCGACCGGGAACTCCCGGAGGGCGGCACGCTCTTCGAGCGGCTGCGCACGGGCGAACACGTCAAGACCGAGGCGGGCACCGTACGGCCGGACGGCCACCTCGTCTGAGCGTCAAGCGGCGTCAGCCGGGCGGCATCGCTGGGTGCTCTGGCGGGTAGCGCAGCCCTGCTTCCCGTTCGACGCGTTCTCGTTTCGACGTGCAGCAGCTCACCGCGGTGGCCGCGCATCTGGTCCGGCAGGCGCAGTCGCGGGGTGTGCCGCGGCGCACGCGGCGACCAGCACCGCGGTGTGGCTGCGCCAGCAGTTGCGGGCTCGCACCGTCCGGGCAGACGGCGAAGGGGCGAACCGTCAAATTCGGCACTGATCCGCAGCGGCGCAGCGGCCGGCGTCGTCACCGTGATGGTGACCTGGTCCAGCGTCAGCTCGGGCACCAGCGCGTAGCCGTATCCGGGACCAGGGCCGGGTAAGTGCGCCACACCGCACGCCGTATCCGCGGCGGCCGGCGCCGAGGGGCAGGGCATGGTGCTCGTCGGGCCGGCGATGAGCAGAGTCACGCCCTGCTCCTGGCAGCCCCACGAACCGCAGGTCCGCGGGTGAACCACCGGGACGCGCGGCGCGATGGCCTGGTCGACGTCGACCCCGAAGCCGCGGAGCGGCGCCGCACCCGCACCGACGGTGTCCGGCCTGGCGCCGTCCCCGGACACGACGTCCCCCGAGCGCCATGGCGGCGAGCCGAATCGGCAAAATGCGCACCCGCGCCGAGCGGCCGCCGGTTCCCGTGCCGTACCGGACCACCAGCCTGGCGGCTGCAGGTAGCCGCCGCCCCGAAACCGGTCGCGGTTGAGGCGCGGACGCGGGTAGTCGCTGGAACCACAACCAGCACCCGCACATCCCCGTGGCCCGGACGTGATGATCAAGGCAACGTGATCTGATCACGCCGCCGGCAGTCAAGCCGCATGCTCATTTGCCGATGACAGTACGGCCTCCGGGGGCAGAGCGGGGTATTCGGCGAGCCGCTGCGGATATCACGGTGGGATACGGTCACGACAGTACTTCGGCAGCGATGATGCCGTCCGGCCGCGGCGTGCTGAAAGCGGTGTTCTT